>Ga0302314_10011597_pt1 | contig 15361 bp, 17 predicted proteins | sample III_Palsa_N2_3_FD_200533 | JGI IMG/M metagenome (GOLD analysis project Ga0302314, IMG submission 200533) | Peat permafrost microbial communities from Stordalen Mire near Abisko, Sweden - III_Palsa_N2_3 | ecosystem: Environmental > Terrestrial > Soil > Palsa > Peat permafrost | place: Sweden...
TACGCCAGCGACCCGGCCTGGACCGCGACCGCCCAGCGCTCGCCCGGCGCCGGCGCCTCCACCACCATGGATCGCTATGGCGGCGGTCAAACCGCGCCCGTCCAGACCCGGCCCCAGTACGCCCCTCAATATGCCTCGCAATACGGCGCGCAACCCGCCGCGCAGGCCCAGCCCCGCGTCGCCCCCGCCCGCCTGCTCGGCTGGTCCGGCAAGGCGGAGGCGGCCGCGCAGGTCGCCCCGCAGCCACAGGCCCCGGCCGGCTGGACCCAGATGGACCGCCGTTGGGCCGCCGCTCCCGTACAGGCCCCGATGCAGCGCGCCGTGCAGGCCGCCCCGCCAGCCATGGCGACCCGCACGCCGACCTACGCCCCAAGACCTGCCGTCCCAAGATCTGCGCCCGTGCTGACCGCCGCCGCGCGCACCGAGCCGCCGCCCGTGGAGAGCATGGCCCCGCCCTCGGCCAGCGCGTGGCGTCCCCTCTATCCCGACACGCAGGCTCAACCCGTCCGTCAGGCGGCGTCCCCCCAGCCCACCTCCATCTACGACCCCGCCCCGGCCCAGGCCGCCTATCCCCAAGCCGCCTATCCCCAGGCCCCCGCCGCGCCCGTACAGCGTGTCGCCTCCGCCGCCCAGACCGGCGGGCCGCGCTTCTATTCCCTGCACCGGGACTACGGCATCCAGCCGGACGCCATTCCCCTGCCGCCCCAGTTCTTCGGCCCCACCGCCGATCTCTCGTCCCCGCCCAACGATCCGATCGTCAAGCGCACCACCACGGCGTCGGGCGCAAGCCGCACCGTCGCCGTGCCCGCGCCCGACGACACGAGCGCGCAATGATCCCGCCCGCCAAGCTGCAGGAGCTGATCGACCTAGCGGGCGAGCCCTCCAGCGCCCGCCGCCGCGAGCTTCTGCGCGAAGTCACCGACCTGTTCTTCATGGCCCCCGATGCCCACGGGCCGCGGGAGATGGGCCTGTTCGACGACGTGCTGCTGGCCCTCTCCACCGAGATGGAGACCGAGGTGCAGGCCGAACTGGCGGGCCGGATGGCCGACGCCGAGAAGCCGCCCCGCGCGCTCCTTCGCACCCTCGCCGCCGCGCCCATCGCCGTGGCCGACCCCTTGCTGCGACGCTCCAGCGCCCTGACCGAAGACGATCTCCTGCATGTGGCCGCCACCCAGGGGCAGGCGCACCTGCGCGCCATCTCCGGGCGGGCGGAGGTCTCGCGCGCGGTGTCCGAGGTGATCGTGGACCGCGGCGACGACCAGACCCTGCACACGCTTCTGCGCAACGACCGGGCCGACCTTTCCCGCGAAGCCTCCGAGAAGGCGGTCAGCCGCGCCGCCGAGAACCCCGCCCTCCACGCCGCCGTGGTGGAGCGTCAGGCCCTGCCGGTGGACCTACTGAACGAGATGTATTTCGTGGTGGAGGCGCGCCTCCGCGAGCAGATCACCACGAAGAACGCCGCCATCGATCCCGCGGCGCTGGACGCCGCGCTGGAGACCGGCCGCAAGCGCATGGCGACCCGCGACGGCGCCCTGCCCCCCGACTTCGCCGAGGCCGAGGCCCATATCCGCACCCTGAAGGCCAGGAAGGCGATCACCCCGACCACGCTGGTCTCGCTCCTGCGCAGCGGCGAGCGGACCCGGTTCCTGGTCGCCCTGTGCGAGCTCAGCGACATCGACTTCCACACCGCGCGCCGCATCGTGGAGCGCAAGGACCTCGACGCCCTGGCCATCGTCTGCAAGGCGGCGGACTTCGACCGCGCCCTGTTCCTGACCTTCGCGGTCCTGATCCTCGATCCCGGCAAGGGGATGGCCAAGGCCGAGGAATACGGCCGCCTCTACGCCGACCTGCCCAAGGACGCGGCCCTGCGCACCATGCGCTTCTGGAAGATGCGCCGCACCACGGGGGATGTGGCGGCGGCTTAAGCTTTTCTCCCTCCCCACGAAGCGGGCGGGGGATTCAGGCGAACGTGATCCAGACCTGACGGCTGCGGGCGAGGAGCACGCCGTCCGACGAGAACAGCGCCGTGCCGGAAATCCGCTTGCGACCGCTCTGTTCCATCGGCCATGCGAGGACGGTGGTGAGTTCGCCCACCGCAGGGCGGCGCAGGATCTCGCCGGTCATGGTGCCCAGGAGCCCCGCCCCGCCGCCGCCGACCACCCACGCCACCGAGCCGGGACAATCCAGCGCCGCCCACACGATCTCCGGCGGCGCGAGGCCGTCCTCGTCGACAAATTCCGCACGCACCGTCCAAGGCCCCGCGACTAGTCCCGCCTCGCCGCCCTCCAACTGACCGGTGAAGACCCGCAGGCCGAACCCTTCTTCCAGCTGGTCGCCGCAGGTGAAGCAGACCGGATGGAAACGCCGCTCCAGCCCCGGAAAGCGCAGCCCCGCCGCGGCGACGCTGGCCAGGGGCGGCGGCGCCGGGACCTCAGTCAAGCCGGTCGCATCCGCCGGCCTGGCCTCGCCGATCAGGGTTCCGTCCTCGGCGGTGAGGCGCACGACGCCGTCCTCCTCGACCAGCAGGAGCGGCGTATCCAGAGGGATCGGCGCCCGCAGCATCACCGTCGCCGGGCCCTCGATCCGCGCCGCCAGCAGCCCGCACACATAGCCGCCGTTGCCGGAGTTGGGCGGGCCGCGAAACTGGCTCGAGATGACGATCGATGACGACAAGACCACACTCCCCCGGACGGCTTGCGACCGGGGCCGATCCGAAGACCGCCCAGATCACTGCTCTTTTGTGAAGGGGATAAGGCCGGAATGACGGAATTTCCAGCAGGAACGGCGGCGCGATTCACCGGGTGACAACCCTGACGGCTGCAGGATGCGGCGTGGAGGCGCCTGCTTGTCAAATCCGGTCACATTCGGGCGTCGCATCGCCAAGCCCGGCGCGACGCCGGCCACCCGGCCCGCAGTGTCCCCCACCCGCCCCGACACGCCGAGCCTGAGCGCCGAGGCCGACCGTTTCCGCGCCAGCCTCGCTGCGGAGCGACGCGGCGGCGGCTTCGATCGCTTCATGCGTGAGCAGCGGGTGCAGCGGATGCTGGCCACGGTGATCCAGGTCATGCTGCTGCTGCCGGGCGCGCTCTGCTTCATGTACAATACGCCCCGCCCGGTCTCGGCGGCGGTCGAGCTTGCGGGCATCGTGATCGGCGTCTGGCTGAAGCGCGAGCGCAAGCGCCGCATCAAGGAGATCGCTTCGTGGCAGGACGAGGATCCGGCCTAGGCCGATCCTTGCCGGCGAGGCGACGTCAGGCGTGCGCCTTGACCCGCTCCAGCGCCGTCAGGGCCACTTCCGACAGGGATCGCAGCCCCTTTTCCGCGAACACGTCGAGCGCGGAAGCCAGGGCGAAGGCGGCGTCCGCCCGCTCGCCGGTGTCGCCGCGCAGGTCCGCCTCGGCCTCGTAGATGCGGGCCAGCGCCACCTGCGTCACAGCCCACGCCAGGGGATCGGCGGCGGCGCTCTGAGTCTTCAGGGTCTCGCGGAACGCCTCCTCGGCGCGGATCAGGGACGGCAGGTCGCCGCGCCGCTCGGCCCGGCGGGCGAGGCAGGCGGCGCCGTCGTTGGCGACGATCGAGCGAAGGGGGAGCAGGGGCGCGGCGTCCAGCGCCTGCAGGGCCGGGCCAAACGCGCCGATGGCCCGGTCGAACAGGGCGTCCTCGTCACAGGCCTCTCCAAGCGATTGCAGCACGAGGCCGAGCGCATGGCCGGCGCGGGCCGCGTCCACCGGGCTGTGGCTGGCGAGGCTCTCCTCCCAGACGGCGGTCAGGACGACGGAGCCTTCGGCGATCGCTGCGGCCTCTCCGGCAAGGTCGCCCAGGGCGGCCAGCGCCTGCCCGCGCAGGATTTCGGCGCGCGACCAGGTCAGGGGCCGATAGGCGGCGTCGAGCGCGTCGTGCATGTCCTCCAGGAGGGTGATGGCCAGCTCCAGCTTGTGACGGTCTTTCGCCGCCTGCCCGGCGCCGATCAGCAGTTCGGCATGGTCGCAGCGCACCTCGTGCGCCTCGCTGTCGTCGAGCTTGCCGAGGGCGGCGAGCCCGTCGAGCGTGCGGGCCGCGCTGACCAGCGCGGAGGCGGCGGCCTGGCCGGACGCAGCGCCACGGTCGGCGACGCCAAGGGTGGCCAGGGCGGCGCGGGCCAGGAGCGAGGCGGCCAGCGCGTCGAGCCGGGCGTGGGTGACGGGATCGAGGGGCAGGTCCGCCGCTTCGGTCAGGCGCTCCAGCGCCACATCGGCGGCGGCGTTGTCGCCAAAGAGCGTGGCGGCGAGGGAGAGAATCTGGGCGTGGGCCAGGAGGGCGGTGGCCTGCATCCGGCGGTCGCTGGCGGCCAGGGTGCGGGCGCGCAGTACGGCGGAGGCGGCCCGGCCAAGCGTCTCGACCTCTCCGGTGCGGCGGGCGATCTCCCGCAGGATGGCGGCGTGGGCCAAAAAGGCGTTGGCCGCCTCGCCCCTTGAGGCGCGATGGGCGGCGAGACCGGACGCGCCTGCTTCGGTGCGAAGGGCCATCAGCGGCAGGAGCTGCATCATGGCGGGATCGGCGGCGGCCCGGTCTCCCGACGCGGAACCTGCAAACAGGCCGGCCAGCGGGTTCTGGATATTGCGGCGGCCCGCATCTTTGCCGAAGTGGATCAAGACAGAACTCCCGAACCCGTCCCGCCCCGGCACATCCGGGCGGCGTTCAGGAACAACGGGGCAAAGCGGGCGCCGCTCCCTCCCCGTCCACTTTTCGGACAGGCGGCTGGACGCAGCAGGGGTTCAGCGGCGTCGGCTGGAGCCGGCATCGGACCGGATCAGGGTTTTGCAGGGGCTAACGCGCCGCCGGCGATCTCCAGCGTGCAGAGGGGCGCCAGGCAGTTGATGGGGTCCACTGCAGGCCTCGGCCCAGCCGGATCGAACTCCAGGGGCAAAAGCACGCTCGCGCCTTCCTCGCCCGCCGAATAGTGGGCCTTGAAACTCGGCGCGAGAGCCAGTGCCGCCGCCCCGAAGCCGAACCCCTGCGGCGCCTCGCCGACAATGCGGCACTGGGTCAGAACGCCGCTCGAACCCAGGATGCAGCCGAGATTGGCGAACCCGATCCCTTTGGCTTCCTTCGGATAGGCGGACGCCAGTTGCGCCTCGCTCGCCCGCGCCGCCCAGTTCACCGGCTTGGTGATCAGGGCCCCACGCCCCGGCGCCTGCGCCGCAACCGGGCCGGAAAGGACGCCGACCGCAGCCCATGACAGCGCCGCGCCGCAGATTTGGCGAGAGAGTTTCATCGAAAATGCCCCAGACCCGAAGGGAGCATCATCCGTAAACCCTCCATCGGCAACCCGCTTCCCGCCGGGGGCGACGCCGCGTCCTTGGATTACGCCTCACCGTCGTGATAGGTGTCGGCAAAGGCCAAGGATGAGCGCGCGTGGCGACAAGTGGATGGATGGCCGCAGTAGCGGTGGCGGCGGCCCTGGCGGCTCCGGGCCTGGCCCACGCGGGCGACAATTGGTATCTACTCTACATGCCGAAGGACTATTCGGACGCGATGTATGTCGACGTCACGAACATGACGACATCCGGCACGGTCAAGACGGTCGTGATGCAGACCGTGGAGCGGATCTCGGTCGAGCCGGGCGACATATTCGCCACGTCAATTCTGATCGAAACCGACTGCGCAACCCACGCCCAGAAGATGCTGAAGGTGACTGTCTTCAACGATCAGGGCACGGCGGAAAATCGGACCATCCCCGCCGCCGAGGCGGCGCCGCCCAAACCCGACAGTCGGGGCGAAGTCGTGGAGAAGTTCATCTGCAGCCCGCCCGAAACCTGGGACAAGACCAAGCTGGTGGACGAGGCCTCGGTGGGCGGATCGATCCGTCAATACGGCCGCTTCATGTTGCAGACCATGCTGGTGGACGCCGTCGAAAAGAACTCTCGCAACCCGAAGTAGGCGGCCCTGCGCCGCCGGTCAGCCGGCCTTTATCCAGCGGGCGGCGGCGTCTGCGGTGTCCGGCGGGCTGGTGTTGAAGGCGATGGCGGCGCCGGGCGCGGCCTTGTGGACCGTATTCAGCACCGTCTCGAAGAAGATCAGGCTCTTGGGCGGAATGCGCAGGCCGCCGCCGATCACCACACAGTCGTAGGTCGCCCCATCGAGCTGAGCCTTCAGCATGGCGAGGCCGCTGTCGTCCGGCGGGATCATGCAGATGACCGCGTCCCAGCCCTTCTCCTTCAGCTTTGCCTCGGCGAGGTCGATGCCCGCCTGAATCTTCTCGGCATTGAAGCCCGGCGGCAGGGCGGGGTCGGAGAAATCCACCGTATCGGGCTTCTGGCCGATAAACAGGACGCGGGTCATGGGACGATCTCCTGCGGGCGCCTCAGCTTGGCCCCGATGCATAACGCCTGAGCCTCAGCCTCGCTCCCGGGTGGTCAGGAAGGACACCTTCGGGTAGCGCTCGGCCACATAGTTGATCTCCCACGAGGTCTTGCCGAGGAAGACGGGGGCCTGGTCGATGTCCTCGGCCATCTGAGGGCGGTGCTTGCCCATGAAGTCTTCGAGGTCGGCCTTCGCGCCTGTGATCCAGCGGGCTTCGGCGTAGGGGCTGGCTTCGAAGATCACCTCCAGCTGGAATTCCGATGCGAGGCGATCCGCCATCACCTCGAACTGCAGTTGGCCCACGGCGCCGACGATGAAGTCCGCGCCGATCATGGGACGGAACAGCTGGGTGACGCCTTCCTCCGCGAGGCCGTCCAGAGCGCGCTTGAGATGCTTGGCCTTCAGGGGGTCTTTCACCCGCACGCGGCGGAGGATTTCAGGGGCGAAGTTGGGCAGGCCCGCGAAGCGCACCACGCCGCTCTCCGACAGGCTGTCGCCCACCCGCAGCACGCCGTGGTTGGGAATGCCGATCACATCGCCGGCGAAGGCCTCCTCGGCCAATTCGCGGTCGGAGGCCAGGAACAGCATGGGGTTGTGCACCGACAACTGGCGACCGGTGTTCTGCACCTTCAGCTTCATCCCCCGCGTGAATTTGCCGGAGCAGAGGGAGACGAAGGCGATCCGGTCCCGATGGTTCGGGTCCATGTTGGCCTGCACCTTGAAGACGAAGCCCGACACCTCCGGATCGCCCGGCGCCACGTGGGTCTCGACGCCGGCTCGGGTCACGGCCACGGTCTTGGGCGGCGGCGCATATGCGCCGAGCACGCCCAGAAGCTCGTTGACGCCGAAGTGGCGCAGCGCCGAGCCGAACAGCACCGGCGTCATGTGCCCTTCCAAAAACGATTGCGGATCGAACGGCTTGGAGGCGCCCAGCACCAGTTCCGCCCCCTCCTCCACCTCTTCCTGCTCGTCCGGCTGCAGCACGCGGGACATGGCTTTGGAGCCGAGCTTCACGGGCGCTTCGGCGTCGCCCGAGCGGGTATAGGGCTGGAAGCATTGCTCCCGCAGATCGATCACCCCCTTGAAGCGGTTGCCGGAGCCCGCGGGCCAGTAGAGCGGCGCGGGGTCGAGCGCCAGTTTGGAGCCGATCTCGTCCAGCAAGGCGAACGGGTCCAGCGCCTCGCGGTCCATCTTGTTGATGAAGGTGATGATGGGGATGTCGCGCAGGCGGCAGACCTCGAACAGCTTCAGGGTCTGAGGCTCGATGCCCTTGGCGGCGTCCAGCACCATGACGGCGGCGTCAGCGGCGGTCAGCGTGCGGTAGGTGTCCTCCGAGAAGTCCTCGTGGCCGGGGGTGTCCAGAAGGTTGAACAGCAGCCCGTCGTGCTCGAACGTCATCACCGAGGCGGAGACGGAGATGCCCCGCTCCTTCTCGATCTTCATCCAGTCCGACCGGGTGCGCCGCGCTTCCCCCCGCGCCCGCACGGCCCCGGCCTGCCGGATCGCGTCGCCGGCCAGCAGCAGGTGCTCGGTCAGGGTGGTCTTGCCGGCGTCGGGGTGGGAGATGATGGCGAAGGTGCGCCGGCGCGCGGCTTCTAGGGCGGGGGAAGCGGTCATGGCCGCCGTGTAGCAAGTTCGGCCCGCTGTCACACGCCGAAATGTTTCCGCCCTGTGGACAGGCGCATGGGCGCTGGCGGGCCGAACAGGGGCAAACGCTCTACCGGCGCCCCGCCCCGCCTGCCGCTGAGTATGGCCAAGGCTTGCGGCGCGAGGTCCTGAAGCGCGGCCTTCAGGCCCATCACGGCGGCGAGCACCAGCAAGGGCTGGAGCAGCAGGAACAGGGGATAGGCCGGGGCGCCCATCGGGCCTGTGAGGCGTCCGATCAGCGGGCCGCCGAACCAGATGAAGATCAGCTGCGCGCAGAACAGCAGGAAGGCCAGCGGCGCCAGGGTCTGCAGCATGGTGTTGGCGCTGCTGCGCGCCAGAGCCGCCGCCGCCCGCCACGCCAGCGCCGCCGCGCAAAGCCGAAGCGTCAGGTCGAGGGCGTTCACCAGATGCGGGTGGGCGGCGAAGGCGTCTCCCCCCCAGACGGCCACGGCGATCTTGACCGGCGCCGCCACCGCGAAGGGCGCCGCGACAGCCAGCCAGGGCGCCTGGCCGACGCGGACCTCCCAGCCCTTGCGGCGGGCCAGCATCCCCAGCACCACGAACAGCAGGATTTGCGGCTTCAGCAGCACATAGAGGTTCCAGTCCGCCACGAACCACACCGCGGCGATCGCGCCCACCGCGGCCAGCCCCCGGTCCGGCAGGTGGATCAGGAGGGGCGCGGCGGCCATGCAGACGAAGATGTCCCGCAGGAAGTACATCTGCACGTTCACGTCGTTGGCCTGCGTCAGGCAGAAGAGCTCGTTGACGGTCCACCACAATCCCTGCGGCCTCGGCGCGCTCAGCCAGCCGAGCTCCGCCGCGCCGCAGACCAGGATCATGGCGATAAGGTTCCAGAGCAGCATGGGCACGAGCAGCGTCTTCACCTTGCCGGCCATGAACCGGCCGTAGGCGCGCCCCTGCGCCGAGCCCGCCGCCAGCCAGCCCGAGATGACGCCCAGCAACGGCACGGCGCTGCGGCTGAGAAGCTCCACCAGCACCCAGCGGAACGCCCCCTGCCCGCCGCTCGACGCCGCAGCCAGCCTGTCGCCGGTCAGGCCGGTCCAGGCGTGGATGTAGATCACCCCGACGATGCACAGCAGGCGCGAGATGTTGATGGCGTCGGACGAGAAGCGCGGATGGGGAGATTGGGCTTGCAAGGACCGGCTCCGGCCCCCCGGAACATCGCGTTCGACGGCGCTCAGCCGCCCCTTGCCCCGTCAAACGCCTACGGTTCAACCGGGCTGCATGATCCAGAACAGCTTTTCGTGACCGGCTGATGGCGGGCATATTTCTCATCGTCGCTTCCAGGCGCCGGCGCGGACGCAGACGGGGCGTATTTGGACGGATGCCCCTCGTCCTCCAGCATCCAGGTCAGACGCCGGTCGATCTTGGCGCGGGCCACGGCGTCGAACAGGCGATAGCGCACCCCCTTCAGCCGCATGGACGACTGCACCATCAGGGGCGTGATGAAGATGTACTGGCCCTGGAAGGCGCCGGTGAGGGTGGGTTTCTTTTCGCGCAGGGACACCGCCTCCAGGTGCGCGCCGCAGGTCTCGAGGTTGCGGTCCCCGACGCTGACCGGCGTGAACTGCGGCTTGCCGTCGGCGCCCACAACGGCCCGCCAGCAGTAGCCGACGTTGGTGGGCGCATCGAGCGGGCTGTCGGAGCCGGCCAGCGCCAACGCCATGCCGACCGCCGCGACGCCCCCCACGCAGCCCATGATCCAGCCCGACCGCTGCATGCAAAATCTCCCTCCCGCCAGCGTAGAGCCGCAGGGACGCAGGTCAACGGACGGCGTGTGAAGGCTCTTACTCGTGCGTGATGCGATCGAGATTTGCGATCACCCGGCCAAGCAGGTCGACAAGCTGCAGGGCTTCCTCGTCCGTGAACCCTCCCAACGCCTGCCGGTTACCTTCCAACAGTGTGGCGCACGCATCCGGCAAGCGCGCCAGAGCGGCCTGCGTCAGCGCAATGCGGCTACTGCGCCCGTCCAGGGCATCGGGGGTGCGAAGGATGAGCCCATCCCGCTCCATTCGGGCCAGCATCTGCGCCATCGGCGGCTGCTCGATCTTCGCGAACCGGGCGAGATCTCTTTGTGTATCCGCCCGATCATCCCGAAGCGCGATCAGCACCGGCAAATGGCCGACGCCGAAACCCAGTGGTTTCAGACGCGCCTCGCTGAGGCGGGCGAAACCCCGGGCCGCGAGACTGACGAGATGTCCAGGGGTGGATAAAACCTCGACGCTCATGCCACCTCCCTTGCCTGAATATGCATACGTGCATATGCATTCTGTTTCAAGAAGTCTCGCATCGGCTCCCGCAGCCTTACGCCGAACGTGCTGTTAGCGAAGAGAAGGAGTTATGGGATGACGAACAATGAGGCGCTTGTCCGCAAACTCTATCAGGGGTTTAATCGACGGGACATTCCCGCCGTTTTGACCGTCTTGGCCGAAAACGTCGCCTGGGCGAACGGCATGGACGGTGGACACGTCCATGGGCGCGAGGCCATCCGAGACTACTGGACGAGGCAGTGGGCTTCGATCGCGCCCCAGGTTCACCCCCTGCAGTTCACCCTGGGAAAAGATGGCGCGACGACGGTCGAGGTGCATCAGATCGTCCGCGACCTTGCAGGCAAGGTGCTTCTCGACGAGACCGTGCGGCACGTGTTCCGCATCGAAGACAACCTGGTTACGCGCTTCGACATCGAGAACGCTGGCGGCCTCTCAAAAATAGCTCACGATTGAGAGGGGGAAGGTCGCGATCCGCGCCTCGTGCAATGGGGCGCCGCCTACCCCTAAGCCGCCAGGCGGCGCCAGACGTCGCGGTCGGCGGTGACGGGGTTGAGCTCGCCCTTCCCCTCTTTCATCGAGAGGCCGGCCATCACGTCGATGCTAACGTTGGCGAAGTGGTTGGAGACCTCGTCGGGGCGACAGCCGCGGGCCGGGGCCACGAACAGGGCGGCGTTCACCTCCGGCGCCTTGGCCATGATCAGCATGGCAAGACGCTTGGCGCGCTCGGGCTCGTCGCGATGCAGCAGGGGCTGCTCGGAGAAGAGCTCCTGTCCCAGCTTGACCACATAGGACAGGCTGAGGGCGTGGAAGCGCGAAGGGTCCAGGGGCTGCGGAATGGCGCGCAGGTCGAGGTCCAGAACGCGGTCGTTGAGGAGAAACATCATGGGCCGGTTATAGACCCGCCTCACTTGCAACCCCGTTGACGAAGGCGGTTAACGCAAGCTTGCCGCGCGCATCGGCGGCCCGGGCGGGTCAGGTCGCGCCGGAAAGTTCGTCCACGAGCCGGAGCAGATCTTCGGGAAACACCTTGTCGGGCGTCTCGGCCAGGGCCGCCGGAGTCCACCAGCGATGCTCCGCCATCACCTCCCGCTCAAGCTCGGTCCAGCCCTCCTGCGACAGGGCGGCGCCGGGCGCGCGGATCGCGAAATAGCGCTCCTCGGCGATGACGCGCTCCCCATCGGCCAGCTGCAGCTCGAAGGTCTTGCGGGCGATCTCGGCGCCGACGTCGGTCACGATCAGGCCGGTCTCCTCCCGAAGCTCGCGCACCGCCGCCTGCTCGAAACTCTCGCCGGGATCGACCTCGCCTCCCGGCGTGGCCCAATAGGTGAAGCCCTCCAAGGCGCCCCGCACATGGGCGAAGCGGAACAGCAGCACCCGCCCGGCGTCGTCGCGCACGATCAGGCGGGCGGCGGGGCGGCGACGCATCTATTCCACCCGCTCGGTTAGGAAGTGGCGGCCCTCCACGTCCTCGATCTCAACCACCCACAGGTCCGGGTCGATGCGGCGGGAGCGTTCGGCATAGGCGTCCAGCGCCGGCTCGCCGGCGCCGGGGTGGGGCTGCATCCACAGCCGCTCGCCGTCGGCGCGGGTGGCCTCGGCGAACAGGCGCACGCTCCCCGCCCGGCGGTCCACCACCTTGACCAGCACGGCGCCGGCCCGCGTATCGCCCTTTTTGGCCACCATGGCGAAGGCGCCGCCCATCTCGGCGCGCCGGATCAGCGCCGAGACCCAGATGTCGGTGGAGAGCAGCAAACCGGAACCTCGCTAACCGAACCGCAACGGGCGGCCCCTAAGGGTAGGCGACCCCGCCGACCCCGGCGCCAGCATACGGATCACGGACCATATGACGACCCCCCGCACGCCGATGCTGGCGGTGTTCACCCTCGCCGCGCTCCTGATGCCTGCGGTCGCTGCGGCGGACGGGGCGGGAACCCTCCTCTATGAGCGGACCCTGATGGTAAAGGCCGACGCGCGTTGCCGCCTCTTCACCCCCGACATCGCCACGGCGCTGGCCGCCTCGGCGGTGCAGGCGCGGGGTGCGACCCTGCGGAGCGGGGTGAACGAGGCCGGGGTGCGCCAGATCGAGGATCGCGCGGCGCTGAAGGCCTACGCCGTGTCCTGCGCCCTGCCCGACCTGAAGATCGCCGCCGACCGGGTGCGCAAGGCCTTCGACGGCTATGCGGCGCTTCGCGACATGAGCTTTCCCGGCACGGTCGCGTCCTGGGATGCGGTGCGCACGCCCTGGCCGCTGGTGGTCAAGGGCAAGGTGCGGCCAGGCCCCCGCTGGCGGCTGTCGCAGAGGAGCGGCCCGCTGGTGTTCGGCATCGCGGCGGGGTCCAGCCTCACCGCCGTCACCACGGCCCCCGATGCGGCGCAGGCGTCCGGCGCGCGGCTGGTGATGCGCGACCCGGCCAAGGCGGCGGACGCCTTCATCAATCCCCGGCGCAACGACCTGCAGGGCCGCATCCCGCCTCGGTCGGTGTCGCAGGTGTACCTGGCGGCCTCCATCGGCTCGGCGCCGGAAAGCCTGTCGCCGCAGGGCGCCCCGCCCGCCGTCATGGTCACCTTCCCGCCCTCGGCGGCGCAGGCGATGGCGGGGCTCGACCCGCGGGAGGGCGTCAGCCTGGAGCTGGTCTTCCCGACAAGAACGGGCGAACGGGTCGAGACCAGCCTGATCGAGGTCGGCGACTTCGCCGCCGGGCGGGCCTTCCTCGCGGCGGGGCGATAAGGCGCAGACCGCGTTCGCCGGCGCTAAAGTTCGCTGATGGGTCCGATGGGCGGCGAGCGGGAGAAGATGTTGATCACCGATTGCCGCAGACCTTCATGGTCCATTGAGCGGGCGTGCAGAGGGCCGAGCCCTTCCGGGATCGGGGTGGACGGCGCCTCAGGCGCCGCCTCGGCCTGATTTGTAGGAGCGGACGGCGCAGGGTCCGGCTCGGCGACGGTCGGCGCGATGGCTTCGACGACGGGCGCTTCCGCGGCGAGTTCTACGGGAGGCGATGGGACCGCGGGTTCCGGCATCTTAACCGGCGCTGCATCGTTGGCGGCGAGAGTCGTCAGCGGAGGCGGGACCGATGTGTTCTCTGCCTTCGAAGCTTCAGCTTCAGCTTCAGCTTCAGCGGCGATTGTCGGCTCGACCACGGGTGCAAGCGGAGCTTCCACGGACGCGTCCACCACAGGTTCCAGCACCGGGATGCGGACGGTGACCGCCGTGCCTTCGCCGAGGCGGCTTTCCAGCGTCATGGTCCCGCCGTGCAGCTTGGCGAAGGCGTCCACGAGGGAGAGGCCGAGGCCGGTGCCCCGCGCGCGGTCATCGGAACCGCCGGCCTGCTCGTAGGGCTGGCCGAGGCGCTTCAGGTCGTCGGCGGCGATGCCGACGCCCGTGTCCGCCACGATCATCTCCAACACGCCCGCCGCGGTATGGGCGGTGAGGATGACGGAGCCGCCCTTGGGCGTGAACTTCACGGCGTTGGAGAGGAGGTTCAGCGCCATCTGCTTGATGGCCCGCTTGTCGGCGTCCACCATCAGCGGCGCGCCGGGGAGCACCGCCCGCAGCTTCACCCCCGCCTCGTCGGCCTGCAGGCGCATGAGGCGCAGCGCCGCGTTCAGGGCGTCGCGGATGTCGAACACTTCGCGCGACAGGGTGTAGCGCTGCGCCTCGATCTTGGACATGTCGAGCACGTCGTTGATCAGGTCCAGGAGGTGCCCGCCCGATTCGTGGATCAGCTCGGCGTACTCGGCGTATTTGGGAGCCATCTCCCCGAACATCCTGGCGCGCATCATGTCGGAGAAGCCCATTATGGCGTTCAGCGGCGTGCGCAGCTCATGGCTCATGTTGGCCAGGAAGAGCGCGCGCGAGGCGGCGGTGGCCTCGGCCCGTTCGCGCCCGATCTCGGCCTCGGTGCGGCCGGCTTCCGCGGCGGCGAGGCGCTCGGCGAAGTCGGCGGGCGGCTGAGGCGTGGGTGGCTGAGGCGTGGGCTCGGAAGCAGCCTGCACGGCCGGCGCCGAAGTCACGCGCGTGGTCTCGGGCACCTTGCGGAGGATCGCCGCGACGCCGCCGACGCCGGTCCTGTGCAGGGCGGCGCTGACGCGGAATGTGGTCTCGATCGCCGGCGTGAAGACGACGGTCGCTGCGCCCACGGAAAGGGCGGTCGCGAGGGCGGCCTCGACCTTGGCGCGGTCGGCAAGGCTGGCGGCGACGGTGAGGCCGCCGTTGACCGCCTCGGCGCCGAAGCCATCGAGGGGCTGACCGAACACGGCCTCGGTGCGGCCCTGGCCGTCCATGGTCATGCCCAATTCCGGCAGGTCGGCCATCAGGCCCTGGAACCAGAGGATCTCCTCCTCGGCGGCCTGTTTGTCGTTATCGGACCGGCGACGGGCGAGGAGCGCGGCGGCCCCGGCGGCGCAGGCGGTCAGGAGCACGGCGGCGATCGTCAGCCCTGTGCGCGCAGGCTCCGGCGGCGGCGAAGGGGGCAGATGCAGCACGCCGGCGAGGCCGCAGACCAGCACGGCGGCGACGGACAGGCCGATCCCCGCCGTCCACGCGCCGTCGACAACCAGAGCGACGATGGCGGGCGTGACGAGGAACACCGCCGCCGGGCCTGACAGTCCCCCCGTGACGCAGACGGCCAGCGTCGCGGCCAGCGCCCAGAGCGCGAGCAGGGCGAAGCGTTCTTCCGTTTTGGGACGCCACAGGGCGCCGATGATCGCAGGAACAGCCATGATCGCCAGCATCAGCAAGACCTGGGCCGAAACGCCCCCGGCGGTCAGGAGCATCAGCGCCGCGGCGGCGATCAGGCCGATCAGCCAGCCCCGATGCCAGAGAACGTCGTCAGGCGCGGGTTCGCGCTCGGCGACGGCGAGCCCGGCGTCGAGGGGCGACTCAGTCTGGTCCCGGAGAGGATGTTCGCTCACGGCGCCAGCCTAGCATCCACGGGCTCAGGCTCCAGCCCATGCGCCTGTGGAGGGATTGGAAATCGGGAAATAACCTGTGGAAACCGAATCGTAAGGCAAAGCGTGCAAAGTCCGCGTCCATTCAACGGGTTCGGCAGAATGCCTCCTCCGGTCCATCATGCGGTCGC
>Ga0302314_10011599_pt1 | contig 15361 bp, 10 predicted proteins | sample III_Palsa_N2_3_FD_200533 | JGI IMG/M metagenome (GOLD analysis project Ga0302314, IMG submission 200533) | Peat permafrost microbial communities from Stordalen Mire near Abisko, Sweden - III_Palsa_N2_3 | ecosystem: Environmental > Terrestrial > Soil > Palsa > Peat permafrost | place: Sweden...
TGGCTGGAGTGACTTGGCCACTCCGCGCTTTCGATCATCGCATCCGGCAGCGCACCAGAGGTCTCAAGCTTGCCGCTCTCAATATGGTCCGAGCTGCGCACCTTCCACCACGCATGATCCAGCGGATTGAAGAAGCCCTGCGTGTCCTGAATATGCAACCCCGCATCCTCGATCTTCACCGGAAGATACTGGTTCATCTTCGCAATGGCAGGCGAATCGTCAACGGTTCCCATCACCAGGTAGTCCTTATCGCCGCCCGTCATCCCACTCGCATTGGTCACCGTTACGTCCAGCACCGGATACCCGGTCTGCGCGCCAAAGTGTCCCATCATCGTGAGATACATCTCAATCTCTTCCGGCTGCGGTGTATCCGGCAACACGACAGACGTGTCTGAAAGGTCAGCACGCCGCGTAAACGGATAACCTGCATTCGCAAAGATCTCGAGGTTCGGCATCGGGGCCCAGTGCGGAATATTCCGAATGTCGAGATACGAATCCTTCAACACCGCGCCCTGCAAATTCATCGGTGCCGTGTCCTGACAACGCCCCTTCTTCGCGATCTGGAAGATGAACTTCATCATCATCGAGTTCGAAAAGGGACGCATATCTACTACAGGCACAGGCACAATCGTCGACAGGTTCGCCGAAGCCTTATCTGTATGCGGCATCGGCGTCGAACTCACATACGCGCCGTTCATATAAACCTGCAGCGTGCTCTCGTTCGCCAGCGGAATACCGTTGTAGCGATAGTTCAACTGGAACGCCAGGTTCTGCTGCGCGCCATAATAAAGATCAGGCGGGATGCGCGAATAAATCCCCACCGGGACGCTGCCATCGCCCTGCAGATCACCCTGCTGCGAGATGTCTCCAATGCGCGTCAGCTTGTCCGTGCTCATCCACCGCGGAGCATCATCCGGCTCACGCTGCTTCGGCGTCAGCGTCAACGACACGCGCTGTATCGGCCCCGCAAGTTGGTTCATCTGCAGCGTCAAAACCTTAGCCGCCGTCAGCAGATCATCCGCGTTGTCGCCACTCAATATAAGCAGCTTTGAATAAGGGTCCGATGGATTCGTCACCATCGCAATCGTCGGCCCGCTCGCCCCCGTAACGTTCAGCGCAGGCGGCAACTCCGACGTATTCTCACTAATCAAAATCGCGTTGCCCGTAGGAATCGACCCAAAGCTCACCGGGAAGCGTACAGGCTTGTAATCCGTCAAGATGCCGAACCACGAGGCAACCACACCAGCAGCCTGCAATGCCTTCGCCGAAGGCTGTGACAGAAACACAATCGGCACCGAAGGATGCAGGTTCACCGCGGCATCATAGAAAGGCAGCGGCAACAGCTTCAAATCGTTCTGCAACGGCAGCAGGTTCCCCGCCAGTTCAATCGAGGAGTTGCTGTCCACATGCGCCCACAGCGTCGAGTGCGAAGGATCTTCGCACTGCATCGTGTAGTGGCCAATGAACTCAAACGTCAGCTCGTTGTCATGCACCAGCATCTCCGCCGGGAGCGTCAGCGTCGCCGAAAGCAGCGCGCTGTTTTCAACATGCAGCATCGCTCCGCTCTGCGCTTCCTGCAGCTTCTGGTCAGGCGAGAGATCGTTCTGCATCGTGCCCACAGAACTCGGCTGATTCTGCACCGGCAGCGTCGCAAACAATGTGCCGTTCACGCTCACCTTCAAGTGGCTGATCATCGGCAGCAAGCCCGGCGAGAAGTGGTAGTAAATCTTCATCGTCGCGGTCTTCACGTTCTGCGTCTGCGGCACCGAAAAATAAATCGAGTGGTACGTATCCACGCCGCGCAGCACGACCGTATCCGGCACACCAACGTCCGCCAGCGTAAACACGTTGTCGAAGTTACCCGGCGCAACCGGACGAGCCTGCTGCCCGCCATCCACACCAACCGACGAAGCCGGAATTCCAGCTTGCAGTACGCTGCCATCCGCACCGATCTGCGCACCCGGCGCTGGCGTCAGGGCTGCACCGTTAGGCCGCACCTGCGCCTTCGCCTCGCGACCCATCATCATCCCAGGCAACATCGCCAGTACTAGCAATAGAGGCAGAATGCTGGTAGCCAGCTTGCCCTTCGGAGTCGTCTTACCCTGGTTCATCAAGCCTCGTGCAGTCTGTTTCAAGCCATGAATGGAAAGCTGCAAAATACGCCACATACTCAGCAAGGGGCGATCCACTTCACGCGACTCACCCCATCCAAGCCACGTATCCGCGCGCGAATAAAGCACCATCGTCAGCGCCTCTTCTTCTTGCATACTCAGTGGATCGAAGTAAGCCCGCAGCGTCGATCCGCGTACATCCACCACCGTAGCCGGCAGCGACGCATCGCCATCCAGCACTGGGAAGACCAGCTTCACCGACTCGCCGCCTGGAATCTCAAACGCCTCATCGAGTTGCATCATCACACCGCCGCTCGAAAGGTCCGTCGTCACACCTTGGATCACCACGCCATCGGAGAGCACCACGCTCGCAGGCACCGCCATCATCACGCGGACAGTCTGCCGCCGCTGCTGGCTCTCCCACGCGACAGCCGTCGCCACACCCAGGATGATCATGTTGAAGATCGTCCACAACAAGTTCATAAAGATCGTGCCAGGATGCGTTCCGTCATACATATTCGCAAGCAGACTCAGCGGCCACGGCATCGAAGCTCCGGGAAACTGGAAGTACCGCGGAATCGCACACAGCATTCCAAGGAAGTTCAAAAACAGCATCACCAGAAACGGCTGTGCAATGCGCGTGTCGAAGAAGCTCCGGCTAACAACGCCGCCCTTCGCCGTCACGTTGAAGCTACCGAACTTCGGATTCACCAACGCCAGCATGGTCGGCAGAAAAATGTAAGGCGCCAACACGGTCTCGTAAATCTCATTCCAGAACGAGTGCCGATGCTGCCCCTGCACTCTCGAGTTCGTAATATTCGAAAGCACCAGATGCGGAAACGCAAACGCAAGAATCGCTGCCCAATAACCGGGTACGTTCGTATGCCCAAGCACTAGATAAATCAGCGGAGCCGTCAAAAAGATCAGCCGCGGCAGCGCATACAAGAAGTGCGTCATCGCATTGAAGTAGCAAAGCCTCTGCGCCGGAGCAAGCCCCTTGGCGAACAGCGGATTGTCCGTACGCATGATCTGGACCATCCCGCGAGCCCAGCGAATACGCTGCTTCACATGCCCACTCAGACGCTCGGTCGCGAGTCCAGCAGCCTGCGGAATATTGATGTAAGCCGTATTCCATCCGCACATCTGCATGCGTAGAGAAGTATGCGCATCCTCTGTCACTGTCTCGACCGCAATACCGCCCACTTCATCCAGTGCCGACCGCCGCATCACCGCGCAAGATCCGCAGAAGAACGTCGCGTTCCAGAAGTCGTTACCGTCCTGCACCACGCCGTAGAAAAGCTCGCCTTCATTCGGAATCACGCGGAACTGTCCAAGGTTGCGCTCAAACGGATCAGGCGAATAAAAATGATGCGGCGTCTGCAACATACCAAGCTTGGCATCGCGGCCAAACCAGCCCATCGTCAACTGCAAAAAGCTTCGCGTCGGCACGTGATCCGAATCAAAGATCGCCACAAACGGCGCATCCAGACGCTTCAACGCGCGATTGATATTTCCAGCCTTCGCATGAGCGTTGTCGTCACGCGTCATGTAGCCGATACCTGCCTCTTCGGCGAACGCACGAAACTCCTCGCGCTTGCCGTCATCCAGGATGTACACATTCAGCTTGTCGGCAGGCCAATCGATATTCATCGCCGCCAACGCTGTATAACGCACCACGTTCAACGGCTCGTTATACGTAGGAATCAGCAAATCAACTTCCGGCCACAGATCGGTGTCTTCCGGCAGCGGCACCGGCGTACGGCGCAGCGGCCAGATCGTCTGCATAAACCCAAGGAACAAAATGCCAAACGAGTACGTCTCGGCAAACACTAGCAGCCAGATAAAGAACGCATCCAGCGGCGTCCACACCGAGCCAGGGTCGATAAAGAACTTAACCACCGTCGAGATACGCCAGTACCCGTATCGAAACGTGCAAAAGCACGACAGCAGCATCAACGTCAGCGTTACCAGGTACGACGTCGAGCTGCGATCAATCCAGATCGCCAGCAGGATCAGCAACAACCCCATGATCGCTTGTTGCGGCCACGTCAGTTGCAGAATCCCGGCAAACACAAGAAACACAACGCCGCCGCCAAGGATCACGAAGCGTATGAGGCGAAGTACAAAATTATCGCCGGACTCAAACTCTCTCCATAGCGGAGACCTGGTCATCGTTCACTCCATCGGGCAGTCTTGAATCCGGATGCAGCCGGGGCCGACTGCATCCGCAGCCACGATGCGAAGTTCATATAGTCCCCTGCCACCGGTGCATCCGGGGCGTAATCCATTACCGTCATACCTTCTGCGAGGGCCTCGGAAACCACAGGCGATCTCCGGATCACAAAGGGCAACAGACGATCTCCAAGCTGCTGCCGCATCACTTCACGCACATCAAGATGCAGCGGGAGTGACGCATCAAATTGGTTCAAAAGATAATGAGGTTGAACGGGACGCCCGTCGCCATCGATCATACCTGCAAAAAACTTCTCCACATGCGCCAGGCTGATCACCGAGTTCATATCCGGCGAAACAGGCACCACCACCACCGAATCCATCCGCACCAACCGCCGCACAACCCACGGCGACATCGCCGACAAATCCAGAACCACCCGCTGTATCCCGCGGCTGTTCTTCGTCAACTCTTCCGCCAACCACTCCTGCGCGGCCACATCGCCATTCTTCTGCGCGACGTCATAGCTAACCAGCGCAATCGGCGCATCATTAGAACCCGACGGCGGCGAGAACGTTCTCACCGATCCCGGCCTCAACTCGCTTGCGCCAAAGTAATAAGGCAGCAAACCATGCGACGTCGTATCGGTCAGCAAAACCTTCTCACCGGTCGAAGACAACGCTCGTCCCAGCGTCGCCACCAGGCTCGTCTTGCCGACGCCACCCGCCAGCGAGAACACGCTCAACATCGGAACCCGCGTATCCTTCTGCCGCACCGGCGCAACTTCAGGCTGCTGCTCCTGGCCTGCATGATCGAAGATTCCCTTCAGCGCAAACCACCGCGCCGCCACCCGCTCCCGCGAGTGCTGCAGCGTGTCCGCAACCGGAGAAGCTCCACTCGCAACCGCAGGCATCTTCCGCGTCATGCGAGATTCTTCCACGGGCCTCTGCGGCTCCTGCGCCGGCGGATGAATCCATGCCGGAACAACTCCCTCAGACTCAGCCGACTCCACCCCAAACGGATTCCCACTAAACGCCTGGTGAACTCCACTCGCCTCATCCGGACGATACCCACGCGACCGCCGAGGCTTCGCCACCGGCGCCGGTTCCGCAGCCTTCACCGCTTGATACACCGAACTCCGCGAAGGTCCACGCGACGGCACCGGATCAGAACTCGGCCCATGCGACAAAGGAGCCGCCGACCCTAAATCAAAAATCGATCCCCGCGAAATCGGCGCTGGCGGCGGCACCGGCGTATACGCAGTCACACGCGGCTGCGGCGGCGCTGGATCATCAAAGAAGTCCTCGTCCTGATGCCGCGGCGCCGTATAGGGTGCCACATGTGCATAGTGCTCTACAGCCGCCACTTTCTCGTGCGAATCTGGCTCGTAGTAATAGCTCACCGGCCCCTTCGGCTTAGCCGCAGCCTCTTCAATCGCCGCCGTCCCAGACGCGGCAATCCGGGCTTCCTCTTCCATCGAGCCCGTCACCCAATATTCTTTGCCATCCCGTATATGCGCCGGGTCCCGTGGATCAGGTTGCGGCACCAGCAGCCTTGCCTCACGTGCACGCGGCAGCCTCGTCGGCTGCATATCGTCGTCATTCACAATCGGCTGATGGAACAACCGTCCCGGCAACACCGCCGGCTCATCATTTGTATAAGGATCGGAAATCTGCCCCGGAACAACCGCCGTAGGCTGCGGTCCAGCCAGCGACCGCCTCACAAACTCAGACTCCGCATACCGCGCCGCCTGTCGCGCCGCCGAAGCCTGAGCCTCGGCCATCTCTCTCGCTTCACGCCGTGCCGCAGCCTCGGCCGCAGCCACCGCTTCCGCCCGGCGAGCCACTTCCACCCGCTCTGAAGCCGCCCGGCGATTTAGCTCCGCCGCATGTCGCATCGCGCGCGCGCTGGCCTCTTCTTCCATCTGAGACTCAGCGCCATGACGCTCTTCCGAAGCTTTCCTGGCCGCCGACTCATGGAACCGCGCTGCTTCTTCCGCTTCGCGAGCTTCCTTCTCCGCCGTCGCAACCGCAACCTCGGCTTCGCCCTTGGCATGCATCTCTTCTTCGCGCTGCTGTTCGGCAGCGCGATGCCGCATCTGAGCGCGATACTCTCGCCGCGACGCCGAAAAATCGCGATACTTCGCGCCCTGCAAATTCGCCCAGGAGTAGAGGACGGCCACATCCTCAGGCGTCTCCGCCAGGATCCGTTCGTCTAGAGATTCCGGATTTGGAGTGTCCATCCTTGCCTCAATTCGCGGTAACCCCCGGCGATATCCGCCGCAAGTACCTGAAAAACCTAAATCTGCCAACTGTATGTCTTACGCAGAGGCTACTTGGCCTACACCCGCAAGTCAATGCAACTACAGTCACCAATAGTCACCTCTTTGGTACAAATCCGCGATCTCGCACATTTCGTACCAAGCTAGGTTCATCCCACCCCAAACTTCGCCATGCGCATCTCGTTCTCAAGTCCCAAAGTTAGAAACCCACACCTCGTCGTGCTACCTTAACTATGGGCCGAGCGGGTAGCTCAGTTGGTAGAGCATCGCCCTTTTAAGGCGTTGGTCCTGGGTTCGAGCCCCAGCCCGCTCACCACTTTCCTCAATGCTTACAGGGATATCGTGGTCGACAGCCCCGAGAAATCAAAGAAATCGCCCTCCCACATCACAAAACACTAATATCCATAACGCTTCTAGCGTTCCGCACTAGGAGCATTTCGTCATCAGTGCGAAGTCTGGTGATACTTTGGTGATACTTTTCCGTGGTGAACCAGGCTGCACCGAATAGTAATTGGCTCGTCACTTCCCTATATGACTCCATAGCCACTTGAATAAGGAACATCTGTCAGATTCAATGAAGGCGCTCAATCGTAGGAGACCAGTGGCCCTCTAGGACTACTGTGAGTATTGGGTGATTCTGTCAGGGATGTACGGAAGAAGAGACGATCCGGGCAGTATCTCCGCAGCACCCATTCTGGGGTGACGTGTCACCCTTAACCCGATGCCGTAGGCAGCGCGCTTTTGGGAGACGTTCTACTTTGGTCGATCAGCCACCGTGATCGTGCCGTCCGTAGCGATGGTGTACATGAACGTCTGGGTGACTACCATCTCCGGCACCTTGGGCTGTCGCGTCAGAACCAGCAGCACGTCCGTATCCTCGGGAACGTCACTTAGGACATGCGTGTGGTAACCGCTCTCCACCTTCACCTTTGGGTCGGTGGAGACGGACTCGATGATGCTCTTATGCATCTGTCGCTTGTCCACGATCTTCATCCCGTCCGGTGACAGGCGGTAACGCGCATCCGCTCCCAGCGGGTAAACGCCTGTTTTGACCTGGGCCGGATAGATATACACGTACAGGCTTCCGCCCTCTGCGGGAAGCGCAGCGATGTTGTAGGGATGATCGACTCCGCTGAAGTCAGCGAGCGCTATCTTCATACCTCTCGCTGCGGAGAGATTCCATCCTGTGTCCTGACGTTCTGGATTGAAGCTCTTTACCTCGAGCTTTGCTCCTGCCTGCGCCACTTCGTAGTTCACAACGAACCTGTCTCCAGCTTCGTTCAGGTAGCCGAAGTCCACCACCCAACCGGCGTCCGTTTTGTGTCCGATATAGCGGCCTGACGGCTCCGACTTTGGATGAGTAGCCAAGACCGCATCCGTGGCTTGCCATGCAGCCGTGTCGTACTCGGCAAGCATTCGGCCCCGCGCTGTGATCGCAGATAGTTCCGCGCTTGAGGGCTTCGACGAACCGGCTTTAGCAGCGACCGCGCAACAGATTGCAAAAAGTGCTGCAACGAGACTGTTGCGGCCTACACACGCGATGGAGATTGTATTGGTCATTTTCCATGTGATACGCGCAAGATTCTGCCATCACGCTTATCGAGCCAGACTTCGGCGACTCCTCCGTCTACACCAGGTGCAAGATGTCCCTCAACCTTCCAAGTATTTTCGTTCAGTTGAGCTGAAAAAGGACGTTCCGATTCAATTTGCTCTTGACCATAAATCGGAATCAAAATGGCTTCAGCAACGCGCGTAGCTGTTGCCTGATTGGGGATAAAGCCAGCCTCTGGTTTCACACTGTGTTCCTCATAACCCAAGGCCACTGCCACCATCGGACATAGGAGCAAAGCGACAAGTCCAACTCTTTTGATCGTCATCATGGTGCAGTCTCCTTGAAGGTAACGAATACCCTGATGGTAGGGTCGTACAACTTGATAGCGTTTTGTGGAGTACCTACAAAGATTGGAACTCCGCGCGTCCCTGCGTTTCTTATGTCAGCAGGGGAAAAATGCTCATCATCATAAGCACCATGCGAGTCAGCACCATGCGTGTGGAAAGTTGCAACACGAGTGGAGCCGCTTGGCAGCGTGCTTACATCTGGTGGTGACGAGGTGCTCAAAGTACCTATATTGGGTGTTTGGATAAAGCAGCACTTGCCGTCTCCATCCTTGTAGATGTTCCCGTTGAACTCAACACCCACCCGTCATCTTCTTCACGATATTCGTCGTAGAAAACCCTTCCACCGTAGGCACAATCTCCACCCGCCCACCAGCGGCGATCACATCCTCATGCCCCACGACGGTCTCCACCACATAATCCCCACCCTTAACCAGCACATCCGGCCTGATCTGCTGAATCAGCTCCAGCGGAGTATCTTCCTCAAACAACACCACAGCATCCACCGCCGCCAGCGCTGCCATTACGCACGACCGCTCCCTCTCGCCCACGATCGGCCGTGAAGGCCCCTTCAGCCGTGAAATCGAAGCATCCGAGTTCAACCCCAGCACCAGCTTCGACCCAAACCGCCTGCAGTCTTCCAGCAGCGTAATGTGCCCCACGTGCAAAATGTCGAAGCACCCATTCGTAAACACGATCGACTCGCCCGCCGCTCGCCACTCGGCAATCCGCTTCTCCAGCCCATCGCGTTCCAGAATCTTCTCGCCAAACCCCACCCTGCTCGAAGGCGTCAGCGCGGCAATCAACTCGTGGTGCGCAATCGGCACCGTGCCCACCTTGCCGACAACAATCCCCGCCGCCAGGTTCGCCAGCTCCACAGCCGACTCCACCTTCAACCCCGCCGCCAGCGAAGCTGCCAGCGTCGCAATCACCGTATCCCCCGCACCCGATACATCAAAAACCTCACGCGCTCTAGCCGGCGAGTGATACGTGCCCTCATCCGACAACACGCGAATCCCCTTCTCGCTCATCGTCACGCACAGAAACCGCAGCTCGTGCTCCTTCCGCTGCGCTTCACCACCCACCAGCAGCGCATCCAGCTCATGCGACGCCACGCCCGTCGCAACAGACAACTCATTCAAGTTCGGACAAACCATCGTCGCGCCCGAGTATTTGCTGAAGTCCGGCGTCTTTGGGTCCGCCAACACCGGCACACCCTTCGCCCGCGCCGCACGAATCACCGCTTCACAAAGCTCCGGCGTCAACGCACCCTTCGCGTAGTCGGAAAGCACCACCGCATGAACCTTATCCACCAGCGCCACCACACGCTCCAGCAGACGTTGCTGGTCCACCGCTCCCGGCTTCTCCAGGCTTTCGATATCCAACCGCAGCAACTGCTGCCGCCGTCCCACAATCCTCGTCTTTGAAATCGTCGGTAGCCCCGTCGTCACCATCCCTGCGGTGTCGATCTTCGCGGCTTCCAAAAAAGCCGCCAGCTCCCGCTGCTCCGTATCGTTTCCCCAGAAACCCGCCAGCAGCGTCTGGCATCCCAGCCCAGCCAGATTCATCGCCACATTCGCCGCTCCACCCGGCCGCTCATACCGCTGCACATGCCGCAACACCGGCACCGGAGCCTCCGGCGAAATCCTATCCACTTCGCCAAGAATGTACCGGTCGAGCATCAAATCGCCCACCACCAGTACCTTCAGCTCCCCAAACCCACCTTCGAGCAATCCCAGAACCGTATGAATCTCCGACAGCATCATCACCCTCACTTAAATCATCACACCACATCAAACTATCTGTTCGCTGTTAACTATTCGCTGTTAACTCGCCCTCTAGCTGCTCCACAACAACACCCATCACCTCATCCACCGTAATCGACATCAAACACTTCTTCTTCTGTTCGAGGCACGTCTCCAGCCCACAACCCCAGCAATCCACCCGGTGATACACCACCCTGTGCTTGCTTCCAAACGGAAACCACTGCCGCGGTATATTCCGCGCCGCAAAGATCGCCACCACCGGCGTTCCTACCGCTGCCGCAAGATGCATTGGCCCGCTGTCATGCCCCACAAATAAATCGGCTCGCGCAAACGCAGCCGCACTCTCCCTCGGCGTCAGCTTCCCACAAAGATTCACCACCGGCCCACCGCCATTCGCGCGCCAGCCGTCCGCAGCGAACTCACTCGCTTCACTCTCCTCCGGCGCACCCGCCAGCAGCAACACCTTGCCAGGAAACCTCGCCGCCATCGCCGCCAACAATCCCCGCCAGTTCTCGCGTCCCCAGTCCTTAGCCTGCACCTTGGTTCCCACACTCACCGCAATCGACGCCATCCCCAACGCCTCGGTCCCAATCGCCTTCGCCGCCGCCTCATGCTCTTCCGCCGTCAGATGCAGGTCCCAACTAGCCGCATCCTCCAGCCGCGCATCGCCAAGCTCGGCAATATTCCGCGCCAGCCTCTCCGCCTCCGGCTCCAGATTCCCTTCCCACCGCTCGCCCGTCGCATCCCCATAAAAATTCTGCTGCATCCCCTCGCTTAGCGGAACCCCTACCATCCGCTTCACGCCACACAACTTAAAAAACTTCGCATCCCTTGCCGCACTCGCCACACCCCGCGACGCCGCCAGATACACCACCACCTCCGGCCGCCAACGCAACAGCGTCCACCACAACCCCACAAGCTCCTTCAGGCTCCGCGTCCCCACCGCATAGCGAAAGTACCCGTCAACAAGCCCGGTGTTTGCCAACACCGCAGCAGCAGCCGGGGCCTTCGCACTCACAGGAACGTTGGTCAGCATCCGCCGCTCCGCATCCGGAAACGCTCTCGCCACCGCGTGCAGCGCTGGCAGCGCAATCAGCATGTCACCCAGGCTTCCCAGCCGATACAACAACACCCGCTTCACCTTCACAGAAGACATACCCTAAGTGTATCCGCGCACCACCAATCGGGTATCACCACAACCACCCAACTTCCCCTCAAGCCCCACACCAGCTACCATCAACTACACGCCAGCTATGCTCAACGCCTCCCACGTCACGAAGCTCCACGACCAGGCCAACGCCCACTGGCACGATCACCGCTTGCCGTTCGAAAAGCCCACCTCTTCCTTCGAAAAGCTCATCCTCGAGCAACACCGTGCCAACTTCGATCTCTGGCACAGCGAAGACGCCGCCCGCGACCCCATGTCCGGCGACCAGGCCATCGCCGCCTGCAAGCGCACCATCGACAAGCTCAACCAGCGCCGCAACGACCTCGCCGAGCGCCTCGACCTCGCCCTCCTCGAAGCCGCGCCCCACCAGCCCGACACCGCTCCCCTGCACTCCGAAACGCCCGGCCTCATGGTCGATCGCCTCTCCATCCTCGCCCTCAAAATCTTCCACACCGAAGAAGAAACCCGCCGCCGCGACGCCAGCCCCGAACACCATCAGCGCAACCGCGAGCGCCTCGATCTTCTCCTCGACCAGCGCAGCGACCTGGCCTCCTGCCTCGCCGCTCTCTGGGCCGAAGTCCTCGCCGGCCAGCGTCGTTTCAAGCTCTACCGCCAGCTAAAGATGTACAACGATCCCGCCCTCAATCCCGTCCTCTACGGCAAACTCACCGGCAGCGGATAAGCCCTCAACCCATCACACAGTTGACCAGCACCTGCCTTCACCCGTATAAAACCGAAGCAGACCCCCGAAGCAGATAGTATGTTCTATAACCCATAGCGTCGCTCTTAAACCTGTTGACACTTTATTGAGATCTCAACCGCAGTGCCTTTTCCATCAGAGAACATCATGGCCACGAAGTCCGGGACCCCCACTACATCTACCGTCGCTCCAACGCCCGTCAAACGCGCTCCGCGCACCCTCGCCGGCTCTCCTCAGGCGATTGACGCCGCTGCCCGCAAACACACCCTCGCCCTCTACGAGTCAGCCCTCAAGCTCATGCAGGCCGGCAAGTACGAGAAGGCGCACGCGGCTTTCATCCTGATGCTCGACACCGCCCCAGACGACCTCGCCGACCGCATCCGCATGTACATCTCCGCTTGCGTCGCCCAGATCTCCAAGGGCACCGCCAGCTTTGAAAGCCACGAAGAGCGGTACGACTACGCCATCTCGCTTCTCAACCACGGCCACTACGAAGACGCCCGCCAGCACTTCCAGGAAATTCTCCTGAAGAACAAAGCCGCGGACTACGCCTTCTACGGCCTCGCCCTGCTCTCCAGCATGACAGGCGACACCCAGAAGTGCATCGACCACCTCACCGAAGCCATCCGCCTCAACACCCAATACCGCTTCCAGGCCCGCTCCGACTCCGACTTCGACCCCGTAGCCGACGACCCCCGCTTCACCGAACTCCTCTACCCCGAAGCCTAGACCCGGTAGCAGCAAAAATTCGGGTGCCCCATGTCCGGGTCCTGAGCTTGCCGAAGGATCGGACGTGGGCATCGCGCTTAGCGCGACCGCTCCCGCCCATCTCCAAGCCACCACAGAACCGAGTGCCCCATCCTCGGCGCGCCCTAACAGCATCCCATCAACTTCAACTCCCAAATCGCGCCAGGGTGGGCTATCGGGCAAAGCCCGACCGCTCTCCTCCACACCCGCACAACTCCCAATCCGAACTAAACTAAAACAGTACCTATGGCCGACCTTCCCCCCAAGCAGCTACGCGTCGTCGCCATAGGTGGCGGCACCGGCCTCTCCACCCTCCTCCGAGGCCTCAAGCGCTACGTCGCCACACCTACCGGCACCCCAGCCCTCGCAGACGCCAACTGCAAAGACCTTCCCTGCCTCATCCGCGAGCTCTCCGCCATCGTCACCGTCACCGACGACGGCGGCTCCTCCGGCCGTCTCCGCGAAGACCTCAAGATGCTCCCCCCCGGCGACCTCCGCAACTGCCTCGTCGCCCTCTCGGAAGACGAGCATCTCCTCTCCCAGCTCTTCCAGTACCGTTTCGCCACCGGAGACCTCGAAGGCCACAGCTTCGGCAACCTCTTCCTCGCCGCCCTCACCGGCATCACCGGAGACTTCGCCCAGGCCGTCCAGACCAGCAGCCAGATCCTCGCCACCCGCGGCCGCATCTACCCCTCCACCACCGTCAATGCCACGCTCGCCGCCAAAATGGACGACGGCACCATCGTCTGCGGCGAAACCAACATCTCCGCCAGCAAGCGCTCCATCATCGAGCTCATGCTCGACCCCGCCGACGCCGGCCCACTCCCCGAAACCCTCGAAGCCATCGCCGCCGCCGACCTCATCACCCTCGGCCCCGGTTCGCTCTACACCTCGCTCATCACCAACCTGCTCGTCCGCGGCATCCCCGAGGCCCTGGCAGCGTCCAACGCCACCCGCGTCTACGTCTGCAACCTCATGACCCAGGCCAACGAAAGCCTCGGCCTATCCGCCTCGCAGCACATCGAAAAAATCCTCAACCACGCCCGCGCGCAGATCTTCGACTACGCCATCATCAACACCGCACCCATCCTCCCCGCCACGCTCGACCAATACGCCCGCTTCGACCAAACCCCCATCGAAGCCGACCTCGACCGCATCCGTGCCCTGGGCGTAGAGCCCATCATCGGCAACTTCGTCCACGAAGGCGAAGTCCTCCGCCACAACTACGACAGCGTAGCCGAAACCATCCTCCGCCTAGCCCTAAAGCACTAACCCTTTTACCCCTCCCCCCAATTGTCATCCTGAGCGCAGCGAACGGATCTGCTTCTCGCACTCTCCCGTTCTTCGCCCGTACCCGCCCCCCTCCGGGTGCCCCATCCTAACGACGGCTTTATCGTCGTTAGGGTGGGCATCGCGCGCTTAGCGCGACCGCTCCCGCCCATCTCCAAGCCCACCACAACCTCCAAGTACGAGTGCCCCATCCTCGGCGCGCCCTAACGATTCCTTCATTGCTGCAAACCTCAATCGCGCCAGGGTGGGGTATCGGGCGAAGCCCGACCGCACTCCCCAACACAGCATCCCCCCTGGCAACTCAACCAAAACACAGCACAATGGAACGACTCTCGTCTGCAAACCCGCATACAAACCCCTAGCCACAACCTGCGCTACCCTAATCCAATGGAAACGCCCACCTTAGAAGGCCCCCACGTCCGCCTCGAACCCCTCACCTCTGCTCATCTCCCAGCACTCGAAGCCATCGCTTTCTCCCCGTCCATATGGCGTTACATGGTCTTCCCCATGCGCACCCCAGAAGACCTTCGCGACTGGCTCCAGAAGGCTCTTGACGCTCAAGCCGCCGGCACTGCTCTCCCTTGGATCACCATCAGCAAAGGCATCAACGGCGAGCCCGACAAGATCGCCGGCGCCACCCGCTTCATGGACCTCGACCTCAGCCACCGCACCACCGAGCTCGGCAACACCTGGCTGGTCGAAGCCTTCCGCGGCACCCGCGTCAACGCCGAAGCCAAGCTCCTCCAGCTCACCTACGCCTTCGAAACCCTCCACCTCCGCCGCGTCGCCTTCAAAACCCACGACCACAACCAGCGCTCGAAAGCCGCCATCAAATCCATCGGCGGCGTCTACGAAGGCACCTTCCGCAACCACATGCTCATGCCCGACGGCTCCAGCCGCGACAGCGCGTGGTTCAGCATCACAGACACCGACTGGCCCGAAGTAAAAGACCTCCTAACCCGCCGCCTCAACGCCCCGCTCTAGGCCGCACCGTTGCCTTTTGAGTTGTCATTCCGCAGCGAAGCGGAGGAATCTGCTTCTCGCCCGAAGCCGCACAATCCGGGTGCCCCATCCTCGCGACGGCTTCATCGTCGCTAGTCTGGGCATCGGGCGAACGCCCGACCGCTCTCCTCCACCCAACCCCAAACCTAAACCCCAATCACCACCAACTCCGGCCGTTCCTCCGCCACCGTCCTCTTCAACTGCCCACAAGCCGCATAAATATCCCGACC
>Ga0302314_10011600_pt1 | contig 15359 bp, 13 predicted proteins | sample III_Palsa_N2_3_FD_200533 | JGI IMG/M metagenome (GOLD analysis project Ga0302314, IMG submission 200533) | Peat permafrost microbial communities from Stordalen Mire near Abisko, Sweden - III_Palsa_N2_3 | ecosystem: Environmental > Terrestrial > Soil > Palsa > Peat permafrost | place: Sweden...
CGCGGCTGCGGCCGAGCAAGTTCTACGACCTGGTCATCGAGGTGGCGCTGATCAGGCCGGGCCCGATCCAGGGCGGCTCGGTCCACCCCTACCTACGCCGCCACGACGGTCGCGAAGCCGCGGACATGCCGCACGAGCTGATGCAGCCGGCCCTGACCAAGACTCTGGGCGTGCCGTTGTTCCAGGAGCAGATGATGCAGCTGGCCATCGACTGTGCTGGATTTACTCCGAACGAGGCCGACCGCTTGCGCCAGGCCATGAGCGCCAAGCGGGCCCCGGAACGCGTCGAGGAGCTCAAGCAGCGCCTGCTGGACGGGATGGCCGAGCGCGGCATCGACGCCGCGGTGGCGCAGGACATCTACGTCAAGATTCTCGCCTTCTCCAGCTACGGGTTCCCCGAGTCGCACGCGATCAGCTTCGCCTACCTGGTCTACGCGAGCGCCTGGCTGAAACGGTACTTCCCGGCCGCGTTCACCGCCGCGCTGCTGCGTAACCAGCCGATGGGGTTCTACGCCCCGCACAGCCTGATCAACGACGCCCGGCGTCACGGCGTCACCGTCCTCGGCGTAGACGTCAACGCCAGCGAGGCGCTGGCCACGCTCGAACGCCCCGGCGAGTCGGGGCCTGACGCCGCCCCGGTCATCCGGCCTGGCCTGGCCAGCGTGCGGAACCTGAGCCGCGGCGTCGCCGACCAGGTCGCCGCCGGGCGCCCCTACCGTGATCTGGAGGACTTCGCGGCCCGGACGCAGTTGCCGGTGCCCGCGCTTGAGGCTCTGGCCACCGCGGGCGCGTTCGGTTGTTTCGGGCTCAGCAGGAGGGCCGCGCTGTGGGCGGCCGGGGCCGCCGCCTCGCTGCGCGAGGGACAGCTGCCCGGCACCACCACCGGGCTGGAGGCGCCGCCGCTGCCCGCCATGACGCCGTCCGAACAGACGCTGGCCGACCTGTGGGCCACCAGCACGTACGGCACTCATCCGCTGACCCACATCCGGGCGTCGCTGACGTCGCGGCAGGTGCTCACGGTGGCGTCGGCCAAGGCGGTGGCCGACTCCTCCGACGTGGCCGTGGCCGGCCTGGTCACCCACCGGCAGCGCCCGCCGACCGCGCGGGGCGTGGTGTTCATCAGCCTGGAGGACGAGACCGGCATGCTGAACGTCATCTGCCCGCCCCAGGTGTGGGACCGCCACCGCCGGGCCGCCACCGCCGCGCCCGCCCTGGTCATCTGGGGCCGGATCGAGCGCACCGGCGGCGCCGTCAACCTGGTCGCCGCCGCCCTGCGCGCGCTCCGCGTCACCTCAAGCGTCCCCAGCCGCGACTTCCGCTGACCCTGGTCTCTCAGGAAACTTCGGTGTTAATGAACACAGGATGGCTGGTACCGCAGCTGGGGGATGTACTCATTCCACTGCTGGGGCGTGAGGCCTCCGGCTGAGGCACAAATCCGATCGATGGCATACTGCACGTTCAGGTTCCAGAGCCGGATGATGCCGTCAAGGCTGCCGCTGGCCAGCGTGCGCCCGTCGGCGCTGATGGCCACCGAGTCCACGGCCGCGCCGCTGCCGGTCAGGGGCTGGCCGAGCGAGCGGGGGTCCGCGGGATCGGCGACGTCCCAGAGCCGGACCGTGCCGTCGTCGTCGGCGCTGGCCAGCGTGCGCCCGTCGGCGCTGATGGCCACCGAGTCCACGGCGGCGCCGCTGCCGGTCAGGGGCTGGCCGAGCAGGCGGGGAAGCGCGGGATCGGCGACGTCCCAGAGCCGGACCGTGCCGTCGTTGTCGCCGTCGGCCAGGGTGTAGCCGTCGGGGCTGAACGCCACCGAGTCCACCGGAGCACTGCCGCCTGTCGGGGATGCGCTGAGCAGGCTGACGTACGCGGGATCGGCGACATCCCACAGCAGGACCGTGGCGTCGTCGTCGCCGTCGGCGGCGCCGCCGGCCAGCGTGCGCCCGCTGGGGCTGAACGCCACCGACGTGATGGAGACGCTGGTCCCGGACTGGCCGAGCGGGCGGGGGTCCGCGGGATCGATGACGTCCCAGAGGCGGACCGTGCCGCCGTTGCTGCCGCTGGCCAGGGTGTGCCCGTCGGGGCTGAACGCCACCGAGTCCACGGCGGTGCCGTCGCCGGTCAGGGGCTGGCCGAGCGGGCGAGGGTCCGCGGGATCGGCGACGTCCCAGAGGCGGACCGTGCCGTCGTCGCTGCCGCCGGCTAGGGCGTGCCCGTCGGGGCTGAACGCCACCGAGTTCACGGGAGCGTCGCCGGTCAGGGGCTGGCCGAGCGGGCGGGGGTCTGCGGGGTCGGTGATGTCCCAGAGCCGGATGGTGCCGTCGACGCTGCCGCTGGCCAGCGTGTGCCCGTCGGGGCTGAACGCCACCGACGCCACGGCCGGCCCCACGGCGAAGCTGCTGCCGACCAGCACGGTCTGAGGGAGGCTCCAGAGCTGGACCGTACCGTCGGCGCTGCCGCTGGCCAGGGTGTGCCCGTCGGGGCTGAACGCCACCGACATAACGGCGGCGGTGCTGCCGCCGGTCAGGGGCTGGCCGAGCGGGCGGGGGTCCGCGGGGTCGGTGACGTCCCAGAGGCGGACCGTGCCGTCGTTGTCGCCGCTGGCCAGCGTGTGCCCGTCGGGGCTGAACGCCACTGAGTCCACGGAAGCGTCGCTGGTCGGGGGCTGGCCGAGCGGGCGAGGGTCCGCGGGATCGGTGATGTCCCAGAGCCGGACCGTGCCGTCGTCGCTGCCGCTGGCCAGCGTGTGCCCGTCGGGGCTGAACGCCACTGAGTCCACGGCGGTGCCGCTGCCGGTCAGGGGCTGGCTAAGCTGGCGAGGGTGCACGGGATCGGTGATGTCCCAGAGCCGGACCGTGCCGTCGTCGCTGCCGCTGGCCAGCGTGTGCCCGTCGGGGCTGAACGCCACCGACTCCACGCTCAAGTCCAACGTGCCCAAGGCTATGCCGCCGGTCAGGGGCTGGCCGAGCGGGCGGGGGTCCGCGGGATCGGTGATGTCCCAGAGCCGGATCGTGCCGTCGTCGTCGCCGCTGGCCAGCGTGTGCCCGTCGGGGCTGAACGCCACCGACCCCACGGGCGAGTCCACGGCTGCGCTGCCGGTCAGGGGCTGGCCGAGCGGGCGAGGGTGTGCGGGATCGGCGGCGTTCCAGAGCCGGACTGTGCCGTCGTCGCTGCCGCTGGCCAGCGTGTGCCCGTCGGGGCTGAACGCCATCGAGTTAACGCCCCCGGCGCCGGTAGCCAGGGACGAGGACAGGGGCGTGTTCTCGGTGTTCAGCAGACGTGAGGCGAGGTCTTGGGTTGGCTGGATCCGGTAGGCGGCGAGGGTGAGCTGTGCCGCGAGCGGTGTGTCGCTGGCGCCGGACTGGAGGGCTTCAGCGATGACCTGGTTATAGATGGCCTGGTCACGTTGGCGGACCGCGGCCGCGCGCTGAGAGAAGGCGACGACCGACGCCGCCACCGCCAATGCGGTCAGCACGGCGAGGATCGCGAAACCGGTCTGCCGCCGTCGGGTGCCGCGGCGCGCGGCCTGGTGAGCGGCGTCGAGGAACGCCCTACTGATCGCGGGTAGCGGGGGGTAGCGGGTGGGCGCGTCCTGCCAGCGGGTGGCGGCGGCGTCGATGGTGGCGAGCCGTCCCGGCCGGTACAGGTAGGAGGAGTCCCGGCGGTGGCCATGCCACGTGTCCGCGTCGGTGACAACCTGGCTCCACAGGGTACGGTCGAGCTGGTCGTCTTCGAGCCAGTCTCGGAGCTGTTTCCAGGCCTGCAGCAGTACGTCATGAGAAATCTCGACGCTATCCTGCCCCAGGACGAGGAGACGCTGGGCGCTGAAGATGTCGATGACCGCGTCGATGTCTGCCGCCGTGTCCGCTGCCGGGGAGCGCAGATCGGTCCTGGCGCACCGGCGCCTGACGAACTGGCCATCCGGTGTGATGCCCGTCAGCTGGGTGAATATCAGGCGCGCCGCGTCCTTCTGCCGGCTGGTCAGGGCGTCGTAGGCGGCCTCGGCGCTGCGGTTGACCGCGTCGGCGACTCCGCCCGCGCGCCGGTAGCCGCGCAGGGTCAGCTCGCTGTCCTCGCGGCATTGCCAGGTGGCGGCCATCGCCTGCGACATCAGCGGCAGCACGCCGCTGCCCAGCCCGCCTCCGGTCCTCTCGCGCAGCTCGGCGATCACCGCCTCGACCAGGGCGGGTTCCACCGTCAGGCCAGCCTCAGCGGCAGGCCCGGTCACCGCGAGCCGCAATTCGGCCTCGCTCATCGGTCCGGCCGTGAACGGCCCGGCGTCCAGCGCCGCCTTCAACGGCGGGTACGCGATGAGGCGGCCCAGGAAATCTGCCCGCACCGCCACGATCACCAGTGCCGCGGGGCGTTTGTGCGGGCCGACCGGGACGGTAGCCGCGGAGTGCAGCGCCGCGATGAACGCCTCCCGCTCTACCCGGCCGGCATCAGTGTCCCCGCCGGCCGTGAACAGCTCCTCGAACTGGTCGACCACCAGTACCAGCCGCGGCGGCGCGCAGGCCGCGGCATCGGCCGGCCTGCCCGGTCCAGTGTCCGCGCTCCGGTCGGCGGCCGTTCTCACCGCCTGCTCGACCAGCATCGGCGCCTCATCCGGCGCCGCCAACAGCGACCGGTATACCGACACCGGATCCGCACCCGCCACCTCGGCCAGTACCATCGCCAGCTCCCGCACCGGGCTGCCCTCGGGCCGGATCACCCGCCGCGGCCACCGCTGCGACCCCTGGCCCAGCGCGCCCACCGCCAGCCGCGGCATCAATCCCGCCCGCAGCAGCGAGGACTTGCCCGCCCCCGACTCCCCGGCCACCAGCAGCATCCCTGTCCCGTCCAGCCGCTCAGCAAGCCGCCGCACTAGCTGGTCCGCCAGCTCGCCGCGCCCGTAAAAAACCCGCGCGTCCCGTTCCTCGAACGGCACCAGCCCCAGATACGGACACCCCGACCACACCAGGTCCCCGCTAACCGCCGGACTATCCGATGCCGCTGCACCGGCTGCCCCTCGCACGGCCGTCAGCACGTCTGCGGCCGGGGCGCGGCCGCGGGCCGCCGCCACGAACGCAGCACGCGCCGGCTCGGCCAGGCCCAGCGCGCCGGCCAGCAGCTCGGCGGTGTCCTTGCGGGCAGTTCGGTTGACGCCCCGCTCCAGATCGCTGACCGACCGCGGGCTCAGGCTCGCCGCCTGCGCCAGCTCCTCCTGGGTCAGCTTGGCCTCGGTCCGCAGCTGCCGCAGCAGGCCCGCGAATCCCAGCACGGTCTGCTGCGCCATGGGCGCCATCCCCTCCGCAGGTGCAGATCCCGCCGCACCGCAATCCGGCCCAGCGCCGAAAGGACCCGCACCAAAGCTAATAATGTCAGCTTCCCTCACGAGCTCCCCGCTACCAAGCCAGCCGGGGAAAGGGCTGCCGGCGGTGCCGTTGGGGTCGGGGTCGGCCACCAGAACCGCCCTCAGCCGCCTGTCGGCATCAGCAGCTCGGTCCCCAGGCTGGTCCCGTCGGCCACGGGCTTGCCCTGGCTGTCGAAGATCACAGTGACCGTCTGCTGCCAGACCGATCCGTCCGCGTACCCGATTCCGCACAACGCGGACGTGGAGGTGCCGGCGGCAGGCCCGTTCGACACGGTGCCCGGGTCGCAGGTCGCCAGATAGGCCTGACCGTCGCCCTGGTCTAGCGCGGTAAGCCCGCCGTTCCCGATGGCGATCCTCGCGATGTCCCTGGCCACACCGCTGCTGTCAGCCGCAGCCGCCGACGGCCGCACAGCTGCCGCCGACGTTCGTGAGTGAAGCAGCGTCGGAACTGCGGCATCGGAGCACGCCGCCACGCCCAAGGATCCGGCCACGCCGAGTGCGGCGATAGCAAGAACCTTCCTCATCTGGATTTCCTTCTGGCTGAACTTCATGATGTTGTCCTCCGTTAGATAGGCCATCGGCGGCTTGGCTCCACTGTCAGCCGACGCCTGGATGAGCACCACACGTGATTGCTCACAGCACAGCCCGACGGCCCACAGGACAACCCACCGGATCGGTCCGCGGTAAGGCCGAACGTGACGGAGGCCCGTAGAGGCCGCCCAGCCAGAGCGCCGGCGCGGCGCTAACGGCGGGCGGCTCGGCGGGTGGATGCCTTGTACGCGGCCCGCCGGGCGGCCTTGGCGGTCGCCTTGTCGCTGGCGTGCTTGCCGATCATCACCAGAACGGCCTCGACGGCCAGCCAGCGCCACTCACCCTCGTCCGGCTCGGGGCCTGCCCCGACGATGAAGAGAGCGAACTTGGCGTGCGGCCCCAGGCCGGGCACGGCCGTCATCTCGCGCCACACCGGCAGAGCCTCTTCCTGCAGCAGCCCGATTACGTCGGCGGCGATCCAGCGCAGCCGGGGTTCCATCGATGCGCCGGCCGTCAGGAGCTGCCGCGCGGCCTCCGCCGGATCGGGCTGAGCGTCCAGCGGGTTCTCCGGCGGGGCCACCCCGATCACCGTGGCGGCAACCGGGATGTCAGGCCTGCGGAGCACCTGCTGCGGGGTGAGCGGTCGCGGACCCGACTCGGCGATCCACCTGCCGAGCGCGACAGCCTAGGTCACGACGGGGACCCGAGCGCGAGTCTGGCAGCCTCTGAGAGCGCGGCGTCGTTCACGAAACGACCTTATTGGCGTGCCGTGCGGCACGTGAATAAGCGCAGGAGTGAGTTTGCTGGAACAGCACGCGAGGACAGCCCGTGGCAAATCCCTGGGGCAAGCCCAAACCTCAGCGCACGCCCTCCGGCCGGAACTGCACGCTGATCCGCGGCCCGATCGCCTTGGACGTCTTGGGTACGGCGTGCTCCCAGGTGCGCTGGCAGCTGCCGCCCATGACCAGCAGATCCCCGTGCCCCACCTCGAACCGCAGCGAGGTACCACCGCCCCGCGGCCGCAGCGCCAGCACCCGCGGCGAGCCCAGCGACACGATCGCCACCATGGTGTCCTCGGTCTGCCCGCGCCCGATCGTGTCCCCGTGCCACGCGACGCTGTCCCGCCCGTCCCGGTACAGGCAGAGCCCCGCGGTCCGGAACGGCTCGCCGAGTTCCGGTCCGTAGTGCGCGTCAAGCGCGTCCCGCGCGGCGGTCAGCGCCGGATCGGGCAGCGGCGTGTCCTCGCCGTAGAAGCACAGCAGCCGGGGGACCGCGACCACCCGGTCGTACATCCGCCGCTGCTCCGCCCGCCACGGCACCGACTCGACCAGCCGAGCGAACACCTCCGCCGATCCCGCCAGCCACCCCGGGCAGAAATCCACCCACGCCCCGCGGGCCAGCGGCGTCCGGCGCACCGAGCTGCCGAGCGGGCCAAGCGCCGGACCGTCGCCGCCCAGGTCCAGCAGAGACTCCTGTACCGAAACACTCATGCGAAAAGTCTATCGCACATCCAAACGCATATTCGAGCACCGCTGGCCGGGCATCACGGCATCCTGCGCCCGAAAACCTCGAGCGCTCGGAAGGACGTCTTTCAGTCGATGACTATAATTCAGGTCATGACGACGATTTCGCTAGCGGAAGCCAAAGCCCGGCTGTCGGCGGTGCTTGACGAGGTACGTGATACCCACGAGCGTGTCGTGATCACCCGCAATGGCCGCCCTGAAGCTGTGATTCTGGCGGTATCGGATCTGGAGGCGCTGGAGGAGACGCTGGACCTGCTGAATACTCCTGGCGCGCTGGAAGAGATCCGCGCGGCCGAGGCTGAGGTCGCCCGCGGGGAGGCGATCGACGCCGAGGAACTGCGCCGCCTGATGGCTGAGAGAGTCCGCGCCGAGCAGGTCAGCGGGTGAGCGATGGGAACCTACCGCCTGTCGCTCGCGCCTTCGCCCAGCCGCGCCTTGGTTGAAGGACCACCCCGGGGCCTCCCGCTGGCCGTCGCGATCGCGGTGACCGGATTCCTCGCCGGCGCCTTGCTGGATAACCCCGAGAAGATCGGACGGCCTTCACCGGGCCCCCGTCGGCCCACGGCGCGGACGCCGCTGCCCGCCCAGGCCATGCGCATCGGCCGTGTCCCCGACAACGACCTGGTGCTGCCCCACCTCGACGTTTCCCGCCACCACGCGGAATTGCGGAAATCGCCCACCGGAAGCTACGAGATCATCGACCTCGGCAGCCATAACGGCACCTATGTCAACGGCCAGCGCGTTACCTCCAAGCTGCTGACCGAAGCCGATCTCGTCAGCATCGGCCACTCGACGTTCCGCCTCGAGGACAACGAGCTCGTCCAATTCGACGACGAGCAGGTCACCTCCACCGCCCGGACTGACGAGCAGGTCACCTCTACCGGCCAGGATCTGGTCGTGCAGGACAAACCGCTCAGTTGTGAACTGGCCGGGTACCACTCTGCTAGGCGCGGTGCCTATCGGGTCGTGTACCGCATCGACGATGCTGCCAGGGTGGTCCACGTGGTCCGCATCGATCACCGGTCCAGCGTCTATCACACCCGGGACATAGGAACCCAGGCGCAGTCATGAGCACCCGGCGTCGAGGACCGCCTTCACACAACATCCGGGCGCGATGTCAGCCCCACCCGGGCCGCCGCCTCGTGCAACTCGGCCTCGGTGAACGCGCCGTCCTCCGCCTCCCACTCGTCCAGGGCAACGCCAAGGAGTTCATTGCGGAGCCTGTCGGCCGCATTCATGTGCTTAGATACTGCCTGGTCAGTATCGACCAGACGATGAGTACGTCCATCGCCGCACGGGGGCTACCGGCTTGGTAACGCACCGAGGATGTGCCAGTCCGCTCCGTGCCCGGCACCTTGACGGCCAACTCGGCGGCGCCGTTGAGCCGTAGCTGGACCTCGATAGCCAGTTCGCGGGGGACGGGTATCGGCTGGATCGCCCCGGATGCGGCGGCCGCCACGGCGCGCTCGGCCCCGGCGGTGATGGCCTGGCGGGCGGCCACCGGATGCTTACTGCGCGCCGCCGTGCGTCCCAGCGCGGTCTTCACCGGGACGGTGACCACGCCGGGGAATGCCTTCTCCGCCACCGCGCAGATCACGTCATCGCCTGTCACCAGTCCTACCGGGACACCTGCGTCTGCGGCCATCAGGGCATTGAGCTCGGCCTCGCCAATAGAGCGGCCGTTCAGCCGCACGTCGGCGAATACGCCGCTATAGGTGTGGGCCAGCACGCCACCCGGGTCCGCCGCCCCAGCGTGGTAGCCGACGAGCAGCACGACTCCGGTCTGCGGTGTCACTTCCTGCACCATGTCCAGCGGCTTGGGATCTCCGATCACGTAATCGGCACGGGGATCGAGTTGCTCGCCGAGCAGGTTGTCCATCGGCCCGTGGCTGTCGTTGACCACCACGGAGGTGGCGCCGCCGTCGAAGGCACCCGCCACCACCGAGGTCGTCTAGGCGTAGCGCGCAACGACCGCCGCCGCCACCGTGGCCAGGTCAGCGCGCACCTCGTCCGGCGACACCACCTCGACGTCGCCCCCAAAGCTCAGCAGCGTCCGCGCCGCAGGCACCGCCGCGAACCGCAGCCCCACGACCGCCCACCCCGCGTCCGCGCCCCCGTCCGGGCCATCCTCAGCGCCGTTCGCCGCACCATCCCCGCCGTCATCCGCCAGGTGCGCCGCGCAGATCCGCCGGAACATGTCCAGCCGCTCCCGCCGTACCCGCGCCACGACCGCCACCTCGGCCGGCCGCTCCTCCACCTGCCGCCGCAGCGCCTCCCACAGCTCGGCGAGCTCCACCCCGTCCCGCCGCCGCACCGGCGCGTCGTCCGCCACGGCAAATGTCACCCGCGACACCCGGAACAGCCGCGGTTCCCCACCCTGGTCAGCCACGAGATACCAGACCCCGGCCTTGCACACTAGCCCGTACGGGTCCACCACCCGCTCACGTGGCGCCCGCTGCCCGCTGCTCCGGTACCCCAGCCGAACCCGCCGATCGGTAAATACCGCCGCCTGCAGCACGCCGAGCAGCCCGGTCGGCTCCGCCGCCCGCATCCACCCCGCCGGATCCACCAGGATCCGCTGGCTGGTCGCCGTAGCCGCCGGCCGGAACGGTTCAGGTACCGCCCGCATCACCTTCAATACGGCCGAACGGGCCGCGGTTCCCAGCCCCAGGTCTTCCTGCGCGCCCCCCGTGCTGAGCACGAACAAGGCCCGCGCCTCGTCGGCCGTCAGCCCGGTCACGTCCGTCCGGTATCCCGGCAGCAGCCGGATACCCCCGGCCCGCCCGCGCTCGGTATAAATCGGCACCCCCGCCGACGACAGCGCCTCGGCATCCCGGTAAATGGTGCGCGGCGAGACCTCGAGCCGCTCCGCCAGCTCACCCGCGGTCACCTGCCCGCGAGCCTGAAGCAGCAGCAGGATCTCCAGCAGCCGACCCGATTTCATGTTTCTAAAATATGACGTTCCCTGTCAGGTTAATGCCGCAGTCTGCCCCCATGACGAACACAACAGAGCCGAACACGACAGAGCCCATGACCGATCCCCGTCCGATCCACTGCCGGGCCATGGCCCAGACCGAGGCGATCGTCGCCGCGATCGAGCCCAGTCAGCTCGGCCTGCCCACGCCCTGCGCCGAATACGACGTCCGTGCCCTGCTCAGCCACATCGTCGGAGGCCTGAACCGGGTCGCGATCGTCGGCGAGGGCGGCGATGCGCTGGCCCGCCCGGCCCGCGCCGACGGCGTTCCCGACGACGGCTGGCCAGCGGCGTACCAAGCGGCCAGCCAGCGGGCCAGGCAGGCCTGGGCCGACGACGCCAAGCTCGACGCCCTGGTCGAGGTTCCGTGGGGCAAGATCCCCGGCCGGTTCGCTATCGCCGGCTACATCCAGGAGATCCTCACCCACGGCTGGGACCTGGCCAAGGCCACCGGCCAGCCCACCGAACGCGACCCCGAACTCGCCTTCTTCGCCCTGGCCGGAGCCAAGCGCATACTGCCCCCCGAAGCCCGCGGCGACGACATCCCCTTCGGCCCCGTCGTCCCGGTCCCCCCCGACGCCGCCCCCTACGCCCAGCTCGCCGCCTGGCTAGGCCGCCAGCCCTAGGAACGGAGGCGGTAAAGCTCAGCTGGCCCGATGAGCACGACGTCGGCGTACCGCTCCGCCTCACGCGAGAGCCCGTCGGTGAAGCCGGCCCCGCTGAAGCAGAGCAGGCGGGCGCCGGCTGCACCCGGCCGGACTCGAGAACCCTGGGCCGTGAGCAGACCCCGGATGCGACGCAGCCGGTCCAGGTGCGCCATGCTCATGACCTCGCTCCACTTAGCCTCGCCGATGGCGATGACGGGCTCGGGGCCGGAATCCGCCAGGCCGAAGACGACGACGTCGAGCTGATGGTTTGCCCTGTCGCGAACATCGTGGACGGTTCCGGTCTCGACCCTGACCGGGATCCCGCCGACCGTTTCCTCCGCGGCGAAGTGGCGCGTCCAATAGCGGCAGACCTGTTCGAAATGCGGGCCGAGCACATGGCTGGTGAAGCGGCGCTGGCTACGCTGCCACAGGAGGCTAGCGTCCCGGGTGTGCTCAAGATCGGACCAGATGGGTCGCATCACGGCGTGGTAGAAGGTGATCAGCGGCTCCGCGATCCGGAACGTCGAGCGTTTGTCCTTGAAAGCGTCTGGTTCCCGCACCACTAGCCCGCAGTCCTGCAGGACGTTCAGCGGATGCGCGACATCACCCGATTTACGCCCGAGGTAGGAGGCGATGCCTCCCCGGGTGTTTTTGCCTTCGGCGATGGCGGCGAGAACCGAGTGGTAGAGGCCGATGTCCCGCAGGTCAGGCTCGTCGGACAGCAGGTAGCGCGCTTCCCGGAACAAGGGGCTGGCGGGGTTCAGCACAGTGCGCTTGACCCAGTCATCAAAGTCCCCGGGCCCAGCCGGCGTATCGTCGCGGACGAACTCACGCCGGTAGGCAGGGGTCCCTCCGGTTATGGCGTGCACCTTCAGGGCCAGGACAGGATCGGAGATATTCCAGAACTCGGCGGCGCGAAGGTAATCCAGGGTCGGGACGACCAGCTCCAGGCCCGCCCGTCCCCTTAGCGGTGCGTTGCCCGCCAGCAGCCCACCCATAAACGACAGCGCCGACCCGCACAACAGCAGCCTCGTCCGGCTCTGTTCGCGTTCCGCTCGCAGCGGCCCGAACGCGTTCTGGATGATGGAGGGCAGCGACGCATTAGCCCTGACCAGGTAGGGAAACTCGTCGATGACCACGGGCACGGGGCCGTCGCGGCCGAGCGCGAGCAGCGCGTCCGCTACCTCCCGCCAGTTGCCGAAGTCCAGCGGGGCGGGTGCACCCAGGTGCGCGGCCAGGTCGGATCCGGCCCGGCGCAGCGATTCGCCATCGGCCGCTTCCTCCGCCGCGAAGTAGAAACCGCCCGTGACCTGGCAGAGCGCGCGGAGCAGGAACGTCTTGCCTTGACGTCTGCGGCCTGAGACCACCCCCAGAGTGGCTCCCGGCTTGGCGTCGGCGGCGAACATGACGAGTTGCGCCCACTCGAAGTCCCGGTCGAACATGTCGTCCGGCTGCCGGATAGAAATTCGCACCTCATAAGTATAGTTACCATAACTGTGATTACCAAAGACAACGGTTGGCCGCAACTCCCGGCCGCGGATCGGCCCCGTACGGTGGGTCCCGTGGCTCCCACCCAACCTCGCCACTGCGTGGTGATCGGCGCCGGCGTGCTCGGTGCCTCGGTCGCAGCCCGCCTGGCCGGCTCCGGCGTCCGCGTGACGCTGCTAGAGCAGGACCAGCCCGGCCGCGCCACCAGCCGGTGGAGTTTCGCCTGGCTGAACTCCAACGACAAGGGCCCCCGGCCCTATCACGACCTCAATCACGCCGGGATCAGGGCCTGGGCCGCGCTGGCCCCGGATCTCGACGGCGCCGCCTGGTACCGCCCGGTCGGCAACATCGAGCTGGCCACCTCGCCCGCCGCCCGTACCGAACTGACCGCCCGGGTCCGCCGCCTGGCCAGCTGGAACTACGACGCCCGCCTCATCGACCCGGCCGAAGCCGCCAAGCTCGAGCCCTCGCTCCGCCTCCCCGAGCCCGGAACAGAGCCGGGAACAGAGCCGGGAACCGTAGCCGCTTCGTTCCCCGGCGAGGGCTACGTGCTGACCGAACCCCTCATCGCTCGTCTCGTCGCCCAGGCCAGAAATCGCGGCGCCGAGATCCGGACCGGCGAGCAGGGCCGCGTCGTCGCCCTGGACCCCGCCCCGGATCCAAGCCGGCCGGCCCGGGTGCGCACCGCCGCCGGCGCCCTCATAGAGGCCGACGAGGTGATCTGCTGCGCCGGCCGGTGGGTACCCGAACTGGCCGCACTCACCGGTGCCGCGAACACGATCCCGCTGGTCCCCTGGGACACCCCGGGCGCGACCGCCCCCGGCCTGGTCGTGCAGGTAGGCCCGGTTAGCCCGGCGGGTCCGACCCGGCTCGTGCACACCCCCGAGATATACCTGCGGCCCCACCCCGGCGGCCTGCTGCACCTAGAGGCCCCGGACGCGGCCGTCGACCTGCACACTCCCGACCCTGACCTACGCCACTGGGCCGCCGAGCTCCTCCGCCGAGCCCAGCAAGCCGTCCGCGGCCTGGACCAGGCCCGCGTCGTCGAATACCGGGTCTGCGTCCGCCCGATGCCAGTAGACGGCCAGTCCATCGTGGGCCCGCTGCCCGGCACCCACGGCCCCTACATCGCGGTAACCCACAGCGGCGTCACCCTGGCCGCCCACCTATCCCAGCTCATCGCCGCCGAGATGACCGACGGCACCCAGCCCGCCGAGCTCACCCCCTACCGTCCCAGCCGCTTCCTCTCCGCCGCGACCCCGGACTAGCCCGACTCGCATCCGCGAGTAAGCCCGGCTGACATTTGTCATCCGGAAGTCGTGGGCCAGGGCACTACAAGCCGCACCCGCGCCGGACGACCCTTGTGTCATGGCTACAACTAATGCTTCCGGCGCGGGGATCGTGCTCTCGCGCCTGTCCAAGTCCTACGGCAACGTCCACGCTGTCCGTTCGGTCGACCTAGCCATCGCCCCTGGTGAGACCGTCGCCATCCTCGGCCCGAACGGCGCAGGCAAGACCACCACGATCGAGATGGTGCTCGGCCTGACCCGGCCGGATTCCGGCACGGTGACGCTGTTCGGGAAGTCGCCCGCCCAGGCGGTCGCGGCCGGCGCCGTCGGCGGGATGCTGCAGACCGGGGCGCTGGTCGAGTACCTGAGCGTGCGCGAGCTGGTCACCATGGTCGCCTCGGTCTACCCCCGGCCGCTCCCGGTCGAGCACGCGATGCGGCTGGCCGGGGTGACCGAGTTCGCCGAACGACACACCAACAAGCTCTCCGGCGGCCAGACCCAGCGGGTCCGCTTCGCGATCGCCCTGGTGTCCAACCCCGACCTGTTCATGCTCGACGAGCCCACCGCGGCCGTCGACGTCGAGGGCCGGCGCGAGTTCTGGGCCTCGATCCGCGCCGTCGCGGCCGAGGGCAAGACGGTCATCTTCGCCACCCACTACCTGGAAGAGGCCGACGCCTACGCGGACCGCATCGTGCTGATGGCCCGCGGCCGGATCGTCGCGGACGGCCCCGCCACCGAGATCAAGGCCAAGGTGAGCGGCCGGATCATCCGGGCCACGATCCCCGTCGCGGGCCCCGCCGACCCCGCGGACACCGCCGCCCTGGCCGCGCTGCCGGGCGTGACCAACGCCGAACGGCACGGCGAGGCCGTGATCCTGACCTGCGCCGACTCGGACCTGACGCTACGCGCGCTGCTAAGCCGGTTCCCCGCGGCCCGCGACATCGAGGTGGCGGGCGCCGGGATCGAGGAGGCGTTCATGGCGCTCACCGCGGACGACAACGACGAACTGGAGAAGGTCCGATGACTTACCCCGTCTACCTCCGTTACGAGGTGCTCAGGAACTTCCGCAACTGGCGGTTCCTGTTCCTGACCCTGGCCTTCCCGCTGGTGCTGTACCTCCTGATCGGCTCCGTGAACCGGCACGCGAAGTTCGAAGGCGTCGCGTTCCCGGTCTACTTCATGACCGCCATGGCCACGCTGGGCACGATGGCCGCGGTCATCTCCGGCTGCGCGATCATCGCGACCGAACGGGCCACCGGATGGACCCGCCAGATGCGGATCACACCCCTCCCGGCCCGGACCTACTTCCGGGCCAAGGTGGTCGTCGGGTACCTGCGGGCGTTGCTCACCCTGGTGCTGCTGGCGCTGGCCGGGACCGTGCTCGGGGTACGGCTGCCGGCCCAGGGCTGGCTGACCGTGCTCGGCCTGTTCCTGGTCGGCCTGATCCCGTTCGCCGTGCTCGGCATCCTGCTCGGGCACCTCATCGGCGCCGACGCCGCCGCCGTGGCCACGGGCGGGATCGTGACGCTGTTCGCCCTGCTCGGCGGCGTGTACGGCTTC
>Ga0302314_10011602_pt1 | contig 15357 bp, 12 predicted proteins | sample III_Palsa_N2_3_FD_200533 | JGI IMG/M metagenome (GOLD analysis project Ga0302314, IMG submission 200533) | Peat permafrost microbial communities from Stordalen Mire near Abisko, Sweden - III_Palsa_N2_3 | ecosystem: Environmental > Terrestrial > Soil > Palsa > Peat permafrost | place: Sweden...
CGCGCAGCAGCTTCAACTCGGCCTCGCCCAGTTGGCCAACGAAGCTGACGCCGGGAGATCCCTCGAAGCGCCGCCGCTCGGAACCGCTGCCGGCGACGACAAGTGGCACGCCGGCGATCTTGCAGGCCGCAACTGCCGTATCGAGGCCCTTCTCGGGCTCGAGGCGGCCCACGAACAGTGCGTAGCCGTCGCGCGGCGGCGCAGCGCGTTCAGCAATCTCGCGAAGTGGGTGCGGCACCACATGCGGCGCCAGCACCGGCGCGCCGAGCTCCAGCAGGCGCGCTGCCGCGAAGTTGCTCGGTACGACGAAGGCGTCGACGCTGGCAGCGATCCGCCGCTGCCAGAGCGCGAGCGAGGCGCCGTAGATGAGCGCCTCGGCACTGCTCCCGCGACAGCGGCGGCGCACGCCGGGAAGCGTGTTACGGCCGTGGCAGCGGGTGCACTCGGCTCCAGAGGTGAAGCAAACGCCGACGGCACAGACGAGACGGTACTGGTGCAGCTGGAGGACAACGCGGGCGCCCGCGTCACGCGCGGCAGCGAGCGCCCGCCAACCGAAGGCGGGATGAATGTTGTGGGCGTGCACGACCCGGGCGCCGGTGCGCACCACGGCCCGGGCGACGTCGGCGGGATCGAGCCCGCCGCGCAGCATGCCCACGGCTGCACGCGGCCGACCGACCAGCGCCGAGTCCCGCTCGAGGAGCTCAGCCCGCTCGCCCAGCTGCGTCTGGACGAGCCACATGAGGTTCGCGACCGCGCGCTCCTCGCCGCCGGTGACGCGATAGCGGTTGTGAACGAAGAGAATCACGCGAATGCAAACGTAGACTCTCGCGGTGAGTGGACGTACCCGCGACGATCATCATCCCGACCCGGGCACGGCCCGACTACCTCACCGTCACGCTCGCGTCGATCGCCCCGCAGGCGCTCAGCATGGGGGCCGAGGTTGTCGTCGTCGACGACGGCCGCGACGCGGAAACAGAGCGGGTCGCCGGCTCGGTCGATGCCGCCTACATCGCGCTCGGCTCCCCGCGCGGGGCAAACGCAGCGCGCAACGCCGGCGCGGCGGCCGCCTGCGGGTCTCTGCTCGTGTTCGTCGACGACGACATCGAAGCTCCACCGGGGTGGCTCGAGGCATACCTGAACGCGGCTGGCGCACTGCCGGACGTGGGCGTCTTCTGCGGCCCGATCCGCCCGCGGCTCGAGGGCTTCGATCGGCGGATGTGCGGCCGCGAGAGCGCGCCGATCACCGCGACCGACCACGGGCCGGTCGATCGCGACGTCGAGCGTGCGTGGTCAGCGAACCTCGCGATCCGCCGCAGCGTCTTCGAAGCCGTGGGCAACTTCGACGAGCACTTCGCGCAGGCGGGCGAGGAGGAGGAATGGGAGGAGCGGTTCGTCGCGATCGGCGGGCGGATTCGCTACGTGGCAGCTGCCGGCGTGGACCATCGCCGTGCCGGCGCAGACGCGACGCTCCTGCGGCTCGGCCGAGTGGCGCTGCGGCGCGGGTTCGCATCGCGGCGCTATGACGAGACCCGGGGCGATGCGCCGTCGCTGGCTCGAGAGCTGCGCGTCCTCGCAGGCTGCCTGTGGCATGGAGTGCGGCGCCGGTGCTGGAACGGGCCGCTGATGTCAGCCCACAGCACTGGCCGCCTGGCTGCGGCGCTCGCGCCCGCGCGCTCCGCTGCTCGCGGTGACCCAGCCGATGACTTTCTCTCGGGCGAGAGCGGGACAATCGGTGGGAAGCGTGACGCGCTGCGCGAGCTCGAGGACCTGGCGCTCGACCTGCTGGCACTGCCAAGCCGGCTTGTGCTTTGGCGCGTCGCCCGCCGTGTCCCGCCGAAGCGCAGCGTGCTGGTGATCTCGGTGGCGCGGGCGGAGCACAGGGGAACCTACGACGCTGCGGTCGCGGAGCTCCGTCGCACGCGCCACTCGCTGACGGTCGCGGTTCGCGAGGCCGGCGAGCGCGGGCGCTTCGAGAACCTGAACCTGCTGCTCGAGCAGCACAACGTCGAAGCATTTGACTGGCTCCTGCTGCTTGACGACGACGTCGTGCTGCCGCGCGGGTTTCTCGACGGGTTGATCAACCAGGCCGAGCGGCATGCCCTGCGCCTCGCTCAGCCGGCGCACCGGATTCGCTCGCACGCCGCATGGCGCGTCACACGGCGCCACGCGTTCAGCGCCGTGCGCGAGACTGCCTTCGTCGAGATCGGCCCGGTCAGCGCGCTGGCGCGCGAGACCTTCACGGCACTGCTGCCGTTCCCGCCGCTCCAGATGGGCTGGGGGCTCGATGCCCACTGGTCGGCGCTCGCCCGTCAGAACGGCTGGCGGATCGGCGTGGTCGACGTGCTGCCGATCGCGCACCGCAGCGCACCGGCCGCCGTCAACTACTCGCGCGCGGACGCGGTTGCCGAGGCGCGCTCTTTTCTCGCCCAGCATCCCTACCTGCCGGCGAGCGAGCTGCAGCGGACGCTCGCCATCCACCGCCGATGCGCGTAGCCGTCGTCGCCGAGTACTACCCGCGCCACGACGACCCGGTGCTCGGCGTCTGGGCCCACCGCCAGGCGCTCGCGACGCGGGCGGCCGGAGCCGAGCTCGTCGTGTTCGTGCTGCACCGCGTGGGCGGGCGCGGCAGCGGGACGCTCCGGGCCCAGCTTCACCAGCCGCCCCGCGTGACGCTTGACGGTCTGGACGTGCGTTACGTCCGCTACTCGGCGCCGCCGCGTCCGTGGAGCTATGCGCGCTGGAGCGCGTGGGCCGCCCCGGCGCTGCGCCGGGCGATGCGCCGCCAGGGCCCGTTCGATCTGGTGCACGCGCACAACGCCGTCCCGGCGGGGGATGCGGCTCGCCGTTCCGAGCTCGGCCTGCCGCTGGTCGTATCGGTCCACGGCGGCGATGTGCTCTGGACCGTTTCGCGGGTCCCGCGCGGGGCCGAGGCGGTGCGGCGCGCGTACGGCGCCGCGGCTCTGGTCCTCGCCAACAGCGCCGGGATTGCGGATCTGGCGCGCGAGTACGGGGCGCGCCAAACCCGTGTTGTCCACCTTGGCGCGGATCTGCCGCCGCTCGAGGCGGCCCGCAGCCCGCAGCCGCTGTTGGCGAGCGTGGGACACCTCGTGACGCGCAAGCGACACGCCGATGTCCTGCGCGCGCTCGTCCAGGTGCCACAGGCGCGCTACCTGGTGATCGGGGACGGGCCCGAGCGCGAGGCGCTCGCGGACCTTGCGAGCGAGCTCGGCGTGGCCGAGCGCGTCGAGTTCGCCGGGCAGCTGGCGCCGGCCGAGGCGCTTGAGCGCTCGCGCGAGGCGTGGCTGTTCGTCCTGCCTTCGACCGAGGAGGCGTTCGGCGTCGCCTACATCGAAGCGATGGCCGCCGGCATCCCGGCGATCGGCTGCGCCGGCGAGCCGGGACCGGCCGAGATTGCGGCGGCTGGCGGCGGGATCGTGCTGGTTGCGCCGCGCGATCCGCCGGCGCTTGCCGGCGCGATCAACGAACTGCTCGCGGACCGTTCGACGCTCACCCGACTGGGACAGGAGGCGCGCGCGACCGTCGCGCGCTCGTTCACCTGGGAGCGCTGTGGAGCGCAAACGCTCGCGGCCTACAGCGAGGTGATCGCGTGAAGCCGGTGCTGTTCATCACGGGCCACGTGCCGGCGAGCCGCCAGGGAGCGTTCGCAGCACTGCGCGAGCGCGTTCCGATCGAACTCGCGTTGTTCGGTGGCCCCCACCAGCACGGCGCGCCGGCCGGACCCCCGCCGGACGGCGTGCCCGTGCACCACGCGGAGCAGCGCGAGATCGCCGCGCTCGTCGCTCGCGGCGACTACGGCGCGGTGATCGCCGGCACCGGTGGCCGCGTCGCGCTCCCGCTCGCGTGGTGGGCCGCTCGGCGCAGCGGCACGCCGTTCATCTTCTGGGCCGCGCTCTGGCGCACTCCTCGAGTCGCAGCGCACCGGGCGGCCGCGCCGCTGATGCGCCAGATCTACCGCCACTCGGCGGCGATCGTCACCTATGGCCCCCATGTCAGTGCCTACGTTGCCGCTCGCGGCGCAAAGCGGATCTACGTAGCACCGCAAGCCGTCGACAACGCGTTCTGGTCGGCGCCGACCGGGGCGACACGGGACGGCCGTTTCAGCGCTTTGTTCGTCGGACGAGGGGAACGCGCGAAGGGCCTCGGGGTGCTGCTCGAGGCCTGGAAGGAGAGCGCGCTCGCGGACTGCGGCGCATCGCTGACGCTCGCCGGGGCAGCGCCGGTCGAGTTCCCGTCTGTCATCAGTGTCGGGGTACTCGAGCCGGTCGCGCTCCGCAACTTCTACGGTGCGGCGGACGTTTTGGTCATACCCTCGGTCAGCACCCGCCGTTTCACCGAACCGTGGGGGCTGGTTGTGAACGAAGCCATGAACCAACGATGCGCGGTAATCGCGACTGACGCCGTCGGCGCCGCCGCCGGTGGGCTCGTGCGCGATGGACGCAACGGCCTGATCGTCCCCGCGGCGCAGCCCGGACCGCTCGCCGCGGCGCTGATAGCGCTCGCCGAGGACCGCCGGCGCTGCGCCGCCTTGGGGCGGGCAGGGGCGGACGACGTGGCCGAGTACACCTACGCAGCCTGGGCCGACGCGTTCGCCCAAGCCGTGGAAGTAGTTTGCGGGTCCACCAGCGCTGGTAGCGTGACACTGTGAGACGGACTGGTCTCCTGCTCGCGCTCGGAGCGCTGCTGCTTGCGTTTGCCCCGTCCGGCGCGCTCGCCGCACGTCACAAGCAGGTTCCTGCCGCCGTCACGCAGGTCTGGGCCGACTGTACGCGCCACAACTCGCTGCAGGGCCACTACTCGGCAAAGGTCCTCGAGCAGGCGCTCGCCGACCTGCCGACGGACGACAAGGAGTACTCGCTGTGCGCGGACGAGATCCAGAACGCCGAGGCGCAGGAGGTCGGCGGCTCGCACCCGCTGCCGGGCGAGAGCAGCGCCGAGCGGAAGCGGCTCGCCGCAGACGCAGCGAACACGCTGAAGGCGGCACAGGAAGCCGGAACCGCAGCGCTCAACCTGGAGGGTCAAAAGATCACTGCCGGCACGATCGCGCTGCGCGGTAGCTCGTTCTTCTCCGATCTACCAACGCCGCTCCTGGTCGTGATCGCCATGCTGCTCGCACTCGCGTCGGTCCCGTTCGGACTCCGCATCCAACGCTTTGTCCGTACACGCCGCTCCCGCTAGCCCGCGCACGCGCGAGCGGCCCCTCGGCGCGGTGCTGCGCGAGGCCTGGGAGCACAGCTGGCTGGCACTCGCGATCGGTGCCGTGATCGCGGGAGCCTCCTTCTACGCGACTGGTGGCCTCGACCTCCCCAGCGCGACGACGACGGAGATGGAGGTCACAGTCGGCTGCGGACTGCTCGTCGCAGCGGCGGTCGCGCAGGTGGAGGCGCGACGCGCAAGGGTCTGGGGCGGCGGCGCGGCGATCGTCCTCTTCGCTGTCGCCGCGTTCACAGCCCTGTCGGTCGACTGGTCGGTACAGCCGGCCTACTCTTGGACCGAGGCCAGCCTCGCGTTCAGCTACGCAGCGGCCTTCGCCGGGGCGATCGCGCTCGTGCGGCTGGCCAGCGGACGCTGGCGGAGCGTGATCTCGGGCATCCTGCTGGCGACGGTAGTGGTCTCCGCGTACGCAGTCGGGACGAAGGTCTTCCCGCCTGGAGGCCCGACCTTTGCGCGACTCAACGCGCCTTTCAACTACTGGAACGTCGTCGGCCTGATGGCCGCGCTGGGCGTTCCGCCCGCGCTGTGGGTCGGCTCGCGGCGCGACGGCCATGGCGCTCAGGTCGCGCTCGCAGGCCCGGCCATCTGCCTGCTGCTGCTCACCCTGTTCCTCGCGTACTCACGTGGCGCCGTGCTCGCCCTGATCGTCGGTCTCGCGTTCTGGTTCATCGTGACGCCACTGCGGCTGCGCTCGGCGTCGGTGCTGGCGATCGGCGCCGCGGGCGCGGCGGTCGTCCTCGCCTGGTCGCTCTCCCAGCCGGCGCTCACCACCACCAACGCGTCGCTTGCAGCGCGCGCCCCTGCGGGCCACGAACTCGGCTGGCTGCTGCTCGCGGTGATGGCGCTCTGCGCCGGCGGCGGCATCGCGCTGCGCTTCGCGCTGCTGCGCAACCCGCCGAGTCAGCGCGCACGTCGCCGCGCCGGCGCAGCGCTCCTGGTCTGCGTCGCCCTGTTGCCGGTTGTGGTGGCGGCCGGCCTCGCCGCGAGTTCGCGCGGCCTGTTCGGCTCGATCTCGCACGATGTGAGCACGCTGACAAACACCAACGTCTCGGTCTCCAACAGCGCTAACCGCCTGACTGCGCTCGGCAGCCAGCGCGCCCTCTATTGGAGCGACGCGATCAAGGCCTTCGACACGAGCCCGTGGATCGGAACGGGCGCGAACGGCTTCCAGACGACGTTCTTGCGCTACGACAAATCCGGTGGTACGACTGTTGGGCAGGCCCACTCCTACATCTTCCAGACGCTCACCGACCTGGGACTGATTGGACTCGCGATCAGCCTCGCGTTCGTCGGCGCATGGATCCTCGCCGCGAGGACCACAGCCGGGCCGTTCGGTCGCCGCGCTCGAGCGGCGGACAGCGACACCGCCGAGCGCACCGGACTGCTGACGATGATCACCTGCGTCGTGGTCTTCACCGTCCACAGCACGGTCGACTGGACATGGTTCGTGCCCGGCGTGACGCTGATCGCGCTGCTCTGCGCCGGCTGGGTCGCCGGACGCGGACCGCACAACGCCGTCCTCGCACTCGGCCGCCCGCACGTCGCGGTGCTGCGAGACCGTCGGCGCGGCGTGCTTGCCGGCGCGGCGGTCGTGCTCGCGCTCGCCGTGGCGTGGTCGCAGTGGCAGCCGCTGCGCTCCCAGGACAGCTCAAACTCCGCACTGACCGCGCTATTCAGCGGTGAGGCGAACTCCGGAGCGACGGCGGTTGCGGACTTCAAGCTCGCCGAAGCGGATGCCCACAGGGCGATCTCGGAGAATCCGCTCGACTTCACGCCGCTGGTGTGGCTGGCTGACGCCGAGGCCGACCTTCACCATTTGGCGCAGGGCTACGCGACGATGGTGCGAGCCGTGCAACTCCAGCCGTCGAACCCGCAGACCTGGTACTACCTCGCCAGGTTCGACGCCTACGAACTCGGCGATCCAAAGGCCGCGCTGAGCATTCTGACGCGATCGCTGTTCCTCTACCCGGCGTCGAGTAACGACGATTCCCTCTACCTCCAGCTACTTGGAGCGGTCGACTCGAAGCACACTCACGCTGCGGTCAAGCCCGCAGCGCATCACGCGAGCCCTTCGCACTGACGCGCTGCCACTCGCCGTCGGTCATGGCGTAGACAACGTGATCGATGACGCGTGGGCCGATTCGCTCGGCGGCGGGGACCACGCCCTCCTCGCTGAAGCCGAGCCGCTCGGGAATGGCGCGGCTGCGTCGATTCTCAACGCCGGCACGGATCTCGACGCGCGCAAGGCGGAGAACGTTGAACGCGTGATCGACGAGGGCACCGGCGGCCAGTGTCATCGTGCCGGCTCCCTGCTGGTCCTCGGCGAGCCAGTAGCCGATGCTCGTCGAGCGACGTGTCCAGTCGATGCGATGAAAGCCGGCCACGCCGACGATCCGCTCGCCGCAGACGATCGCCATCTGCATGCCGCGGTTCTCGGCGAGCTGCCGGCGCGCGGAGCCGATGAAGGCGAGTGAGTCGGCTGCGCTCCGTGTCTGTCCGACGAACGGCATCCAGCGCGCGAGGTAGGCGCGGTTGGCATCGATCAGCCGGTAGAGCTCGTCGGCGTCCGCATTCTCCAGCAGGCGCATCGAGCGGTCCTCCGCTAGCTCAAAACAGGGCACAACCTCAGTATTGCGCTCGACGGTCGTCGACCAACGCAGCTCGCTGGTGATTGACCAGCGCACTAGTGGGATTGGGCGGTAGCCAACAGCAAACCCTTTCGCGACTTTACGTCAAGCTCGCTGAACTCGGAGAGCGCGAGTGTTGTGCGGAGCGTATGCGAGGTGAAGAAGCGGACATGGTCGCTGCGGGGATCGAACGCGGCCTCGAAGGCTCTGCGGCTGAGACCGATCCGGAGGCGCTTCGCGGGGCCATGGTTTGGGGTCGAGACGATCAGCCGGCCCTTGATCCGTAGTACCCGGTGGGCCTCGGCGAGCAGACCGAGGACGTCCTGGACGTGCTCGAGCACCTCGCCCGCCCAAACCGCGTCAAACGAGCCCGCCTCAAAAGGCAACTCCTCGCCACTTTGCACGAACTCAACGCCCGGATGGCGCTCGCGCGCACGACGCAGCGCCTCCCCCGCCACATCACAGCCAACCGCCTCAGCGCCACGCTCGTGCAGAGCCGCGGTGAAGTCGCCGAGACCACAGCCAAGATCGAGAACGCGCGCCGGCGCCGACACATGTCCAAGGAGGAAGTCGCGCCGGAGCACAAAGTGCTCCGGCCGAGCGTCCGACGCCCATTCCGACGTGCTCCAAAGACGTTCGAAGTAGGCCAGGCGCGCTTCCTAGAACGCGCCGCGGCCCCAGATCACCGCGGGCAGCGTCTTGGCGAGGATTGTCAGGTCGAGGAAGACCGACCAGCGCTCGAGATAGAGAAAGTCGAGTCGAACGAGATCATCGAACGAGAGCTCGGCGCGGCCCGAGACCTGCCAGAGGCCGGTCATCCCGGGCAACACGAGGTAGCGCTTCATATGCCAATCCTCGAGGCGGTCGTAATCGCGCTGCGGCAGCGGTCGCGGGCCGACAAGCGACATCTGGCCGCGCAGCACATTGATCAGTTGCGGGAGCTCGTCGAGCGAGTAGCGCCGCAGCCGCCGGCCAACGCGAGTGAGACGCGGATCGTCACGAATCTTGAAGAGCGCGCCCGTCGCCTCGTTGTGCGCCTCGAGCTCGGCCTGCAGGACCTCCGCCCCGACGAACATGGTCCGGAACTTCAGACACGCAAACGCTTCGCCGCCGATGCCGACGCGAATCGAGTGGTACAGCACCGGCCCGCGTGAGCTCAGCTTCACGGCGAGCGCGATCAGCGCCAGCAGCGGGCTCAGCGTGATCAGCGCCAGCGAGGCGATCACGATGTCGAAGGTCCGCTTGACGACGTAGTCGATGCCCTCGAAGACGGGAGCGCGCAGCTCGAACAGCGGCAGCAGCTCTCCCGGCACGAAGTCGGCGCGATGAATCAGGATCTCCATCGTCGACGGCGCGATCCGCACCCGCACCCCGTGGTCGTGGGCTTCGTCGACGAGCGCCACGGCGCGCTCCTGCGGGAAGTCCGGATCGGCGATGATCACCTCGTCGATCTGCTCCTCGACGAGCGTGCTGCCGAGATCATCGAGGCTGCCGAGCGAGCGCAGGCCGTTTCCCGGGCGCGGCTGGAGCGAGATGAATCCGACCACGGACACCGCCGGGTGCGGCCCGCTGCACAACGCCTTCGCCACGGCCTCGATGTGCCCGCCGGAGCCGACGATCACCGCGCGCCGCTGGTAGCCGGCGGCGTGGAGCAGCTCGCCCGAGACCCACTCGCAGCCCCAGCGCAGCGACGAAACATAGAAGACGGCGAAGGCGAACGAGCCGTAGAAGATGTAATAGGAGGCGAACTGCTGGCCGCTGACGGCCGCGAAGATGAAGACGACGAGCGTCACCTCCGAGAGCGAGGCGAGGACGCGCACCAGACCCGGCCGCTCGCCGCGCCGCGCATACATCCTCGAGCGGGCGAACATCAGCACCGTCACGAGGTAGGCGAATGACACGTAATGGCGCGTCGTCGCGAGGACGTCGGAGAACCTGAACTGGTCGTGGACGACAGCCTTGAGCGCCAGCGCCGTGAAGATCGCCAGCGAAATGCCGGCGAAGTCGAGCGCAAGGAGTGTGAGGACGCGAGTAGCGCGCCGCGCCGTGTCCCAGCGCAGAAGCAGCGAGAGCGCCGGTGGGCGCTTGCGTCTCACATCGCGAGGCCGGCCGCCGAGGGAGCGCTCGAGCGGCGGCGCCGCGACAGGCCGTGGGGAAGGTTGCTCGGGCGCGGGCGGGGGCGCGGCGGGCGCATCGAGCAACCCGGTCGGCTTTGTCGCTGCTTCCATCTCGCTTGTCCTAACTCCCAAGAGGTCTGTTTGTTGCGTGCGCTGATGCAAGGTGTTACCCGGCGTACTCGCCCAGCAAGCGCTCCGTGCGGGATTGATCGATCGTCAGCCGCAGACCCTCCCGGAGCGCGACCTCTGGCGTCCAGTCGAGCAGCTCGCGAGCCAGCGTGATGTCCGGCCGGCGCTGCTTGGGATCATCGACCGGCAGGGCCTCGTGAACGATCGGCGAGCTGGCGCCGGTCACCTCGAGGACGACCTCGGCCAGCTCGAGCAGCGTGAACTCGTCCGGGTTGCCGATGTTGACCGGTGTGTGCTGCCCGGACTCGGCGAGCGCGATCAGCCCGCGGACCAGATCGCTGACGTAGCAGAACGATCGTGTCTGGGACCCGTCACCAAACAGGGTGAGCGGCCTGTTCGAGAGCGCCTGGCGCAGGAACGTGGGAACCACGCGACCGTCGTAGGCGCGCATCCGCGCGCCATAGGTGTTGAAGATCCTGACGATCGAAGTATCGACACCCTGCTGGCGGTGGTAGGCCATCGTCAGCGCCTCGGCGTAGCGCTTTGCCTCGTCGTAGACGCCGCGCGGGCCGATCGGGTTCACATGGCCCCAGTAGCTCTCGCGCTGCGGGTGCTCCTGCGGATCGCCGTAGATCTCGCTCGTCGACGCGAGCAGGAACCGAGCACGTTTGGCCTTTGCCAGGCCGAGCGTGTGGTGCGTTCCATAGGACCCGACCTTGAGCGTGTGCAAGGGCAGTCTGAGGTAGTCGATCGGCGAAGCCGGCGAAGCGAGGTGATAGACGAAGTCGACCGGCTCCTCCACGTGATAGGTATCGGTGATATCGAGATTCAGATGAACAAACGACGAATCGCGGATGTGCTCGATGTTGACTAGCGACCCCGTCTCGAGGTTGTCGACACAGATCACACGATGCTGGCGCGCCAGCAGCTCGTCGCAGAGGTGCGAGCCGAGAAAGCCGGCTCCGCCCGTGACCAAGCAGGTCGCCATCGCTGAAGCCTAGTCGCTGATCCGACGTCTGCCCTGGCTGCTCACGCGCATATATCCTTGCCTGGGCGATGACAGCGACCGACAAGCGCCCGGGCGGTGCCGGAAGCGAGCGCGATCTCAGCATCGCACCGGTCGTCGGAGCCGGAGACCCGCGGCGATTCACCGACTCGGGTATCGAGCTGCAGACGCTCTATGGCGCCGAGGATCTGCCCGATCCGCTCGAGCTCGGCGAGCCCGGGGAGTTTCCCTACACGCGGGGCGTTCACCGACAGATGTATCGCGAGCGGCTGTGGACGATGCGCCAGTACGCCGGCTACGCGTCAGCCAGGGAGTCCAACGAGCGCTACCGCTATCTCCTCGACCACGGCTCGACCGGCCTGTCGATGGCGTTCGACCTGCCGACCCAGCTGGGACTCGATTCGGATGACTCACGCTGTCTCGGCGAGGTTGGGCGAACGGGCGTCGCGATCGACACGATCGAGGACATGCGCGCAGCGTTCGACGGGATCCCGCTGGGCGAGGTGTCGACATCGATGACGATCAACGCGCCGGCCGGCGTCCTGCTGTGCCTCTACGAGCTCGTGGCCGAGGAGCAGGGGATCCCGCCCTCGGCGCTGCGCGGCACGACCCAGAACGACATCCTCAAGGAGTACATCGCACGGGGCAACTACATCTATCCGCCGGCGCCGTCAATGCGGCTGACGACGGACCTCTTCGCCTACTGCCGCGAACGGATCCCCAGCTGGAACACGATCTCGATCTCGGGCTATCACTTCCGCGAGAAGGGCTGCTCCGCAGTCCAGGAGGTCGCCTTCACGCTCGCCAATGCCATCGCCTACGTGCAGGCGGCGCTCGATACCGGCCTCGCCGTCGACGAGTTCGCGCCTCGCCTCGCGTTCTTCTTCAACGGCCACAACAACGTCTTCCAAGAGGTCGCGAAGTTTCGCGCCGCGCGCCGCATGTGGGCCGAGATCATGCGCCGACGCTTTGGCGCCAGCGATCCGCGCTCACTGATGCTGCGCTTCCACACCCAGACCGGCGGCGTGACGCTGACCGCCCAGCAGCCGCTCAACAACATCGTGCGCGTGGCGCTGCAGGGCTTTGCCGCGGTCTGCGGCGGCACGCAGTCGCTGCATACGAACGGCTACGACGAGGCGCTCGCGCTGCCGACGGAGCGCGCGGCGAAGATCGCGTTGCGCACGCAGCAGATGCTGGCCTACGAGTCGGGCGCCGCCGACACGGTCGACCCTTTTGCGGGCTCCTACTACGTCGAGTCGCTGACGAGCGAGATCGAGCGCCGCGCCACCGCCCTGATCGAGCAGATCGACCGCCTTGGCGGGGCGGTGGCGGCGATCGGCTTCATCATCGGCGAGATCGACGAGTCGGCCTGGAGCTACCAGGAGCGATACCGGACCGAGCAGGACGTCGTCGTCGGGGTCAATCGCTACGTCGACGAGGACGACGACGCCGGCGAGCCGATCCTGCGCGTCGATCCGCAGACCGAGCAGGCGCAGGTGGAACGGCTCGCGCAGGTCAGGGCAACGCGCGATCAGCAGGCCGTGGCTGAGCGCCTGGGGCACCTGCGCGAGATCTGCGCCGGCAGCGAGAACACGCTACCGGCGATCCGCGAGGCGCTGCGCGCATACTGCTCGATCGGCGAGGTCTGCGGCACGATGGCCGAGGTCTTCGGCCACTACCGCCCCGGGGCCTGAGCGGCGGCCGGACGGGCGGCGCACGCCGAGGCAGAGTCGGCCGCCGCGAAGCCGTTCTCGTGCCGCTCGCGCGCGCAACTAAGATCCCCCGCGCGATGGAAAACCACGCGCCGGACACCTACGCAGAGAAGCTCGCACAGCTCGAGGAGCTCCGTCGTGAGGCCGCGCACGCCGAGGGGCCGGCCGTCGAGAAGCAGCACGCGAAGGGCAAGTACACGGCGCGTGAGCGGATCGAGAAGCTGCTCGACCCGGGCTCCTTCCAGGAGCTCGACGGCTTCGTGCGTCACCGCACGGTCGACTTCGACATGCTCGAGAATCGGCCGCTCGCCGATGCGGTGATCACCGGGCACGGCACGATCGACGAGCGCCGTGTCTGCGTCTTCAGCCAGGACTTCACCGTTTTCGGTGGGTCGCTCGGCGAGGTGATGGGCGAGAAGATCTGCAAGATCATGGATCTCGCGGCGCGGATCGGCTGCCCCGTGATCGGCATCAACGACTCTGGTGGCGCGCGGATCCAGGAGGGCGTCGTGTCGCTCGGTGCCTACGGCGACGTGTTCTTCCGCAACGTCGCCTGTTCGGGCGTGATACCCCAGATCTCGCTCGTGATGGGCCCGTGCGCGGGCGGCGCCGTGTACTCCCCGGCGATCACGGACTTCATCCTGATGGTCAAGGAGACCTCGCACATGTTCATCACGGGCCCCGATGTGATCAAGACGGTCACGGGCGAGGAGGTCGGCTTCGAGGAGCTCGGCGGGGCGATGACCCACAACACGAAGTCCGGCGTCGCGCACTTCGCGACCGAGGACGAGGACCACTGCCTCGAGGAGGCGCGCTACCTGCTGTCGTTCCTGCCGCAGAACAACCTCGAGTCGCCGCCGCAGGTCGCGACGAGCGACGATCCGCTGCGGATGGACCTCGAGCTCGACGGCGTCGTCCCCGACAGCCCGAACAAGCCCTACGACATGCGCGCGGTGATCCGCCTGATCGCCGACGAGAACGAATTTCTCGAGGTGCAGGAGCACTTTGCGCGCAACATCGTCTGCGGCTTCTCGCGCCTCGACGGAATCTCGGTCGGAGTCGTCGGCAACCAGCCGGCCGCGCTCGCCGGCGTACTCGACATCGACGCCTCGGCAAAGGCCGCACGCTTCGTCCGGACGTGTGACGCCTTCAACATCCCACTGATCACGTTCACCGACGTCCCGGGGTTCCTGCCGGGAACGGCGCAGGAGTGGGGCGGCATCATCCGCCACGGCGCGACGCTGCTGTACGCGTTCGCCGAGGCGACCGTGCCGAAGATCACCGTCATCACGCGCAAGGCCTACGGCGGCGCATATGACGTCATGGCCTCGAAGCACCTGCGGGCGGATTTCAATTTCGCCTGGCCGACGGCGGAGGTTGCAGTGATGGGCCCGGAGGGCGCGGCCAACATCATCTACCGGCGCGAGCTCGCCGGGCACGACGCGCCGGCCGAGCGGCGCCAGGCGTTGATGGAGGACTACCGGGCTCGCTTCGCAAACCCCTACGTGGCCGCCGAGCGCGGCTACATCGACGATGTGATCATCCCGCACGAGACGCGGCCCAAACTGATCACCGCGTTGCACGCGCTCGCGACCAAACGCGAGCCCGGACCGAAGCGCAAGCACGGGAACATCCCGCTGTAGGCCGCTTCCTCGAGCGTGCACGTCTACCCGTTCACGCTCCTCATCGCAGTCGAGCTTGCCGCGCTCGGATTCGCCGTGGGCACGTTCGGGACGCTCGTCGGCTCGGGCGGCGGTTTCATCCTGACGCCCGTTCTGCTGATTGCATATCCGCGCGCGAAGCCCGACCTGATCACCGCGATCAGCCTCGTGGTCGTCTTCTTCAACGCACTTTCGGGCTCGTTTGCCTACCGACGTCAGCGGCGGATCGACTACCGCTCAGGTTTGCAGTTCGCGGCCGCGGCGCTGCCCGGCTCGATCGCCGGCGCGCTCGTCGTCGGCCTCGTGCCGACGCGTCCGTTCGACGCGATCATCGCCGCGATCCTCGCCGGCCTTGCGATCCTCGTGCTGCGCGGCGGAACCGGCGAGCTCAAGCAGCAGACGCTCAGATCCGCCACGCCGCGCTCGATCACGGACGCCGAGGGCGTCACCTACGAGTACGCGGTCCCGATCCGCCGCGGCATCCTCTACAGCGTCGTCGTCGGCTTCGTCTCGAGCTTCCTCGGCATCGGCGGCGGCGTGCTGCACGTACCGCTGATGGTCACCCAGCTCGGCTTCCCCGTGCACATCGCCACGGCGACATCGCACTTCGTGCTGACATTCATGGCGTTCACGGGCAGCGTCACCCACCTGATCAGCGGGACGTTCGCCGGCGGGATCGGGCTGCGGCGCGCGGCAGCGCTGTCGGTCGGCGTGATCGCCGGAGCGCAGCTCGGGGCGAGGCTCTCGCAACGCTTTTCGGGAACGCTGATCCGGCGGGTGCTCGGTCTGGCGCTGCTGGCGATCGCTGTACGTGTGGGGTTGCTCGCGGCATAGGCGAGAATGCGGGCGTGACCGTGACTGGGAAGATTTTGG
>Ga0302314_10011603_pt1 | contig 15353 bp, 12 predicted proteins | sample III_Palsa_N2_3_FD_200533 | JGI IMG/M metagenome (GOLD analysis project Ga0302314, IMG submission 200533) | Peat permafrost microbial communities from Stordalen Mire near Abisko, Sweden - III_Palsa_N2_3 | ecosystem: Environmental > Terrestrial > Soil > Palsa > Peat permafrost | place: Sweden...
GCCTTCTTTGCCGGAGCTGCCTTCTTCGCCGCCGGAGCGGCCTTCTTGGCCGGAGCCTTCTTGGCCGGAGCGGCCTTCTTCGTTGCAGTTGCCATGTTGATTCTCTCCATCAAGAGGTTTTGATGTGCCGGGATCTGGGTGAGCGTCGCATGAACTCTCGTTTCTCTGCAGATCTCAGCGAAACGAATGGTACTGCCTCACGCAGTGCGTGAGAAGCCACTTCACCTATGAAAATCATCATTCTCACGAGTGAAAAGCAAGTTTTTGTCTCGTGGAGGCGTCATTCGCGCCTGCAGAGGAGCACCCGGCGCAAATTTCCATATACCCCTGGCGGTATTTTGCAAATTGCCGTGCGTTGCCGCGAGATCGCTCGCGCGCGCCTGCAGGCGCGAATTTCCGCGCGGCAAATGCGTGCGTGGATGCGGGTTGTCCCGCACGCGACGCGGTGCGGGCACGCCGTCTGCAGGTGCAATGCCCCTCGCGCTCTTGCGCGTCGAGGCGCGCGAAGCGCGGGCGCATGACGGATCGCGCGCGCTTGCCCCACAATCCGGCGCAGTCCCCAACCTTTTCGCCACCGTCATGAAACTCATCGTCCGCTGGCTGCTGCTGGCCGCCGCGCTGTTGCTCGTGGCGCACCTGTCGCCCGGCGTCTCCGTCAACAGCTTCGGCGCCGCGCTGGTCGCCGCGCTCGTGCTGGGCCTGCTCAACATACTCGTCCGGCCGCTGCTGGTGCTACTCACGCTGCCGGTCACGGTGCTCACGCTGGGGCTGTTCCTGTTCGTGATCAACGCGCTGATGTTCTGGGCCGCGGCCGGCCTGCTGGCCGGCTTCAAGGTGGACGGCTTCGGCTCCGCGCTGATCGGCTCGGTGATCTACAGCATCGCCTCCACCATCATCGACGTGGCGATCGAGCACCTGTTCGAGGAGTGACGCGCAGCGTCAGGGCCGATCGTCGTCGCCGCCGCGGCGGCCGCTTTCCTTGATCAGCTGGCGCCGCGTGGCCTCGAGATCGCGCAGCCGCGAGTCGATGATCGACGCCTCGACGAAGTCGACGCGGCCCGTGCGCGTCAGCTTCTGGCCGGCGCGCAGCCGGTCGATCGCGCCCATCAGGTCGCCCTGGGCCGCGTGCGCCTCGGCCTCGGCGCGGATCGCGCGCAGCTTCTCGCCCAGCGGTTCGGCGCATTGCGACAGCAGCGTCCAGGCCAGCACGTCGCGCGGACGTTCCGCGACCCAGGTCTGCAGCGACTCGACGCACTGCTGCAGCGCCGCACCGGCGCTCGGGTCGCGCGCCGCGGCACGCGCGATGGCGGCGTTGGCGCGCGCCATCGTCGCCGGGCGCGAGCGGTCGTTGCCGAGCGCCCCGACGGCCGCCACGATCTCCGGCGTGGCGCGCTTGCCCACCGCCTCCTCGACGCGCAGCAGCGCGAAATCGCGGGCGACCTCGGGCTCGATCGGATACAGCGTCGGCGTGACGACCACCGCCGCGGGCGGCGCCGGCGGCAGCGGCGCGGCGTTGCGCTGCTGCGCCACCTTCGCGGCGTGCTCCGCCATCACCTCGTCGGCGGATGCGATCATCGCCGTGGCCGCGGGGAAGTCGCGCAGCTCGATCGACGCCAGCGCGCCGCCGTAGAGGTTGCCCAGGCGCTCGGCGTCGGTGACCGGCGCGTCCAGCCGCGCCTGGCCCTGCATGCGGCGCAGCGCGACATCGGAGGTGTCCATCAGCGCCCGCGCGCGCGCCTTCATCAGCGAATGCTCGGTGATGTGGCTCTTGGCAGGATCCTGCGGCGCGCCCTGGCGCGCGCGCAGGCGCGCCGCCGCGATGCGCTCGATGGTCAACGGGTGATCGCGCAGCCACGGGTACTGGTTGCTGTCATTGAGGCGGCTGACGATCTCCAGCCGCCCGAACATGTCGGCCATGCCCGACGGCGCGAAGCCGGCCTCGGTCATCACCTCCTGGCCGAAGGTGTCGGCCTCGGTTTCCATCTGGCGCGAGAACGTCAGCTGGGCCGTCGCCGCCGCCGCCTGGCTACCCTGGATCACCGCCATCGGCACATCGCCGTTCTTCGCCTTGGCCGAGGCCAGCAGGCCGATCAACATCGCCGCGACCGCGATCATGCTCTGGTGCTTGTCGGCCACCATGCTGCGCGCGATGTGGCGCTGCGTGATGTGCGACAGCTCGTGCCCGAGCACCGACGCCATCTCGTCGCGCGAACCCGCCTGCGCGATCAGGCCGAGATTGACGCCCATGAATCCGCCGGGCAGCGCGAACGCGTTGAACTCGGTGTCGTCCACGAGGAACGGCTGCCACGCGAGCTTCTCCTCCTGCTCCGGGCTGATGTTGCCGAGCTTGAGGGCGGCCTCGTGCAACGGCCCGAAGATCGACATCAGGTACTGGTAGAGCACGGGATCGTCGATGACGGCCGGATCCGGCAGGATCTGGCGCATGATCTGGTCGCCGAGTTTCTTCTCGTCGTCGATGCTGAACGAGTCCGATTCCGCCTCGCCGAGCGCCGGCAGGTTCAGCTGGGCAGCAGGCGCCGCGGGCGCGATGAACACGTTCAGCGCGAGGCACGCGGCGGCGGCGAGAGTGGCGAGTTTCGGGCGCAAGGGGAAAGCTTTCCTGTCCGGTCGGGGTCGGCGCCGGCAAGGGCGCGTGGTCGCTATGATGACATTGCCGTGTATCGGCCATGTGGCGCGCCGCTTTCCGCGAGCATTCGCCGCCACCGCCGTCGGATCACCGCCGCCTCCGCAAGGTTCCATGAACGATTCGCCCGACTCCCCCGACGCCCCGGCGCTCACCCATTTCGACGCCCATGGCCAGGCCCGCATGGTCGACGTCGGCGACAAGCCCGAGACGCGCCGCATCGCCCGCGCGACAGGCTCGATCCGCATGCAGCCCGCCACGCTCGCCGCGATCGCCGGGGGCGGCGCGAAGAAGGGCGACGTGCTCGGCGTCGCGCGCATCGCCGCCATCCAGGCCGCCAAGCGCACGTCGGAACTGGTGCCGCTGTGCCATCCGCTGCCGCTCACGCACGTGCAGGTGGAGTTCGCGATCGACGTCGCCGCGAACGCCGTGCACTGCACCGTGCAGGCCGAGACCCTGGGCCGCACCGGCGTCGAGATGGAGGCCCTGACGGCCGTCCAGGTCGGCCTGCTGACCGTCTACGACATGGTCAAGGCGATCGACCGCGGGATGGTGATGGGGGACATCCGGGTGCTGGAGAAGCACGGCGGGAAGTCGGGGTCGTGGGCCGGTCCCTGACCGGCGCTTCGAAATGACGCGGCCCGCGTCTCGCGGGCCTTGGTCGCATCAGCGAAAGTCGCGCCAGGTGAGCCCGTTCGGCTCGGGCTGGCATTGGAAGGGCTTGACCTGCAGCGTCGCGTCGGCGCACGGCGCGAAGAATTCCTCGGTGTCCGACTTGTCGAACTCCTTCAGGCGCCCGACCAGGTAGCGCGCGCGCTCGGTCTGCCCGCTTTCGGCGAGCGCGGTCGCCCACGCCATCATCAGGCGGCTGTCGAGCAGCGAATGGGTGGCGCGCTCGAAGGCGCCGAGCGCCTTCGACGGCGGGTCGGCGACGGTGGCGTCGGCGTAGTCGGCATGGTGCGCGAAGAACGGGCTGGTCTGGCCGGCGGTGATGCGGTCGGCCAGCGGCGGCAGGCTGGCGTCGTCGATGAAGATCGTCGACACGCGCCAGTAGTCCCAGGTCGACAGCAGCGCGACGACCACCATCGTGGCGCCGAACCAGCGCAGGCCCGAGCCTTCGCTGCTCAGGCGCACCAGCTTGCCCGGATCGACCTGACGGCCGCCGACGACGCCGCTCAGTGCCGTCTCCGCGGCCGCCTGGGGTGCCGGGCCGGAGCCGAGCGTGAAGCCCCAGGCCCAGGCCGCGGGCAGCAGGAAATAGGCGTACCAGAGCGGATATTCGTCGAGGCTGTGGATGCCGATCATCGCCACCATCACCCAGGCCGCGCGCGCGCCGTGGCCGGCGGCGCCTTGCGCGGACCGCGCCCGCATGAAACCCTGGACCAGCGCCCACAGCAGCAGTCCCAGCACGAGCAGGCCCAGCGGGATGCCCAGCTCGACGAGCAGTTGCAGCGGCAGGTCGTGCGTGTGGTCGAAGAAGGCCGTCGGACGGTGCGGGAACGGCGTGAGCGTCCACGCGAAGTTGAATTCGCCCCAGCCCACGCCCAGCAGCGGCTGCTGGCGGATCATCTCGACGGCGTTCTTCCAGATCGCGAAGTGCGAGCTGTCGCCATCGGAGGCACGCGTCGCCGTGCCGATGACCTCGTGCGACAGGTGCACGGTCAGCCACGGCATCGCCGCGGCGAACGCCACCGACACGACCAGCGCGATGCGCGTGCTGGCCGACAGGGTCCAGTCGCAGAGCGCCCACAGCACGAGGACGATCGCTCCGCCGATCAGGCCCGTGCGCGAGCCGCTGAGGAAGACGGCATACATGATGAACAGCAGCAGCAGGCCACCCAGCCAGCGCGGGATGCGCCGCCATTCGACCAGCGGCACCAGCGCGATCACCGACCAGATCAGCAGGCTGGCCAGGTGGTTCGGCTGGCGCAGGTTGCCCACCGCGCGGCCGGGGATGCCGGACTGGGCGATGAGCGAGCCGTCGGCGAACTGGGTGAGGCTCGGGAAGAAGACCTGGATCACCGAGATCAGGGCGCTGAACAGGCCGACGCCCAGCATGCCGAACGCGAACGGCGCGAACGCCTGCAGGCCGTCCCGGTCGCCGCCCTGCGCGACGCGCGCGCCGAGGGCCGCGACGAAGCAGGCCGCCACCAGCAACAGCAGCGGCGGCAGCGCGAGCGACGTCGGCAGCGACCCGATCGTCCACGACGCGACGATCGCGATGCACATCACGCCCAGCGCCAGCGCGAGCGTCGTCGTGGCGCCGCGGCGGCCGCTCCCGGGCGTGACGCGATCGGCGGCCAGCAGGCACAGTCCCCAGCCGAGCACGCACAGCAGCTCGTTGAGCTGCGTCGCCGACGGCGTCCGGTTGTAGGCCAGCAGCGGGGGAAAGATCAGCGCGAACGCGTAGACGATCACACGGATCTCTGGACGCTCGCCGGCAAGGGTTTGAGTGGTCATCGCAGCAGGTGAAGAGGAAACGCCGGCGTATCGGCATCGGCGCGCGCCGCACGGCACGCTGAAAACGGTGCAGAGGGTAACGCGATTTCATGGCGCCGGCGGTGCCGCTGCGCCGCGAGGCTGCCGCCTACCTGAAGTCGCGCCACGAGACAGGCCCGGCGGGCGGCAGGCACTGGAACGGCTTGGCGGTGACCGCCGGGTCGTCGCACGGGGCGAACCAGGGCTTCGGGCCGGACAGGTTGAATTCGCGCAGCCGGGCAGCCATGTAGCGCGCCTTGTCGACCTCGCCCCGCTCGTTGAGCAGGTTGGCCCACGCGTACATCAGGCGCCCGTTGAGCAACACGTGCGACGCGCGCTCCACCAGCGGCAGCATCGTCGGATTCAATGGCAGGTCGGTGACCGCCACGTAGTCGGCATGGTTGGCGAACAACGGACTCGCCTCCGCACGCTGGATGCGTTCCACGAGCGGAAGCGAGGTCGATCGCGGCAGGAACAGGTCGACGATGGTGAGGTAGTCCAGCCACGCGGATCCGGCGACCACGACCATCAGCAAGCCGAGCACGCGCCAGGCGCGAAGGGGCCCGGTCGGCACCGCCGGCGACGCGGCCGCCGGCTCCTGCGCCGCCGCGCCCATCGTCAGGCCGAACGCCCAGGCGGTCGGCAGCAGCATGTAGGCATACCAGAGCGGGTACTCGAGCATGCTGTGCAGGCCCAGCACGACGACGATCATCAGCGCGCTGCGACCCGCCACGCCCGCGTCGCCGGGCAGGCGCCAGAGGCGGCGCAGGGCCGTCCACAAGGCGAACAGCAGCAGGCCGATCATCAGCACGGCAGCCGGAACACCCAGTTCCACCGCGAGTTGCAGCGGCAGGTTGTGCGCGTTGTCGACCAGCCCGGCGCCGCGTGCGAACGACGGCGTCAGGGTCCACGCGAAATTGAACTGGCCCCAGCCGACGCCCAGCCAGGGTTGGGCCTTGATCAGCGCCAGCGAACTCGCCCAGATCTCGTCGCGGAAGGCGAGCGCGCTGGTGGCGTCGCTGCGGTCGGTCAACACGATGGGCAGCGCATGGGCATGCGCCCAGGCCCCGACGACAAACTGCAGCACGATGACCGCGACCGGCGCCAGCACGAGCCCGAGGCGCAGCGGACGCGCCAGATGGCGATCGGTCGCGCCCCACAGCGCGATCATCACCGTCGCCACCATGCCCGTGCGGGACCCGGCGAGCACCACGCCGAGAATCATGAACAGCCCCGCGGCGAACCACGCCAGTTGCTCCAGGCGCGAGCGCAGCGCACCCTGCACGCGGCCACGGCGAGACTGCGCCAGCGGCACCAGCGCGATCAGCCCCCAGAGCAACGCGTCGGCGAACTGGTTCGGCTGGCCGATGTTGCCACCCGCGCGGCCGAGACGGGTAGGCAGCGCGATGAAGTCGTTGTCGATCATCTGGATGTCGAAGATCTGCAGCCAGGCGATGAAGGCGCAGCAGACCCCATTGACCGCCAGCGCGATGGCCAGAGGTCGGAACCATCCTGCGACGTCGACGGCGCCCGCGCTCGCGCCATGCAGCGCCAATGCGAGCGCCAGTCCGACCACGCCCAGCACGCAGATGACCGGCGCGGCCGGCAGCGCGCCCCGGGCCGCGGACAACAGGCAGCCGGCCATCACGATCGCCAGGACGATCACCAGCGGCGACACGCTGCGCAGCGTCGACCGCGTGGGCGCAGGAGCGGGCGCAAGCAGCAACACCAGCCCCCAGCCCAGGATCGCGACCAGTTGATTGCCCATCGTCACCACTGGCGGAAACGGACGGCCGACGATGAACGCGGCAATGGCCACCAGGAACGCAAAGAGTTTCATTCAACTGGCCTTGTGCAGTGTGCGTGACGGATCCCGCATTATCAAATGGACGCGAGGAGCGGTGGCGCTAGCCGGGAGTGGCGACGCGAGGAAGCGGGACGTTGCGTTCGAGCAGGAAGATGTCGCCGTCCGTCAGGCGGATGTGCCAGTTCGCGCGGATCGAGGGCATCGAGCGGACGCCGCGGTTGAAGTCGCGCGACAACAGCAGCATGTAGCTCACGCGATTGCCTTCGAGGAACAGGTTCAGCAGCTTTTCATCGCTCAGCAGCTGGATCGAGAACAACAGGTAGTCGTCGCCGTACGAATCGACACGCGAATCGATCGACGGCTTGAGTCGCGGCCAGTCACGGTAGATCAGTTCGCCGCCCAGCTCGTAGGAGTTGAAGACGTTGCCGGCGACCGCGGGATCGGCGAGCTCGCGCACCAGCACCGGGTTGAAGTTGTTCGAAGGCGCGAAGTAGATGCGCGAGCCCACGACATTGCCGAACACCATGCAGGCCGCGAACGCGACCAGCGCGAACGCGGCACACCCGCCCTGCAGCTGGATCTCGCGGCGCGGAGCGATGCGCACCTGGCCGATCAGGCGGGCGCAGACGGTCATCGCGGCGAAACCGAACCAGACGATGTGGCGCTGGCGCTCGAGCGCCAATGCCGCGAAGAACAGGAACAGCAGCAGGTCGGTGGCGCGCAGGTGGCGCCGCAGCCACACGAGGGTCGCCACGGCGGCCAGCCCGATGGTCACGAACACCTTGAACTCGGGCTCCCCCGTGAACAGTGGCGAAAACGTGGGCAGCCACTCCTTGATCACCGAACGGATCACGTCGGACTTCTGCAGCTGGAACGGGAATGCCAGCAGGCTCCAGCCGGCCGGATTGACCGCGCAGGCGGCCGTCATCGCCAGCGCCGCGATCGCGTAAGGCAGGCCGGCTCGCACGCCCGCACGCAGGCGTGCCGAGATCTCGCCGGACGCCTGCCGCGAGGCCGTCCAGGCCTCGCCGGCGGCGAAGAGCGCGGCCATGCCCGGCCCGAGAAGGAACGAACCGTGGCAGTTGGCCCACAGGATCGCGATGGGAACAGTCCAGAGCAGCGTCGTCGCACGCCGCTCGCTCCGGTACAGATCAAGCACCGACAACAGGCACACGAGGAACAGCAACGCAAAAAGCTCGGGTCGCATCACGAAGCGGTAGTTGGCGCAGATCATGGCAAGAGTCGCCAGCAGCAGGCCCGCGCCCAGGCTGCCGGACTGGCGCCGGGCCAGCCTCACGCACAGCCAGAACTGCAGCACCGCGAATCCGCCCATGATCCACATCAGCGACTTCAGCCCGCCCAGGCGGTCGAACTCGTGGAAGATCACCGAGACCAACCACTCGTGGGCATTGAAATGGTTGGACTGCACCGCGGTGAAGGGGAACAGCAGCGTCTGCGGGACCTTGCCCGTGTCGACGATCAGCTCGCCCACCTTCATCAGGATCCACAGGTCGTTGTTGGCCATCGGCACGACGTTGAGCGCCAGCATCAGCAACACCGCGAGGCCGATCGCCAGGCCCTTCACGACGCCGGGGGTGAACAGCGGAGGCTTGGCGGCGGTCATCGCGCCCTCCAGGTGAACAGGCGTGTGGCCGCGTAGTTCCAGCCGGTGCCCACCAGCGCGCCCGCCGCGGCCGCCAGTGCCCAGCCCTGGCGTTCGAACAGCAGGCCGGCCACGCCGACATTGGCCACGACGCCGAAGCCGCAGATCGCATAGAAGGTCAGCAGGCCGCGCCACCAGCCCAGGCCGCGATGGCGCTGGTCGCGATAGGTCAATGAGTTGTTGAGCGCGTAGTTGGAAGTCATCGCGACGACGGTGGCGCAGGCCTGCGCCGAGGTGAACGCGAGCGCCGCGCCGCGGAACAGCAGCGTGAGCACCGCGAAATGGACGAAGACGCCGGAGACGCCGACCAGCGAGAACAGGATGAAGCGCGCGGGAATCCAGCGGCCGAACTTCTTGTCCAGCAGCAGCAGCGAGAACTCCCACAGCACCGCGGAGTCGAGCTTGCTCTCGCCGGCCACGCGCGGGCGAAACGAGTACGGCACCTCGGCGACCCGCACCGGGCCGGGCATGGACGCCAGCAAGTCCAGCAGCAGCTTGTAGCCCTCGCCGGACAACCGGCGCACGGCCAGGTCGAAGGTCTCGCGCCGCATCATGAAGAAGCCGCTCATCGGATCGGTGAGGCCAGTGAAGACCATGCGGTTGGCGAGGGCCGTGGCGAAACGGCTCATGCGCGCCCGCTCCGCGTCCCAGCCCTCGAGGCTGCCGCCGGCCGCGTAGCGGCTCGCCACCACGACATCGGCAGCCGGCTGCGTCGCGTCGCCCTTCAGGCGGGCCAGCATGGCCGGCAGCACCGTCTCGTCGTGCTGCAAGTCGGCGTCGATGACCGCGACCACCGGTGACGTCGTGCTCAGCACGCCTTCGATCACCGCGCGCGACAGGCCGCGGCGGCCCAGGCGATGGATGCAGCGCACCTGCGGGTCGGCCTGCGCGAGCGCGCGCAGCGCCGTCACGGTACCATCCGGCGAATCGTCGTCGACGAACACCACTTCCCAGCGGTCATCGGGGAGTACCGCATGCAGCCGCCTGACCAGTTCGCTGACATTCGGGCGTTCGTTGTAAGTCGGGACGACGACCGACAGCTCAATCATCTGCACTCCTGGACCCATGGCGACGCATTGTCTCCTTCGGCGCGGACGCCGCGCCAGGCGACGTCCTTCCACTCTTCGGATCGACAAAAGAAAAGAGGTGCCGAAGCACCTCTTTCGGGATTCACGCAGATGCGTGGATCAGCCGCGGCACGAGCCCGGCAGGTACTTCGTCAGGTTGCTGCTGGTCGCCGGCGTGGTCGTGGTCGAACCGCAGGTCCACTTGTAGATCTGGGTCGAGCCGACTTGCGAGCTGCTGTAGGTCGTGCCAGTCGAGTCTTGCGGGACCAGCGTCAGGACGTCGCCCTGGATCGTCGACGGCAGCGAGGCGTCGGAAGACACCGTGACGGAGATCGAGCCGGAGGTGTTTGTCACGACGCTGGTGACGTAGCGGCTGCTCGCCGACGTGGTTTCGCAGCCCCAGTTGTTGGCCGCCGGAGCGGAGGTGGCGGTCTGGTAGACCTCGGTCACCGTGGTGCGGCACTGCGACGCGGCCAGCACGACTTCCGACATCTTGGCCTTGATCGTGTAGGTCTGGTAGGCCGGCAGGGCGACGGCGGCGAGGATACCGATGATCGCGACGACGATCATCAGTTCGATCAGGGTGAAACCCTGTTGGACGGTGCGCTTCATATTGAAACTCCTGGGAAATGACTGGGGACTGGGGACGACTGTGGAATCAAAAGAGACATTCGCAGTCGTACTGTATGCGAATGCCGTGCCAAGCAGTTGCCTGACCGGTCCCCCATTTTGGCCGTGACTTATGCACGCCAGGTGACGGACTTTGTCAGTGTCTACCCGGCGGGCGGACCGTTTACGTTCCGTTCGGCTGACAATTTTCGTCACTTGGCCCGAGATGTCATCGACGAGCCGGGCAATCGTGCCAACGGCGACACGGAGGCCGCCTGATGCGGAAAAGGGCGCCGACGCGCCCTTTTCCTCGGTCGCACAGCCGTGCGATCAGCCGCGGCAGGAGCCCGGCAGGTACTTCGTCAGGTTGCTGCTGGTCGCCGGCGTGGTCGCCGTCGAACCGCAGGTCCACTTGTAGATCTGCGTCGAGCCGACTTGCGTGCTGCTGTAGGTCGTGCCAGTCGAGTCTTGCGGGACCAGCGTCAGGACGTCGCCCTTGATCGCCGCCGGCAGCGAGGCGTCGGAAGACACCGTGACGGAGATCGCGCCGGAGGTGGTTGTCACGACACTCGTGACGTAGCGGCTGCTCGCCGAGGTGGTTTCGCAGCCCCAGTTGTTGGCCGACGGAGCGGAGGTGGCGGTCTGGTAGATCTCGGTCACCGTGGTACGGCACTGCGACGCGGCCAGCACGACTTCCGACATCTTGGCCTTGACCGTGTAGGTCTGGTAGGCCGGCAGGGCCACGGCGGCCAGGATGCCGATGATCGCGACGACGATCATCAGTTCGATCAGGGTGAAGCCCTGTTGGACGGTGCGTTTCATGCTTCAAACTCCGGGAGGATGGGACGAGGGAGGAAAACTGTCAGAAGCCTATCGGATGTTTGACAGGTTTCACTAGCCTTGCAAGAACCGTTCTCGAATCTGACGTGACAAAAGCACGCGATTCGAAACGCGGCCGCGGACGCCGTCCCACGCCTGCCGGCTGAGGGAGAGCGGTCGAGTCAGCGGAGGTCGAAGGTGTCGCCCTTGAGCAGTTCCATCAACGGGCGCTCCTGCTTCAGCGCGCGCAGCCCGGCCATCACGGCGTCGATCTCGCCCGGCTTGATGTGCGTGATGTAGATGCGCGCCTCCGGCGGCGCGGTGGCCAGTTCGGCGGCCAGCGAGCTCGGGCAGTGGTGGCCGCTCGCCTTGGCCAGCCGGCATTCCGGCTCGCTGAACGCCGTCTCGACGACGACGTGGGCGACCGGGAACTGCGCGATGCGCTCCCAGAACGACGGATTCGGTCCGGTGTCGCCGCTGAACACCCAGCCGCCGCCGCCCGCCGGGCCATGGACGGCGAAGCCGCAGGCCGGCACCGAATGGCGGGCGCTGAGCACCTCGATGCGGCGGCCGCCGAGCTCGAGCGTGTCGCCGACGCCAAAGGGCACGAAGCGCAGCACCGGATATTCGGCGGTGGGCAGGCGCGTGAAGTCGGGCCACAGCTGGTTGTTGAACAGGTGCTCGCGCAGCACGGCGAGCGTTTCGGGCAGCGCATGCACCTCGATCGGCGCGGCGCCGCGCGCCTGGCGCCGGCGCAGCACGCTGTCGGCCAGCAGCGGCACGCCCAGCACGTGGTCGAGATGGGAATGCGTCAGCAGGATGTGGTCGATGCGCCGGTGCCCGCGTCGATCAGCACGTCCTGGTCGAGCAGGAAGCTGGTGGTGCGGCAGTCGCGCGCGATCGACCCGGAGCAGCCGAGGACCTGGATTTTCATGCGGGGATCACGCGGAAGGTGGTGACTCTGGGAGAGAGCGCTGGCAATTCAGCGTGGAAGTTCTTGTTCTCGGGCATCTTCGGCTGCCATGCTGGCCAGCCGGTGGGCCGCCAGCGCGTGCAGCTGCTGCGAGGCCGGCCGGGCGGCGAGCAGCTCGGTCAGTCGCGCGTGAGCGACAGCACGTGCGGACGGCGACGTCACCGCCCGCGTACCGTTGCCATGGTGCCCGCGCACCGCATCGCGTGCAAGGCGCCAAAGGCCAAGTTGTTCATGAATCGCCGTGATTTCCTGCTCGCTTGGGTGGCCGGAACTGGACAATGTGACATCCGTTACAGGCAGCGGGAGGTACAGCGTCACGAGCTGGCTGCGGCCCTTGACGGCCACTTCGTCGACCTCCACCCATTCGCAGCCGGGGAGATCACCGGCGGCGGCGCGCGTGGTGTCGGCCACCAGCAGCGGCACAGCGTAGCTGCGCGTCGCGCCCTCGATGCGCGCGGCCAGGTTCACGCCGTCGCCCACCGCGGTGTAGCTGCGGCGCAGCGCCGAACCGAGGTCGCCGACGCACACGACGCCCGTCGCCAGCCCGATGCACGGCGACAGCGGCGGCAGCCCGCGCTCGGCGAGCTCGGCATTCAGCGGCTCGACGGCGGCGATCATCGCCATCGCGGCCTGCACCGCGTGGGCGGCGTGCTGTTCGTCGGGCTGCGGCGCGCCCCAGAACGCCATCACGGCGTCGCCGATGAACTTGTCCAGCGTGCCGCCGTGGCCGTGGATGATCTGGCTCATGCGCAGGAAGTACAGGTTCAGCAGCTCGCGCAGCCGGTCCGGCGCCATCTTCTCGGACATCGGCGTGAAGCCGCGCAGGTCGCAGAACAGCACCGTCAGCTCGCGGTTCTCGGCGCTGCTGGCGACATCGAGGAAGCGATCGGGATCACTGGCCATCGCGCGCACGCGCTCCGGCGGCAGGTAGTGGCCGAACAGCTGCGCCAGCGAGCGTCGCGAGTGCCACTCGCGCAGGTAGTTGGCGACGATGCCCAGCACGCCCGTCAGCAGGCCGGCCGCCAGCGGCGCGGCGATCGGGATGGCCCAGCCGCGCCCGGTGAGCGCCCACAGGTCGCACAGCAGCAGCACCGCGAGGATCATCAGCAGCGCCAGCACCGCCACCGGGCCGGCGAGGCGGCGCACGGCCATCGTCACGGCCGTCAGCACGACGGCCAGCAGCACCAGCTCGAAGCCGGGCGACCAGTCGGGGCGGACGCTGAGGTCGTTGTCCTCGAGGCCGGCCATCAGCTGCGCGTGCACCTCGATGCCCGGCAACGCGCGATGCACGGGCGTCGCGCGCAGGTCGGCGAGGCCCGGCGCCGAGCTCCCGAGCAGCACCACGCGGCCGCCCAGCTCGCGCACGCCCACGCGATGCGCCAGGACGTCGGCCGCGGCGATGTAGCGGAAGCGCCCGGTGCCCGGCGACGTGCCCGGGTGCAGCGCGGCGCGGTACGGCAGCGTGACGGCGCCGCGTGCATCGACCCGCAGCGCGCGCAGCGGCTCGCCGTCGGCCGAGGTCAGCTGCAGGCCGGTCAGCCGCGGCGGCCCGCCGGCCTCGCCGCGGCGGATCACCGGCCGCAGCGCGCTCACGTGGTGCCATTGGCGCCACAGCGACAGCGCGAACGATTCATAGACCGCGCCGCCGTAGCCGGTGACCAGCAGCGTGGTGCGCAGCTCGCCGTCGGCGTCCGGTAGCGCGTTGATGAAGCCGGTGCCGGAGGTCGCGCGCAGCAGCGCCGGCACCGGCACCTCGACGCCTTGCCACGGCGTCATCGCCAGCGCGCTCGCGGGCAGCACGTCGGCCTCGGTGATCGGCGGCGGCAGCTCGCGCGTGGACGGCTGCGCCGAGCCGGGCGGAATGATCGCCGCGCTGCCCGCGGCCATCGGGTCGGCCTGGTGGTTGAAGTGATAGGCCAGCGTGACCGTGTGGCCCGCCAACGCGCGCGCCAGCCGCGCGTCGTGATCCGCGCGCGCCTCCAGCGTGCCCTGCCAGCGCGCGACGCCGGCGCGCAGCGCCGCGTCGTCCGGCGCCAGCTGCGTCAGCGACGCGAGCGCATCGTGCACGGTGCGCGCCTGGTCGTCGGGCTCGGCGAGCACCAGGTCGATGCCCAGCGCCGCGGCGTGGTCGTCGTCGAACAGCGTCTCGATCAGCTGCGCGAGCCGGTCGCGCGGCCACGGCCAGCGGCCCAGCTGGCGCAGGCTGGCGTCGTCGATGTCGATGATGACGATGTCGTCGCGCGGCGCCGCGACGGGTGCCAGCGCGGTGGACTGGCGCACGTCGTCCAGCGCGAGTTCCAGCCGGGTCAGCGGCGCGATGGGCGCGACGACGATGTGCCAAGCGCCGACCAGCCACAGCGCGCCGGCCACGAGCGACAGCCGCAGCGTCGGATGCCAGCGCTGGATGCGGTGCAGCGCGCGTTCCCAGATCGACAGCGGAACCGGCGGATCCGCGTGGAACTCGGTGTGGTACCCGGTGGTGTTGTACGGCAGCTGGGTGGTTGCCGGCTCCCGGTCGGGCGGGGTGGTCACGCCGCGACTCGAGGAACGATGCGCGGGCTCAGTTCTGGACGAACTGCATCTGCGTGCCGGCGAGATCGATGATGTCGCCGTGCTTCAGCGAGATCGAATCCTCGCCGACGGCCTGGCCATTGACGCTGGGGCGGCGCGCGCCTTCGACATGCGACAGCACGTAGCCGCCCGGACGCTTGGTGACCGAGGCGACCTGCACGCCCGGCTTGCCGACCGTGGTGTCGACCTTGGTGAGCAACACTTCACGGCCGGCGGCGCCGCCGTTGAGCACCTTGATCGATGCCGGACCGGCGGCCGGCGGCGAGGCCGCGGGCGGCGCGCCGATCGTGCCCGGCGCGCGGCCGAACGCGCCCGGGCGCAGGATCATCGTCTTTTCGTAGTCTTCCGCGTCCTCGGCCAGGAACTTGATGCGGTACTTGCCCACTTCGACGACGTCGTTGTTGGACAGCAGCTGCTTCTTGACCGCCTTGCCGTTGATGTAGGTGCCGTTGGTGCTGTTCAGGTCTTCGATGAACACATCGGACTGCGCCGCGGTCAGCACCGCGTGCTCGCCGCTGACGGCGAGGTTGTCGATCACGATGTCGTTGTACGGCCGGCGGCCGAGCGTAGTGCGCTCCTTCGTGATCTGGAATTCCTTGATCACGACGTTATCGAGCGAGACGACGAGTTTGCCCATTGAAAACCTCAGTTTCTCCGCGGCCTCAGGGCCGCTTGTCGGAAACGCCGCAGCGCTCTTTGTAATTCATCGCCCGGTATTCGAA
>Ga0302314_10011604_pt1 | contig 15352 bp, 12 predicted proteins | sample III_Palsa_N2_3_FD_200533 | JGI IMG/M metagenome (GOLD analysis project Ga0302314, IMG submission 200533) | Peat permafrost microbial communities from Stordalen Mire near Abisko, Sweden - III_Palsa_N2_3 | ecosystem: Environmental > Terrestrial > Soil > Palsa > Peat permafrost | place: Sweden...
CCGGCTGGGTGGCGGGGGCGGGGGCGTTCCACAGGTCGATCGAGTTGATCCAGTAGAACCCGGCGGTGTTCGTGGAGTCCTGCTGCAGGCTGAAGGTGGCCCCGGCCGGGATCGCCGCACCCGTGATGGGGGCGTGGAAATCGTCCCAGAAGTCGCGCGGGTCCCCGTCCGCGGCGTTCTCGTCGCTGCCCTGGTAGTTGTTGTTGCCCTCGTACTCCCAGGACTGGATCGAGTTCATGGCCAGCGCCTGGCGGAACACGCCGTTGACGTACAGGTCCAACGTGGCCGTCAGCCCGCCGCCGGTGGCCGAGTCCGGGATCGAGGCGCGCACGTCGACGAAGTTGATCGGCTGACCGGTCTCATTCGTCCACGTCACCGACTGACCCGTCCCAGTGAGCTGCACATACGCATGCCCGGTGGCCTCACCCTGCGGACTGTCATACTCCGACGTCGGCGACGAGGTCAACGACACCACACTCGCCCCACCACCCAGCGCACCCTCCGGAGCCTGATACGTACTGAACGGCGTCGTCGCACCCGCCACACTCGGCGGCGGCGTATTCGGAGACTGATAGGCGCCCGGTACGGAGGACGCGGCCATCGCGGCGGGCGCGGGCAGGACTACCAGCATCATGCCGGCGGCAGCGGTCGCCACCGCCGTGCACGCGGCGAACAGCCTGCGCGGTCGGCGCCGGGAGAATAGTGAGGGCGCGGTCGAGGGAGAGTGTCTCATCGGTTTTCCCTGGTTGACGTCGTTGTGAACCTGGACCGCCACAACGGCGCTGCGGCGGGTCGAAACCACCGGCCGCCACTCGCTCCCGCGGCCACTTGGCCGGTCGGCGCGAGGTCGAGAGCGAACTCCACGGCGGGCTGGCAGTGCGGCGCCCGTCAGGGTACTGAGCGCGCCATATCCCTCCGCCGCACTTCGGAGGGGGCGTCGCCAGGGAGGTGGGGATTCCCGGGCGACAGCCGCGGCAGTCTCCTGACCTTGTGGGTGGAGGTGCCGGTGGGTTTGAGCACTGTGGCCGAGAGTAGGGCCTCGGACAGATGTCCGCAATAGTCGCAAGGAAATTGCGTAATCTCTACAGCAAATCCCGCAAATTATTACGGTACCGTCGCCTGCTGGGATGAGCCCTTGGGGCGATCAAGATGATCAGGTGACTCGGCCCCGCCGAGCATCTGTGGACCTGGGCGCAAAGCGCCTGTCCTAGTCGGCAGTGTGCTCCCTCCGAACCGTGTCGACTCCATTGCCTAGCGGAAGGCCGCCGGACACGCGCAGATTGATTGTGGGTAACCTGCGCGGCATAGTCTTCGGGCTCGACATCCAAACCGCTGGTCCGGCGCGCCGATCCGGCGGGCTCGACCCGGCGGCCGAGTAGAGGATCGGCGACGTGGACGTGGGTGCCCTCAGGCCGGAGACGGCGATCGCGCAGCAACCGGACACCGAAGACCATCTCAAGGACCCGACGGCCGACCCGCCGGCCTTCGTGCGCCGGGTCGCCGACCGGCTCGGCATCGGCCCGGATGAGAAGACGGCACTCGGGCTCTGGCTGCTCTCCCGGGTCGGCGTCGGCCTGCTCGTGTGGATCACAGTCTGGATCAGTGTGGCGCCGAAATCGCACGGCCGCGCCAGCCTGAGCCTGGTGTGGCAGCACTGGGACGTGATCCGGTACATCGGTATCGCGCAGAACGGATATTCGCTGTATGCCCGCCACGGAGCGTCGATCGCGTTCTTCCCCGGGTTCCCGGGGGCGCTCTACGCCGTGCATCTGGTTCTGCGCTCGTGGGTGGTCTCCGGCCTGATGCTCTCCTTCGTCGGCGGCGTCGTCGCCTGCGTGGCACTGGCCAGAATCATCGCGGTGGAGGCCGCCGCCGGAGATCTACGTGGTGCAGAACTACGTGGCGCAAACGGGCAGGCGCTCGTTCCGGACTTCGTCTCCACTGCTGTCCGCAACGGACTCACGCTGTGGCTGTGCGCCCCCGCGGCCGTGTTCCTCACGGTGGGCTACCCCGAGTCGATCTTTCTGGCGTTCGCGCTGCCAGCCTGGTTGGCCGCCCGCCGCGGACGCTGGCTCACGGCCGGGTTGCTACTCGCTGGCGCGACCGCGCTGCGCATCGACGGCGTGTTCGTCCTGGCTGCGGTGGCCGTGCTGTTTCTCCAGACCAGGCCGCGCGGCCGGGATTGGCTGCACGGTTCGGCGCTGTTGATCGCGCTGGTCCCGTTGGCCGCGTTCTTCACCTACCTGTACAGCTTGACCGGTAGTTGGCTCGCCTGGCACAACGCCGAGGTGAAGGGCTGGGATCGGACGTTCAACGAGCCGCTTCGCGCTCTTTACAACACGCTGCGCTACGCGTTCGCGGGCATTCTGCCGGCGTCCGAGGCGTGGGAGTACCAGGTGGAGATCCTCGCGGTGGCGGTCGGCACGGCGTTGCTGATCTGGCTCCTGATACGCAGGCGGTGGGCTGAAGCCACCTTCGTGGGACTGTCGGTCGGATCGCTGGCGACCTCGCACGTCTATCTGTCCGTGCCCCGGGAGATGCTCCTGTGGTGGCCGCTGTGGGCCGCGCTGGGCGTGTGGAGCGCCCGGCGCCCGTGGGTGGAGACGGTAGTGCTGACCGTCTCCACCCCGCTCATGTTCGCGATCGGCTTTCTCTTCTTCACCGGCCGGTGGGCCGGCTAGAGCCAGCTAGGACTGGAGGCCGGCCAGTGCGTCTCCAGCGCCTATCACGCGGCGCTGCACGCCCGGCCACGCGGCCGGATCGGTGATCCTGCGGCCGTCCACGAGAGTCCTGATTCCGGGCAGGTCCGCGGAGCCGAGGTCACGGTACTCGGCGTGGTCGGTCTGGATGATCGCGGCCGCCACCTCCGCGCCCGCCGGGAGCGGTTCGAGGCCCAGGGCGCGGATCTCCTCGGCAGAGTAGAGCGGATCCGAGACCAGCGGGACGGCGCCGCGCGACCGCAGCGCGTCCACCACCCCGTAGACGCCTGAGAACGCATCCTCCTTCATCCCTCCCCGGTAAGCGACCCCGAGGACGGCCACCCGTTCGCCGTGCAGGTCGCCGTGCGCGGCTTCGAGCAGGGAGACGGCGTAGGCGGGCATCGCCGAGTTGGCCTGCCTGGCCGCTCGCACGATCTCGGCCTGCGGGTCCTTCCAGAGATACATCTGCGGGTACACCGGGATGCAATGGCCGCCGACCGCTATTCCCGGCTGGTGGATGTGGCTGAACGGCTGGGTGTTGCAGGCTTCGATGACCGGCAGGACGTCCAGGCCGGTCTGGTCGGCGAAGCGGGCGAACGTGTTGGCCAGCGCGATGTTCACGTCCCGGTACGTGGTCTCGGCGAGTTTTGCCAGTTCCGAGGCCTCGGCCGAGCCCAGGTCCCACACCCCGTTCGGCCGGGCCAGGCCGGGGCGGGGGTCGAAGTCGAGCACCGACTCGTAGAACTCGACCGCCCGCGCGCCGGCCTCCGGGCCGACGCCGCCGACCAGCTTCGGGTAGGCCCGCAGGTCGGCGAAGACCCGCCCGGCGAACACCCGCTCGGGGCTGAACGCGACGAACAGGTCCCGTCCCGCCGCCAGTCCGCTGCCTTCGGCGAGCATCGGCGTGAACCGGTCGCGGGTGGTGCCCACCGGGAGCGTCGTCTCGTAGACGACCAGCGTCCCGGGGCGCAGCCCCGCCGCCACGGCCCGGGTCGCCGAGTCCAGCGGGCCGAAGTCCGGCACGCCCGCGCCGTCGACCACGAGCGGCACCACGATCACCACGGCCTGCGCCGTCGCGGCGGCGGCCGCGGCATCCGTGGTGGCGGTCAGTTTGCCGTCGGTCACCACCTGCTTGAGCAGTTCGTCGAGGCCCTCCTCGCCGGAGAACGGCGCCGTCCCGGCGTTGACCGACCGAACCACCCGTTCGGCGATGTCGACACCGACGACGTGGTGTCCCTTGCTTGCGAACTGCACGGCGAGCGGCAGTCCGATCTTGCCCAGCGCGACGACGCAGATTTGCACGTCGGGTCCTTTCACATCGGGTGCGGTATCAGCGGTGTCAATCAAGGTCGAGCGAAACGGTGCCGCCGGTGTCGGCGGAACGCAGGACGGCGTCGGCGACGAGCACCGTGCGCAGTCCCTGGCGCAAGGTCACCAGGTGCTCCGTGGTCTTGCCGGCCACCGCGTCCCGGAAGGTCTCGTGCTCCACGACCAGCGGTTCCCGCTTCGGGATGGCGTACCGGGTCATGTCTCCTTCGGAGACTCCGCGGAAGGCCGAGACCGCGTCCCACTCGGTCGCGGTGGAGCCGTTGGCGAAGAAGGTCAGATCCGCGGTCAGGGTGTCGGCGACGAAGCAGCCTCGCTCGCCGGTCACCACGGACACCCGTTCCTTCAGCGGGGAGAGCCAGTTCACGAGGTGGTTGGTGACGGCCCCGGAGTCCAGCTGCCCGGTCACCGCCACGAGGTCCTCGTGCGGGCGCCCGCTCTTGTGCGCGGTGTGCGCCGCGACAGTCCGGTACGGCGAACCGGTGACCCAGGCGGTCAGGTCCAGGTCGTGCGTGGCGAGGTCCTTGACCACACCGACGTCGGCGATCCGGTTGGGGAAGGGGCCCTGCCGCCGGGTCACGACCTGGAACAGCTCCCCCAGCTCGCCTGCCTCCAAGCGCTCGCGCATGCTCTGGAGCGCGGGGTTGAACCGTTCCACGTGTCCGACCGCGGCCACCAGTCCGCGGCTGTCGAAGGCTTCGACCAGGCGCGCGGCCGCGTCCACGGAGTGCGCGAGCGGCTTCTCGATCAGAGCGGCCACACCCGCCTCGGCCAGCCGCAGGCCGACTTCCTCATGGAGCGCGGTCGGGCAGGCGACCACCGCGTAGTCGAGCTGGTAGCCGAGGAGCTGTTCGACGCTCGCCACGAGCGGGACGTCGCCGAGGGCCCCGTGCGCGTCGCCGCGCGGATCCGCCGCGGCGACCAGTGTGACGCCGGGCAGAGAACGCAGAATCCGCGCGTGGTGACGGCCCATCATGCCCAGGCCGACCAGGCCGGCCCGAAGGGACCGGTCCCCGCTCACGGCTCGACCCCGAAATCGTATTCGCCGACCGCGGCAGTGATCCGGTCCAGATCCGCGTCGGACAAGGATGGATGGACGGGTAAGGAGAGGACCTCTGCCGCCGCGCGCCTGGTTTGTTCGAGTTCGATGTCCAGGTTGTATGCGGGAAGGCGGTGAACCGGGATCGGGTAGTAAACGCCGCTGCCGATACCGCGCTCGGTCAGATGTGCACGCAGCCGGTCCCGGTGTCCGCCCGGAACCCGCACGGTGTACTGGTGGTAGACATGGGACGCGAGCGGCGCTGTGAACGGCGTCGTGACCGCGGTGCTGGACAGTCCGGCGTCCAGTTTGGCGGCGTGGGCCTTGCGCTGTGCGGTCCACTGGGTCAGCGAGCGCAGTTGGACCCGTCCGATCGCGGCGCTGACGTCGGTCATCCGCACGTTGTAGCCGACGATCTCGTTCTCGTACTGTTTCTCCATGCCCTGATTCCGCAGCAGCCGCGCGCGGCGGGCGAGGGCCGGGTCGGCGGTGACCACCATCCCCCCTTCCAGGCTGTGCATGTTCTTGGTGGGATAGAAGCTGAAGCACGCGGCGGTGCCGAGCGAGCCGACCGGCGCCCCGTCCAGCCGCGCGTCGTGCGCCTGGGCCGCGTCCTCGATCACCGCCAGGCCGTGCCGGGCGGCGGTGTCGCCGATCTGCCGCATGTCGGCCGGATGCCCGTACAGATGCACCGGCATGATCGCCGCCGTTCTGGATCCGACCAGGGCGGCCACGGAGTCCGGGTCCAGGCAGAAGGTGTCCGGGTCGATGTCGGCGAACACCGGCTGCGCCCCGGCCAGCCGCACCGCGTTGGCGGTGGCGGCGAACGTGAACGACGGCACGATCACCTCGTCGCCCGGCCCGATGCCCAGGCCGGCCAGGGAGAGCAGCAGGGCCGAGGTGCCGGAGTTGACGGCCACGCAGTACCGGCCGGCGACGAACTCGGCGAACTCGGCCTCGAATCCGGCGACCTCAGGGCCCTGCACCACCTGGCCGCCGCGCAGGACGCGCACCGCGGCCTCGATCTCGGCTTCGCCGATGATCGGCCGGGCTGCGGGGATGAACGGCGCCTCGGCGGCGCTGACGGCTTGGGCTTGGCTGTTCATTGTTCTGCCTTCAACACGTCGGGGTCGGTTTCGAGGTAGGTCTCGCCGGTCTGCGGGCACACCCAGCGGCCGTTTGAGCCCCCATCGGATTGGCCGGACAGTTCCAGCCGCTCCCCGGCCCGGCCGATCCAGCCGATCCGGCGGGCCGGGTTGCCGACGACGAGGGCGAAGTCGGGCACGTCGCGGATGACCACGCTGCCCGCGCCGACCATCGCCCAGCGGCCGATCCGGACCGGCGCGACGCACACCGAGCGGGCGCCGATCGAGGCCCCCTGCCCGACCTCGACACCGACCGGATGCCAGTCCCCGGCGCGCTTGGGCCGTCCGTCCGGGTCCACCGAGCGCGGCCGGTGGTCGTTGGTGAAGACGACCGCCGGGCCGATGAACGCGCCGTCGGCCACGACGGCGGGTTCGTAGACGAGGGCGTAGTTCTGGATCTTGACGTTCGCGCCGATGCGGACCCCGCTGCCGATGTAGGCTCCCCGGCCGATCACGCAGCCGGGCCCGACCTGCGCGTCCTCGCGTACTTGGGCCAGGTGCCACACCGACGTGCCGGCTCCGATCACGGCCCGCTCGTCGACGTCGGCGCTGGACGCTATCCGGATGTCCATGCGATCACCTCTTCTGCCAGGCGGCCGTGGCCGCGTCGCCGACCTGGGCGCCGCGGCTGCGGGAGCCGCGGTCCGCGAGGACGGCGACCGCTTCGGCGAAGCGGTCGTACGGGCTCTGCGCGCTGTGCTCCAGTCGGGACTGGCGCAGCGCGGCGAGCCGGTACCGGTCGTAGTCCCCGCGCCCCTCGCCCGACCAGGCGCGCAGCGCCGCCGCGGCCTGCTCGGCGTCCTGGGTGACCAGGCCGGCATCCGCGCCCAGCACCAGGTCCGCCGCGCGCCGGATCGGCGTGGTCAGGACCGGCAGCCCGCAGGCGAAGTACTCGTAGATCTTGGACGGGATCGCCGCCTCGAACGCCGGGGTGCTCTCCAGCAGGGACAGGCCCGCCCAGGCGCCGGTCGCCAGCCGCCACGCGGCCGCGGGGGGCATCCGGCCGTGCACCCGCACCCGCGCCGACGCGGCCGACTCGGCCTGCCAGGCGGCCAGCTGTTCGCGGTCCCGCGCGGCGACCGGGCCGACGATGTCCAGTTCCCACTCCGGGGCCAGTTCGATCGCCCGCAACATGCTGAACAGACCACGGCTCTTGCGCACGTCGCCGACGTACAGCGCGCGCGGCGTCGGGCCGGGCTCGGCGCTCGGCGGCAGCAGGGACAGGTCCGGCAGGTTGCGGACGAGCAGGCGGTTGGCGGCCGAGGCCGGCGGCACGTGTTCGTCCGCGACGACCGTGAGATCCGCGCGGCGGCTGAGCGACACGGCCGTACGGGCCCAGGTCCGGGCGAGCGCACCGGCCGGCCCCTTGGCCCAGGCCCGGTCCTCCAGCAGGGCCAGGTAGTCCTCGTGCATGTCCACCGCCAGGCGCCGGCCGAGCGCGCTGCGCACCCGGGCGGCGGGGATGAGGTCGGGGTCGAGCGTCACCAGGACCCTGCCCCTGGCCCGGGACGGCAGGACCAGCGCCGCCATCGCGCGGCCGGCGATCCCGCGGGGCTTGATCGGCCGGAATCCCGCGTGCTCCGGGGCGTCCGCGACGGCGCCGCGGGCCAGCACCTCCACGCTCAGGCCGGCCCGGTGCAGCGCGGCGCAGTGCCGGTGCAGCCGGGCGTCGGCGACGTCGTGGCCGCTGCTGAGTATCGACACGTCGGGTTTGGCCGAGGCCGTGACTATCGCCATGGCTACACCTCGTCCATCGCGAAGTCGTCGGCGAGGTCGTCGGAACCCTCGGCCGCCTCGTCGATCTTCTCGCTCTGCGGGACGCCCTGGAACTCCAGGTACTCCGCGGCGATCTCGGCCGGGCTTCCTCTGCGCACGATCTTCCCCTTGTCGATCCAGATGCAGTCGTCGCACATCTCCTTGATGGCGCCGATGCCGTGGCTGACGATGACGATGGTGCGGGCCTGGCCGACGAGTTCCTGCATCTTCTCGTACGACTTGCGCCGGAAGTGCGCGTCGCCGGTGGACAGGGCCTCGTCCACCAGCAGCACGTCCGGGTCCAGGTGGGTGGAGACGGCGAAGGCGAGCCGGCCGTACATGCCCGAGGAGTAGGCCTTCATCGGCATGTCGATGAACTCGCCGAGTTCCGCCCACGCGGCGATCTCCTCGAACCGCTCGTTGACCTGGCGGCGGGTCAGGCCGGCGGCGAGGCTGCCGAGGATCACGTTCTCCCGGCCGGAGAGGTGGCCGTTGAAGCCGACGCCCAGCGCCAGCAGGGTGCTGATGCGGCCGTTGACGACGATCTCGCCCGTGGTGGGCGGCAGGATGCCGGCGATCGCCTTCATGATGGTGGACTTCCCGGCGCCGTTGGCGCCGATGATCCCGAGTACGGTGCCGTGGTCGACGTCGAAGGACATGCCCTTGACGGCCTCGATCACGCGGGCGGTGCGGGTGCTGCGGCCCATCCGGGCGAGCGAGTGCCGCAGCGTGTTCGTGCGGGGGTCGATCACCGACCGGTAGTTGATGTAGACGTCCCGGACGCTGATGGCATGGGCGTAGTCGGGGTCGGCCGCCGCGGCGGCGGCGGGCCGTCCCATGGTCTGAATGCCTGCGTTATGGAGCTCAGAGGCGGACAGAGAACTCACGTTCCCTTCGAGTGAAGATGAGGACGCCGGCGACGAAGGCCACGATCGACCACGCCGCGCCTTCCAGCAGCCAGCTGACGGGCGGCGGGGTGTTGTAGACGAGGGCGTTTCCCCAGGAGCCGATGATCGGGGAGAGCGGGTTCAGTTCGATGACCCGCGATTTCAGGCCCGGCTTGGCGATCTCCGGGGCGAGTTGGAAGAGCACCGGGGACAGGAACAGCCAGATCCTGGTCATGTAGGGCAGGATGTTGGCGATGTCCCGGAAGTAGACCTGGAGGGTGGCGAAGATGAAGCCGAGTCCGGCCGCGAACAGTGTCATCTCCAGCAGGGCGGGGATGGCGTAGAACGCGGACAGGCCCCAGGGCACGCCCTGGATCGTGTGCGCGGCCAAGAAGACGATCATGCTCGGCAGGAAGCGCATGAAGGCGATGCCGACCTGGGTGATCGGCAGTACCAGGCGCGGCAGCCTGCTGTTGAGCACCAGGCGGCTGCTGCCGATGATCGACCCCGTCGACTGGCTGACGATCCCGGAGAAGTAGTTGTAGAGGAACAGTCCGCCCAGCAGCATCGTGAAGTAGTTCTGCGCGTGGGCGCTGTCGTTGATGATGTCGACGAGGGTGAAGTACACGCAGCCGAGCAGCAGGGGGTTCAGGACCAGCCACAGCTGTCCGAAGGCGTTGAGGTAGTTCTGCGCACGCAGCGTGCACCGGGCGAGTTCGAGGACGAATTCCCGTCGGCCCCACAGTTCCGGCAGGTACTCGCGCATCCTGGGCACCCCGGAGCGGCGGGAGCGGAAGACGTGGTGCTCCCTGGCTTCGAGCGGCGTGACCCGGGTGGGGTCCGGCTTCGGCTCGACCGCGCCGAGCTTTTCGGGGGCGGGCAGTTCGACGACCATGGCGTCTTCCGTGTCGTCGATGTCGTCGATGTCGTCGATCGGGGCGTCTGCGGCGGGCTTCAGACTGGGCTGGGTCATGCGGCGCTCACCTGCTCAGTCGGCGCCAGGTCGGGGGACGAGGCGGGGTGGTCGAGGAAGGGGGTCCGGTCGAGTTCGAAGCCGACGGTCAGGTCGGGGTGTTTCCTGGCCACGTGCCAGGCGATCGGGATCGCGTGCGAGTCGCAGACCACGACCTGCTCGACCGTGGACCAGTCCAGTCGGCCGACCACGCGGCGGCGCGCGCTGCGCCACAGGGCGTACGGGCGCACCAGCCGGTAGAACTTCGCCACCGGCCCTGCCGCCAGGAGGCGGCGATCGATCGCGGTTTCCACCGGCAGCACGGTGATCCGCTCTTCCAGGCCCTCCGCAGCCCAGGGCGCGGCACTCGACGTGATCAGCGACACGTCCACCCCCCGGTCGGCCAGGAAGCGGCCGTAGCCGCACACCGCCCGGGATCTCGTGGTTCCGATCGCCAACAACAACACACTCATCGCCGCTCCTCGCCGAGGGCGGTGGCCGCCATCGCGGCAGCACCGGTCCGCCCCAGATAGATGTCTGACAAACGCTCGGCCACGCTGGCCGAGCCGAACCGGCGCACCAGCTCGGCGCGGGCGTATTCGAGGTCGAGTCGGCCGACCCGCGCGGCCAGGCCCCGATATCCGTCCACGATCACCATCGGGTCGTCGCTGACCTCGATCAGGGACCCGGCCAGGCCGTCGAGGCCGTCGAGGGTCTCCTGCGGACCGCCGCACCGGGTCACCAGCACCGGCATCCCGGCGCCGACCGCCTCCACGGTCGTCATCCCGAAGGTCTCGCCCTTGCTGGGATGGACCAGCAGATCGTGCTCGTGCAGGATCCCGAAGACCTTCTCCGGCTCGACCGGGTCCAGGAACTCCACCCGGCCGGCCACCCCGAGCTGCGCCGCGCGCTCGCGCAGAGCGCCGGTCAGCGGGCCCGAGCCGAGGACGGTCAGGCTCAGCTTGGGTTCCCCGCGCGCGGCGATCGCGAAGGCCTCGACGAGTTCCGGCACGCCCTTGGGCGCGGCGATCTTGCCGACGTAGATCCACCGGTGCAGGTCGGCGACCGGCACCGGGCGCACCGGCATGGATTCGATGTCGACGGCGTTGGGCACCACGACGATCTTCCCGGCGTGCGCCGGGAACGCCTCGGCCAGCTTCGTGCGCAGCAGCCCGCTGACACAGATGACGGCGTCGGCCCGGTCGAGCACCTGCCCGTACATCGCGCGGGAGCGCGGCTGGGCCAGGATCCGGCCGAGGAAGGAAGCGTGCTCGGTCACCACGACCCGGGCTCCGCGAGGCGCGAACCGCAGGGCGAGCCAGCCGCCGTAGATCCCGACGTGCCCGTGCACGACGTCCGCGGCGAAGCCGGCGCCGCCGAGCACCTGGCCCAGGGCCGCCTCGTGGTCCAGGGCCCAGTCGGCGTAGTGCTGCCCGGGGGTGACCGGGGTGGGGATGTCGGTGACCCAGTAGCCGTCCTCGCTCAGCCGGGGCGCGAATCCGCCGCGCTCGCGCACGCGGCCGGCCAGCCGGGTGCGGTCGCGCCGGACCAGGCGGGCGGCGAGCGGCTGGGCCGGAGTCGTCCAGTCCTCGGTGTGGAACAGCTCGGTCCGGGCGAAGCGCGCGGCGACCGCGCGGGTTCCGGCCTGGACGAACGAGCCGGCGAACGGACGCTGGATCGAGGGGTGCCAGGGGGTTGTGACGCTCAGCCGCAAGCTAGCCAGCGAATCGGCGGATACCGTCGCGGTCTCCCCAGAGATGTCCATGTCAGCCATCGGTGCGGGCACCTCGCAGACTCGACCGCAGCATCTGCTCGAACGGGGCCAGTGTTGCCTCCCGCGTATAGCGTTCGGCGTGCTCGCGGGCGGCCTGGAAGTCCGCCTCGGTCAGGTCCCGCGCGGCTTTCGCCGCGGCGAGCATGGCGTCCGCGACGGACTGCGCGTCGAGCCGGTCGAGGCCGAACCAGAGCGGATGCCCGCGCAGCACGTCGGCGGCGGCGATGTCCGGCGCGTGCACCGAGACGATCGGCCGGCCCGCGGCCATGTACTCGAAGACCTTGCCCGTGGTCACATACCGCGCGCCCGGGACGCAGAACACGAGCACGTCCAGGTCCGCATAGGCCTTGGCGATGTCCGCCTTGTCCACCGGGCCCCGGTACGTCACACCGATCCCCTCGTCGATCGGCAGACGCTCGATCAGGGTGTCGGCCGACTGGCGAAAGAACCCGAGGTGGCCGACGAGGTCGAGGGTGGCGTCGGCGAGGTCCGGGTGGCTGCGCGCCAGACGCCAGCCGTCGAACAACTCGGCCAGCGGCAACTGGTCGGTGATGGTGCCGACGTAGCCGAACCGCAGCGGCCGCCCGGCCGCGGGCCCCGGGTAGTCCGGCCGGCCGAGCAGTTCCGGCTCCCAGCCGTTGGTCGTCACCGTCATCCGCCCGGCCGCGGCCGGATACCGCTCGGCGTGCCAGCCGCGCAGCCCCTCGTTCACGAACACGGACCGCGCCGCGCCCTCCAGGGTGCGCCGCTCCCAGCGCCAGGCCGGATGCCCGTCGGGGAACTTCGGCTCGCCGGTGAACTGGTTGAGCGTCCAGGCGTCCCGGTAGTCGATCACGTACGGAACGCCGGTCAGTTTGCGGAACCACCACGCCGCGGCGAAGGCGGCGAACGGGTTGCCGGTGGCCACCACCAAGTCGAATCGTCGACGGCCGTGTGCGCGCAGGGCTCGGGCGAGCACCCGGGGAATCCACGAGGCGTAGTGCTCCGGGAAGAAATGCCGTTGCAGCCAGCCGTATCCGGCGTTCGCCAGCACGGGCATGTTGGCCCGGAACCGGCCGTAGCGGCGCACGTCGCGCTCCCAGCGGAAGTAGCCCATGCCGGGCCGCTCGACCCGGACCCGCGGATCAACCCCCTGTTCCAGCGACTCGTCGGTCGAACCGATGTAGCGGGTGAAGAACTCCAATGGAGCGGTGTACACGGTCACGTCCCAGCCGTGGCGGGCCAAGTGGTCAGCGGTGGCCCGAGCCCGGTAAACCCCGCTGGAGCGGCTGGGTGGATAGAAAAAGGCCAGATAGAGGACTCTGGGCTTTCTCGCCGGACTCGGCGTCGAAGTCGTTCCTGGGGCCATGGATCCTCGCGGTCGCGACTGATGGTGCGAACGTGGCTAACCCAACAAGCGGCAAGTGAATTGGATGTTGCGGTGGAAGGCGAGTTGTCGGACGTGTCGGCTACGAGTTGCCGTCCATATCGGAAACGAGCCGGAAAACCGCTGCCGCCGATCGGCCGCGGTCTACGATCACCACGTGCGGATCCTCAGTGTCGTCGGTGCCAGGCCCCAGTTCGTCAAGCTCGCCCCGGTGGCCGAGGCGGTGGTCGCGGCCGGGCACGAGCACGTGATCGTGCACACCGGCCAGCATTACGACCCGGCCCTGTCGGACGTCTTCTTCAGCGGTCTCGGCATTCCCCGGCCCGATGTCCGGCTGGAGGTCGGCTCAGGCGGTCACGGCGCGCAGACCGGCGCGATGCTCGAACGGCTCGACGCGGTGCTGGAGCGGTACCGGCCCGACTGGGTTCTGGTGTACGGGGACACGAACTCGACTCTCGCCGGGGCGCTGAGCGCGGTCAAGCTCGGCATTCCGGCGGCGCATCTGGAGGCGGGACTGCGCTCCTTCAACCGCCGGATGCCCGAGGAGCACAACAGAGTACTCACAGACCATGCCTGTGACCTGCTGCTGGCGCCGACCCAGGAGGCCGTGCGCCATCTGGCCGACGAAGGTCTGGCCGGGCGCACAGTCCTGGTCGGGGACGTCATGGTCGACGCGTGTCTCAGAGCCCGTGATCTAGTGGAGCAGGCGCGGACCGCGGTCCTCGCCACCTCGGCCGAGGGCGTCGACCCGGGGCTGCCCTTCGTCGTCGCGACGGTCCACCGCCCGCAGAACACCGACGACCCGGCCCGGCTCGCCGCGATCGTCGACGCGCTCGCGGCCCTGCCGGTCCAGGTCGCACTGCTCGCTCATCCCCGGTTGACGGCGCGCGCCGAGGCGTCCGGGATCGACCTGCGGCGCGGAGCGATCCGGGTGTCCACTCCCCTGCCCTACGCCCAGACCGTGGCGGCGGTGCTCGGTTCGGCGGGCGTCGTCACCGATTCCGGAGGGCTGCAGAAGGAGGCCTACCTGCTCGGGCGGGTCTGCACCACGCTGCGCACCGAGACGGAGTGGCCCGAGACCCTAGAGGACGGCTGGAACGTGCTCCTGCCGTTCACGGAGCCGGGGAGCGCCGCCGCGCTCGCCGCCCTCGCCACCCGCCCCGCCCCGGACAACCCGCCCGGCCGCCCGTACGGCGACGGCAAGGCGGCGGTGCGCGCCATCGAAGCGCTGGAGCGGGCTAGGACTGCGGCAGCGGGCTGAGCCGCAGCGGGCCGGCCGGGCGCGTCGGACCCGGCTGCCGCCCGACCAGATGGCGGTACAGCGCGTCCAGGCCAGCAGCCTGGTGCTCCCAACTGGACCACGCGCGCGGATCGTCGGGACCGTCATAGACCTTCCGATAATGGCCGGGGCCGGCGGCCACGAGGCGTACGGCATCGGCGAACGCTGCGGCGTCACCTGCGGCGTACACCTCGCCCACACCGAGTCGGCGCGTAGTGGCAGCCATCTCGCGCACGTCGCTGCACACGATCGGCAGGCGCGCATGCAGATACTCGAAGTACTTGGTAATCAGCGACAGCTCGTGGTTCGGGCGGTGCAGAATAGGAATCAGCCCGATGGTCGCGGACGCGATGTACGAGGTCACCTCGTCCACCGGGACATAGGGCACGACGTGGACGCGCTCGGCGACGCCTTGCTGCTGTGCCCGCCGCCGGAGCAGCTCAACATCCGGGTCCTCCTCGCGGGCGATCAGGGCCAGATGCATGCCGTCCAGGACGGCCAGCGCGTCGATGACCGTTCCCACTCCGCGCCGCGGCGCCATGCCGCCGCTGTAAACCAGCAGCGGTACGTCGTCGGCGAGCGCCACGTCGTCACGCAGGCTGCGGCGAGGACCGGTGTGGTCCCCGTACACCGGCGCATTCAGCACCACCTCGGGTCGTTGCGACAGATGGTGGTCCTGGAGCAGCTTCTCTGCAATGCCCTCGGAAACCGTCACCACGGCGTCAGCGGAGCCGATGTACTCGCGCTCAAGCCCGACGAGCATCCGTCGACGCATCCTCGCGCGTACGTCCCGGGGCGCGGGCGTCTCGATGCCGGCGAGGTATTCGTGGGCGTCGTAGACCCAGCGGACCGGATGCTCGGGGGTGCCCAGTTCGGCCGCCATCCGCGCGCCGATGCCGACCATGTGGAAGTCGTGGGCGTGGATCAGGTCCGGCGACAGGTCCCGGATCACTGGGGCGAACGCCGTTTCGAGGTCCCCGAACCACGGGTTGAGCGAGCGCCAGCCGCCGTCCGGATCCGCGATCCCGGTCGCCCAGCCGGCCGCCGCCCGCAAGGGACCGGCGACCGGGCCGCGGCCCAGCGGCGCGAGCGCGCGATCGGCCGCCGGGTTGCGGGCGAGCCAGCCGCGC
>Ga0302314_10011605_pt1 | contig 15352 bp, 12 predicted proteins | sample III_Palsa_N2_3_FD_200533 | JGI IMG/M metagenome (GOLD analysis project Ga0302314, IMG submission 200533) | Peat permafrost microbial communities from Stordalen Mire near Abisko, Sweden - III_Palsa_N2_3 | ecosystem: Environmental > Terrestrial > Soil > Palsa > Peat permafrost | place: Sweden...
CGGCATCAGCCGATCCGCCGGCCTCACCGCCAGGGCAGCAGGCTACCTCGTAAGCGCGCGGACCCCCGGTCAGAGCCGACGCCGATCCTGGTGCCGCGACGGGTGCGGAAACTCGCACGCCCGGGCCCGTCTCCATTGCGACCCCGGCCGCCTGGTCCCCGTGGGTTGCGCGCATTCGGCACACGAGTCCCGGCATCATCCAGTATCCGGCCCCCTATCACGGCCATCCGCGAACGCGCGTTAAGGGATCTCAACACACGCTGGCTAGCGCAAACGCGAGCTGCCCGCGCCCTAGCTCCCGCGAGGTTCCAGCGCGCACACTTGGAGTATGACCGACACGGCCGGCGGATCGGGCAATCCGGGCGGCCCAGACCCGGAAGCGGCCGCGTTGTCATAGCGGGAAGCCCTGAAAACCGGGGGATAAAACGGAGGATATTCATGAGCAGCCCCTACCAGCCGTACCCGCAGGACCCGTCAGGCGGCTACGGGCAGCCGCCGCAAGGCGGCTGGGACCCCAGCCAGCGGGGCTACCTGCAGGGCGGGCCCGTCGGCTTCGGCGAGGCGATCTCCGAAGGTTTCAAGAACATGGTCACCTTCAACGGCCGCGCCTCACGATCCGCGTTCTGGTGGTTCTTCATCGGCGCCATCATCATCGACCTGATAGGCGCCATCATCGGGAACGCGGCCCATGCCGTCGCCATCCAGTACATCATCTATGTGCTCGTCGCCATCGGGACCGTCAGCCTGGCGGTCCGGCGGCTGCACGACTCCGGCAAGAGCGGGTTCTGGTGGCTCATCGGCTTCATCCCGATCATCGGCACCATCACGCTCATCGTGTTCTACTGCCTGTCCGGGACGCGTGGGCCGAACAAGTACGACGCATAGCGGGACAGTGACCGGGTGCCGTAACCGGTGCCTGGGCCATCGGCTCGCCTGAGTCGGCGGCGCGAGCGGCCCGGCGGGCCGCCTTGACGGGAGCGCGAGGACCTGCTTGCCGCCACCGAGAAGCTGCTCGCCCCCTCATCGCCCGGGTGCAGGTCGGCCGCTTGCAGGGGGCCGGCGAGATCGGGGTCGAGGTCGGCAAGGCGATCTCCAGGTACAAGACCGGCAAGCACTTCGCCGTCACCATCACCGACCACCCTGATCGTCGAACGACGGCAGGACCGGATCGACGCCGAAATCATGCCTTGGGATCCGGACACGACCGCAGATAGGGTCTTCGCGCATACCGGGCGAGGCGGGTGCGGCCGCTCAGGAGGGACCGAACGCCGCGTTACCCAAGGCGACATTCATTCCGCCCGAAGAAGTGGAGCACTGAATTTCTAGCTGTTCGGCACCCTGCAGGTTGAGATGAACCTGTTGCTGCTGACCGAGGGTGTCAGTGATCGGCGGTTCCAGCTGAGTGGTTGAGCCGTTCTTGAGGAACACGATGGTCGCAGCGTTTCCAGCGGCACCGGCGGCGTTGTTGGGCACTCCCACGGTGGTGTTCAGGAAATTGAACCCAGCGACGTTGTAAACCACATCGGAGAGGCCGCTGTAGCAGCTGAACTGGACGCTGCGCTCATAGGTCGTCGTGCCCATCTGTACTGGTCCAGTCATAAGCCCACTGCCGCTGGTGTTGTTCACGACCGGAGTGATCGCGGAGAGATAGGCAATTCCGGCGGCACTCGGCTCGGCCATCCGGCTTGGCATTCCGACACCCCTCCTTGCCGTCGCTTCGTGTCGTTCGTGCTTCACTTACGGGGCCAGGGGGCGGATCGGTTCGCTCGGTCGGCATGTTTTTTCTGGGCAGGCTCTCCTTGTGAAATCAGGCAGAAAGCCGTCGTTGAGCGAACCGATCGGCAGATTGACCTCGTAGTACGTGGTTTAGGGGCGGCTGTGTCGTGGAGCGACAACGGGGCACGGACCGGCTCTCACGAGATTGGCTTGATCGCCAAGATCGCCGCCGCCGGCGACGATGCGGCGCGAAGGCTCTATCGCAAATAACTCGGGCCAGCCTGTCGGGCTGTCGCTCGGGCGGTGGCTGCGCCGTCGCCGATCAGCTTGGCCGCAGCAGTAGCGTGGAGCGGTATCACGACTGTGACCGAGGCTGAGGTGATCTGGCCCCCGCCAAGGCTGAGCGGAACGACGATGGCGGCAGTGATGATGGCGGCGGCGGCGCCAACGACAGCAGCGAGGCGGCCGCGATAACGTCGCCACGCAGCCAGCTGAGTGCCCGCCGGCCGGGCCTCCGGCCGGGCCTGCGGCCCGGCCGGAGGCTTTGGCTGCGGTCTGGGGCTGGACCCTGGTCTCGTCCCCGGCCGGAGGCTGAACGGCGGGAATCGGGTAGACCGAGGTGGCAGCCTGATCTTCGGGATCCGAGCGGCGATCGGTCTGGGCCCTCTGGCCGGCGAGCGCTGCGACCATTGCGGCGACGGTCCGGTCTTCAAGGTCGGGTGGCGGCTCGACGTGAGGGGGGAGGTTCTTGATGATCTGGCCGATGTCGCTGTACTCGTCGACGACGCCTTGGCAGTAGCGGCAACCGTCGAGATGGCGGCTGAACCAGACGGCATTACCTGAGGGCAAGTTGCCGAATACGAAGTCGAAGGCCTCCGGGTGGGCGAGCTCGACGTCCCGTTCAGAAAGCATCGTCGCCGCCTCGCACGCTGGCCAGCTCCGCCCGCAGCGTGTCGGCTGCCTTGGCCATCCGGGACTTGACGGTGCCGATCGGGATGCCGAGGCGCCCGGCGATCTCGGAATGGGTGAAGCCGTCTCGGACCAAGCGCATCACATCAGCGTAGATCGACGGGAGCTTATCGAGAGCCTGATCGACGGTGAGCACCGTGAGTGCCTGATCAACGGTGTCATATTGGGGCGGGAGCTGGAAGTCCTCAACGGGCAGGAACGGCCGGGACGAGGGGCGCCGCGCGATGTCGTAGGCGGTCGACCGGGCCATCGTGAACAGCCAGCCTCGCACCGGGCCCCGGTTGGCGTCGTAGTTCCGTGCCTGCTGGCAGAACTTGATGAAGGTCTCTTGCACCATTTCTTCGGCTATCCCCTGGTCGTGGAGCACATGGAAGCCGAACCTGAACAATTCCATGCGGTATTTGCGGTAGAGCCTTCGCGCCGCATCGTCGTCGTTCTTGGCGGCGATCTTGGCGATCAGGCCAATCTCGTGAGGGCCGGTCCGTGCCCCGCTGTCGCTCCACGACACAGCCAATCCCCACCCATGTTCCACGAGATTCCCAGCTGACCGGTTCACCACTCCTCCTGGACCGGCTTGCCCTGATTCTCAGTATGACGGCCGGGCCGGGAAAAAAACATGCCGACCGAGCGAACCGATCCGCCCCCTGGCCCCGTAAGTGAAGCACGAACGACACGAAGCGACGGCAAGGAGGGGTGTCGGAATGCCAAGCCGGATGGCCGAGCTTAACGGATCGCTTCGGCCCGGAGCGCGCACGGACGTCAGCTTCGCCGGCCAAGTCTATGCCTGGAACTCTCGCCACTGATCACAGGAATAAGGAGCGAACAATGTCTTTGGCATGCCCTAATTGCGGCTCATCGCCAGATCCGAGGGACCTTTTCTGCGGAACATGCGGGCATCCGGTAAGGGTCCACGCTGCGCAGACCGCCGAATCGACGGCGACATCGGCTAATGGCCGGGCTCAATGGCCAGGGCCGGGAACAACCCGCATCAGCCAGGCCGCCCCGGCCGATAAGGCTGACCAGCCCGCCTATCCCCAGCGGTCCGTTCGTGACCATCGCCAGGAGCACCCGGACGTACCGGAACCTCGTGGCGCGCACGAGGACTGGTGGGAGGGCTGGCCGGCGAAGGCCAAGACGAGACCGGGGCCTGCCCCGGCCGGCGCGACGCCGGGGGCCCAGAGGTCAGCACGGGCGTCAGCCCGTCCCGCTGAATCCGTTGCCTCAGTGGCGAGCGGCAACGCTCCGGTGCACGTCGTCAACCCGCGGGACCGCTCCGAGAGCGCCGCCGCAGCCGCCGATCCGCAGTCGTACATCACGGCCGATGACCGCCGGATGGGCTTCGCGGACCTAGACGTGTCGGCGACGCTCGATCCGCTTTCCAACAGCCGCTTCCTCTGGCAGCTGGCGCGCCGGTTCGGCCTCTACTTCGCGGTGTCCAGCATGATCGACTTCGCCCTCTTCGTGCTGGCCTTCATCATCACCGTCTCGGATGGAGGCTTTGCTGGCCTGGCGAACGGCGGCGGTGCCTTCAGCGCCGTGGAGATGATCGACTTGCTCATCACGGCCGCGCTGATGGCGATGTTCCTTTTCATGCCGGTCCCGGCCCGGCTCGGCCAGTGGAGCCGGGTGCTGTCCTTTCAGGGGCCGGCGGCCGCCTCGGCCCTGGAACTTGTCCGGCAGGCCCTGGAACAGCATGCAACCCCGCTCGACAAACTCGGGCTGCGCCCGCTGGCCCCTCCGGGTGAAGGGCGCCGCGACTACCTGGAATTGCGCCGCGGGTATTTCGCCGGTTACGTCTCCTGCTTCCCGCACGGTCATGATCTTTATGCCGGGTGGACCTTCTGGATCTACATTTCGCCGGCCCGGCTTTTCTTGATGCGCATCGGCCGACGATTCCAGGATTACACCGGACGCGGAAACGACATGTACCAGACCCTTCGCTACGAACCAGCCCGGGCCACCATCGCCGCCCTGCATACCTGCACCCTCGAGGGAGTGAGTGCCGCTACCGGCAGGACCCCTCCGCCCTACGGAAACGAATGACCCCAACGAGCTTCTACACGAATGTCGGCCATCCCCCTGAGTGCCTCCAGCCGGTTCTACACCTGTTGTGGCGCCCTGCGGCCGACGAACCGTCACCTCCCTTGTAGCGGTCTGCGTCGCCTCCTGCAATCACTGGCGGGACGGCAGTCGCTCTCCCGGGCGACGCCGGGTCCCCTTCCCCACGGCACGCGGTGAGGGGTCCCGGCGCTCCCTTCTACTGTGACCTGCGCCGCTACTTCAGGACCCGGGATTAAATCAAGGAGGAACCATGAACAGGAGGATCTTTGCAGGACTCGTCATGCCCGCAGTCGCAGGCTGTAGGAGCACTGCCGTCAGCACGGCCGCCTCCCGGCGGTCAGCACGTCACTCCGACCTCCAGCACGCCCGCTGCACCAGCCTCCGCCACGGCCTTGCGTGCCGCAACGCAACCTGCGGACCTGCGAAGACAGGCGATGGTAGCAGTGCTAACCTGTCGCTTGTCGGCGAGTGGCTATCCGAGACCAATAGCGCGGTAGTACACGGCGGCCGGTGACTCGTACTCCTCTGGCGGAAGGTGCGGGTAATTACGGGACTACGGAAGGTTTGTGCGACCGAAGTGACGACGCATGGCCAAACCTAGTCGACGCGAATAATCCCGACACAGTACTCAAGGCGAATCTAGCCTGCTCTGGCGCCGTCGCCATCGACCTCCTGATTCAGGGAGTCGAGGCTAATGCCATGGCAGTGCCTCATTTGCGCACTAGATAACGATCATGCGCCGACCAGGCCGGCCAACGACTTAGCACTTTGCGTGAATGAGTAATTGCAAAGAGTGATTATAGCGATACAGAGCCGTCCGAGGGGAGCAAAATGCCGCCCTTTCATGGCGCCGCCTAAGATGTATACAGCCGAGCCAGGCCGCTCCATTGAACCTTTGCCACCTCATTGTCGTAAGAAAATTGTAAAGATCCGGTTGTGCGCCGGCTGCCCAGGAGCCACCATTGACTTCTGGGGAGGAAAATTAATTGGCTCGCACGTCCCTTCGAGAGGGCGATCCCGCGCGGATCGGGCAATACAGGCTGACGTCTAGGCTGGGCTCGGGCGGCATGGGGGTCGTGTATCTCGGCGTAGCCTCGGACGGCAGCCTGGTCGCGGTCAAGGTACTGCGCCCGGAACTGGCCGATGATCCGGAATTCCGGCGCCGCTTCGGCCGCGAGGTGACCGTGCTGATGCGCGTCAGGGGCATGTGCACGGTCCGGGTCATTGAGGCCGATACCGATTCGCACCAGCCATACATGGTCACCGAATACGCTGACGGCCCTTCGCTGGCCGAGTACATCGACGAGTACGGGCCGCTGAACGACAGCATGCTGTATGGCCTGGCGACAGGGCTGGCGGAAGCGCTGACCGTCATTCACGCGGCCGGAATCGTGCACCGGGACCTCAAGCCCTCCAACGTCATCCTGGCGCAGGACGGTCCCAAGGTCATTGATTTCGGAATCGCCCAGACGCTGGACGCGACCTCGGTCACCAAGACAGGCATGCTAGTCGGATCCGTGGGTTTCATGGCGCCTGAACAGGTCACCGGCCGCCCGGGCCCGGCAGCTGACATCTTCGTCTGGGGCGTGACCATCGGGTACGCGGCCGCCGGCCAGTCTCCGTTCGGCACCGGGGATACCAATGCGGTCTTGTACCGGGTCCTGTACGCCGATCCCGACATCGCCGCCGTACCGGACTCGCTCAAGCCGCTGGTCGAAGCCGCCCTGGCCAAAGACCCGCAGAACCGGCCGGCCGCGCACGAGCTTCTCGACCGGCTGACGAGCTCCCCGGCGCCGCGGCCAGAGCCGGTCGTCGACCGGCTCTACGACGCTCCGACCCAGAAGGTGCTGGCGCGGACCTGGCAGGACACCGGCCCCCGGGCCAGCCAGCCCCGGGTCAGCCAGCTTCCGGTCGCCCCGCCCCAGCGCCCGGCCAGCCGCCCGCCTGCGAACGGCTCCCTGCTGCTCGACCCCCAGCCGCCTGGCTCCCGGACGGCCCGCCGGAGGGTGAGCCGTCGCACGACGATAGGCGCCACGGGGGTCCTGGCCGTGCTCGCCGTCATCGTCGCCGCCGTCCTGATCGTCCTGCCGGGCCGCAACCCCGGATCTGGTCACCTTGCTGGCAGCCAGGGACTGCCGAAAACGCCTTCCACGACCGCCCTGCCCACCTATCCGGGACAGCAGCAGCGTGGCGTGTTCCAGGCGATTTACCGTATCGCCTCCTCAGACAACACGATGGTGACGACGGGCTCCCAGAGCACCGATGGCGTCGTCCGGCAGCAGTTCTTCGCCTCATCAGACGGCGGAGCCAGCTGGCACCTCGCCCCGGTTCAGCTGCCGGGCGGCGGCCAGCCCCCGCTCGGGGAGGTGGCCACGCGGATAGCCGGCGGCCCGGCCGGATGGATGGCGGAGGGCCCGCAAGCGATCTGGACCAGCCAGAACGGCACCTCGTGGACGCTCGCGGCCGCGCACGGGATCAGCCCGCAGGACCCCGGTGACAGCATCGAGGTGGTCGCCAGCACCGCCGACGGATTCCTGGCGGCCGGCGACGGGAAGGCCAGCGGTGGCGGGAACCAGGCGGTGATCTGGGTCTCGCGCGACGGCGTGACCTGGCAGCGGATGACGGCCGCGCAGCTGGGCCTGGCCGCGGGCGGTGCCACCGCGCAGAACATCTCCTGGGCCGCCACGCACGGCAATGACACGGTGATATCCGACGGCGGATCCGGCGTCTGGCTCAGCACCGACGGCGGGACCTCGTGGACGCCGGTGACCGTCCCCGTGGATCACCGGGCCCAGGCGCAGATCAGCGGCGTGAGCTTCGACGGATCCGGCCTGATCGCGATCCGGCCGGGTACCACCGCGAGCGGCGCCCCCGACGGGGTGGCCTATTTCTCGCCCAACGGGCAGAGGTGGACCTACGCGGGCACCATCGATCCGGCCGGCGGGTTCAAGCCCGCGGAAGTCAAGGGGGGCAGCGACGGTTTCGCCGTGACCGGGACCGTCGTCGGCCAGGGGATTTACGTGGCCTACACCAGCACGGGCACCGGCACCACCTGGCGGGAGACCGGGTCGCTCGGCGATATCTCCGGCGAGCCGACTCCCATCCCCGCGGCGGGCCCGGCCGGCACGATCGTGGCGGTCGGGACACAGAACGGCACTAACGTCAGCCAGCAGCCGGTCTTCCTCAGGGCGGACGCGGCAGGAAGCGTCAGTCCCGTCTCGCTGACCAGCATCCCGGGCGGTCTCATCCCCGAGGTCGCGGTGCACAGCACCGCTGTGTCCGATGACGGCGTGCAGGTGGCCGTGGGCAGCGCGGACGGGTACCCGGCGGTATGGCGGAAGGCGCCGGACGGATCGTGGATCCTGGCCACGTCGCTGTCCCTGGTGTCCGGCCTTCCGGGCCGGGCCTCGCTGTCGAGCGTGACGTACGGGTCGGCCGGGTTCGTCGCGGCCGGAACGCCGGGGCCGGTCATCTACGTCTCAGACGAGGGCGCGAGCTGGCAGTCGGCGGGCGGGAACATCCAGCAGGACCTGGCCGGCGTGGCCGCGGTCACCACGGCCTGGGGCCCGGCCGGGTACCTGATCGACGGCAAGCTGGTGGCCAAGGGCGGCGCGTGCGTGGCCGACGACTGGTGGTCCAAGGACCTGACCAGCTGGACTCGCGCGCATACCGCGGAACCGGCGACCGGCTCGAGCCAGGTGCTCGCGGTCGCCGCCGGCCCGCACGGCTTCGTCACGGTCGGCTCGCACAACGACGTGCCCGCGGTGTGGACCACCGTCAACGGCCGGCTCTGGGAGCTCGACGTCCTGCCGCTGCCCACCGGTGCCTCCAGCGGCGTCCTGGATCAGGTGGCCATCAGCGGGAAACGCGTCGTGGCCCTGGGCCAGCAGACGACGGCGGCTGGCACCGTACCTCTGGCCGAAGTGTCCACCGATGGCGGGACGACCTGGCAGCAGGTGGCGTTTATCTCCGCCGGACCCGATACCGCCGTCACCGCGCTGACCGCCGCAGTGGGCGGGTTCACCGCAGCCGGCCAGTTCGGCGCGGCCGGGCAGCAAAGCGCCACGGTATGGACCTCGGCCGACGGGACGAACTGGACGCAATCGCAGCTCAGCGGCCTGACCGGAGGCGGGAACCATACCATCTCCACGCTGGCCAGGTCCGGTTCCCACGTGACCGGTATCGACTCGGTCCAGACTCAGGAAAACCAGCAGTACATCACCCTGTCCCTTCCCGCGCGCTGATCTGGCCCCGGGTGAACGCGCTCATCTGACGCCGCCGAGGGAGCGACTCTCAGAATTCTCGCGGCCTGTAAACGTCGGAGCGGTGTTCGATGGCCAGGACGGTGACCAGCTGGCGCTGGTCGTCGATGCGGTAGATCACGCGGTAGTCGCCGCGCCGGGCGCTGTGCAGCCCGGCGAGGCCGAGCTTTAGCTGCTGGCCGACCCGGTCGGGATCGGCGGCCAGGGAACCGTACAGGAATTCCACCGCTGCCGTCGCGGCCTTCTCCGGGAGCCGGGCCAGCGCGCGGCGGGCCGGGGGCTTTCCATGCGATCGCGAAGTCGCCGTCGCTCACCGGTCGGCGATCAGGCGCAGCGCATCTTCCTTTGCGCCAGTGTCCGGGCGGGCACGCCGTGGTCATGGTCGAAGGAGAAGACCGGCGGCCCGTCCTGCGTCCGGGTTTGAAAGGATTCCGGGACTGACGCCATCGACAGATCCTCCGCTCGGGGATGGGGGTCGGGGATGGACGTCGGGGATGGGTGAACGGACGCTCAGGCGACGCCCGCGCGCTCGCCGATCTTGCGCGCGATGTCCTGCCGGAGTAGGTGCTTCTGGATCTTCCCGGTCGCCGTCGTCGGCAGCTCGGTGACCACCTCGAGCCGCTCCGGTGTCTTCTGCCGGGCTATCCCTTTGTCCTGCAGGTACGCCTTGATACCGTCCAGCGTGGGCGGGCTGGTGGGGTCGGCGGCCACGAGGTAGCAGCACACCCGCTCGCCGAGCCGTTCGTCCGGCATCCCGACGACGGCGGCGTTGCGTACGCCCGGATGAGCCGCGAGCAGGTCCTCGACCTCCCGGACACTGATGTTCATGCCGCCGCGGATGACGATGTCCTTCGTCCGGCCGGTGACGCGCACGTACCCTTGCGCGTCCATCACGCCGAGGTCACCCGAGCGCGAGTAGCCGTCGGGGGTGAACAGCTCGGCCGTCTCGTCCGGCCGCCCCAGGTAGCCCAGCATGTGGGTAGGCCCGCGGTAGGCGATGTCACCCTCGGACCCCGCGGGGACCTCCGCGCCTAGCTCGTCGACGACCTTCACCGAGGCATAGGGAAGGGCGGCGCCGTCCGAGGTGAGGGCACGTTCCGGATCATCGTCGACGGTGCAGGTGGTGGTGGCGAGGTTCTCGCTGCGGCCGTAGAGGCTGAGGATCTTCGCGTTCGGCAGGAGCGCCTGCGCCCGCTCGACGACCGCCCGGGGGATCGGAGCCCCGGCCGACACCCAGACCCGCAGGCTCGACGCGTCGTCGCGGCCGGGGTCATAGGCGTCGAGCAGCATCTGGATGAAGGTGGTGGCGGTGACGCTGACCGAGCAGCGGTAGCGGGCAATCTCGGCCAGCCCGCGCCGCGGCTCCCAGTCCGCCATCAGGTGCGTCGCCGCGCCAGCGACCATCGGCAGCAGGATGCTCGTCACCAGCCCGGTCGTGTGGGTGACCGGTGACGGCCCGAACTGGACGTCGGACTCGCGGTAGCCGAAGGCGACGGCGAGCGCGTGCGCGCCGCTCACGTAGGTGTTGAAGGTGTGCACGCAGCCCTTGGGCCGGGCGGTCGTCCCGGAGGTGTAGACGATGACGAACGGGTCGTCCGGCCCGACGGGCACGCCGATCTCGGCCTCCGCGGCGGCCGGGTCGACGTCCGCGGTCGTCGCGGCGAGCGTCACGACATGGCCTGACGTCTCCGCCTCATCGTCACGAACGACCACGACCGAGTGCAGCGCCGGTCGCTCGGCCTGCAGGGCCCGGTACATCCCCAGGTAATCGAAGTCCTTGAACACCGAGGCGGTGACCGCGACGCTCACGCCGGCGTCGTCGAGGACGTACCCGACCTCGTCGCGACGGTAGATCGGCATGATCGGCACCATCACCGCGCCGAGCCGGGCGATCGCCACGGCGCTCACGGCGAACTCAGACCAGTTGGGCAGCTGCACCGCTACCCGGTCACCCGGGACGACCCCGCGCGCACGCAGCCCGGCGGCAAGCCGGAGCGAGCGCTCGTGCAGCTCCCGGTAGGTGAGGGACAGTACGCCGTCGGTGACAAACGTCTTGTTCCCCCGCTCATCAGCCTGGCGTGCGAGCAGTTGCCCCAGCGTGTCCGTTCTCCAGCAGCCCGCCGCGTAGTACTGGCTGATCTCGGCGGGAGAGTAACGGTCGCCGACGGTGGGAATCTTCATCGATGCCATCCTGGGAACGTCGTAAGTCGCGCGATCGGTTTGTCACGAGACGGCGGTCCGGCGTCCGCGACGTGAACAAACGTGACGTGAACAAATCTGTGTCTTCGGTCCGAAGTTACAATGGTCGGACCGAAAGCGCAATGGAGAGTGCATGTCCAAGCCCGGCCCGCAAGCGGCCCTGCCGTGGTCGCCCGAGTCAACTCACCGGAACGCGCCGGGCGCCACCGGCCGGCCACGTAGACGTCGTCGATCAGGGTCAGGATTCATGGCGGTTCCTTGACACGGCGTGAGCGAGACCACATCATACATGTATCGGTCGGACCATTAATACGATCGACCATCTCGCCAGGGGAAAAGTTGTCAACGGAGACGCTCGTCGGAACCGGCATCAACGTCTTCACGTCGGACTCGAGTGACAGACATAGCCAGACCTCGCCCGGCCGCGTCCCGCTAGCGGCTAATTTGGTCTGACCGTTAACATACAGAACCTAAGGACTGCGGAGAGCTTCGATGGATCTTGCCGACTCGCCGGAGGAAGCCGCCTTCCGGGCGCGGGTGCGGGCGTGGCTCGCCGAGGCGCTGCCGGCCCTGCCGTGGCCCGAGCCGTCCGAGCTGGCCGCCAAGCTGCCGTTCTGGCGCCAGTGGCAGCGCCTGTTGTTCGAGGCCGGCTTCGCGGGTATCTCCTGGCCACGCGAGTACGGCGGGTACGGGGCGGACGCGAAGATCCGCTCCATCTTCACCGGGGAAGCCGACCGGGCCGGGGCCCCCGAGCGGCTCAACACGGTGGGAGAGGACTTCGCCGGGCCCACGATCGTTGCCTTCGGCACCGAGGCGCAGAAGGAGCGCTTCCTGCGCCCGATCCTCACCGGCGAGGAGCTGTGGTGTCAGCTGTTCTCCGAGCCGGAGTCCGGTTCGGATCTCGCTTCGCTGCGCACCAGAGCGACGCGGGCGCAGGGCGGGTGGCGCCTGGAGGGGCAGAAGATCTGGACCAGCCGGGCCCACCTCGCGGCGAACGGCATCCTGCTCGCGCGCACCGGAGGCGGGCCGCGGCACCGCGGCATTACCTATTTCGTGCTCCCCATGGACAGCCGCGGGGTCACCGTGCGGCCGCTGCGGCACATGCTCGGGGAGGCCGAGTTCAACGAGGTCTTCCTGGACGACGTGTTCGTTCCGGACGAGCTGGTGGTCGGCGACGTCGACGGCGGGTGGGCGGTGGCGATGGCCACGCTCGGCTTCGAGCGCGTCGGCATCGCGACGGGACGGGTCAACACGAAGCGTGCGGTGGACGACATCGTCGCGGACGTGCGCGGCATGACCGGGCCGGACGGCCGCCCGCTCGGCGCCGACCCGCTCATCCGTCAGCAGCTGGCCGACCTTTACGGACGGGCGCTGGTGCACCAGGCCATCAGCCAGCGGGTGCTGACGATCGCGGCGGACGACGGCCCGCCCGGTCCGGTCACCTCCATCGGCAAGCTGTACTTCTGCCCGCTCGTGGAGGACCTGGCCGACTTCCGCATGGCGCTCGCGCCGCTGGGCGGCCAGCTCGCACCGGAGGAGCAGGCGGCGGCTGATGCGCGCTGGACGCGGCTGGCCTATCAGGCCCGGGGCACCGCGATCGCGGGCGGGTCCACGTTCATCCAGCGCAACATCGTGGCCGAGCGGCTGCTCGGGCTACCCAGGAGCTGACCGGGTGCCGATCTCAGCCGATCTCGGGGACCGCGATGGCGATGCGTTCCTCCACGGCCAGTGCGGCGGCGGCGTAGGCGTGCACGTGCCTGGTCATCCGCCGGGTGGCGGCGTCGGCGTCCCTGTCCTTGATGGCCCTGGTCACGGACCGGTGGGCGCGGACCGTGATCCCGCGGACCTCGTCGTTGACGAAGCCCTCGTTATGGGTGACGGTATAGATGGCGCGCGACAGGGCGACCATGATGCCGGTCAGGATCTCGTTGTGGCTGGCCTTCGCCACCCCGATGTGCCAGTCCAGGTTCGCCTGGAGGAACTGCTCAAGGCCGCCGCTGACGGCGATGGCCACATTAGCCGCCTCCAGCCGTTGCAGGTCCGCCGGCGTGCGGTTGAGCGCGGCCAGCCGAGCGCAGGACGGCTCGATCGCCTCGCGGGTCTCATGCACCGACGCGAGGCGGATCTGCCGCCCGCGGATCATCAGCTCAAGGGAGTTCGTCACCGACTCCTCGCCCGGCCGCTGGACGAACGCGCCCCCAGCGCGGCCGGCCTTGATGCGCACCAGGCCCTGGACCTCCAGGACACGCAAAGCCTCACGCACGGTGCTGCGGCTCATCCTGGTCTGGACCACGAGTTCCCGCTCAGGAGGCAGCGGGGTGCCCTCGGGATAATCTCCGGAAAGGATGCGCTCGCGCAGCTCGTTCGCCAGCACGTCCGAAGCCTTCGGAACGTCCATCGGCGACAGCCTGATCGCCGACCGCGAGTTGTCCGCCGTCATTCCGCTCTCGCTTTCTGGTCTAAAGGTCTGACCCAAAATAGCATTATCGACGCGAGACGGCGGCCGTCACCACCCTGACCGCGCGTTTACCAGTAAGGAGCAGGGCCATGCGATGGGAACTGTCGGAAGAGCAGGCCGACTTCCGGTCCGTTCTTCGCGACTGGCTGCGGGAGCGGTGCGCGTCAGCCGCGCTGCGCGGCTGGCTCGACACCGGTGACCCCGGTCCCTTCGAGGAGCAGTTCGCGGCGGAGGGCTGGTGGGGCGTCGGCTCTCCCGAGGAGCTGGGCGGCCAGGGCGGCGGCCTCGTCGAGCTGGCGCTGGCCGCCGGGGAACTAGGCCGCGCCGCGGCGCCCTCATCGGCATGGATGGGATCGGTGCTGGCCGTACCCGCACTGGCGAACGCCTCCGACGCCGCGAAGGCGCTGCTCGCCGACGGCATCACGACCGTGCTGGCGGTGCCGTCCGGTGCGGTGCCCGCGGCCCGGCCGACGGTGTCCGGCGACGGGTCCGGGCTCACCGGGTCGGTCGGCTCGGTGCTCGGTGCCGACCGGGCCCGCCGCCTGCTGGTCCCGGTCCAGCGGCAGAACGGCACCGCGCTCGTCCTGGTCGAGGCCGGCTCCGCCCGCGCGGAGGTCCGCCCGCAGGCGCTGACCGACCGCACCCGGACCATGGGCGACATCACCTTCCGCGACGCGATCGGCACGCCGGTCGCCGCGGACGTCGACGCCGTGCTCGATCAGGTCGCGCTGCGGGCCGCGGTCCTGACGTCCGCCGACGCGCTCGGTGTCACCGAGCGGATGCTGGAGATGACGGTGGAGTACGTCAAGCAGCGTCACCAGTTCGGCGTCCCGATCGGGTCGTTCCAGGCCGTCAAGCACGCGGCGGCGCAGATGCTGGTGCAGGTCGAGTCGGCGCGGTCGATCGTCTACCTGGCGGCGGCGTCTGTGCAGGCGGGCCACCCGGACGCGCACCTGCATGCCGCGGCAGCGAAGGCGCAGGTCACCGCCGGTGCCGCGGAGGCCGCGGATACGGCGCTGACGCTGCACGGCGCGATCGGCTACACCTGGGAGTACGACCTGCAGCTGTACTACAAGCGGGCCATGCTCGACCGTGTCCTGTACGGTGCGCCCAGCGCGTGGAATGAGCGCATCGCCGCCGTACTAGACCTCGTGCCCGAGAGATGACCAGGCCAGCTCGTGCCGCCTGGTTCCGCGGACGACATTGCCACCGAGCTCAGAAAGGACATCTATGACCTCCAGAACGGCCTTCGTCACCGGGGGCGCCCAGGGCATCGGCCAGGGCATCTCCACCACGCTGGGAGCCCAGGGCTTCAAGGTCGCCGTCGTCGATCTCAACCTCGAGACCGCGCGGGCCACCGCCGAGTCGATCACGGCAGCCGGCGGCACCGCGCTGGCCGTGCAGGCCGACGTCACGGACACCACGTCCGTGCGGGCCGCGCTGAAGGCGGTCACGGCAGAGTTCGGGCCGGTCGAGATCGCGATCAACAACGCCGGGTGGGACGACTTCATGAACTTCGTCGACACCACCGAGGAGTTCTGGGACCGCGTCCTCGACATCAACTTCAAGGGCGCGCTCCGCGTCGTTCACGCGGTCGTTCCGGGCATGATGGAACGCGGCTGGGGACGCGTCATCAACATCGGATCCGACGCCGGCCGCGTCGGCTCGTCGCTGGAGGCCGTGTACT
>Ga0302314_10011606_pt1 | contig 15350 bp, 15 predicted proteins | sample III_Palsa_N2_3_FD_200533 | JGI IMG/M metagenome (GOLD analysis project Ga0302314, IMG submission 200533) | Peat permafrost microbial communities from Stordalen Mire near Abisko, Sweden - III_Palsa_N2_3 | ecosystem: Environmental > Terrestrial > Soil > Palsa > Peat permafrost | place: Sweden...
TGCCGAACTTCGCCGCCGTGGCCGCCGGGATGAAGACCGCCGGTACCCGGCTGCTGATGGACGCGCTGGACACCCAGGGCAATGTCGCCCTGTGCCGGACCATGGCGTCGGCGGGGGTGTCGGTGGCGGCGAAGGTCACCAATGTGCAGAACTGGTCCGCCCAGGCCGGCCCCGACTACAGCGGCGTCCCCGACTGTCTGGACGCACTGTGGGTGACCTCCGACAGCCGCTCCTACGAGGACGTCCGGTACCCGGCCGTGGCCGCCTTCCGCGCGGCGATGCGCCGCTACTACCCCTCCCGGGAACCGCTGTTGTCGCAGTGGGAGCTCGAAGGCTGGGCGGCCGCCCAGTGGTTCGCCGACGCGGCCGGGTCCTGCGGCGCCCAGGTCGACCGGGCCTGCCTGGACCGCTATATGACGCGACCTCAGCTGTACGACGCGCACCAGCTGCTGATCCCGACCGACTTCGTGGTCAAGCCGCCGCCGACCGGGCCGCAGCACGCCTGCCTCAATGTGGCCCGCTGGCAGGGCGGCAGCTGGGTGACCCAGGTCCCGGACATGGACACCAACTGCTTCGAGGTCCCCGCCCTGCCCTACCGTCCGTGAGCGGACCGTGACCCGGTAGCCCGCCGCCCGCAGGCACCGCCGACCAGCCACGCCCGGTGGCGAACTGGGCACGTTCCGTGGCGACTTCAGGACCCCACCGCCCGCCCCGCACCGGTGACCGGCGCCACACCGCGCGGTCGGCGCCCGGCGCCGCTGCGCGCCGGCCCGGACCCGCGCCCCCCTTGCGCCGCAAGGGCCGGCGCCGGTTCCGGGGCAGCCCGAGGGGCTAGATGTCGCTTTCGCGGTGAATGTGGCCTCTGGCACTTCTGCCCATATTTTCTTGTTTCAACCACTTCTGCGTGTGACGGTGGTGAAGCAGGCGAACGAGACGCCTGCTGAGCACGGCACGGCGAGTCGGAACCACCCAGGTCCGCTCGCGCGCCCTCCGCGCTCTCTCCCCCGCTCGGGCGGGCCCGGTCAGCGACCGCCCCCGAGCACCCCGGCCCCACGGGCATTCGGGGGCCCGCGGTCCTTCGACCGACGGTCCTCCGGTTCTTCGCGGCCGTTTCTGCCCCGCCTTCATTGGAGTGATATGCACCTCAACGCCCGCACGTCCGCAGGCATCGCCGCTGCCCTCGTGCTCGCGTCCGCCGCAGCCGCCACTCCGGCGTTCGCGTCGGTCGGCAGCAAGCACGGCACCGTCGCCCACACCCAGGCCGCCCCCGCGGCCGCCAAGGCCGACGCCCCGGTGCAGACCGTGACCAAGAGCCCGGACAAGGCCCCGGAGAAGACGGCCGAGAAGGCCCCCGAGAAGGCCCCGGCGGCGGCCAAGCCCGCCGAGAAGGCCCCGGCCAGGACGGCCTCCGTGTCCTACCCGAACAACCTGGACGGCTGGATCGCCCAGGCCCGCGCCATTCTGTCCGCGCACGGTGACAACGTCCCGTCGGCCGGCGCCATCAAGGCCCGCGCGCTGACCGAGTCCTCGGGCAACCCGCTCGCCGAGAACCACTGGGACGCCAACCAGGCGCTGTACGGCGGCACCTACGGCCTGCTCCAGACGATCAAGCCGACCTTCGCCCAGTACGCGCTGCCCGGCCACACCGACATCCTGAACCCGGTCGACTCGATCATCGCCGGCGTCCGCTACGCCGACGCCCGTTACGGCTCGTTCACCACGATCGCCTACACCAAGGCCGGCTACTGACGCCGGACCCGTCCCCACGGGGCCGCCGACACCGGTCCCGCCGAGGCACCGTGACACCGCGTCAGCCCCTGTCCCCGACGCGGTCGAACCACCCTCCGGCTCAGTCGGCCCGCGGGTACCAGCGCAGCTCGACGGTGTTGCCGTCCGGGTCGAGCACATAGACCGACTGGGCCTCGCCCTGGGCGCCGTAGCGCGTCCCGGGGCCGTCCAGCACGGTGAACACCCCGGAGTCGATCACCGCCTGCCAGTCCAGTTCCGCGACGACCAGGCAGAAGTGGTCCATGTTGGAGCCGTCGCGGTCACCGTGGACCAGGTCGATGATGGCGGTGCGGCTCACCCGCACGGACGGGAACGGCGCCTTGCCCGCGCGCCACTCGTCCACCCGCACCGGCTCCAGGCCGAGCGGTCCGCAGTAGAAGTCGAGCGACCGCTCGACGTCGCTCACTTTCAGCACGACATGATCGAAACCGATGACCCGCACGGTCGCCTCCAGGAGTGGGCCTGCACAGCGAGCCTAGCCGCCCTGCGCGCTCCGGGCGGCGCCCGGTGCGGCGTCCGTTCCGGCGCCCGGTTCCACGGGCACTCCGGGCCGGTGGTCGATCATCAGGAACGCGATCACCGCCGCCGCCAGCAGGATGCCCAGCGCGACCGCCGCCGCGACGGTGTAGCCGTGCACCGCACCGGCGTTGACCACCGCCGGACTCGCCGCGTTCCGGCCGACCAGGTAGGCCGTGGTGGCACTGGCGGCGATGGTGTTCAGCAGCGCGGTGCCGATCGAACCGCCGATCTGCTGGGCCGAGTTGATGGTCGCCGCGGCGGCGCCGGTCTCGCGCGGGGCGACCCCGAGGGTGGCCAGGCTCAGACAGGGCATGAAGACCAGGCCCATGCCCAGGCCGAGCAGGATCTCGGCCGGGAGCACCGTGGTGGCGTAGCCGCTGCCGGGGGTCAGCCGGGTCATCCAGCCCATTCCGCAGGCGGCCAGCAGCAGTCCCGGCACCACCAGGTTGCGGGTCGGGACCCGGTTCATCAGCCGGGCCGCCATCCCGGTGGAGCTCAGCACCAGCGCCCCGGTCAGCGGCAGGAAGGAGATGCCGGTCAGCACCGGCGAGTAGCCCTTGATCTGCTGCTGGTAGAAGGTGAGGAAGAGGAACAGGCCGAACAGGCCGATCACCGCCAGCCCGACCGAGAGCGCACCGCCGCCGCGGTTCCGGTTGCCGATGATGTGCAGCGGCAGCAGCGCGTGCGTGGTCCGCCGCTCGACCAGCACGAAGGCCACCAGCAGCAGCGCCCCGCCGATCAGGCAGCCCAGCACCTCCGGCGCGGCCCACCCGCTCGACTCGGCCTCGGACGTCCCGTAGACGATGGCGAGCAGTCCGCCGCAGCCGAGGAAGGCGCCCGGCAGGTCGAGCCCGACCCGGCGGCCCTTGGCGATCCGGTCGTCCGGGATCAGCCGGAAGGCGGCGAGCGCGGCGCAGATCGCGATCGGCACATTGACGAACAGGCACCAGCGCCAGTCCAGGTACTCCGTCAGCAGGCCGCCGGCGATCAGTCCGACGGCACTGCCGCCGCCGGCGATGGCGCCGAAGATCCCGAAGGCGATGCTGCGCTCCTTCGGGTCCCGGAAGGTGGTCGACAGCAGCCCCAGCGCCGAGGGCGCGAGCACCGCGCCGAAGGCGCCCTGCAGCGCGCGGGCGGCGAACAGCATCACCGGGTCGACCGAGCAGCCGCCCAGCGCCGAGGCGCCGGCGAAGCCCAGCAGTCCGATCAGGAAGATCCGCTTCCGGCCGACCAGGTCGCCGATCCGGCCGCCGAGCAGCAGCAGTCCGCCGAAGGCCAGGGTGTAGGCGGTGATCACCCACTGCCGGTCCCCGACCGAGATGCCGAGGTCCTTCTGGGCCGAGGGGAGCGCGATGTTCACCACCGTGATGTCGAGAACGATCATCAGCTGGGCGACGGCGATCACGGCCAGCGCCCGCCATCGGCGCGGATCAGGGGTCGGTTCGACAGCGGTCTCGACGGCGGTTCGGGACGAAGTCACGGCAGCAGCCCTCCCACGGGGACGAGGCGGCGAATGCGGACGCGGTACCTCTCGTGGACTTCCCTTGGGCCAAGTCACGGTCGAGCGGATAAATTCCCTCATATCGGAACAAGTCGGGTTGCGACCGCAGACGGAATGCGAGCAACTGATTCCACTGGAGCGACCGAGGAGCGCGATGGGCACCGGTTTGGCGGAGCACGAGGCGCAGGCCCATGTGTACGGGGTCTGCTTCAAGACCGGCCCGCCCCTGCGCACCGGCGTGGAGCTGGAGTGGCTGGTCCAGGACGCCGCCGACGGCCGCCGCACGGTGGACCCGCTGCGGGTGGACCGGGCGCTGGAGCCGCTGGGACGGCCCGGCGGACTGCCGTCCGGCGCCCAGCTGACCCGGGAGCCCGGCGGCCAGGTGGAGCTCAGCTCGCTGCCGGCCGACTCGCTCGCCGACTGCGTCCGCGCGGCCCTGGCCGACACCGGGGCGGCGCGCGGCGCGCTGGCCGCCGAGGGCCTGCTGCTCGCCGACGGCGGACTGGAGCCGTACCGCGACCCGCCCCGGGTGAGCGAGCACCCCCGCTACCGCGCCATGGAGTCCTACCTGGACCGGGTCGGCCCCTGGGGCCGGATGATGATGCGCGCGACCGCCGCCGTCCAGGTCAACCTGGACGCCGGGGACGACGGCAGCGGCGTCACCGGCTACCGGTTCCGCTGGCAGCTGGTCCACCGGCTGGGGCCGGTGCTGGTCGCCGCGTTCGCCAACTCACCGCTGTGGCGCGGGCGGCCGACCGGCTGGCGGTCCACCCGGCGCGCGGTGTGGGAGCGGATGGACCCGAGCCGCACCCGGCCGCCGGAGCCGGACGCCGACCCGCGTGCCGCCTGGGCCCGCTACGCCCTGGACGCGCCGCTGCTCTGTCTGCGCCGCGATCCGCCGCTGGACTGGGAGGCGCCGCCCGGGCTGACCTTCCGCGCCTGGTCGCGCGGGGCGCCGGGGCTGCGCCGGCCCACGGTCGCGGACCTGGACTACCACCTGACCACGCTGTTCCCGCCGGTCCGCCCGCGCGGCTGGCTGGAGCTGCGGATGATCGACGCCCAGGGCGGCGACGGCTGGACCGTGCCGCTGGCGCTGGCCGCCACCCTGCTGGACGACCCGGCGGCGGCCCGCGCCGCCTGGGAGGCCACCGAACCGCTGTGCCCGAACGGCGCCGTGGTGCCGCCCGAAGCAGCCTGGTCCCGCGCCGCCCGCCTGGGCCCGGCCGACCCGGTGCTGGGCAAGGCGGTCCGCTCCTGCTTCGAGGCCGGCCTCGCCGCCCTCGCCCCCACCGGCGCCGACCCGGAGCTGCGCCGACTGGGCGAGCAGGTGGCCGCATTCGCCCTGCGCTACGCCGAGCGGGGGCGCTGCCCCGCCGACGACCTCCTGGAGGGACGCCACCGATGAACCCCGACACCCGCACCCGCTCCGCCGGTCCGGCCCGGTCCGCCGACTCGGCCGGGTCCGCCGCGGCGGCGGCCGAGGACGCCACCGCGCTCCGCGAGCGCGCGGCAGCGGCGCTGACGACCGCCCGCCGCCGGACCCTGGCCCTGACCGACTGCCTGGACGACGCGGAGCTGCTGGCCCAGCACTCGCCGCTGATGTCGCCGCTGGTCTGGGACCTCGCCCACATCGGCAACCAGGAGGAGCTGTGGCTGGTGCGCACGGCCGGCCGGCGGCCGGCCCTGCGCCCCGACCTGGACCACCTCTACGACGCCTTCCGCCACCCCAGGGCCGACCGGCCCGAGCTGCCGCTGCTGCCGCCGGACCCGGCCCGGCGGTACCTCCGCGAGGTCCGCGAGCAGTCCCTGGACGTCCTCGACCGGGCCGGGACGGACGCCGGCGCGGGTCCGCTGCTCGCCGGGGGCTTCGTCTTCGGCATGATCGCCCAGCACGAGCAGCAGCACGACGAGACCATGCTCGCCACCCACCAGCTCCGCCGGGGCCCCGCCGTGCTGGACGCCCCCGCCCCGCCGCCCGCCCCCGCCGACGCGGCCGAGCTGCCGCGCGAGGTCCTGGTCCCGGCCGGGCCGTTCACCCAGGGCACCTCCACCGACCCGTGGGCGCTGGACAACGAGCGGCCCGCCCACCGGGTGCGGCTGGCCGCCTTCCGGCTGGACACCACACCGGTGACCAACGCCGCCTACCAGGAGTTCATCGCCGACGGCGGTTACCACGAGCCGCGCTGGTGGACGCCGGAGGGCTGGGCGCACCGCTGCCAGGCCGGGCTGGTGGCGCCGCTGTTCTGGCAGCGCGACGGCGAGGGCTGGCTGCGGCTGCGCTTCGGCCGGGAGGAGCCGGTCCCCGGCGACGAACCGGTGGTGCACGTCAGCTGGTACGAGGCCGACGCCTACGCCCGCTGGGCCGGACGCCGGCTGCCCACCGAGGCCGAGTGGGAGAAGGCCGCCCGGCACGACCCGGCCGCCGACCGCTCGCTGCGCCACCCCTGGGGCGACCACGACCCCGGACCGCTCCACGCCAACCTCGGCCAGCACCACCTCCAGCCCTCCCCGGCCGGCAGCTGGCCGGCCGGGGCCGCGCCCTGCGGCGCCCGGCAGCTGCTCGGCGACGTCTGGGAGTGGACCTCCTCCGACTTCGCCCCCTACCCGGGGTTCGCGGCCTTCCCCTACCGGGAGTACTCGGAGGTCTTCTTCGGCCCGGAGTACAAGGTGCTGCGCGGCGGCTCCTTCGCCGCCGACCCGGTGGCCTGCCGGGGGACCTTCCGCAACTGGGACTACCCGATCCGGCGGCAGATCTTCGCCGGCTTCCGCACCGCCCGCGACGCGGACCCCGGCGAGTCCGCCTGATGTGCCGCCATCTGGCCTACCTGGGCCCGCCGACCACGCTCGGCGAGGTCCTGCTGGCCCCGGAGCACAGCCTGTTCGAACAGTCCTGGGCGCCCCGGCTGCAGCGGCACGGCACGGTCAACGCCGACGGCTTCGGCTTCGGCTGGTACCCGCCGGCCGGGGACGGCGCGGCCGAGGACGGTTCCGCCGAGGACGGCGAGGTGCGCGGGACGGACGGGGAGGCCGAGGTCCCGCTGCCCGCGCGCTACCGGCGGGCGCTGCCGATCTGGGCCGACCCCGACCTGCCCGACCTCGCCCGCACCCTGCGCAGCCACGCCTTCCTGGCCGCCGTCCGCTCGGCGACCGACGGCACCGGCCGGGAGGCGGCCGCCGCCGCGCCCTTCCGCGAGGGCCGCTGGCTGTTCAGCCACAACGGCGCGGTCCGCGACTGGGCCCGGCTGCCGCTCGACGGCACCGGCCTGGAGCCGGCCGACCTGCTCGGGCTGGAGGCGCACGTCGACTCCGCGCTGCTCTGGGCGCTGGTCGCCCGGCGGCTGCGGCAGGGCGAGCCCGCCGGGCTGGCGCTGGCCGGGGTCGTCCGCCGGGTCGCCGAGGCGCGCCCGGAGGCCCGGCTGAACCTGCTGCTGACCGACGGCAGCACCGTCGCCGCCATCCGCCACGGCGACACCCTCTGGTACCGCGCCGCACCGGGACGGGTCCTGGTCGCCTCCGAACCGGACCGCGCCGGGCCCGTGACCCCCGGGGGCCTGCCCCAGGGGCTGACCGACGACTGGCACGAGGTCCCCGACCACAGCCTGCTGCTGGCCTCCCCCGGTTCGGTCCGGATCGTCCCGCTGCGCGCCGCCGCGCCGCGTCCCCGCCCGCTCCCGCCGTACCGGCCGCACGAGAACGGACCGCACCGGATGAACGACCGATTCACGCTCGAACGCCGCCTGCCCCGGGACTTCTTCGACGCCACCCTGCGCGCCGACGTGCTCCAGGGCCTGGCCGAACCGCCGAGGACGCTGCCGCCCAAATGGTTCTACGACGAACGCGGCAGCCGGCTCTTCGAGGAGATCACCCGGCTGCCCGAGTACTACCCGACCCGGGCCGAGCAGGAGATCCTGACCCGCCGCGCCCCCGACATCGCCCGGGCGACCCGGGCCCGGTCGCTGGTGGAGCTCGGTTCAGGCTCCTCCCGCAAGACCCGGCTGCTGCTGGACGCGCTCACCGCCGCCGGCACGCTGCAGCGCTACACCCCGCTCGACGTCAGCGACTCCGCGCTGACCGAGGCCGGGGAGGCACTGGGCCGCGACTACCCCGCGCTGCGGATCAGCGCCGTCGTCACCGACTTCGAGCACGACCTCGCCCTGACCGACGAGCCGGGCCCGCGCCTGGTCGCCTTCCTCGGCGGGACGCTGGGCAACCTCGACACGGACGGCCGCACCGCCTTCTACGGCGCGCTGCGCCGGACGCTCAGCGCGGACGACACCCTGCTGCTCGGCGCGGACCTGGTGAAGGACCCGGCCGTGCTGGTCGCGGCCTACGACGACAGCCAGGGCGTCACCGCCGCCTTCGACAAGAACGTGTTGAACGTCCTCAACCGGGAGCTCGACGCCGGCTTCGACCCGGACGCCTTCGACCACCTGGCGGTCTGGAACACCGCCGAGGAGCGGATCGAGATGCGGCTGCGCTCCCGCGCCCAGCAGCAGGTCCCGGTCAAGGCCCTCGACCTGACCCTCGATCTGGAGGCCGGCGAGGAGATCCGGACCGAGATCTCGGTCAAGTTCCGTCGCGAGGGCCTGACCGCGGAACTCGACGCCGCCGGGTTCACCGTCCGCCACTGGTGGACCGACGCCGCCGGGCGCTTCGCCCTGCTGCTCGCCGTCCCCAGCCGGTGAACGCGAGCCGGTGGGCGAGCGGTCCCACGCCCTTCCGGTGAGGATGGGACCGGTCGGACGAGACGGCGGCACCTACGACAGACAGGAGCAGCATGGACGCGGATGTGTGGGACTTCAGACCGGAGCTGCACGTCGGCCCGGAGGCCGGCGTGACCGGCTTCCGGGTCGAGGCCTCCGACGGCCGGATCGGCAAGGTCGCCGAGGCCGTGTACGAGCCCGGGGCGGCCTACATCGTGGTCGACACCGGCCCGTGGATCCTGGGAGCGAGCTTCCTGCTCCCGGCCGGCACCGTCGACCGGGTCGACCGCCGGGCCGGCGTCGTCGGCCTGGACCTGACCAGGAACGACGTCAGCACCTCGCCCCCGTACGACCCCCGCACCACCCCCGGCGACCTCGCCTACCTGCACCAACTCCAGGACCACTACCGCCGCACGTCCTAGCCGCCCGGATCCCACGGCCTGCCCAGCCATCACGGACACCACCCGGAAGGCGAATTCTAGAGATGATCTCTAGAAGCGCGCAAGGTCGGGACATGCCCCTCACCACCATCCAGGTCGACGTGGAGGTCCGCGATCGCCTCAAGGCCATCGCGGACGAGTCCCACACCTCCATCAAGCAGGTCGTGGCCCGCCTGGCCGCCCAGACCCTCACCTCGGCCGAACTCGCCGAACGCCGGAACCGCGGCCGCGCCGCCATGGCCGCGGCCGGCGTGACCGTCGACGACAACCCCGCCGACCCCGACCGCCGGGCCGCCGAGGCCTTCTGGGCAACCCTCGAAGGCGACGCGTCCTGACTCCTGGCACCGTCGTCCTGGACCACACTGCCCTGGCCGCCCTCGCGACCGGCAACCGCTTCCTGTCCTACGTCTACGACACCACTCACCAGTCACCCCAGCGCCGGATCCTGGTGCCCACCAGCTGCCTGGTCCAGGCCGAACGCGAACGCCCCGGCTCCGCCGACTACTTCGCCTCCCTCGAAGCGCTCACCTTCCTGCCCCTGGACCTGGCCGCCGCCGGTGCTGTCGGCCGCGCCACCCTGCCCTGGCCCCACGCCCATGCCGCACACGCCGCCTCACCCGATGTCGACCGGCCCCAGGGGCTGCCGCTGCTCACCGACGACACCGGCGTCTACCACGGCCTGGGCATCAGGACCTACCCGCTGCAACCGCCCGCCTGAACATCCCCCGATCGCTGCCGGCTCGCTGCCGCGCCGCGGCGGAGGGCGATCAGGGCGATGTCGTCCTCGGGGGCGCCGCCGACGTAGCCGGAGAGGTCGGCCCAGAGGGCGTCCAGGAAGGCCGACGGGGCAGCGGTGTCCCATTCGACGGCGCGCTCGGCCAGGGGGTAGAAGGCGCCGGCCGGGTCGCGGGCCTCGATCAGCCCGTCGGTGTGGAGCAGCAGCAGGTCCTCGGGGCCGAACGGAAAGGTGACGACCTCGTAGGGGGCGTTGGCCAGGGCGCCCAGCCCGAGCGGCGGCGAGGGACGGTCCACCTGCAGGAACCGGGCCGGCTGCCGGGGCCGGAGCAGCAGCGGCGACGGGTGCCCGCAGTTGACCAGGTACAGCTCCTGCCGGTGGTCGGGGATGTCGATCACCACGGCGGTGATGAAGCGCTCGCCTACGTCGCCCTCCGCCTCGGTGAACTGCGACAGTCCCCAGGCGACGCTGCCCTCCAGGTAGGAGACCAGCTCCGACAGCGGCGCCTGGCGGTGGGCGGCGGCGCGGAACGCGCCCAGCAGCATGGCGGTGGTACCCAGGGTGGACAGGCCCTTGCCCCGGACGTCGCCGATGATCAGACGGGTGCTGTCGGCGGTCCGGGCCAGTGAGTAGAGGTCGCCGCCGAGCGTGGTGTCGGCCTCGGCGGCGCGGTAGCGGGAGGCTAGGCGCAGCGGCCCGGCCGTCTCCGGAATCGGCGGCTGCAGGACCCGCTGGGTGGTCTCGGAGACGAACCGGGCCCGGGACAGCTCGCCCTCGTGGCGTTCGCGCAGTCGGCAGAAGATCACCAGCAGTACCGAGAGCGCGATCATCGCGCCGATCTGCACGACCAGGTTCTCCGTCGCCAGGGCGCTCCGGGCCACCCCGGTGGCCACCAGGGTGGCCACCGCCAGCGCGCCGATCAGCCCGGTCAGCCGGGGCCCGGCGAACGAGGCGGTGAACGCGGGCGCGACCACCAGCAGCGGCCCCAGGTGGACGTCGGGCGGCGAGAGGATGTCGACGATCGAGATGACCGCCATCGCGACCAGCGCGACCGCGACCAGACCCGCCCTCAGTCGCCACTCCCGCCGCAGTCCGGCCAGCCACTCCCGTGCGTCCATCCTCCCTGCATACCGCCCCCGGGCCGGACCCGCACCCGAGGGCGCGAACCGCAGGGCCGGCCCACCCCACCGCGGTCCCGGATCGTGGGACGATCGAGTTCCGGTCCCTGATCGCCGGAACTCGGGGGACGAGGATCGCAACCGGGTAGGTCGACCGTGCGGACGGTGCGCGGACGGGGATCGGCGGACCGAGCAGAGGGAGCAGCGGATGACGGACCCGGTGATCATCGGGAGCGAACGCAGCGAGGCCGGCCTGCCGACCGGCATGGAGGTGCTGAGCCGAGGCGGATCCGCACTGGACGCCGTGGAGGCGGCGATGCGGCGCTGCGAGGACAACCTCGCGGACCACTACGTCGGTACCGGCGGCCTGCCCAACGCCCAGGGGGTGGTCGAGCTCGACGCCTCGGTGATGCTCGGGTCGAGCCGGAGCTTCGGCTCGGTGGGGGCACTCCGTGGCTACCCCAACCCGATCTCGGTGGCCCGCGCCGTGCTGGAGAGGCTGCCGCAGCACTGCATGCTGGTCGGCGAGGGCGCGGCGCTGTTCGCCGAGGAGAACGGCTTCACCACGGCCGAGCTGCTCACCGACGAGGCGCGCGCGCTCTGGCGCGCGCAGCTGCTCGCGGCGGGCGCGGCCGAGTCCGCGAAGTCCGTCGAGGGCGAGAACACCGCTGCCGTGGCCGGCGACCGGCGCTACCGCTCGGAGTCGCTCGACCTGGTCCGCCGACTGGCGCCGCACGAGGGGCCGTGGGGCACCATCAACATCATCGCCCTGGACGCCGCCGGGGAGATGTGCGTCGGGGTCTCCACCTCCGGCTACCCGTTCAAGTACCCGGGCCGGGTCGGCGACTCCGCCGTGCCGGGCGCGGGGAACTGGTGCGACCTCCGGGCCGGCGGAGCCGCCTGCACCGGCCGGGGCGAGCTGAGCATGCGCGGCGGGACCGCCCGCACCATCGTCGAGCTGATGGCCGGCGGCGAGCAGCCGGCCGAGGCCTGCCGCCTCGGGCTCGCCGACGCGGCGACCCTCCCGGACGAGTTCCGGGCCGAGCTGCGGGCGCTGGCGCTCACCCCGGACGGACGCCACGGCGGGGCGGCCGGCCAGTTCGGCAGCGTCTACGCGGTGATGACCACCGGCTCGACCGAGCCGGAGCTGCACCCCCGGGCCGTGCTGTGACGCTCGTCATCTGCGGACGCGGCGACCGGGTCGGTGGCTCAGGTGATCGTCGCCGGGGGGTGGGGCTCGTCGCACGGGGGCCACTGCGCCTGTCGCAGCAGGGCGATGGCGTGGAGCAGGTCGGCGGTGTCGCGGAGTTGCGCGTCCCGGGCGGTGCGGATCTCCCAGCCGTCGGGGGTCCGCCGGTGCGCGATGCCGAGCAGGAGGGGCTTGGTGGGGTCGGTGACGTCGTGGAGCGTGACCGTTCCGTCGGCAGCGGTGGCGCCGTAGGTGCGGCCCATGCATTTGACCGCCGTGGTGCGCGAGGTGACCTCGTCGAGGGCGAGGACTCGGGGCTCGCCCGGGGCGGGGCAGACCGGGAGGTGCATCTGTAGCTCTCAGTGATCGAAGCAGTTCGTACGGTTACTATATCGGATCCGCACCGGCGTCTTCCCTGCCTTCCGCAGAGGTCGCATGATTGTCGTGGCAGCGACAATGGCGTCGTTCGGGGGGCAGCCGTGCGATATGGGACCGTGCTGGACGAGGTCCAGCGGGCAGTGCGGGCGACCGTGGTACCAGGGAAGGTCGCCACGTCCATCCCGGCGCTGGCCGGCGCGGACCCGGAGGGCTTCGGCTTCGCCGTAGCCGGGCTCCACCGCGGCGAGGAGGTACAGGGGGTCGGCGACTGGGAGGTCCCGTTCTCCGTCCAGTCCGTCTCCAAGGTCTTCACCCTCGCCCTGGTCCTGGCCGCCGACGGCGACGCCCTGTGGCGCCTGGTCGGCAAGGAGCCGTCCGGGTCCCCGTTCAACTCCCTTGCCCAGCTGGAGCGCGAAGGCGGGATCCCGCGCAACCCGTTCGTGAACGCCGGCGCGCTGATCGTCACCGATCGGCTGCAGACCTTGACCGGGGACGCCAGCGGCGCCCTGCGCGCCTTCCTGCGGACCGAGAGCGGCAACCCGGCGCTCGACTTCGACCCCCGGATATCGCGCTCCGAGCACCAGCACGCCCACCGGAACGCCGCTCTGGCCAACCTGCTGGCCGACTACGGCAGGCTCGACAACCCCGTGCCGCTCGTGCTCGACCAGTACATCCGGCAGTGCTCCCTCGCCATGAGCTGCCGCGACCTGGCCCTGGCCGCACGCTTCCTGGCCCACCACGGCGTCTGCGCCGACGGCAGCCGCCTGCTCACCCGCAGCGAGGCCAAACGCATCAACGCCGTCATGCTCATCGGCGGCACCTACGACGCCGCAGGCGAGTTCGCCCACCGCGTCGGCCTGCCCGCCAAGAGCGGCATCGGCGGCGGCATCCTCGCGGTGGTCCCCGGGCGCTGCGCCGTGTGCGCCTGGGGGCCGGCACTCGACGGACACGGCAACTCCGTTGCCGCGATCACTGCCCTGGACCACTTCACCACGTACACGGGCTGGTCGGTCTTCTGAGCGTGCAGTACTTCCGAGCGTCCAGCACTTCTGAGCGTCCAGCAGGCGCCCACCGATCTCCCGACCGCCCGCGGTCACCGACAGGGTCAGGCCCGGCGCGCGGGCCAGACGGCCCGGAGCAGCAGCTCCACCTGGCCGACCAGGTGCAGCGGGTCGAATCTGTCGGGATCGGTGAGCGCGGTGCGGCCGAAGTGTTCTGCGCAGGCGACGAGTGCGTGGGCGAGGACGTGCGGGTCGAACTCGGAATCCTGACGGTCGGCCAGGATGACGGAGATCCAGCGGGCGACCCGCAGCCGGAACCTTTCCCGGTCAGCCTCGATGCGCTCGCGAACGACGCTGGGCAGGGTCCCCGGGGTGAGCAGGATCAGCCGCCATGTGTCCGGGTCCTCGCGGAGCATCGTGGACATCCGGCGCACGGTCTCGGCGGCGAAGGCAGCGGGGTCGCTCAGGCCGGCCCCGTCCGGAAGCGTCTCCAGCAGCCGTTCGAAGGCGCGTGCCTGCTGTCGGTCGAGCAGGGCGTTCAGCAGGGCGTCCAGGTTCTCGAAGGCGCCGTAGACCACCGACCGTACGACTACGGCGCGCTTGGCGATGGCATCGATGGAGACCCGGTCGTAGCCGTCGCTCACGATCACGGCCAGGGCCGCGTCGAGCAGCTGCTCGCGGCGTTCGGCCAACGGGACGCGTGGAGCGTAGGGGCGCCGCTTGCGCGGACTGGCTTCCGAAGCTGTGGATGCTGGCACCTTGGCAGTTTACGACACCTGTGCCTTAATTAACGACAGTAGTGTCGTAATTGCGGGCGGCGCATGCCGCGGATGCACGAGGAGGCAGCATGGCGAAGGCGAAGCGCGCCGGAGTCGAACCGCACGAGGACTACGGCTTCTTCGGTCCGGGCTCGGTGGTGTGGAAGGTCTGGGGCTACCCCACGTCGCTGACGGTGGGCTTCCAGCGGGCCGTGGTGGTGGAGGAGCTCGACCCTCCGCTGGTGGCCGCCGTCCACGGAACCCAGGGCATCTACCAGCGTCCCCGCACCCGCTACGACCGCACCTTGCGCTACTTCGCCATGGTGGCCTTCGCCGGTTCGCGCGAGGTGTGCAGGGCCGCGGATGTCCTGGTCAAGGTCCACGCCAAGGCGATCGGTCAGCTGCCCTACAACGACGGGACCTACGACGCCAACGACCCCGCCTCGCAGCTGTGGATCCAGCTCACCGGCTGGCACTCGATCCTCTACGCGTACGAGAAGTACGGCCCCGGCAAGCTCACCGCGGAGGAGGAGTCGGAGTACTGGTCCGCCTGCGCGGTCGCCGCGGAACTGCAGACCTGCTCCCCCGACGACGTCCCCCGCACCCGCGAGGGCGTCCGGGCGTACTTCGACCGGATGCGCCCCCGGCTGTCCGCCAGTCCGATCGCCCGGCAGGCCATGCACCACCTCCTGCGGACCGAGCTCGTCCTGCCGCCGACGCCCCGCTGGGCGAAACCGGCCGGCCTGGTCGTCGCGGCTGCGCAGCGGACCGCCACCATCGCCACCATGCCGCGCTGGATGCGCGAGCTGGCAGGGATCCGTCAGCCGCGCCTCCTCGACGTCCTGATCGTGCCGGTCATGAAGGCATCCTTCGCGCTCGTCCACCGCCACCCGAAGCTCGAACTCCGGCTGCTGGGACGGCTCTCCCCCTCCACGGTTTCGGCGATCGCCCCGATATCGCTGGGCATTCCTCCGCGCAACGAAGAGGTACTGACGCCCGCCGAGGCCCGCGCCCGCTACGGCTACCCCAAACCCGCCGAAGCACATGTCGACCTCCGCGCCCGGCAGGCCGCACGCATCCTGAACGACGGCAAGGCGCCCAGCGAACAGGGGCTGATCGAGTCCCAGGAGATTCTGGGGCCGCTCTCGTGATCACCGGCCCGGCGGGCGCTGCTCGTGGTCGGGCCGGTCACGGTCGTGGCCGGGGTCCTTCCAGTCCG
>Ga0302314_10011607_pt1 | contig 15350 bp, 9 predicted proteins | sample III_Palsa_N2_3_FD_200533 | JGI IMG/M metagenome (GOLD analysis project Ga0302314, IMG submission 200533) | Peat permafrost microbial communities from Stordalen Mire near Abisko, Sweden - III_Palsa_N2_3 | ecosystem: Environmental > Terrestrial > Soil > Palsa > Peat permafrost | place: Sweden...
TGAGCGACAAGCCCAGCGTGTCTGTGGTTCTTGGGCAGGCCACGGGCCTCACGTATCGTGATCCCGACTCGCTGGCGCTGCGGGTGGGCACCGCGGTTCTAGGCCACGGGTTCACGGGTCGTCTCATGGGGACGGTGCGCGATAAAGAGGGCCTGACCTACAATATCGGCGCTGGGGTGTCCCAAGACGCAATCGCCGATGGCGCATGGGACATTTCTGCCAGTTTCGCTCCGGCGCTGCTCGACAAGGGCGTGGCATCGACCCGGCGCGAGTTGCAGAAGTGGTGGTCCGACGGTATTACCGACACCGAGCTCGCCGACCGCAAGCAGGGGCTGGTGGGCGGCTACTTCGTCGGCATGTCGACTACCGGCGGCGTCGCCGGCGCCATTCTCGTCGCCATTCAGCGCGGCTATGATTTGACGTGGCTGGATGGTTATCCGGAGGCCATCAAGGCACTGACGCGTACCCAGGTGAATACCGCCATCAAGACGCATTTGGATCCCGCCAAAATGGTGCTGGTGGAGGCGGGGAGTGTCAAACCCGCCGGCGGCCGGGCGCCGGCGGCTCACTAGTCATCCACTAGGGCGCGAGGCCTCGGCAGGGGCCTCGCCTCCCGTCAGTTCCTGCCGAGATAGTCCTGTTTGCCGATCTCGAGACCGGAGTGACGCAGAATGTCGTAGGCCGTGGTCACGTGAAAGTACACATTGGGCAACACGTGATTGAAGAGATACGGCGTGCCTTGCATGCTCTTCGATGAGCTACGGGTTTGCCAGGTCACGGTGCGATCCTCGGCGCCCTCAAATTGTTCCGGCTTCAAGGTTTCCAAATACTGCACCGAGCGTTTGATCCCCTCGATCAATTCGCCGAAAGTTGCCTTGCCGCCGTCGAAGGCAGGCACCTCGGCTCCGGCGAGGCGCGCGGCTCCGCCTCGCGCGATGTCGCCGGCAATGACGATTTGCATGGTCAACGGCAGCATGTCGGGATACAGACGAGATCCGAGCAGCACCGCCGGATCGATTTTACGAGCCGACGAATAGGCCATCGCCTTCTCCAAAATATCGGAGAGATTGGTGAGTGCTCGAACGCAGGGCGATACCGTGGCTTGATACATGTCGAGTTTCATATTCAGGCCGCCTTGGTCGGTGCAGCCAGCTGGCGCAGTACATAGTGCAGGATGCCGCCGTGCTGGTAGTAGTCCAGCTCCTTCGGCGTGTCGATGCGCAGGCGTGCGTCGAATTCGGTCTTCTTGCCCTCATCTGCCGTGGCAATGACTTTGACCGTCTTCGCGGCGCCCTTATTCAGGCCCACGATCTCGAAGCTCTCCTTGCCCGTGAGTCCCAAGCTTTGGGCGTTTTGGCCGTCCTTGAACTGCAGCGGCAGCACACCCATGCCGATGAGGTTGGAGCGGTGAATACGCTCGAAACTCTCGGCGATGACGGCCTTGACGCCCAGCAGCATGGTGCCCTTGGCTGCCCAGTCGCGTGAGCTACCCGTGCCGTACTCCTTGCCGGCAAGGATGACCAGGGGAGTGCCCGCAGCCTTGTACTTCATCGAGGCGTCGAAAATGGACATGGATTCGCCCGAGGGAATGTGCTGGGTGACGCCGCCTTCAGTGCCGGGCACCAACAAATTACGCAGGCGAATGTTGGCGAAGGTGCCGCGCATCATGACTTCGTGATTCCCACGGCGCGAGCCATAAGAGTTGAAGTCGCCGGGCTTCACGCCCTGCGCCACGAGGTACTTGGCCGCCGGGCTGGACTTCGAGATGTCGCCCGCGGGTGAGATGTGATCCGTGGTCACCGAATCACCGAGTACGGCGAGCGCACGTGCGCCCTTGATGTCGCCCACGGCCGCGGGCGTCATGGTCATGCCGTCGAAGTAGGGCGGGTTCTTCACGTAGGTGGACTTGCCGTCCCATTCGTAGATTTTGCCCGCCGGGGTCTTGATGCTGTTCCAATGCGCATCACCGGCGAAGACATTGGCGTAACCCTTCTTGAACATGGCGGAGTCCACCGAGGATCCCATGGCCTTCGCCACATCCGCGGCGCTCGGCCAAATGTCCTTGAGGAACACGTCCTTGCCGTTCTTGCCTTTGCCCAGCGATTCGGTGGTGATGTCGATGTCGAGATTCCCGGCCAGCGCATAGGCCACGACCAGCGGCGGCGAGGCAAGGAAATTCATTTTGATTTCCGGATGCACGCGCCCTTCGAAGTTGCGATTGCCGGAGAGCACCGAGGCGGCGATGACGTCGCCCGCTTTCACGGCCTCGGAAATCTCGGGCTTCAGGGGGCCCGAATTGCCGATGCAGGTGGTGCAGCCATAGCCCACGGTATAGAAGCCCAGCGCCTCGAGGTCGGTCATGAGCCCGGCCTTTGTCAGATAGTCGGTGACGACGCGCGAGCCGGGTGCCAGAGACGTTTTCACCCACGGCTTGGATTTCAATCCCAGCGCATGCGCGTTGCGGGCGAGCAGGCCAGCGGCAATGAGTACCGCCGGGTTCGAGGTATTGGTGCAGCTGGTGATGGCGGCGATGAGTACGGCGCCGTCCTTCACTTCGAAGGGAGTGCCGGCCATGGTTGCAGGCGCATGACCTTTCGCGCTGGGATTCTTTTGCGTGCGCTCCTCGGCCATTTTTTTCGCGCTGTTTTCATATACGGTTTTCGCCGAACGCAGCGGCACGCGATCCTGCGGACGCTTGGGGCCCGCCAACGACGGCTCGACGGTGGACAGATCCAGTTCGACCACGTCGGTGTAGTCGGCGGCCGGCGCCCCATCGATACGCCACAGGCCTTGGGCCTTGGCATAGGCTTCGACCAACGCGATCTGGTTCGCCGGGCGGGCGGTGAGTTCCAGGTAGCGAATGGTTTCTTCGTCGATGGGGAAAATGGCGCAGGTCGAACCGAATTCAGGCGACATGTTGGCGATGGTCGCACGGTCTGCCAGCGGCAGACCCTTCAAGCCGTCGCCGAAGAATTCGACGAACTTATCCACCACGCCTTTCTTGCGCAGGATTTCGGTAACCGTGAGCACGAGGTCGGTGGCGGTGGTGCCGGCGGGCAGGGCGCCCGTCAGCTTGAAACCGATGACCTGGGGAATCAGCATGGTGACAGGCTGGCCGAGCATGGCGGCTTCCGCTTCGATGCCGCCTACGCCCCAACCGAGCACGCCCAAGCCGTTGACCATGGTGGTGTGAGAGTCGGTGCCGACCAAGGTGTCGGGATAGGCGACGGCCTTGCCGTTCGCGCCGGCTTCTCCTTCGAAAATGACCCGAGCCAGGCGTTCGATATTCACTTGGTGCACGATGCCCGTGTTGGGCGGGACCACCTTGAAGTTACTGAAGGCGGTTTGACCCCAACGCAGGAACATGTACCGTTCGCCGTTGCGGGCGAATTCGATTTCGTTGTTGTGCTGCAGAGAGTCGGCGGCGCCGTACTCATCCACTTGCACCGAGTGGTCGATGACCAGTTCGGCGGGGGCGAGAGGGTTCACGCGCTGCGGATCGCCGCCGAGACGCACAATGGCTTCGCGCATGGCGGCCAGATCGACGATGCAAGGCACGCCGGTGAAGTCCTGCATGATGACGCGCGCGGGCGTGAACGCGATTTCATAGTTGGGCTGAGCCTTGGGGTCCCATTTCAGCAGTGCCTCGATGTCTTTCTTGGTGACGTTCACGCCGTCTTCGAAGCGCAAGAGATTTTCCAACAGAATCTTCAAGGAAAACGGCAGGCGGCCGACCCCCTGTTCTTTGAGAGCACTCAGGCTCAGAATTTCATAGCCAGTGCTGCCCACGTTGAGCGTCGTTCTTGCCTTGAAGCTGTCGGTCATGATCCCTCCGCTAAAAAAAAGAATTATAGGCCATCGGGGAGACCCGCTTGCCTAAAATTTACGGTGCCGGCTCTCAAACGGCGGCGATGCGCGCTTTTTGCAGAGAGCCGCTCGTGCGCGTGAGCTGCGAGTTGGCGCGGCGCGCGATGACGCCGCCGCCGAGACACACCTCGCCGTCGTAAAATACCGCGTACTGGCCGGGAGTCACCGCTCGGGCTGCCGCGTCCAGTGTCACCCGCATCACGTCCCCGGCGGCATGAACGCGGCAGGGCAGATCGGCCTGGCGATAGCGCGTCTTCACAGCGCAACGGAAATCTTCCCCGCCACTCCCGGTCGGAGCAGCACCCAGCCAGTGAATTTCCTGCACCTCGAAGGTGTCGGAGAGCAGCAGCGGGTGATCCGTATCCTGCACGACCACCAAGGCATTGCGCTCTGGAAGCTTCTCGGCCACGTACCACGGTGCGGCCGCCGCTCCTTGCCGGCCGCCGATGTGCAGACCGGAACGCTGGCCCAAAGTGTACAAAGCCAGTCCCCGATGTTCCCCAATGACCTGGCCCTCGGCGGTTTCGATGGACCCTGAGGGTTGCGTGAGGTAGCGGCTCAGGAAGTCCTCGAAGGGCCGCTCGCCGATGAAACAAATTCCGGTGCTGTCGGGTTTGTCGAACACCGGCAGACCCGCCGCGTGGGCGAGGTTGCGCACCTCGGCTTTCCTAAGGTGTCCGATGGGAAACAGCGTGTTGCGCAGTGCCGCCGGCGCGACCTGGTGCAGAAAGTAGCTTTGGTCCTTGGCACCGTCCAGGGCCTTCAGGAGCTGTACACCACCGTTGATTTGCCGGACCCGGGCATAATGGCCGGTGGCGATAAACTCTGCACCCAAACGATGCATGTACTCGAGGCAGACGCCGAATTTGATTTCGCGATTGCAGAGCACGTCGGGGTTCGGCGTGCGGCCGGCGGCGTATTCCTCGAGGAAATGGGCAAATACCCGCTCGCGGTACTCCGCCGCGAAACTGACCCGGTGCAACGGGATATCCAGCGTATCGCAGACCGCGCGGGCGTCCTGAAAATCCGCCGCCGTGGTGCAGTAGCCGTCATCGTCCCAGTTGGACATGTAAAGTCCCTGGACCTGGTAGCCGCCTTCTTTTAACAGTAACGCGGATACCGCGGAGTCGACGCCTCCGGACATGCCGACAATGACGGTGCCGGTGGGGGGAGGAGAGTGCATGGGCTGATTATACAGCCCGCGGGACTTACATCAGCATTTGTCGCATCTGGGACTCTTGCATGCTGGTTTGCCACACTTCGTCGAAGAAATTGAGATAACGACGCACCACGGCGGGGTCGTTCATGTCCGAAATGCCGTCCCAGCGGTTCGCCTGCAGGCGATATACCAAGGCTTTGTCGTCGGCGATGATGAATGCGCCGGCGCTTAAGGGATATTCGGGGCTCATGGAGCGCATGTCGATGCAACTGGTCAGGCGGCGGGCGAGCGCCAAAAACCGGTTGTTGTCCATCATGGCGCGCGAGGGGTCCGCAAGCAGCACCCGTACTTTGGCGTAGGAGCGGGCAAGGACCAAGCGCTTGATGGCTTCGAGGAAGGGTTCCTCGCCATAAATCAGGGGCTCGAGATCGGGAGTGAAAATCGATAAGAGGCGCTGCGCGGACTTGGCGACTTTGAGGCTGGCCTCACGCACTTCGGGCATGGTGCTGACGATCATGCGGGTGCCTGAGCCGGTCCCCGGCGCCTTATTCAGGTCGGCCGCGGGTCTCTCCATGGCAGGTCGCGTCGATTCGTCAATGTTACCTGCCATATGCGTGAGCCTCGGGGGTGGACACGGACAACTTAAGGTCCCGTGTACTTCAGGCACGATACTACCGTTGTCCTGCCGCCGTCTCGTGCCAACTGCGTCACGTTTCGCAGCGCCTATCTGTTAAACCACGTCACGTGTGCGGCGCGCCAATTGCGGCGCCAGCCCCACGTAACTGGCCGGTGTGAGTTGCAGCAGGCGTTCCTTGTCCGCCGCAGGCAGCGGCAAAGAGCCTATAAATTCGCGCATTCCCGCCTGATCGATGGGTCGGCCGCGCGTGAACTGTTTCAATTTATCGTAAGCATCAGGGATTCCATGAGCACGCATTACGGTTTGCACTGCCTCGCCCAACACCTCCCAGGCGCGGTCCAAATCGTCGGCCAGCCGCGCGGTATCCAGTTCGACCTTGCCTATGCCTACTTTCAATGACTGGTAAGCCAGTGCGGCATGCCCGGCGGCCACTCCGAGGTTGCGCAACACCGTCGAATCGGTGAGATCGCGTTGCATGCGCGAGAGGGGTAATTTGTCCGCGAAGTGCCCGAGCAACGCGTTTGCTAGCCCTAAGTTGCCTTCGGCATTTTCGAAGTCGATGGGATTCACTTTGTGAGGCATGGTGGAGGAGCCCACTTCGCCTTCGATGAGTCGTTGCTTGAAGTAGCCCAGCGAGATGTAGCTCCACATGTCGCGGGCGAAATCGAGCAGTACGGTGTTGATGCGCATCAGCGCATGGCAGTACTCGGCAATCCAATCGTGTGGTTCGATCTGCGTCGTGTACGCGTTGGCATCTAACCCTAAGGACTCGACGAAGTGTGCACTGAAGGTGATCCAGTCCACGTCCGGCAAGGCGATGACATGCGCATTGAAATTGCCGACGGCGCCATTCATCTTGCCGAGCACGGCAACACGCTGCAGACCGAAGCGCTGCGAGTGCAGACGTGCCGCCACGTTCGCGAGTTCCTTACCGACCGTGGTGGGTGTCGCGGTCTGGCCATGCGTTCGTGCCAGCATGCCCACCTCGGCATAGCGTTCCTTCATGGTATCGAGTTGCGCGGCGATGGCATCCACCGCCGGTAGCAGCACGCTGTCGCGAGCCGAGCGCAGCATCAACGCATAGGCGAGATTGTTGATGTCCTCCGAAGTGCAGCCGAAGTGTATCCACTCGAGCTGGGCGGGCGTCGCGCCGCGCGATTTGAGTTCACTGCGAATCCAGTATTCGACGGCCTTGACGTCGTGGTTGGTACGCGCCTCGATGGCTTTGATGGCAGGGACGTCGGTGGTCGCGGGATCCTGCGCGAGGCTGGTAAGCCAAGCCGCGGCCTCGGCCGGCAATTCGGCCAACGCGGCGGCCGGTCCTCGAGCGAGGGCCAGCGTCCACGCGCATTCCACGCGCACACGCTCGCGCATCAGGCCGGCTTCGCTGAATACGTAGCGTAGGGCGGTCAGTTTGCCGGCATAGCGGCCGTCGAGTGGAGAAAGAGCCTCAATCGGGGTGGCGGACATCGGAGGGGAGGTCACTCGGTGATAGAATGTGTGAATATTACCGTAAACAATCGTATACCGGCGGAGTTCGCGATGACGACCGCAACACGCGTCGAGCGTGACAGCATGGGAGCGCTGGAGGTGCCGACCTCGGCGCTGTGGGGCGCCCAGACTCAGCGCGCCATCCAGAATTTCCCCTCGAGCGGGCTCACGATGCCGCGCGCGTTCATTCGCGCGCTGGGACTCATCAAGTACGCGGCTGCCGGTGCGAACAGCGAGTTGGGTGATCTCGCGCAGCCCATGGCGCAGGCCATTCGAGCGGCCGCCATGGAAGTGGCCGAGGGCCGGCACGATGAGCATTTTCCGGTGGATGTATTTCAGACCGGTTCCGGCACCAGCAGCAATATGAATGCGAACGAAGTCATTGCGACCCTAGCCAGCCGCGCGTTCGGCAGCCCGGTGCATCCCAACGACCATGTCAACATGGGACAAAGCAGCAACGACGTCGTGCCCACCGCGATTCATGTGGCTGCGGCGCTGATGCTGGCTGAACAGGTGCTCCCGGCGCTGCGGCATCTCGGCGAGGTGCTGGGTGCGCGCGCGGCCGAATTAAAAGCCGTGGTGAAGACCGGCCGCACGCATCTCATGGATGCCATGCCGATTACCCTGGGCCAGGAATTGAGCGGTTGGCGGGCGCAAATCGACAAGAATTGTGCGCGCCTATTGTCGGTCATGCCGCGCTTGCTGCAACTGGCGCAGGGCGGAACGGCGGTGGGCACGGGGATCAACGCGGACCCGGCGTTCGGTGCCGCCGTGGCGCGCCACCTGGCCGCGGACACGGGGTTGGCCTTCGCAGCGAATGATAATTATTTTGAGGCCCTTTCCTGTCAGGATACGGCAGTGGAACTATCGGGACAGCTGAAGGTACTGAGTGTCAGCCTCATGAAAATTGCCAATGACCTGCGCTGGATGAACAGCGGCCCCTTGGCGGGCTTGGGCGAGATCGCGCTCCCGGCGTTGCAGCCGGGCAGCAGCATCATGCCGGGCAAGGTGAATCCCGTCATCCCTGAGTCGGTGGCCATGATGGCCGCCCAGGTCATGGGTAACGATGTCACGGTGACCGTCGCCGGCCAGTCGGGTAATTTCCAGCTCAATGTCATGCTGCCCGTGATTGCGCATAGTCTGTTGCAAAGCCTGCAATTGATGGCTATCGGCGTGCGCAACCTCGCAGATCATGCCGTCGCCGGTTTTACCGTCAACCGTGCTGCTTTGGAGGAGGCGCTCGCGCGCAACCCCATTCTGGTCACGGCGCTGAATCCCGTGATTGGCTACGAGAAAGGCGCGGCCATCGCCAAGAAGGCCTATGCGCAAGGCCGGCCCGTGCTGGAGGTTGCTGCGGAAATGACCGATTTGTCCGAGCAAGAGCTGAAACGACTGCTCGATCCCGCAGCGCTGACCGAGGGTGGCATCAAGGGTGCGGGGTCGTCCGGCTAACGATGGATTGGACTTACAGCAAAACACACATTCGGGAGTGTTTGGCGCCCCGAGCGTCGGCCCCCGATGATGACATGGCGTGGCTGGTGGGCGCGCAGCCGGACATCGTGGCGCACATTCGCGCCAACATGCCCGCGACCCGCGTACCGGCGGCGGTGCTGGTGCCCCTGGTGGAACGCGAGGTGGGATGGACGGTGCTCCTTACACAACGCGCGGAGACCCTCAAGGATCATGCCGGACAGATTAGTTTTCCGGGCGGGCGCATCGAGCCGCAGGATGCCGATGCCTGGCGCGCCGCCTTGCGCGAGGCGCACGAGGAAATCGGCCTGTCCGAAGAATTCGTGGAGTTCGCGGGGTATTTGCCGGATCACTGGGTGGGGACGGGCTTTCGAGTTACGCCGGTGGTGGGCTTCGTCAATCCGGGCTATGGGCTGCGCATCGAGACGGCCGAAGTGCACGACGTATTCGAGGTGCCCTTGGACTTCATCTTGGATGAGGCCAATCATAAGAGCCGGCAACGCGAGCTGGCCGGTGTGACCGTGGATGCCTATGACATTCCCTACGGCGAGCGCAATATTTGGGGCGCGACCGCCGGCATGTTGCTGACCCTGCGGCGCCTACTGCAGGGACGTGTCTCCTGAATTCGAGGACAGTGCGATGAGTGAGAGATTGCGCGAGCTGCTCGCCATCATGGCGCGCCTGCGCGGCCCGGACGGTTGTCCCTGGGACCGGGAGCAAACCTTTGCCAGCATTGCGCCGTACACCATTGAGGAATCCTACGAAGTCGCCGACGCCATCGAGCGCAACGATATGCCGCACCTCAAGGATGAATTGGGCGATGTATTGTTTCAAGTGGTGTTTCACTCGCAGATGGCAGAGGAAGCGGGGTTATTTCGCTTCGACGATGTGGTCCAGGCTATTAGCGATAAGTTGGTCCGACGTCACCCGCACGTATTTGGCGAGCGGCAGTCTCCACCCGCGGATGCTGCCGGCCAAACCACGTTATGGGAAGACATCAAGGCGCGCGAACGTACGGCGCAGAAGGCTACCGGAGCCTTGGATGGTGTGCCCGCGGCGTTGCCTGCACTCATGCGCGCGTACAAGCTGAGCAAGCGCGCCGCGCGGGTAGGCTTCGACTTCGAGGAAGCGGCTCAAACCGCCGACAAGGTTGCGGAGGAACTGGCGGAAGTTCGGACCGCGACCGAGTCCACCCATATATTCGAGGAAGTGGGCGACTTGTTGTTCGCGGCCGCGAATCTGGCACGCAAGCTGGACGTCGATGCAGAAGCGGCGCTGCGTGCCGCCAACCAGAAATTCGAGCGGCGCTTCCGCGGCATGGAACAACTGGCTGCGCAGCGCGGCCTGCAATTCGACACCTTGGGTCTCGTGGCGCAGGAGGCGCTATGGCAAGAAGTCAAGCGTGGCGAATGAATCGCGTCCGCGCGAGCGGCGCCCCGACCCTCGGGCGTCGGCTGAGACGCGCCGTGCCGCTCAGCTGGTATTCAAGCACGACGCCGACCTCCCGATATCCGCGCGCCGCGAGGAAATCAGCGAGGCGCTGAATCGTCATCAAGTGCTCATCGTCGCCGGCGACACGGGCTCCGGTAAGAGTACTCAACTGCCTCAGTACTGCTTGGAGTTGGGCCGCGGCATCGAAGGCTTGATTGCGCACACGCAGCCTCGCCGTTTGGCGGCGCGAGCGCTCGCGGCGCGCATCGCTGAGGAGTTGTCGCAGCCGGTCGGCGCCGCGGTGGGATACCGCGTGCGCTTTGCCGATCAGGTGTCACCGGCCACTCGTCTGGTACTCATGACGGATGGCTTGCTGTTGGCGGAGCTCACCTCGGACCCGCTGCTGCGGCGCTATGACACCATCATCGTCGACGAGGCGCACGAGCGCACGCTCAACATCGACTTGCTGCTGGGCGTGCTCAAGCGCCTGCTGCCCAAGCGGCCGGGTCTCAAACTCATCGTGACCTCGGCCACGTTGGATGTCGAGCGGGTCGCACGCTTTTTCGGCGACGCGCCCATTCTCACCGTCAGCGGCCGCATGCATCCCATCGAGGTGCGCTACACGGACAACGCTGACGAGGATCCGGATTTGCCGCTGTCGGTGCTCAATGCGTTTCGCGACATCGCGGCCACCCCGGGTGCCATCGGGCGGGGCGATGCGTTGGTGTTCCTGCCCGGTGAGCGCGAGATTCACGATGTCGGAGATTTTCTCGAGCGTGAGCTCGGCGCCAATGTAGATATTCTGTCGCTGTATTCGCGGCTGTCCTGGGACCAGCAGAGCAAAATATTTCAACGCGGTGCGCGGCAGCGCATTGTGCTTGCCACCAATGTGGCGGAGACCTCGATCACCGTGCCAGGTATTCGCTCCGTCATCGATTCGGGATTGGCTCGCGTGAGCCGCTACAGCCCACGAAACCGTTTGCAGCGCCTCCCCATCGAGCCGGTGTCACGGGCCAGTGCGGATCAGCGCAAGGGCCGGTGTGGAAGGCTGGGACCTGGGCTTTGTGTGAGGCTGTATTCCGAAGCCGACTACGACGAGCGGCCCGCGTTCACCGAACCGGAGGTGCTGCGTACCAACTTGGCCGCCCTGTTGCTGCGGTTGGCCGCCGACGGGCTAGGAGAGGCCGAAAACTTTCCCTTCATTGATGCGCCGGACTCACGCTCCTTAGGCGATGGGTACCGCTTACTGCAGGAACTCGAGGCTCTCGACGCGGACCGCCGCATCACGCGGACAGGACGGGCCATGGCGCGCCTGCCGCTGGATCCGCGCTTAGGCCGAGCGCTCTTGGAAAGCCAACGCTTCCACGCCGAGAGCGAGGTGTTGGCCATTGTGGCGGGCTTGAGCGTGCCAGATGCCCGCATCATCGCCCCGGGCGGTGCGCCCAATGCGGCGAGTGTTGCCGGTAGCGGCGGCGCAAAGTCCGACGAGGATGCCGCAGGCCCCGCCGCCTTCGAGGACAGCAAATCCGAGTTCACCGCCCTGGTGAAACTGTGGCGAGCCTACAAAAAAGTCCGGGAGGGTCCGCGACGCGAGGTTAGGCGCTGGTGCAAGGAGCGGAGTTTGTCGGTGCTGCGCCTGTCCGAGTGGGAGGACGTGTATACCCAGGTGGTGGATCGCGCCAAGGAACTCGGCATCACGGCACAGCCCAAGCCCGCAAGCTACACCGGCGTGCATCGCTCCTTGTTGGCGGGCTTTTGCACCATGGTGGGTACCCGCGACGAGGAAGGCACCTACGTCGGCACGCGGGGTGTGCACTTTCATATTTTTCCGGGCTCGCCCTTGAGAAGGCGCCGGCCGCGTTGGATTATGGCCGCCAACATCGTCGAGACCTCACGGGTGTTCGCGCGGCGTGTCGCGGAAATCGAGCCCACGTGGATCGAGTCGGCGGCCCATCACCTGCTCAAGCGCGAATTCCTGGAGCCCGATTGGGACGAGGCCCGTGAGGAGGTGGTGGCGCGGGAGCGCGTCAGCCTTCTCGGGCTCATCCTCAGCGCCAACCGGGTGGTGAACTATGGACCGATCGCGCCGGAGGAGTCGCGGCTGATCTTCGCGCGGGAGGCTTTGGTGTATCGCAGGCTGCATCGGCGGCCCGACTGGCTAAGAGCCAATGATGCCGCCATCGAGGCGGCCCAGAGCATGGAGGAGCGGTTGCGCACCCGGGATTTGCTGCAGCCCTCGGAACATTTCGTGGCGTTTTACAACGGCGTGTTGCCGCGGCAGGTCTCTAGCGGCACGACGTTGGAGTATTTCACGCGGAACCTGTCTGAGGGACAAAGGCTTGCGCTTAGCCTGAAGCCCGACGATATTTTTGCACGCTCTCCGGATCCGGAACGGTTGGAGCGCTTCCCTGAGCGCGTCACCTTAGGCGATCAGTTCGGCGAGGTACTGGGCGACGTTGGAACCGCGGATAGGGGCGGGGAGGTGGGCGGCGAGCAGGCGAGCGGGGGCGGGGCCGCGCGCGGCGGCGGCGGGGCCGGGGGCGCGGTGCGCTCGGCTGGACCGCGGCTGTTGGTGTCGGTGGACTATCGCTTCGCGCCGGGTGAGGCGGGCGACGGGGCGACGCTGCGGGTGCCGCTGCTGGCCTTACCCACGCTGACCCGGGCCATGGTGGACGCCGCGGTGCCTGGGTTGGCGGAGCCGCGCGTGGAGGCGTTGTTGCGCTCGTTGCCCAAGGAGGCGCGGCGCAATCTGATTCCCATTGGCGCGACGGTTACCGCCTTCATGGAATTCATGGGCGCACCGTCGACCAATACACAGCGGTTGGCGGCGTGGCTCAAGGAGCATCGGGGCATCCCAGAGCCCCTGATTCGCTTCGACTTCACCGCCCTACCGGCGCACTTGACGGCGCAGCTGGCGGTTATCGACGGTACGAAAGAGTTGGCTCAGGGCAGCGATCTGGGTTTGTTGCGTCGGCGCTTTGCCGCCAATGCGCGTGCCGACCTTGCGCGCCTGGCGCGGCAGATCTATCCGGCGCCGTGGCGTCGGTTCGAATCGGACATGCTTCCCGAGTCGGTGGAGGTGCAACTGGGCCAGGGCACGCTCGACCAGGGTACCCTGCGCCTATATCCCACCCTGCTGCGCGGCGCCCATGCCGTCGACGTCCGGTACGAGTGGACTGCGGAGGAGGCCTCCCATCACTACCGCGAGGGCGCGACGTTTCTCGCTCGCGTGATGCTGGACCGTCAGTCGCGGGACATGGCCAAAAAAATCGGGGCCGACACCCAGCTCATGCTCGCCGCCAGTCCGTACCTGCACGGCGACACACTGGTCGACATCCTGCTGCAGCTGACCTTCAGTCGTGCCTGCTTTGACGATGCCGAGGCACCTCGGACCCGTATGGCCTTCGAGGCGGCTGTGGAGCAGGCGCGTGAACGTCTCTATCCCGTGCTCGATGAGGTGGAGCAGGGCGCGCGCCATTGGTTCGCGGAGGCCCGGGTTCCGCGACGACTCCTGGAAGATGCGCGAGCTCGTCCTCATGCCGAGTTGGCGGACGAGGCTCAGGGGCATTTGCGCCACCTTTTGTCGTCGACGGGAATTCTAGGTTTATCAGGAGATTGGCTGCGTCAGCTGCCGCGCTATATCAAGGGGGAGGAGCGCCGCTGGCAGCGCCTGTTCGCGCGCGGCAGCGAGCCGCCGCAGGTACTGCGTGAACTCAAGGAGTGGAGCGCACGGGCCCAAAGTCTCGAGACCCGCGTTTCCGCGGAAACGCGCTGGCTGCCGCAGCTCGAGCAATTCCGAGCGTGGATCGAGGAATACCGGGTGTCGCTGTATGCGCAGGAGCTGCGCACCCTGGGGCCGGTGTCCGCGGCGCGCCTGAGCGCGCGGGCCGCGGAAATAGAGGCGTGGCTCGCACGTTAGACGCTGAACTCAATTCCCTGCGCTAGCGGCAGCTGTGAACTCCAATTAATGGTGTTCGTCTGGCGTCGCATGTACGCCTTCCAGGAATCCGAGCCGGCCTCGCGGCCACCGCCGGTGTCTTTCTCGCCGCCGAACGCGCCGCCGATTTCGGCGCCCGACGTACCGAGGTTCACATTGGCAATGCCGCAGTCGCTACCTTCCGCGGACAGGAAGCGCTCGGCGACCTGAAGCCGGTCGGTGAACACGGCGGAGGACAGGCCGTAGGGTACGGAGTTCTGGATTTCCACGGCTTCGTCCAGGGTGTCGTAGCTCACCAGGTACAGGATGGGCGCGAAGGTCTCGGTGCTGACAATGGGCATGTCGGCGGAGGCGCGCACAATGGCCGGTTCGACGAAGTTGCCGGGCCGGTCTAGAACCGTACCGCCGCAGAGGATTTCGCCGCCTTGATTGCGAACGGCAGCAAGGGCTGTGCGGAAGCGCGACACGGCGTTGGCGTCGATCAGCGGGCCCATGAGGGTATTGGGATCCAACGGGTCGCCGATGCGAATTTGATGGAAGGCGGCGAGCAGGCGGCGTTCGAGTTCCGCGGCTCGCGAGCGGTGAACCAGGACTCTACGGGTGCTGGTGCAGCGCTGGCCCGCGGTGCCGATGGCGCCGAACAGGATGGCCGGTACGGCGAGTTCGAAGTTGGCCGTTTCGTCGACAATGATGGCGTTGTTGCCGCCGAGCTCGAGCAGGCTCTTGCCTAGGCGCTCCGCGACTCGAACGGCCACATGGCGCCCGACGTGAGTGGATCCGGTGAAGGACACCAAGGCCACGCGCCGATCGTCCACGAACTTGGTGGCGAGATGCGTGCCGCTGTCGATGAACATCTGAAAGATGGCGGGTAGGGAGTGACGCTCGAGTACTTTGTTACAAATATGCTGTACAGCGATTGAACACAAAGAAGTTTTGGGGGACGGCTTCCAGACAATAGCATTCCCGGCGATGGCGCCTAGGAAGGCATTCCAGGACCAGACTGCAATGGGAAAGTTGAAGGCGGAAATGACGCCAATGACGCCCAACGGATGCCATTGTTCGTACATGCGATGCTGCGGGCGTTCCGAATGCATGGTCAGGCCATACAACATGCGCGCCTGGCCCACCGCGAAGTCGGCGATGTCGATCATCTCCTGTACTTCGCCGTCGCCCTCGGCTTTGATCTTGCCGTTCTCGAGCGATACCAGGCTGCCGAGGGCGTCCTTATGCAGGCGCAATTCCTCGGCCATGAGGCGAATGGCTTCGCCGCGCTTGGGCGCCGGCACTTGGCGCCATAGCTTGGCGGCCTCGACGGCCGCAGTCATGACATGTTCGTAGTCTTCGGGGGTGGCGCCGCG
>Ga0302314_10011609_pt1 | contig 15348 bp, 15 predicted proteins | sample III_Palsa_N2_3_FD_200533 | JGI IMG/M metagenome (GOLD analysis project Ga0302314, IMG submission 200533) | Peat permafrost microbial communities from Stordalen Mire near Abisko, Sweden - III_Palsa_N2_3 | ecosystem: Environmental > Terrestrial > Soil > Palsa > Peat permafrost | place: Sweden...
CCCTGCTGCGCGACGTCCTCAATCGGGGGCTCTCTGTGGCCATCGGCACCGAGCACGGCTACGAGCCGCTGGCCTCGTGCGCCGTGGTGGTGTCCCCGGTGTCGATCGACGGGCACGAACTGGGAGCGGTGGGCCTCTTCGGCCCCACGCGGATGGACTATCCGCGGGCCCTGGCCGCCGCCCACGTGGTGGGCGAACGGCTGGGTGAACGGTTGGGGGAGTCAGGGCGGGCTGGGGCGCCTGCGGGATCGGGGAGTCACGATGGCGGGAACTGAAGGACTGGGCGATCTCTACGGGCTCTTGGGAGTCCAACCGGGCGCCAGCGACGAGGAGATCAAGAAGGCCTACCGCGCCCGAGCGCGGGAGCTGCATCCGGACACCAACCCCGGCGACGCCGTCGCCGAGGCGAGGTTCAAAGAGGTCAGCGTGGCCTACGAGGTGCTGCGTGATCCCGAGAAGAGGGCTCGCTACGACCGCTTCGGGCCCGAAGGCGTCTTCGGCAACGGCGCCGGGGCGGGCGGTTTCGGGTTCGAAGGCGGGCTCGGTGACATCTTCGAGGCCTTCTTCGGGCAGATGTCGGGCGGCGCCGGCCGGCGCCGGGGCCCGGCTCCGGGGTCCGACGCCGAGGTGCGGCTGAACCTGGAGTTCGCCGAGGCGGTGTTCGGCTGCCGCAAGGAGATCTCGGTTCGCCTTCCGGCCTCGTGTTCGGCGTGCGACGGGCAGGGCACGGCGCCGGGCACGGAGCCCGTCCGGTGCACCGACTGCCAGGGGACGGGTGAGCTGCGCCGCGTTCGCCAGTCCCTGCTGGGCCAGGTCGTCACCAGCGTGGCGTGCCCGCGCTGCGGGGGCCTGGGGGAGACCATCCCCCACCCGTGCCCGGAGTGCGCCGGCGAGGGCCGCCGGATGGAAGAGAGCACCTTCACGGTCGAGGTGCCGGCCGGGGTCGACGACGGCTCGACCTTACGCCTGGCCGACCGCGGGGCGGCGGGCCAGCGAGGCGGGCGGACCGGATCGCTCTTCGTGCACCTGGCGGTCGCTCCCGACCCCCGCTTCGAGCGGGAGGGCGACAACCTGCACACGACGCTGACCGTCGGCTTCGCCCAGGCCGCCCTGGGGACCGAGGTCGACGTGGCCACCCTGGAGGGAACCCATCACGTCTCGATACGCTCGGCCACCCAGCACGGGTTCGTCGAGCGGATCCGGGGCGAGGGCGTGCCCCACCTCCGCGGTCGGGGCCGTGGCGACCTCTTCGTGCACGTCGTGGTGGAGACGCCCTCCGCGCTGACCGATGCCGAAGAGGAACTCCTCCGTCAGTTCGCCGCGCTGCGTGGGGAGAACGTCGCCCCCCACGGTGGTGGTGGCGGCGAGGGCGTGTTCTCCCGCCTTCGCTCCGCGTTTGGATAGGCCTGTGACGGCCTATGCCGCCATCGCAGTGCGGGCCGCCGCGGCCACACAGGTGTTCGTGGAGGATCCCTCCCACCCGGTCCTCTCCCACGAGGACGCCCACCATTTAGGTCGCGTGCTCCGACTGCACCACGGCGAGGAGGTCGTCGTGAGCGACGGCGCGGGCCGGTGGGCCCGCACCCGCTGGACAGGGACCGGGACCGGGAGCGGACTGCTCGAGGCCCTCAGCGACGGGACCGGGCCGGGTGGCGACGGCAGCGTGCAGTTCGAAGAGGCGGCGTCCCCCGCCCTGACGGTGGCGTTCGCCCCGGTCAAGGGCGAGCGGCCCGAGTGGGTGGTGCAGAAGCTCACCGAGCTGGGCATCGACCGCGTGGTGCCGCTGGTCAGTGAGCGCAGCATCGTCCGTTGGGAGGGCGTGCGGGGCAAGCTGGCCGTGCAGCGACTGCGCCGGGTGGCCCGCGAGGCGGCGAGCCAGTGTCGGCGGGTCTGGTTGCCCGAGATCAGCGACGTGGCGACCTTCGCCGAGCTGGAGGGGCTGGGCGCGCCCGGCGAGGTGGTGCTCGCCCAACTCAGCGGCGACCGCCCGCGGGCGACCCAGCGGGTGGTTGCGGTGGGGCCCGAGGGTGGGTGGGGCGGGGCGGAGCTCTCGGCCGGCCTGCCCACCGTCGGCTTCGGCCTCAGCGTGCTGCGGGCCGAGACGGCGGCGGTGACCGCCGCCGCGCTGATGGTCTCCCTGCGGACCGGTTCGGTGGCCCCGGTGGCACCGCCGGCAGCCTCGGCGGCCCCGGCAGCCCCGGCACCGCAGGCAGCTGTGGCCCGGCCTGCCGCCGTGGGAGAATCCTCGTAGTGGCCGAGGAGATGGGATGGCTGGGGACGAAGGAGGCCGCCGCCCGGTTGGGCATGACGCTGCGGACGCTCTACCGGTTCATAGACGAGGGGGACCTGGCGGCCTATAAGTTCGGGCGGGTGATCCGGGTCAGGGAAGAGGACGTGGACCGGTTCATGGAGGCGTGCCGGATAAAGCCCGGTCAACTCGAGCATCTCTACCCCCCGCTGAAAGGGAGCGACCAAGATCGATGAGCGACGCAGGCCGGTGAGCGATGAGCGACCCACCACAGTGACCGACTGCCTCTTCTGCAAGATCGTGGCGGGCGATGTCCCCGCCGACATCGTGCACAGCACGGCGACCACCGTCGCCTTCAAGGACATCCGACCGGCGGCGCCACTGCACGTCCTCGTGGTGCCTCGGCAACACGTCGACAATGCCGCCGAGGTGACCGCTGCCGACGGTCCGGTCCTGGCCGACATGTTGATGGCCGCCCGCGCCGTCGCCGATGCTGCCGGCGTGGCCGGCCCGGACCGGGGCTACCGCCTCATCTTCAACATCGGTCCCGATGCCATGAACTCCGTTCCCCACCTTCACCTCCACGTGCTCGGAGGCCAACCTCTCAAAGGACACTTCGGACTCGCATGACGACGACCACCCACGCTGAATGCCTCGTACCCGGGAACCATCTGATGGCAGGGCTGCTCGGGACCCGGGACGAACTTCTGCGCCAGGTCGAGCAGGCCTTCCCCGACGAGCGGATCGCCGTCCAGGGAAACCGGATCACCGTCGAGGGTCCCGACGCCGACCGGGTGGTGCGCCTCTTCGACGAGGCCGTCCTTTTGCTCCAGTCCGGGCAGAGCCTCGACAACTCCATCATGTCCCGCACCATCGACATGGTGCGGGACGACGTTCGCCCCAGCGAGATCATGCGCTCCGAGGTGGTGCGCGCCGCCGGGGGGAAGATGATCCGGCCCAATACGGCGGGTCAGAAGCGGTACACCGATGCCATCACCAAGAACATCATCACGTTCGGCATCGGGCCCGCCGGAACCGGGAAGTCGTACCTGGCCGTCGCCCAGGCCGTCAACGCGCTCCAGACGCGACAGGTGTCCCGCATCATCTTGACCCGGCCGGCGGTCGAGGCGGGTGAGCGGCTCGGGTTCCTGCCCGGCGACCTGATGGCCAAGGTGGATCCGTACCTGCGCCCGCTGTACGACGCGCTCTACGACCTGCTCGAGCCGGAAGGGGCCCAGAGGCTCCTGGACCGGGGGACGGTCGAGGTCGCCCCGTTGGCCTTCATGCGGGGCCGCACGCTCAACAACTCCTTCATCATCCTCGACGAGGCCCAGAACACCACGCCCGAGCAGATGAAGATGTTCCTGACCCGCATCGGATTCGGTTCCCGCTGCGTGGTGACCGGCGACGTGACGCAGATCGACGTGCCCGGTGGCCGCTCCGGGTTGGTCGGGCTCGAGCCGGTGCTCGGGGAGGTGGAAGACATCGCCTTCGTGCACCTGACCCGGCGCGACGTCGTGCGCCACAAAATCGTGGCCGACATCGTCGACGCCTACGAGGTGGCAGAAGGGCGGGCGGGAACGACGCAGTGAGCATCGACGTCTTCGTCGCCGATGAGCAGGGCGACCACCCCATTGCGGTGTCCCGCTGGGCGGAGCTCAGCCGCAACGTCCTCAGCGCGCGCGGGGTGAAGGGAGAGACCGAGGTGTCGTTGCTCTTCGTCGACGAGCAGGCCATCGCGGCGTTGAACGAGCAGTTCCTGGGCAAGCGCGGGCCGACCGACGTGCTGTCGTTCCCCATTGAGGACGATCCCGGACCGACCGGCCGCTCGCCCGACCTGGGGGGCAGCGGGCCCGGCGCCTCCCCGCCCGAGGGAGTGCCGACCCTGCTCGGCGACGTAGTCGTCTGCCCGGCGGTGGCGGCCCGCAACGCGGTGGAGCACGAGGTCTCGCTGGAGGACGAGGTGGCCCTGCTGGTCGTGCACGGCCTGCTCCACCTCCTGGGCATGGATCACGAGGAGGATGCCGAGGCCGAGCGCATGGAGGCCCTCGAGCAGGAGCTCCTGACCCACCACTACCGGAACCGGGTGCCCGGGAGTTGACCGCCGTCACCGGCTTCCACGCCGAGGACGCCGTTCTCCTCGTCGTCATCGTCGTGCTCCTGGCGGCGTCGGGCTTCCTGGCGCTGGCCGAGACCAGCCTGGTGCGCATGAACCGGATCAAGGCGAAGTCGCTGGTCGACGAGGAGCGACGGGGCGCCCGGCAGTTGGCCCGTCTGGTGGGGCAGCCGGCCAAATTCCTCAACCCCATCCTCTTGCTGGTCCTCATCTGCCAGCTGGTGTCGGCCACCCTGGTCGGCGTGGTCGCCGAGCACATCCTGGGCGGCATCGGCGTGCTGGTCGGCGCCGCCTTCGAAGTGGTCGTGATCTTCGTGTTCTTCGAAGCAGTGCCCAAGAACTGGGCGGTGCACAATCCCGAGCGGGCCGCGCTGCTCAGCGCCCCCGTCGTAACGGCCGTCGTCCGCTTCCCCCCGGTCCGCCTCGTCTCGTCGCTCCTGATCGGGTTGGCCAATCTGATCATCGGACAGTCGGGTGAGAGCGAAGACGGCATCCGGCCGTCCTACATCACCGACTCCGAGCTCAAGGCCATGGCGGACGTGGCGCACGAGGAGCACGTGATCGAGCGCGACGAGCGTGCGTTCATCCACTCGGTCATCGATTTCGGGGACACGGTGGCCCGCGAGGTCATGGTGCCCCGACCCGACATGGTGACGGTCGAGGGAGCGAAGTCGGTCACCGTCGCGCTCGAGACGGCGCTGGCCGCCGGCTACAGCCGGATCCCGGTGCACGAGGGGCAGATCGATGACGTGGAGGGCATCGCCTACACCAAGGACCTGGTCCGGGCCGAGCGGGTGGGCCGCGGTGAGGAACCCGTCCGGGCGCTGGCGCGTCCCGCCGTGTTCGTCCCCGAGTCCAAGGTGGTCTCCGCGCTGCTGCGCCAGATGCAGGAGGAGAAGATCCACATGGCCATCGTGGTCGACGAGTACGGCGGCACGGCCGGGCTGGTCACGCTGGAGGATCTCTTAGAGGAGCTGGTCGGCGAGATCATCGACGAGTTCGACGTGGAGGTGCCGAGCGTCGAGCAGTGCGCCGACGGATCGGTGGTGGTCAGCGCCCGCTATACGGTGGATGACGCGGACGAGCTGTTGGGCTCCCAGCTCCCGCAGGGGGCCTGGGACACGGTGGGAGGCCTCATGCTCGACCGGGTGGGGCGGGTGCCCGACGAGGGCGACTCGGTCGAGGTCGACGGCTTCCGGCTCACGGCACTCGACGTGCACGGCCGGCGCATCGGCCGGGTGCGGATTGAGCCCACCGTGCGGGTCCCATCCTCCGACGACGCGGACGGCTGAGTCCGGTGCGTTCCGGCTTCGTCGCCGTGGTCGGGCGTCCCAACGTGGGCAAGTCGACACTGGTCAACCAGATGGTGGGCACCAAGGTCTCCATCACCTCGTCGCGCCCCAACACCACGCGCCACCGGATCCTCGGGGTGCTGCACCAGCCCGATGCGCAGGTCGTCTTCGTCGATACGCCGGGCCTCCACCGTCCACGCAGCGTGCTCGGGGCACGATTGAACGAGACGGCCACCAGCGCGCTGGCCGATGTGGACGTGATCCTGGCCCTGATCGACGCCACGGCCGCCGTCGGTCCCGGCGACCGGACCGTGCTCGAGCACTCGTGGCGTGAGGTCCGGCGGGGCGATGCGCCGCCCGAGGTGGTGGTGGTGGTCAACAAGATCGACAAGGCGACCAGCGATCAGGTTCTCGAGCGCCTGCTCTCGGTGCAGGGGGCGGTCGAGGCCCTCTTCGGTGCGCCGGCGGCGGAGTCCGTCGAGTACTTCCCGGTCTCGGCCCGCAGCGGGCAGGGGGTCGAGGCGTTGACCGCGCACATCGTCTCCTCGTTGGAGGAGGGCCCGCCGTTCTTTCCCGACGGCGTGGTCACCGACACCCCCGAAGCCCTGTGGGTAGCCGAGCTCGTCCGCGAGCAGCTGCTGGCCAAGACCCACGACGAGCTCCCGCACTCCATCTCCTGCCGGGTGACCGAGTGGGACTGGCCGCACATCCGCTGTGAGATCATCGTCGAGCGTGACTCGCAGAAGGGCATCATCATCGGCAAGGGGGGCGAGGTCCTCAAGGCGGTCGGCACCACGGTGCGCGCCACGCTCCCCGAAGGGGCCTACCTCGACCTGCACGTCAAGGTCGAGAAGCACTGGCAGGACCGCGACGAGGTGCTCAACCGCCTCGGCTACTGAGGGAGCGACGGCGGCGGACCGTGAGGGAGCAACGACGTACCCGCCCCCGGCACCCTCAGGTCAAGGGCGCCGGTCGACCCAGGTAGTAGCCCTGCGCGAAATCGACCCCGTACTCCTCCAGCAGCTTCAACGATTCGGCGTCTTCGACGCCCTCGGCGATCGTCTCACAGCCGAATCCCTGGGCCAGATTGACGATGGCCTTGACCACATGCTGGTTGGCTGAGCTCCCCCTCAGTCCCCGTACGAACTCGACATCGATCTTCAGATATTTGATGTCGAGCTTCTTTACATGGGTAAATGTCCCAAATCCCGTTCCGAAATCATCGAGGGCGATGCCGCAACCCAGGGCGACGATCCCCCGCACGAAGGCGTGACACTTGTCGATGTCACTCATGATCGCCGTCTCGGTGATCTCGAAGACGAGGTTGGCAGGGTCGGCTCCACTCTCCTGCACCTCCCGTTCGATCAGGGCAAGCAGGTCGAGGGTCACCAGCGACTCGGCCGACAGATTGGCTCCGACGTGCCGCCCTGTCGCAGCCAGACGGACGGCCTGCTTAATGACCCACTGATCGATCTCGGTGATCAGGCCGTACTTCTCGGCCACCCCCAAGAACGCATCAGGAGCGATGATCTCGCCGCTTCGGCCGACCATTCGGAGGAGAAGCTCCTCGCTGGGCTGACCCCCATTGAGGGGGACAATGGGCTGGGAGTACAGAACCAGCCTGCTCTCGTCCAGCGCCTCACGGATTCGCCCGACCCAGGTCAGCGCGGCCAGCTCACGCTTGACCCGAAGCCGCTCTGATTTCTCTGCACTGATGTCCCGAAAGACGATCACGGCCCCGGCCACCGACGTACCGCTGAGAAGCGGCGAGGCCGAGATGGCCACGGGGAGCAACGATCCGTTCTTGCAGCGGTACACGTGATCCTCCAGGCGAACATGGCAGTGTTCGCCCCGTACCGACGCGAGTTTTCTGTTTCCTTCTTCGATCGATTCGTCGCCACTCGCCTGGACGAGCAGTACGTCTCGCATCTCGGTGCCCAGCAGCTCTTTTTCGGTCCAACCCAACGCCTTGGTGGCGGCATCGTTCATGGACGTCATACGGCCTTGGGTGTCGACGGTGAAGAGACCCTCTGCCATGTTGTTCATGACGATCGATCGGAAGTCCTCGGCTTGACGCCGCTCGGTAACGTCGACGACCACGATCCCGACTCCGATGACCACGCCGTCGACGTGCACCGGGTAGTAGCTCGCAAGCCAGTAGCGTTGCCGGCCGGGATCGGACGCCACCTCACCAGAGGCCTCGACGTTGAGCACCGACTCGTCGTTTTCGAGGACATGGCGATAGGCGGGCTCGATCTGGGGCCAGAGCTCGGGAACGCTCTCCTCCACCGTCTTGCCGATCTGTTGTTCGACCGATGAGCCATTAATGGCGGCGAGCATCTCGTTGAGGTGAATGACGCGGAAGTCGCGGTCGACGAACCCGAGTCCGACCGGGGCCGATCCGTGAAGGGTCTCGAGCGTGCTGAGCGTCGCGTCGGCCCGCCGATGCGCCTCGCGCAGATCGGCCGTCTGTTGATCGTAAAGGGTCAGGTCGTGGGCGATGATCGACACATCGAGCACGGTGCCGTCGCGATCGACGATGGGCGAGAGGGTGATCGACACCGCAACGAGGGTTCCATCCTTTCGTACCCGCTCGGTGCGAAAGTTCCGGACGGTCTCTCCGGCGAGAACTCGGGCCAGGAGGTTGGGTAGTTCGTCGGGTCGGTCGGCTGGAATGAGGACGGAGATCTCACGCCCGATCATCTCGTCGGCCTTGTAGCCGTACAGGCGGCGCGCCCCGTCGTTCCAGAACACGACGATGCCATCGGTCGTCTTGCCGATGATGGCGTCGTTGGAGGAGCGGACCAGGGCGGAGAGGAACGGCTCGGTCGCCAGCGGGGAAAACGTAGTCTGCGCGACGGAATTCACTGTCGGCTCATATCGGCTCTTATCCGTTCTTCTGGAGTCGCACCCGCTCTCTGGAGCATCATCCAAACGGATACGACAGAACTCTACGACCGATAGGACGATTCCAGCCGAACATCTGCCCAACGCTCCCCCAACACGCACGTCGCGGGGGCCGCCGACGAGACGTCACCAAGGGAAAAACGAGACGTCACCCATGGAACAAACGGCCGGGCGCACGGGTGCCGGAGCGATCACGGTCCTCTCTCCTCGGCCAGGATCTCCCGGAGGAAGGCCTCGACCTCGGCGCGCTCGACGGTCCGGCGCATCGGCGGCAGCACCGCCAGCAGCACGCCCCGGTAGCTGGCGGTGGCCAGGCGGGGATCGAGGACGGCCACCACCCCCCGGTCCTCGGCCGTTCGGATGAGCCGGCCCGAGCCCTGGCCCAGCAGGGTGGCCGCCCGAGGCAGGTCCACCAGGGAGAAGGCACCGGGACCGGCCCGGGCCCGGCGGGCCTGGAGCAACGGGTCGTCGGGGCGGGGGAACGGCAGTCGGTCCACGGTGACCAGTGAGAGCGCTCGACCCGGAACGTCGACCCCCTGCCAGAAGCCGAGTGTGGCGAAGAGGCAGGAGGTCTCGTCCCGGGCGAACTCCTCCAACAGTCGGCCCTTGGGCAGCTGGCCCTGCAGGAGCAGCGTGTAGGGCAGATCGGGAGCCAGCGCCGCAGCCGCCGCCTCGGTCGCCCGACGGCTGGTGAACAGGGCCAGCGTCCGTCCGCCGGCCGCGGCGATCAGGTGGGCCAGCTCCTCGTGTAGGGCCGCCTCGGCCTGGGGGGCCCGCCGATCGGGCAGGTGCCGGGCCACGTAGAGCAGCGCGTGCGAGCGGTAGTCGAACGGGCTGCCCACGTCGAGCTGATTGGTCTCGAACCCGCCCAGCCCGATCCGCTCGACGAGGCGCGGGGGAACCGTGGCGCTGGTCAGCACGGCGGTGACCTCACCCCAGAGTACGCCGGACAGGACGGGCCCCACGTCGATGGGCGAGAGCCGCAGGCGCGCGTTCCGGCGGGTGCCGTCGACCCAGGCGACCTCGCCGTCGTCCCGGGAGATAAGGCGGTGCAGGTCGTCGGTCAGATGCGCGGCGGCACCGATCGCCCGGGTCTTGTGGGCGCCCCGATCCGGGCCCGATCCCCCCTCGGAGAGCAGGGAGCCCTGCAGATCGGTCCGGCGGATGGCCTCGGTCACGCGCCCCGCCACCTCCGCCGCCCGCCCCAGCAGCCCGGCCAGCTCCCCGTCGTCGACCGGTGGATCGGCGTCGTCGTGCAGGACCCGGGTGCCCACGCGGTCGGCCAGCAGCCCCGCCAACTGGTCGCCCACCGAGAGCAGCGACGCCACCGTGTCGGCCTCGCGCTCGTCCACCAACGACCGGGCGGTGAGCGCCAGGGCCCGGAGGCGGCCCGGTGCCACCTCGACCCCGAGGCTGGAGGTCATCACCTCCTCGAGCTCATGGGTCTCGTCGAAGACGACCACCTCGTGCTCGGGGAGTACCGCCATCCCGCTGGCCAGGTGGGCGCCGTAGAGGTGGGTGTTGACGACCACCACGTCGGCCGCCGCCGCCCGGTCTCGCGCCGCCTCGGCGAAGCACCGGTTGCCCGACGGGCAGTTGAAGGCGCCCGGGCACTCCCGCGGACCGACGCTGAGCATGCTCCACGCCCGCGCGCTGGGTTCGAAGCTCAGGTCGGCCCGGTCGCCGCTCGTCGTCCTCTCGGACCAGCTCAGCAGGGTTCGCACCTCGTCGACCAGACCCTCGGGGCCGATCCCGGGGGAGTCGCCGGGCTCGTAGGGCTCGGGGTCCGGACCCGCCTCGTCGCCCAGCTCGGGCTGGATCCCCCCGCTGCCCACCTCGGCGACCCGCTGCCGGCAGACGTAGTTGCTCCGGCCCTTGAGCACGGCGAAGGTGAAGCCGAGACCGAGCCCGCGTTCCACCTGGGGCAGGTCCTTCTCCGCCAGCTGGTCCTGCAGGGCCTTGGTGGCGGTGGCCACCACCACCTTCTTGCCGCTGAGCACGGCGGGCACCAGGTAGGCCAGGGACTTTCCCGTCCCGGTGCCGGCTTGGACGACGAGGTGGGTGCCGGTGACCAGGGCCTCACCGACGGCCCGGCACATCTCCTGCTGCTCCGGCCGCTGTTCGCCGTTGGCCATGCCGGCGGTCACCTTGGCCAGGGCCTCGACGGCCTCGTCGCCGGCCTGGCGTGCGTCCACGCCCGGATCTCCCGGGTCGGGATCCTCGTCCCAGTCCTCGTCCACGCCTTGATCATGCCCGCACATGGTGACAAGGCCGGCGCGGTAGGTTCAGCGGGTGACAACCGCCGCGCATCACGAGGGCATCGACCCGGTTCCCGACGCGCTGGACCGTACCCGCGTGCCCGTCCACGTGGCATGCGTGATGGACGGCAACGGGCGGTGGGCCGCCGCCCGTGGCCTGCCCCGCACCGAGGGGCACCGTGCCGGGGAGATCGCCCTGCTCGATGTGGTCAACGGAGCCCTCGAGATCGGCGTGCGCTGGCTCACCGTCTACGCCTTCTCCACGGAGAACTGGCGCCGCCCGGCCGACGAGGTGCGGTTCTTGATGGGCTTCAACGAGTCCCTGCTCATGCGCCGGCGGGACGAGCTCAACGACAAGGGGGTGGAGATCCGCTTCGCCGGGCGGCGCGACTGGCGGGTGCCCCGCCGGGTGCTGCGCCGGATGGACGAGGCCATCGAGATGACCAGGCACAACCGGACGATGACCTTCACGATGGCCTTCAACTACGGCGGCCGGGCCGAGATCATCGATGCGGTCAGGGCGCTCATGGCCGAGGGGATCCCGCCGGAAAAGGTCGATGAAAAGGCCATCCGCCGCCACCTCTACTACCCCGACATGCCCGATCCCGATCTGGTCATCCGCACGTCGGGAGAGACGCGGATCTCGAACTTCTTGCTCTGGGAGATCGCCTACAGTGAGCTGATCTTCCCCGAGGTGCTCTGGCCGGACGTGCGGCGCGCCCATCTCTATGACGCCATCGTCGAGTACCAGCGGCGGGTGCGCCGCTTCGGTGCGGTGAATCCGTGAGATGCATGAGAATGGGGCCGTGACGTTCACCCGCATCACCCTCATGGCCGGCACCCTCCTCGTGGCCGGCTTCTTCGTCGTGGTGATGGTCGGCGCGCACCGCGACGCCACCCCGGTGGTGGCACTGGTGGCCCTCGTGGTCCTCATCGGGGTGGGCAACCTCCTGTATGGCAAGAACTCGCACGGGGCCATGGCCAAGGACCGGGTCCGCGCCGCCCAGGACGCGCAGGACCGGGCCATCGACGAGGCCCACGCCGCCCGCCGTCAGGCCCGCCTCGAGGCCCGCGAGCAGGCCCGAGTGCAGGGCACACCCGATGGACGCCGGCACCGGTGGGGCCGCCGACGTCACGATGAGGACGCCGGGCGGTGAGCCTCTTCCGGGACGTCGGGGTGGTGCTGCGCACCTACCGGCTGGGCGAGGCGGACCGCATCGTCGTGCTCATGACCGAGGGGCACGGCAAGGTCCGGGCCGTGGCCAAGGGGGTGCGGCGGACCTCGAGCAAGTTCGGGGCCCGGCTGGAGCCCCTGACCCACGTGGACGTCCTGCTGTGGCAGGGTCGCGGCGACCTCGACATCGTGAACCAGGTGGAGGTGATCGACACCAACCGCTCGGTGCGCGAGGACCTGTCCCGCGTGGCCAAGGGCCTGGCGCTCCTGGAGGTGACCGATCAGATGGCCCAGGAGCGCAATCCCGATCGCCGGCTCTACGCCATGCTGGTGGGCGCCTTGCGCGCCCTGTCGGACTCCGGCAACAACGCCACGCTGGTGGCGCCGTCGTTCTTCCTCAAGGCCATCGCGCTCGAAGGTGCCTCGCCCGTGCTCGATGCGTGCGCCTCGTGCGCCGAGCCCGAGGGCGCCGTCGAGCTGGTCGCCTTCGACCTGGTCGAGGGCGGCGCGCTCTGCCGTCGCTGCCGCCGGGGCCGCCCGATGAGCGGTGCGGCCGTGGCCCTGTTGCGGCGCATCCTGGGCGGTGATCTGGCCGCGGTGCTGAGCGGGCCGCCTCCCGAAGGGGCCGACGAGGTGGCCGAGCTGGCGACCGAGGCGATGGAGGCCCACCTCGATCGCCGCATCCGCTCGGTGCGCTCCGCCGTCGGGCTCTGACGCCGCGACCCCTCCGTGACCGTGACCCAGCCGTGATCACGCCGTGACCAGCCGTCCGTTCGGCGTCTACGTCCACGTGCCGTTCTGCCGCCAGCGCTGCGACTACTGCGCCTTTGCCACCTACACCGACCGCGACCACCTCATGGAGCGCTACGCCGACGCCTGCGTGACCGAGCTGCAACGGTGGGAACAGATGGGCGGCCTCCCCCCCGCCACCAGCGTCTTCTTCGGAGGAGGCACCCCGTCGCGCCTGGCGCCCGAGACCCTCTGCCGCATTCTCGACGCCATCCCGCGCGCCTCGAACGCCGAGGTGACCGTCGAGTGCAACCCCGAAGATGCCGACCGGGAGCATCTCGGCGCCTACCGCGAGCGGGGCGTCACCCGCATGTCGTTCGGCCTGCAGTCCACCCACGCCCACGTGCTGGAGGGACTGGGCCGCCGCCACCTCCCCGACGCCGCCGGGCGCTGTGCCGCGGCGGTGCGCGCCGCCGGCTTCGACACCTGGAACCTCGACCTCATCTTCGGCGGCGCCGGCGAGACCGACCGGGACTGGCGGTGCACCCTGGAGGCCGTCCTCGCCCTGCCGTCTCCGCCCCCGCACCTCAGCGCCTACGCCCTGACCGTCGAGCCCGGGACCCCGCTGGCCCGGGTGCCCGACCGGCACCCCGACGACGATGCGTTGGCCCGCCGCTACGAGATCACCGACGAGCTCCTCTCGGGTGCCGGGTACCACTGGGAGGAGATCTCGAACTGGGCCCGCCCCGGACACCGGTGCCGCCACAACGGTCTCTACTGGGACCAGGGCGACTATCTTGGCATCGGCTCGGCGGCCCACAGCCACCGCGACGGGGTGCGCTGGTGGAACGTCCGCACACCGGACCGCTACGTGGAGGCCGTCGCGGCCGGCCGCTCGCCCGAGGCCGGCCGCGAGGTGCTCACCGACGGCCAGCGCGCCTTCGAGTTGCTCTCGCTCTCGCTCCGTACGCCCCGGGGCGTGCCCTGGGCGGAGCTGGACCGGGCCGACGAGCTGGTCGGGCTGGTCGAGCGCCGGGGGGGCCGCGCCGTCCTCACGGTGCACGGACGGCTCGTGGCCAACGAGATCACCACCAGAATTGCCTCCGGTAGTCTGCACCGATGACCGACGAGCCGAAGGCCGGCCCCGACGCGCCGAACGGCGAGAACGACCTGATGGAGAAGGTCGTGCGCCTCTGCCGCCACCGGGGGTTCATCTTCCCCTCGGCCGAGATCTACGGGGGGTTCCGCTCCACCTACGACTACGGCCCGCTCGGCGTCAACATGCTGCGGAACGTGAAGAACACCTGGTGGCGCTCCATGGTGCAGCTACGCGACGACATCGTCGGCCTCGATGCGGCCATCCTGTCCCCGCCCGCCGTCTGGGAGGCCTCCGGCCATCTGGCCACCTTTACCGACCCCCTGGTCGACTGCCGCAACTGCCACGAGCGCTGGCGCGAGGACAAGATCGCCGGTGTCTGCCCCAACTGCGGTTCGACCGACCTGACCGAGGCCCGGGCGTTCAACCTCATGTTCAAGACGCACGCCGGCCCGGTGGAGGACGAGGGGCACGTGGCGTACCTGCGGCCCGAGACGGCGCAGGGCATGTTCGTCAACTTCGCCAATGTCGTGCAGACGACGAGGAAGCGGCCACCCTTCGGCATCGCCCAGGTGGGCAAGTCGTTCCGCAACGAGATCACGCCCCAGAACTTCGTCTTCCGCACCCGCGAGTTCGAGCAGATGGAGATGGAGTACTTCGTGCCGCCCGACGAGAGCGCCAAGTGGTTCGACTACTGGTTGGAGGAGCGGTTCCGCTGGTACCTCGAGCTGGGCATCCCCGAGGGGAAGCTGCGCCTGCGCCACCACGAGCCGAGCGAGCTGTCGCACTACTCGCGGGGCACGGCCGACGTGGAGTTCCTCTTCCCCTGGGGTTGGGACGAGCTCGAGGGCATCGCCAACCGGGGTGACTTCGATCTCTCGGCTCATGCCCGGGCCTCGGGGGAGCGACTCGAGTACTTCGACCCGCAGACCAACGAGCACTACGTGCCCCACGTGATCGAACCGGCCGCCGGGGCCACGCGCACGATGATGGCCTTCTTGCTCTCGGCCTTCGACGAGGACGAGGTGGGCGGCGAGGTGCGCAGCGTCCTCCGGCTGCACTGGCGGCTGGCGCCCTACCAGGTGGCGGTGCTCCCGCTCTCGAAGAAGGAGCCCCTCGAGCCGCTGGCCCGCCAGGTGCTCGCCCGAGTGCAGCCGCACTTCATGTGCGACTACGACACCACGCAGGGTATCGGCAAGCGCTACCGGCGCCAGGACGAGGTGGGGACGCCGTGGTGCGTCACCGTCGACTTCGACTCGCTGGAGGACGACGCCGTCACCGTGCGCGACCGGGACAGCACCGAGCAGGTGCGGGTGCCTATTGCCGCCCTCGTCGACGAGCTGCGCCGTCGCACCGGCGAGGGCTAGGTCACAGGCTGGTCTTGCGGTACTTCCACACGCTGAGCGGTATGAGGACGACCAGCAGACCGAAGATCCAGGCCAGGGCGTGCCACACCGAGGTAGGGGAGTGGTAGTAGCCGCCGACCATCAGCGAGCGCGCCCCGTTGACGACCACCGAGACCGGCTGA
>Ga0302314_10011611_pt1 | contig 15346 bp, 5 predicted proteins | sample III_Palsa_N2_3_FD_200533 | JGI IMG/M metagenome (GOLD analysis project Ga0302314, IMG submission 200533) | Peat permafrost microbial communities from Stordalen Mire near Abisko, Sweden - III_Palsa_N2_3 | ecosystem: Environmental > Terrestrial > Soil > Palsa > Peat permafrost | place: Sweden...
TCCTCGCGGATGGTGGTCAGCGACAGCTTGGTCGCCGCGAAGAGCCGGACGCTGCCGATGACCAGGCAGCCCACGCCCAGGGCGCCCAGGCCCAGGCCGAGACCCGCGATCAGGATCTCGATCCGCACCCCGAGCGCGGGCAGGAGTGCGGCGCCGACCAGGGTCATGAGGGTCGCACCCGCGAAGCTGCCGAGCGCGGTGTAGATCGCCGCCAGGGCGGTGAGCATCAGCCCGGCCTGGGTCTCGGTGCGGTTGACCTGGCGCAGGAAGAGGGCGGCCTCGTCCGGATTGACGCTGCGCTGCTCGGAGCGCGCGAGCATCGCGGTCATCGCCTCGCGGGTGCGGAGCATGCGATTGGTGGTGCTCAGGGCCAGGACGCTGGTGGCGTTGGTCAGCAGCGCGGGTGCGGCGATGAAGGTCAGCGCGGCGAAGGGGCCTGCGCTGCCGGCGAGGTCATCCATGGGGTCCTTGGGCGCCGCCGGGGAGGGCGAGCGCCCAGCGAGCATCGAGGGCAGCGCGGCAGCGGCAAGCTGCCAGGACCCGCTCGGGGCCGGGCCGCCTGGCCGTGGCGCGCCCAACCGACGAGCGACTGCCGCAGCACTTGGCAAACCAGGTGGCGCTTTTATGACATCGTGTCCACCTCCGGCCTGATCGGGTAGCATGAACGGGCCTCGCGAGCATCTCCAGCAGCAGCGCCTGGGCGCCTTCGACCTGCTGCGCTTCCTGGCCGCGGTCCTGGTCGTGGGCCTGCATCACGGCCTGTGGGACGCGCTGACCCTCGATTCGCCGCTGGCGGTCGGCCCGCCGCTGAACGCGGCGATCAAGTACGGCAATTTCGGCGTCGACATCTTCTTCATCATCTCGGGCTACTTCGTCTTCCTCACCGGCGATGGGCGCAGCGCGTTGGATTTCGTCATCTCGCGCCTGTCGCGCCTCTACCCGGCCTTCCTGGTCTGCTGCACGATCAGCTTCGTGGTCATCTCCTGCTGGGGGCGCCTGCCCCCCTCCGAGACTCCGCACCTGCGCAACTACCTCGGCAACATCACCCTGGTGTCCTTCGTCACCGGCTTCCTGCCCGGCTTCAACGGCGCCGGCTACGTCGAGGGCCCGTACTGGACGCTGGCCTATGAGTTCGTGTGGTACGCGCTGGTCGCCGCCTATCTGCTGCGCGGCCCGATCCGCAAGGCCCAGGGCTTCCTGATCCTGATGACCGCGGCCTCGGGTGCGGCCTGGCTGCTGCTGCTGAGCCACCATCAGGAGAAGCTCGGCCAGATCGGCCAGTTCCTGCCCTACTTCCTGCTCGGCGCCCAGCTCTACCTCCTGACCAGTGCGACCAGCACCGGTCTGACCCGCACCGGGGTCGTGGTCTTCGCGCTCAATGCCGGGCTGGTGCTGCTGAGCATCTACTTCCGCGCGGTCGGCGGACTCGTGCATTCACCGCATCTGCTCTCCTACAATCCGTTCATCGCCATGCTCGTCGTCGGTGTCGCGCTGGTGGTCATGGTCCAGGCCGCGACCGGGCGCCTGCAGATCGGCGGGAGGCTGGTGACCGTGCTGGGCATGAGCACCTACCCCCTGTACCTGCTGCACGACAAGAATGGCGTAGTGCTGGCGCAGCATGTGGCGTGGCTGCGCGGCCTGCCGGGCCTCATCATCCTGCTCGGGCTCGCGGTCGCGGTCGCGGCGCTCTTCGCCTGCACGCTCGAGCCGCTGCTCATCCGCCTGATGCGCGCGACGTTACGGCGCTGGTGCGGTGTCGCGCCGCGCGGCGGCGCTGCGCCGTCCCCGGCCCAGGGCGAGCAGCGCCAGCAGCCCGGCGCCGCCCCCGAGTCCGCAGCCCCCGCCGCCGCCGCTCCCACCGCTGCTGGCGGCGGCTCCGCTGCCAGCGTCGGCGGCGCCCGTGCTGCCGGAGCCGGAACCCGAGCCGCCGGCGACGCCTGATCCGTCCGTCGCTCCCGCATCGGCACCGCCCTGGGTCATCGCATCACCGGTCATCAGGATGGTCACGGCCTGGCTGAAGGAGGTGCCGCTGATGGTCGCCACCACCCCCTGGCTGCCGCTGGTCGCACCCGTGGTATAGAGCCCGGCTGGCGTGATCGTGCCGCCCGCGCCCTGCGTGGTCCAGGTGATCGCGGGCTGGACCGTCAGCGGCGTGCCGCCGGGCGACTGCACCAGCGCGCTGAACTGCTGGACCTGTCCGTTGTTCACGGTCAATCCGGCCGGGGTGATGACGATGGTCGGGGCGACCAGGGTGACGGCGGCGGTGACCTGGACAGTGATGCTGTCGATCTGGCAGCTGGCGGTGACCGTGTCGCTGCCGCTCGAGGCGACGGCGGTGTACAGCCCGGTGGCATCGATGGTGCCGCCCAGGCACGACCAGGTCATGACCGGTTGCGGTGCGATGATCTGGTTGTTGGCATCGCGGGCGATGGCCTGGAAGAGCTGGGTCTCGCCGCTGGTGAGCTGGACCGTGGCCGGGACCATGAGCAGGCCCGGATTGTTGAGCGTCACGGTCGCGCTCTGGCTGTAGGCGGTGTCGAAGATCGTCGCCACGACCTGCAGGGTGGCGCTGCCCGCGGTGGTGGCGGTGAAGAGCCCCGCCGGCGAGACCACGCCGCCGGCGCCGACCACCGACCAGGTGATCGCCGGCTGCTGCGGCAGGGGCTGGCCGCCCGGGCCCTCGACCACGGCGGCGAAGGTCTGGGTCTGGGTGTCCGACAGGACGAGGCTGGCGGGGCTCACGGCGATCTGCGGCGGGAGCAGGATGACGGTCATGGTCGACTGGTAGATCACCCCGGAGACCGTCGCGCTGGCCGTGACCGTGTCGGTGCCGGTGGAGGCGGTGGCGTAATACCGTCCGCTGGCGGTGACCGTCCCGGTCAGGCACGACCAGGAGATGGCCGGTTGCGGACTGAGCGCGGCGCCTGAGCCGTCCAGGACCTGGGCGGTCAGCAGCGTGTTCTGGCCGCTGGTCAGGTTCACCGTCGCCGGAGTCACCGCCACGCGCGGGGTGTCGAGGGTCACGGTCACGCTGCGCGTGACGCTGGTGCCGCTGATCGTCGCCACCACCTGCAGGCTGGCCTGCTGCGCGGTGGCGGTGAACAGCCCCGCGCCGGTGATGGTGCCGCCGCTGCCGACCACGCTCCACAGCACGGTCGGCTGGAGCGCCAGGGCAACGCCCTGCGGGGTGAGGACCGAGGCGCTGAAGCTCGCGCTCTGGCCGGCCGCCAGCTGCAGGCTCCCCGGCATGACGCTGAGCGTCGGCCCGACCAGGGCGATCGCCGCCGTGGCCTGGTAGGCGGTTCCCGCAACCGAGGTGCTGGCGGTGATGGTCGCCGCACCGCTGCTGGCGGCGGCGGTGTAGAGCCCGGCGCTGGTGATCGTCCCGGCGCTGCACGTCCAGGTGATGGCCGGCTGCGGTGAGAGCGTCGCGCCGCTGCCGCTGGTCGCGACGGCGGTGAACATCTGGCTCTGGGTCGCGGTCATGGACAAGGTCGCGGGGCTGATGCTCAAGCCCGGCGTGGAGAGCGTGACGGCCGCGCTCTGGCTGACGCTGGTGCCGCTGATCGTCGCCACCACCTGCAGCGCGCCGCTGCCGGCGGCGGTGGCGGTGAACAGCCCGGAGCTGCTCAGCGTCCCACCGCTGCCGACCAGGCTCCAGACGATGGCCGGCTGCACCGCCAGGGCCACGCCGCCGGGTCCGAGGACGGTGACGCTGAAGGCCTGGGTCTGGCCCTGCGCCAGGGTGATGCTGCTGGGCACCAGGTTCAGGGTCGGCGCGACCAGGGTGATGGCGGCGGTGGTGTGGTAGGTCAGCCCGCCAATGGTCGCCTGCGCAGTGAGCGTGTCGGTGCCGCTGGTGGTGGTCGCGGCGTAGAGGCCCCCCGAGGTGACCGTCCCGTTCAGGCAGCTCCAGGTCACCACTGGCTGCGGCGCGAGCGCGGCGCCGCCGCCATCGCTGGCGACCAGGACGAAGAGCTGCGACTCACCGGTGGTCAGCGTCACGGTCGCGGGCGCTAGGCTCAGGCTCGGCGTGTCGAGAGTGACCGGCACGCTGCTGCTGAAGGCGGTGCCCTGGATGGTGGCCACGACCTGGACCGAGCCCAGGCCGCCGGCGGTCGCGGTCAGCAGCCCGGTGCTGGAGAGGGTCGCACCGGCTCCGACCAGGGACCAGGTGATGACCGGCTGGACGGCGAGCGGCGTGCCGCCGGGCGCCAGCACCGTGGCGGTGAACGGCTGCGTCTGGCCGTCGGCCAGGGTCAGGGTCAGCGGCGTCATGGCGATGGTCGGCGCGACCAGGGTGATGGCGGCGGTGCTCTGGTAGGTCAGGCCTGCGACCGTGGCCCGGGCGGTGACCGTATCGGTGCCGCTGGAGGCCGTCGCGGTGTAGACCCCCAGGCCGCTGATGACGCCGCTGAGACACGACCAGGTGATGGCCGGCTGCGGGCTGAGGGCGACCCCGGCGCCACTGAGCACGGTGGCGCTGAAGCCCACGGTGGCGCCGGCAGTCAGGGTCGCGGTGCCCGGAGCCATGCTGATGCTCGGTGTCGAGAGGGTCACCGGCGCGCTCTGGGACTGCGCGGTCGCGGTGATCGTCGCCACCACGTGCAGGGCGCCGCTCGCGGCGCTGGCGGTGAACAGCCCGGCCGGGGTGATCGCGCCGCCGCTGCCTTGCACCGACCAGGTGATGGCCGGCTGCAGCGCCAGCGCCACACCGCCCGGACCCAGCACGGTGGCGGTGTAGGACTGGGTCTGGCCCAGCGCCAGGGTGGCGCTGGCCGGCGCCAGGGTGATGGTCGGCGCGACCAGGCTGACGGAGGCGGTGGTCTGGTAGGCCGTGCCGCTGATCGTGGCCCGGGCCGTGACCGTGTCCGAGCCGCTCGCGGCGCTGGCGGTGTACAGTCCGGAAGCGGAGATCACGCCGCTGACGCACGACCAGGTGATGGCCGGCTGCGGCGACAGCAGGGTGCCGCCGCTGTCGCGGGCGGTGGCGGTGAACTGCTCGCTCTGGGTCGCGGTCAGGGTGACGACCCCCGGGGTCAGGGCCAGGTTCGGGGTGTTGATGGTCACGGCCGCGCTGGCGCTGACCGAGGTGCCGGTGATCAGCGCGACCACCTGCAGCGAGCCGCTGCCCGAGGCGGTGGCGGTGAACAACCCGGATGCGGAGACGCTGCCGCCGGCGCCGACCACCGACCAGGTGATGGCCGGCTGCGGCGTGAGCGCCACCCCGCCCGGACCCAGGGCGGTGGCGGTGAACTGCTGCGTCTGGCTGTCGGCGAGGGTGATGCTGCCCGGGCTGAGGGTGAGGGTCGGTGCGACCAGGGTCAGGCTGGCCGTCGCCTGGTAGGGCAGGCCACTGATGGTGGTCGTGGCGGTGAGCGTGTCGCTGCCGCTTGAGGACGTGGCCGTATAGAGCCCGGAGGCCGAGACCGTGCCATGCAGCGCGCTCCAGGAGATGGCCGGCTGCGGGCTGAGGGCGACACCGCTGCTGCTGGTGGCCAGCGCGGTGAAGGCCTGGGTCTGGCCGGCGGTCAGGGTCGCCGCGTCGGGCGTGATGCTCAGGCCCGGGGTCGCCAGCGTGACCGCGGCGCTCTGGCTGAAGCCGGTCGTGCCCACCGTCGCGACCACCTGCAGGCTGCCGCTCGTGGCGCTGGCGGTGAACACGCCCGTGGCGCTGACCGTGCCGCCGCCGCCGACCACCGACCAGGAGATGGCCGGCTGCGGGCTCAGCGCCACTCCGCCGGGCGTCTCGACGGTGACGGTGAACGCCTGCGTCTGGGTGCGGGCCAGCGTCACCGACAACGGCGCCAGGACGATGGTCGGGGCGACCAGGGTGATGGCGCACGTCGACTGGTAGGGCAGTCCGCCGATGCTGGTGCTGGCGGTGACGGTGTCGGTGCCGCTGGAGGACGCGGCCACATACGTGCCGCCCGGCGAGATCGAGCCGTGCAGCGCGCTCCAGGTCAGCGTCGGCTGCGGGCTGAGGGCGGCGCCGCTGCCGTCCCGCGCGATCGCGCTGAAGGCCTGGCCCTGGCCACCGGTCATGGTCGCAGCGCTCGGCGCGATGCTCAGGGTCGGGGTGTCGAGCGTGACCGCGGCGCTGTGGCTGAAGCTGGTCGCGGCGACCGTGGCCACCACCTGCAGGCTGCCGTTCGCGGCGGTGGCGGTGAACAGCCCGGCCCCGGAGATGGTGCCGCCCGCGCCGACCACCGACCAGGTGATCGCCGGCTGCGGTGCGAGGGCCACGCCGCCCGGGCCCAGGACGGTGGCGGTGAAGAGCTGGGTCTGCGCCGCGGCCAGGCTGACCGTCGCGGGGCTGACGCCGACCGTCGGCGCGACCAGGGTGATGGCGGCGGCGACATGGTAGCTGGCGCCCGTGATTGTCGCGCTGGCGGTGACGGTGGCGCTGCCGCTCGAGGCGCCGGCGGTGTACAGGCCCGCAGCGGAGATCGCGCCGCCACTGCAGCTCCAGGTGATGGTCGGCTGCGGGCTGAGGGCGACGCCGCCGCTGGTCTCGGCGGTGGCGGTGAATTGCAGGCTCTGGGTGCCGGTCAGGGTCGCAGCGCCCGGGGTCATGACCAGCTGCGGTGTGGCCAGCGTCACCGCTGCGCTCTGCGCCACCGAGCCGAGGGTGGCTACGACCTGCAGGCTGCCGCTCGCGGCGGTGGCGGTGAACAGCCCGCCGCTGGAGACCGTGCCACCGGCGCCGACCACCGACCAGGTCACGGCCGGCTGCGGCACGAGGGCGGTCCCGCCCGGCCCGAGCACGGTGGCGGTGAAGGCCTGGGTCTGGGCCTCGGCCAGGGTCGCGCTGGTCGGCGCGACGCTGATGGTCGGCGCCGACAGGGTGATGGCGCCCGCGGCGTGGTAGGTGGCGCCGCTGATCGTCGCGGTGGCGGTGACCGTGTCCGAGCCGCTGCTGGCGGTGGCGGTGTACAGGCCGCCGCTGCTGATGCTGCCGCCCAGGCAGCTCCAGGTGATGGTCGGCTGCGGCACCAGCGCCACCCCGCTGCCATTCAGGGCGGTGGCGGTGTACTGCAGGGTCTGGCCGCTGGTCAGGTCGGCAGCTCCCGGGCTGAGGCTGATGGTCGGGGTCGAGAGCGTGACCGCGGCGCTGCGGCTGAAGCCGCCGGTGATGGTCGCCACGACCTCCACGCTGCCGGTCAGCGCGCTGGCGGTGAACAGTCCGCCGCCGCTGATCGTGCCGCCCACGCCGACCACCGACCAGGTGATGGTCGGCTGCGGCACCAGGTCCGTGCCGGCGGGCGTGGTGACCACGGCGCTGAAGCTCTGCGCCTGGCCGGCGGCCAGGGTCGCGCTGCCCGGGGTGATGGTGACGGTCGGCGAGGTCAGGGTCACGGCGGCGGTCGCCGTGTAGGCCGCACCATCGGTCGTGGCATGGGCGGTGACCGTGTCCGCGCCGCTCGAGGCGGTGGCGGTGTAGAGTCCGGCGCTGGAGATCGTGCCGCTGAGGCACGACCAGGTGATGGTCGGCTGCGGCACGAGCGCCGCCCCGCTGAAGTCCTTCGCCACCGCGCTGAAGGACTGCGTCTGGCTGCTAGTCAGCGTGCAGCTGGTCGGACTGATCGCCAGGGTCGGCGCGACCAGCGTCACCGCGGCGGTGGAGTTGTAGCTGGCGGCCGCGACCACGGTCGACGCGGTGATCGTGTCGGAGCCGCTGGAGGCGGTTGCGGTGTAGACGCCGGCGCCGCTGATGGTGCCGTGCAGACACGACCAGGTCACCGCCGGCTGGGGCGAGACCGGCGTGCCGGTGGCGTCCAGGACGCTGGCGGTGAAGGTCTTGCTCTGGGCGCCGCTGAGGGTCGTCGCGACCGGGGTGATGGCGACACTGTAGGCGCCGGTATAGCCGGTCGGCGTCTGGCCCAGGCGCTGGGCCAGCAGCCAGTTCCAGAACGGCAGGTTGGCGGTGGTCTGGCCGAAGGTCTCGTTCCAGCCGGCATGGCCGCCGCCCTTGCGCACCGTGATCTGCAGCATCGAGCCGCCGGTGTAGGTCTCGTTCTGCACCCAGGTCCAACCGACCGGGTTGGCGGTGGTGTAGTAGCCGGTGGCGGTGTTGGTGATCTCGCTGGCCGGGATCGAGCCGTTGCCGGCATTGTAGCCCCCGGCGACGATCGCGTTGTAGTCGGGGTGGGTGTTGAGGCAGCGCGTCTTGGTCGAGTCGGGCGGGACCGCGCCGCCATTGATCGACTGGTCGAGGTAGGTCGAGATCCCGCCCTCCCAGCCGTAGCCGTAGGTGCTGCCGGTGACACCTTCGTTGATGCGCCCCGCCGAGAGGATGATGTAGGCGGTGGTGTCATCGCAGTCGCCGATGATCCAGGTGATGGTCTTGGTGAACTTGCTGAAGTTGGTGAAGGTCGAGCCGATGCCCTGGATCTGGGCGATCGGAATGCAGGTGCACAGGGTGTAATTCGGGTTGGTGGCCGAGGCATAGGCATAGCGGATGATGCCGCCCGCGCCGGCGCTCAGGCCCATGGCATAGAGGCGGTTGTGGTCGATGTTGTAGTTGGCCAGGACGTACTGCATCGACAAGTCGACGCGGTTGATGGTCCCGGAGGTGCCATCGAAGGCGGCGCCGTTGCCGACATCGGATTGCGGCTGGACCACGATCACGCCCTGGTCGGCGAAGTAGGTCGAGCCGTTGTGGATCAGCTGCATCGGCCCGCTTCCAAACATGTAGCACAACTGGTTGGTGCTCGAGGGCGTGAGGGTGCCGTCGCTGGAGCCGTTGCCGACCTCGCCATCGCCATGCAGGCAGAAGACCAGGGGGTAGGGTGGTCCGGTGGGCGAGTAGTTCGCCGGCAGGTAGACCAGCATCGGCCAGGCGAAGGTGCCGGTGTTGGTGTAGCCGACCCCGGGGGCAGTGATGGGCGTCAGGGTGCCGCCGGCGATCGGGATCTCGACCGCATCCGTCACGCCCGCTGCGCAGACCAGTCCGAGCAGCGCGAGCAGGGTCCAGGCAGCAGCCCAGTGCGACTGGCGCTTATCGCAGCCCGTGCGTTCATGCCTGCGGAATCCGTGTTGCCTCAGCACCAATGCTTCGTTACACGACATTTCTTCTGTCCTTATTCGATTCGTCGGCAAATTCCTAGTGCTGCTCGCATATGCAGTCGACGAACGTGCCATCCGACCAATTTCTCACGGTTCACGCTGTTGCAATGCAATTATTCACGCGCTCCTCAACGCTGTCTGACGATGAAGTCGCATGCGCCATGGCAGTCCTCGACAGCCCCCTGCGGGACGGTCGGACGGCCGGGCCGTCCGACCCGGGAGACGCCCTCGGCAGCGGAAATGCTACATGGTGCGGCTATCGGCTGGGCAGTGTATGGAGATCTTGCATTTGCCCCGTGCGCTGCGCTCCTATCCTCGCCCTGCCGCCGGCACCCCCCGGCCAGGAAAGGTGCCATGCACGGCTGTGCCCGAGGTCGCTTCATGTCGCGTATGCTCGGCTGGGTGGCGTGGCCCCGGCCACATCCCGAGTGCGCTGCAGCGCGGCCTGGTCTCGGCCGGGCACCAGCCTACCTGGCGGCCGCCCTCCTCCTGAGCCTGATCCGCACGCCGGCGCCTGCGGCCGATGCCGGCGCGACCGTGAACGTGACGCCGGCCGGCGTGACGCTTCTGTATCCGACCGCCTCGCCCCCCTCCGCCCCAGCGTCCGCTGCCGTACCCGCCACCGGTGTCTCTGACGTCCCTGCCGCCACCGCCACCGCCACCGCCGCCAGCGACAGCGATCAGCTGCTACCGGGCGACCTGCTGCACATGGATGTCTATGACAATCCGGATCTGACCATCGAGCTGCGCGTGCCCAACAACGGGGCCATGGTCTTCCCCCTGATCGGTCCGCTCAGCGGCATCAAGGGCATGACCTGCGATGGCCTGTCGCACCTCATCGCGCAGCTGCTGGAGGCCAAGTACCTGACCAGCGCCCTGGTCACCATCAGCATCAAGGAGTACGGTCCCCGGCGCATCTACGTCATGGGCGGCGTGGCCAAGCCGGGCGCCTTCGACCTCAGCCCGTCGCTGAATGCGACCGCAGCACGCGCCATCGGCGAGGCCGGCGGGCTGGTCGATGATGCGGACCGTTCCAACATCGTGGTGCTGCGCACCGACAGCGCCGGCCAGAGCCTCTCGCTGCCGGTGACGCTCGGCAATACCGGCGCCGACATCCGCGACGTGACGCTGCGCCCCAACGATCTGATCATCGTCTCGCGCCTCGACCGGGTCTACATCACTGGCCGGGTCAAGAACCCGGGCAGCGTGCTGTCGAACCTCCCGAACCTGACCATCGCCCGGGCGCTGAGCCTGGTCGGCGGCTTCGATACCTTCGCGCGCAGTTCCGGCGTCCACCTGCTGCGCCCCGGCCAGCCGATCCGCCTGGTCGACGTCGATGCGATCATGGCCGGTCAGAGCGAGGACCTGCCGCTGCTGCCGGGCGACATGCTGATCGTCCCGGCACGCCGCTATTGAGCCGTCGCGCGCAGTGCGCATCGCCAACCTTCCCTGCGCTCCCTGCCCCGGTGTCCGCCTGCGTCGTCGAGGTCTGAGTCCATGAGCCGTATCGGCATGATCCTGCCCGCGCACTACGCCTTCGCGCGCGGCAACGGCATCCGCCAGGAGGCGGTGCTCAAGGGCCAGGGCCTGACCCTGCTCGGCCACCAGGTCGAGATGCTCACCCCCTGGGTGGTGCCGGAGGCGGGCAGCCTCGACGTGGTGCACTTCTTCTATGGCGGCCTGGCCCTGGCGGACATCGCGGCGGTGCGGCAGATCCGCCCGCGGCGCCTGGTCTTCTCGACCACCATCGACTCCAATCAGGGCTTCTGGGCCTACCGCCTCGCCGCCTGGCTCGGCACGCAACTGGGCGCGCTGCACACCATCCCGGGCGAGTTCCGCCGCCAGGCCCTGCTCGCCGACGCGGTGGTGGTGCGCTCGGAGCATGAACGCGAGCGCGTGGTGCGCGGCCTGGGCATCCCCGCCGCCAAGGTCCACCTCGTGCACCTCGGCATCGATCTCTCGGGCATCGACGCGCTGCGCTGTGCCGCGACCAGCACCCGGGAGGGCGTCTTCCACCTCAGCACCTTCGGCCAGCCGCGCAAGAACGTGCTGCGGCTGATCGCCGCGGTCGGACCGACCGGCCTGCCGCTGACCATCGCCGGCTCCTGCCCGCCCGAGCTGCTGCCCGGGATCACGGCCGCGGCCAAGCCCTTCCCCGGGATCACGATCCGCGGCTTCCTCACCGCCGCCGAGCGCGATGAGCTCTATTACCGTTCGCGGGTCTTCGCCCTGCCCAGCCTGCATGAGGGCACCGGCCTGGCCGCGCTCGAGGCCGCGGCGCGCGGCTGCCAGGTGGTGATCACGCGAAACGGCGGGCCGCCCGACTACTTCTCGGGTCTTGGCCGGCTCGTCGACCCGCTCTCGGTCGCAGAGCTGCGCGCGGCGATCCTCGCCGCGCACCACGCCGACGCCCCGCCCATCGCCGGCGCGATCAGTGCACGCTTCAACCTGCGCACTTGCGCCGAGGCCCTGCAGGCGGTCTATCAGGCCTGATGCGCGTGGCGGTACCCTGGATCCTGGTCGCGAACCTCTTCAACCGCGTGCTGACCATGGGCACGCAGCTGGTCATCGGCTTCCTGCTCGTGCCCGAGCAGGTCGGGGTGTTCGCGGTCGCGGCCGGGGTGGTCGGCATGGCCTCGCCCTTCCAGTCCGGCGACCATGCCCGGCTCGCCCTGCAGGACCCGGTCGATCCGGCGCGCACCGCCGCGACGCTGCGCAACTGGCTGCTGGCCGGCTGCACCATCAGCTGCGTGCTGTGCATCGTGGTGCTGCCGGCACTGGGCAGCCGCGTGGCGCTGGCGCCGCTGGCCTGCCTGTCGCTGATCGGCCTGATCCGCGCGCTCAGCTCGGTGCGGGTGGTGCTGCTGTCGCGCGCCGGGCGCAGCGCGGCGATCGCCGCCTCCGGCGCCTGCGAAGGCGCCGCCCGCAGCGTTGCGCTGATCGGCACGGCGCTGCTCGGCGCCGGGATGTGGAGCCTGGTCTTCGGCGAGGTCGCGGCGGTGGTGATCTCGGCGACGCTCCTGCAGCGCTTCGAGCCCGGACCCGCCGCCGCCGGCTGGATCCTGCCGCCGGGCTTCGTACGCAAGCTCAGCGCCACTCTCGGGGTGTGCCTGCTGGTCGGCTTCGAGCTCAACAGCGCCTCGGTCGCGATCGGCCACTTCTGCACGCCGGCTGCAGCCGGCAGCTACGCCTTCGCCTACCGCATCGCCAGCCAGGTCACGGTGCTGCTGCTGCCCTTGATCACCCTCGAGGCCATCCCGCGCCTGCTCGCGGCGCGCGGCAGCCTGACGGAGATGCTCGCGGTGTCGGGCCTGGAGCGGCGCCGCCTGCTGATGATCGCCGGGCCGATGGTCGTGGCGGTGGTGGTGCTCGCACCGCTGGTCATGGTCCTGGTCTGGCATGAGCGCTGGCGCGAGGCGGCGGTGATGCTGCGCTACCTCGGGCTCTCGGTCGGGCTGCGCCTGGCCTACTCCATGGCCAAGGCCCACCTCGAGGTGCTCGGCGCCTTCTCGCGCATCCTGATGCTCAGCGTGGTCGACACCGTCCTGATCCTCTCCACCCTTCTGGTGGCCGGCCAGCTCGGCTCGGCGCTGGGCATGGTCCGGGGATTGTGCGCCGAGTCGGCATTCATGCTGCTGTTAAGCGCGTGGCTGGCGCGCACGCTGTTGCGACGGAGGTTTTCCGCACCATGAGCGCATCCCCGCTGTCGTGTCCCGGCCGTCTCCCCCGGGCCCTGGCGCTGGCCCTGCTGCTGACCGCAGCCTGGCTGGGGGCGCGCCCGGTGTGCGCCGCCGATGAGGTGCAGCTGACCTGCACGCTGTGGCGCATGGGTGGCGGGGTCAGCGGCTGCGGCGTGCTGGCACGCTACCCGGCGCCCGGCCCGCGCCTGGTGGTGTGCGAGCGCACCACCAGCGTGCCGCATAATGAGGATTACGCGCCCCTGACCGTGCTGACGGTCATCGATCCGACCGGGCATACCGTGGCCTGGGCCGACCTCACCGGCCAGGAGCCGCAGGGGCATTGCGAGCTCACCGTGCCGCCCGGCCCGGCCGGCATCTGGCGCGTCTCGCTGGCGGGCGGCCGCACCCTCGACCGCATCGCCATCCGCCTGCCGCCGAGCCGCGCCTGGGGCGTGCGCGGCGAGATGGCCCTGGGCATGCTCCCCGGCGAAGAACGCAGCGGCTGGCTGTGGATCCCGCCCGGCACCTCCGAGCTGCAGCTGCAGGCGATCGGCGGCGGTGCGCTGACGCTTAGCGGCGCCGATGGTCAGGTGATCGCCGGTGGCAGTCCCAATCGGCGCGGCGTGGTGCGCTACCCGGCGCCACCGGGCGGGGTCGCGCTGCAGCTGGCGAGCACGGGTCCGCTCAAGGCCCTGGCCATCGAGGGCGTGCCGGGCGTGCTCTGTGCGGACGCCGCCAGCGCCGCCGATCTGGCTGGGGACACCAGCAGCGTCGCCGGCCTCCTGGTCGCGGGTCCGCTGCAGGCGCGTGCGCGCGCCTGGATGGTCGCCGCCGCGGCCGGGGACCTCGCGCCGCACCTGAGCTTTCCACCTGCGGTGCCGGCGCATCCGGACCGTCCCCTGGAGAGCGTCCAGCTCTATGGCCAGTACGGGCCGCTCTCCAGCCTGGATGCGGTCTGCGCCGCCCAGGCCCTCGATCCGTCGCGCGCAGACTTCGCGACCATCGTCATCCCGCCGCGGCCCAGCGACCGTCCGGACACCACGCTGCACGGTCCCAACATCGATCCGTTCGACGCCCTGGGCCTGGCCACCCTGGTGACTGCCGACACGCCGTTCAACCCGGCCTTCGGCAATGCCGCGCTGACCACGCGCGCCACCTTGCTGGCCTTCTTCCATGTCGCGCGTCTCGACGGCGATGACCTGGTGCGCGAAAGCGACCTGGCGACCACCGACTACCCGATGACCCATGCCTTCTTCGACTACCTCGGCTCGTTCTCCATGCCCCTGGTCCTGCTGCATGGCCATCTCGATCCCGTGGCCGAGGCGATCTGGCGCGACGCGGCGATCAATGTCGGCGACCGTTTGGCCGACTACCACGGCTACCAGACCAATCAGTTCTGGCATGTCGTGCTCGGCCACCTCTGCGTCTACCGGGCCACCGGCGAAGTGCGCTTCCGCCACTTCTTCGAACGCCAGGTCATGCAGATCATCGCCCGCAGCGCGCAGTCCAAAAGCGAGTTCGGCCAGCATCCGGCCGGCTACTTCCTCGAGGCCTATGGTCCGGACGGAAACTACGATGCGATCTCCGGCACCTGCCTGGCCGAGGCCTGGCGCAGCTACCGCAGCCTGCCCGATGCCGATCCCACGCTGGTACGGCTGCTGCACGATGCGATCGCCAAGGATCTGGCCTTCACCTCCTGCCACTGGCTGCCGCAGCCCGATGGCAGCGTGGTCGGCCCGACGGCGATGGTGACGCGCAAGGTCTTCTCCTTCGCCGACCAGGGCTGGCCCGGCACCCGGCTGGTGCGCGACGAATTCCCGCTCGCCGCCGCGCAGTTCCTCCTGGTGTCCGAGCCCGCAACCGGGCTCGGCAAGGCGGAGCTCTTCCCGTATGTGGTCAACACCGAGCGCTGGGCCGAGCGCGCCCTGGCCAAGGAGGTGCCGCTCGGGGCCAACCGCTACCACAGCACCGATGACCTGCGACGCGGCTTCAACGCACCCTGGACCCATGCCGCGCTGGTCGCCGCCGCGCTGCCGGTGGCCACCCCCGCGGTCATCCCCTGCGCCGGCCCCGACGGACGCTGGGAGGTGCCCGGCCAGATCGCCTGGAAGCAGGGTCCGCTCTACGGCCTGTGCTTCTATGATGCGCCGTCCTCGCCCTTCCTGGCCGCCACCTGCCGCACCGGCGGCGCGCCCTCGGCGCTGTGGACCGCGGCCACCGGCGCGGCGCTGCTCTCCCAGCACGACACCCACTTCGAGGACTCGCCGCTTGGCAACAACGGCATCAGCGGTCCCGACGACTGCACGCACAGCTGCGTGTTCGGCCAGTATGACGGCGCGCTGTGGTGGAGCGGGCGTGAACGCGCAACCCTGGCCTGGCTGCAGCCGGGGCGTGCCTGGCGGATCAGCGGCGCGGCCGCGGCCAAGCCCGCAGCGCCGGTGGCCTGGGACTACCGCATCGGCGACGGCTGGCTCGAACTCACCGTCACGGTCGCCCTCGACGGCCTGACCGAGCCGTGCCTGAACCTGCCCTTCCTGCTCCAGGCCCAGGGTGCGGCGCTGGAGCTGACCGGCCCGGGCGCGGCGCGCTTTCGCGCC
>Ga0302314_10011612_pt1 | contig 15345 bp, 14 predicted proteins | sample III_Palsa_N2_3_FD_200533 | JGI IMG/M metagenome (GOLD analysis project Ga0302314, IMG submission 200533) | Peat permafrost microbial communities from Stordalen Mire near Abisko, Sweden - III_Palsa_N2_3 | ecosystem: Environmental > Terrestrial > Soil > Palsa > Peat permafrost | place: Sweden...
ACCTGGCGAAGAACACCACGTCCTACGTCACCCATGACGGGCAGATCGAGGGCGACTCGATCCGCTGCCCCTATCACGGCTGGCGTTTCGGCGCGGACGGCAAGTGCAACGAGATCCCGTTTTCCTCGCTGCCCATTCCCAAGGCCGCCTGCGTGCGCTCCTGGCCGGTGGTGGAGAGCCTCGGCGCGGTCTTCGTCTGGCACGACCCGGAAGGCGGCGAGCCGGAGTGGGATGCGCCGAACCTGGCGGAGTGGGACGACGCCGGCTGGGTGCGCCACCAGTGGGATCACCTGGGCCAGCTCAAGTGCCACCAGCAGGAGATCATCGACAACATCGCCGACTGCACTCATCTGCAGCCGGTGCATGGCTCCATCGTCAATTTCTTCGAGAACGAGTTCCGCGGCCATCTGGCCATCCAGCGTCAGGGCGGCCCGCACCGCACCCTGGTGAGCAGCGACGGCAAGAGCCCGATCCTGATCACCGACACGGTGTATCACGGTCCCGGCGTGCTGCTGTCGCGCATGGCGGGCATGTATGACGCGGTGATCCTGATCATGCACACCTCGGTGGAGGATGGCACGGTACAGGTGTGGCACGCGCTGATGGTGCGCTCGCCGAGTGGTTCGAAGCCGGTGACGGCGCAGGACACCGAGGGCGCGCGCATGTACCAGGCCGCCGCGCTGGCGGCGTTCTCGCAGGATTTCGAGGTGTGGTCCAACAAGCGCGCCTGCATCAACGGCATGTTCATGCCCAGCGACGGCGCCTTCCGCAAGGCGCGCCTCTGGTACAAGCAGTTCTACAATCCGCGTGCGAAGAAGGACGAGTTCCTCAAGCAGTCCGAGGGCGTCTACGTGCCGGTCGGCATGAAACCGGCGCCGGAAGCGGCGCGCGGCAATGTCTCCCTGGCCGATGCGGTGGCGGCGGAGAACCAGGCGCAGGCGGCCTAGTTTTAGAGCGCAGTTCGTTGTAACCAAAGCTCCTCTTCCGCGGCGTTGGAAGAGGAGCTTCGTTGTTGCGGGCGGTGTAGCAGCGGCGAGTGAGGCGTTTGCCGCGCCGTGCCGTCAGGACATCCGCTGTGCTTTCCGCCCGCCTTGCCTCATTTGACGAGGCCGACGCCGGTGCAATCCACGTGCTTCACGGATTCCGGGGCGCTGCAGTAGGAAAGCGCGGGATTGTCGTCGGGATTCTTCGTCGGATCGAACACCTGGCCATCAGGGCAGGATACCTGGGAGGCCATCCAGCGCTTGCAGGAATAACGTACCCGGCAATCCGGGTGTTCGTAGGAGCCGTCATCCTTGCCGATGCAGAAATCGGAATCCCCGCGCAGGGCGGGTACATCCTTGAGTGAAGGAACCGCGGCCGCCGCTGCGGAAAAGGACAGCGCCACCGCCGCGACCACGGTGGAACACACTGCCAGATGCCGCCATGTCTGTTGCTTCATACCTCTCCCTCCTCTTCTTCGGTGAACAAGCCGGCTTGCGTGCAGCGTCGGTCTGGAAACGAGGGCGCAACGATCCCGTCCCCGGCAGTCATGGAAGACCAGGGTCTATCGAGAAGCGCTGTGCGTCCCACGCCGTGCATGCAGCGGCAGCTTGCGCCCGTGCGCGGCGCGCCTGCCCTGCCGTCCAGCCCTATGGCTCACGGATGCCACTTGGATGCGGCGAGCATGGGGAATGGTTGCAATGGACTTGCGCAGTCCGACAAGTGGCGCGATGCACTTGCGGCGCAATCCGGAAGTACTGCAATGCCCGACGCGCGGTGATTGGATAAGGTTATTGTGCGTTGATCGGTCCGGCAGTGCATCGCGTTAGACTGTGGGCATGAGCAGCCCGCTACCGCCTTCCGCCCCGCCGCCGGTGCTTGCCGGCGCGCGCGTGCTGGAATACGCCATTGTCGATGAAACGGTGGTCTTCACCGGCCGGCTGCATCTGTACAGCGGCAATGAGCGCATCGGCAGGGTGCCGCGCCTGGCGATCTGCCGGGAATTCGACGATGGCCAGTATCTGCTGGTGCACTGCGGCGAGGACTGGGAGGCGCTCGGCGTGCAGGCCTGGAACGGACCGCTGGCGCGCGGGCCGGCATCGGTCGACGAGGTGAAGCAGCGCGCCGAAAGCTACTATGCCGGGCTCTCCTCGCGGTGGATCAGGCTGGAGGTATCGCTGGAGGATGCCGAGGCCTACCACGAGGCGCAGGAACGGGAGTTCATCTGCTCCTTCTGCGGCCGGGGGCCGCATGAGCTGCCCAGTGTATTCAGGGGCGGCAACGCCACCATCTGCGGCGACTGCGTGCGCGAACTGTACAGGATGCTGGATGAGCCCGATGATGCGCCATCCCTGCAATAACCGTTGGAGCTGCTGTCTTGATCGCGCCGATGCCTGAAGTGAAAAGCGGCGCCATTGTCGCGCTGCGCCTGTTCGACATCGCCTATGCCATCGACCTGGCGCGGGCCGAGTCGCTGTGGGCGCAGCGGCAGGGCGGGGCCAGCAGCCGCAGCCAGCTCAGCGCCACCCCGGCCAAGGCGGTGGCGTTCGACGTGCCGCCGGTGCTGCTGCCGCTGGACGCGGTGCCGCTGCACATGGAAGGCATCGGCGTGAACGCCACCGCCACGGCGCGGCTCTACGATTTCGGGGTGGTGGCGCTGGCCCTGCGCATCCCGGTGGCGGATCACGATTGGGCCTCGTACACGCGCCTGTGCAACGCGGCGGCGCAGTCGATCGACTCCTCGGTATGGGAGGCCCTGCTGCAGCGCGTGCGCCTGCCGCTGGTCTCGGCGCTGGACCGGCCCTATGCCAGCGGGGTGCAGGAGGACTACCTGCTGGCCATCGTGCAGCAGTGGAGCGAGCCGCAGAAAACGGCGGATCTGGAACAGCGCCTCGACCTGGTGCCGCTGTTGTCCGGCGAGCGGCGGCCGCTGTCGGAAGGCGCGCGGCGCGAGCTGCTGCGGCAGCGCTTCTCCTACTACGAGGACGACCTGGTGGTGCTGACCTGGGACCGCGCCTTCATCGTCGAGCCGCGCGGCGACTCGGACGTGGCCGACGTGCTGGAAGTCGCCAATGCGCAGCTGCTGGAGCAGCGCTACTACGACGAGATGCTGGACGACGAGCTGCCGCGCATGTACGACCTGGTGGAGCTGGCGCAGCGCGCCAGCCACTGGTATGCGCCGCGCCGCTTTGCCGACCTGGCGCGGCGCTTCTATACCCTGGTAGCGGAAGTGACCGAGCTGACCGAAAAGGCCGACAACGCCCTGCAGGTAACCGAGGATGTCTACCTGGCGCGCATCTACGCCGCGGCGCTGGAGCAGTTCCGCGTGCCGAAGATCGGCGCGGCGGTGGACCGCAAGCTGGCCATCATGCGCGATACCTATACCGCGCTGTACAACGAGGCCGCCGGCCGGCGCGGCGAGCTGATGGAGCTGGCGATCATCGTGCTGATCCTGGTGGAGATCGTGGTGGCGCTGGTGCAGAAGTTCTAGAAACTCCCGGCCGCCCCTGCGCCGCTGCTGCCGACTCGTGCCCCGGCGCGGCATTAAGCGGATAATGCGCGCCTTGGGGAGTCCAACAATAATGAGTGTGTCGCTGGGATCGAACGTGCCGCGCCGGGGCAATGCCTTCTCGCGCTGGCTGGGCCGTGTGGTGTTGAGGGCTATGGGCTGGCGCCTGCAGGGGGCCATCCCCGATTTGCCGAAAATGATCCTCATCGGCGCGCCCCACACCTCCAATATGGACGGGGTGGTGTCGTTCGTCGCCATGACCGCCCTGGGGCTGCGCGCCGGCACCATGGTCAAGGACAGTGCCTTCCGCGGCGTCACCGGCGTGTTGCTGCGCTGGCTCGGCGCCCAGCCGATCGACCGCAACAGCGCCAAAGGGGTGGTGGAGCAGACCATCGACGCCTTCAAGCGCCTGCCGGGCTTCGTCCTGCTGCTGGCGCCGGAGGGCACGCGCAGCGCAGCGGCGGAGTGGAAGCGCGGCTTCTACCATGTCGCCAGGGGCGCCAGAGTGCCGGTGGTGCCAGCGGCGATCGACTACAGTCGCAAGCGCATCACCTTCGGGCCGCCGCTGGCCGCCAGCGACGACTTCGAGGCGGATCTGCGCCAGCTGCTGGGGTTTTACGCCGGGCACTCCTCGCCGCGCCATGCGCAGCGGCTGTCCCGCCCTCTGTGCGAGGCGCAGGGGCGGGAGTGGCGTCCTTCGGACGAGCCGGACCTTTAGCCGCGCCCGCCGCTTTCCCCGATAGGCCCGCCGGGGCGACCGTTCCCCCGAAGAACTGACTCGCCTGTCGGTTCCAGCCCGAAGCTCCGCTGCGTTGCGCTTACAGTCGCTCGACGGGCTGGCGCGGCAATCGCGCGCCCGGCTTTGGGCATGGAGTGAAGATATGACACCTTTATTGATCGGCTTCGGTGCGATCGGCATTCGGGCGATGAAGCACCAGCTGATCGCGGCTACCGGGTCGATCACGGCCATCGCCGTGGGTGACGAGGCGGCTGTGGCCACCCTGGGCGCGCTGCAGGGTCGTCACACGCTGCACAGTGTCCGCCTGCAGGTGCCGGCCGAGCTGTACCGGACCCGCGGCTGGAGGCCGATTTTCGATCACAATGTGCTGGGCTTGTTCGCCACGCTGCGGCCCCTGCTGCTGACGCCGCGGATGGTCGCACTCTATGCCGAGCTGGGCACCCTGGAAAGCGGCGGTGCGGCCGCCCTGTTCGCGCGCGAGATCACCGGCATGCGCCTGGGGCACCAGATCATCGCCAACCTCTTCAAGCCGGTGACCGAGAATGGCGCCCAGGTCACCTATCTGGCCGACACCCAGCTGTTCACCCTGGGACATTGCGCCATGTCGATGCAGATCGTGGCCGAGGATCATCTGATGCGTTCCAGCGTGACCAGTGCCGGCTTCGGCTTTGCCGATGCCGCCGCGGTGGTGATGTGGAACGAACACCTGGAGCGGGCCCAGCTGCTGCTCGAAGCCAGCGCCAACCAGCGCCGCACCGAAATCGGCCTGGTGGCGATGAATGGCACGCGGGTGCAGCGTGAAGTGAAAGTAGTGGTCGGCGGGCGCTAGGGCAGGCCCTAGCCGCCGCCCAGGCCGAAGCGGCGCATCAGCAACTGATCCTTGATCCGCACCGGCAGTCGCGCCAGGCGCGGCAGGGTGCTGCTGCCCGATCCCAGGCGAATCACAGCCCGCGGGCTGGAGGCCAGCACCTCACGCACGAATGCCTTGGCGAATACCTTGGTCGGGGTGGCGTGCTCCTGCGAGGCGCCCGCCCGCCTGGCGATGCTGTCGGCAAATTTTGCGTAGAGCCGCCAGGTGTGTCGCCCGGTTTGCGCCTGGGCTCCGGCGCCGAAGCCGGACTGGATGCCGCCGGGCTGCACCAGCAGCACCTCGATGCCGAAGGGTTTCAGCTCCATGCGCAGCGCGTCGTTGAGGCTGTGCAGCGCCGCTTTGCTGGCGCAATAAGGCCCGGCGAAAGGCGTGGTGAGCACGCCGGAAACGCTGCCCACGTTGACGATGCGGCCGCTGCCCTGGCGGGCCATGGCCGGCACCACCGCCTGCACCATCGCCACCGGCGCGGTGAGATTGGTTTCCCACTGCCGGCGCAGCTCGTCCAAAGGCAGCTCGGCCGTCGGCCCCATCACCGGAATGCCGGCATTATTCACCAGCACGTCCACCGCGCCATGCTGCGCCTCCACTGCGCTGATCGCCGCGGCGATGGAGGCCGCGTCGGTCACGTCCAGCGCCAGCGTATGGATGCCCTGCGCCGCCAGTGCCTCAAGGGTTTGCGGCTTGCGCGCCGTGGCGTAGGTGATGCAGCCGCGTGCCTGAAAGGCTTCGGCCAGGGCGTAGCCGATGCCGCTGGAGCAGCCGGTGATGAGCACGACGGGTTTTGTTTTCATCGTTCCTGGTCGGAGAGCCTGTAGCCTGCAATGGCATCAATCGTAGCCGCGGCCGAAGTCATTTTGCGCCGTCCCGCAATAAAAAAGCGCCTCGCCTGAATTTCCGGCGAGGCGCTTTGGGAGGACGCGGCCTCAGTTGGCGGCGGGTGCCGCGGGAGCGGCGGCTGGTGCCGCCGGTGCTGCCTTGTGGGCGTGATGCCGCTTCTCCGCCTCGTTGCGGAACAGCTTGTCCGCGGTGGCTTTCTGGTCGTCGGACAGGGTGCCGTACAGCGCGGTGAAGGCGGTGACCAGCTTCTGCATGTTGTCGGCATGCAGCTGCGCCAGGGCGGCGTAGGACTTCATCGCGTCATCCGCGTTCAGGCCGGAAATTTTCTGCGCGCGGTCGCGGAAGGCCTCATCGGTCTTCTGCGCGTTGTCGCGCATGGTCTGCGCGAAGGCCTCCCACTGCTGGGTCTGCTGGTCGGTGATCTTCAGCTTGGTGTGCAGATCCTTGATGCGCTTCTCGACGAAGTCTTCGTGTTTCCCGGCGGGGGCGGCCTTGGCCGGTGCGGCGGCGGGCGCGCTCGGCGCGGCTGCCGTGGTGCCTTGTGCCAAGGCGGAGGTGGCGAGCAGGGCCAGCGTCAGCACGGCGGGCGCGGCAAGGGTACGGATCGTATTGTTCATGACTGGATTCCCGTAATGGATTCTTGGATTGGCGAGAACAGCGTTGAAATACCAGAAAGTATTCATGGTCGGGCTTGCGGGCCCGGCCGGTGACGGCGCGGCTCAGTAGCCGGGAGCGGGCGGCGGGTAATAGCCGGGCGGATAGCTGTTCGGGTAGTAAACCACGCCCGGCGGCGGCGGCGGGGGTGGCGCCGAATAGACCACGGCGGGCGGCGGCTGCGTGGCGCCGATGATGGCGGCGCCGGCGACGGCTCCGAGCAGGGCGCCAACCACCAGGCCGCCACCACCTCCGCCACCGTGATAGCCGCCACGGTAGCCACCATGGTAGCCGTAACCAGGGCGGCCGCCGCCGTGCCAGCGATCCGCCTGCGCCGGCAGAACGGCCGCCGCCGACGCAGCGACGAGGGCCGCCACGGCGATGCGGCGATAAGGGGATATTCGAGAGTTCTGCGTCATAAACGTTGCCTCCTGCTGGTTCATGGTTATGGTCTGCGCCAGCCCGCCACTGCATGCCTGACCGGGAACCGCTCGGCGCGACGACGGCCAACAAAGCGGCCTGTTCCGGCACCGCATTCCTTTGCCGTCACCGGAGTGTATGACAGTGCCGGTGACGCTTCGTTTAAGACGCCCGGCGAAAAGCGCGCCGGCCCGTTCTTCCATTTGAACGATTGTATGCCCGTAGAGCGGAGCTTGCGTGGGGCGTCCCGCCAGGGCGGTTGGGCTCTCCGGGCGCCAATGGAGCGTGTGTTAAGTATTGTTAAGCGTCGCCGCGCAGGCTGCGCTGGATACGTAGCAGCACCACTGCCAACAGTACGGCCGGAATCAGCAGCGCCAGATTGTGCAGACGCGGCGTGCACACCGCCCCGGTGAAGGCGCCGAGCAGGAAATGGGCGCAGACCAGGCCGAAGGTGCGTGCCTGTCCGAGGCCGTCGTCGCGCTGTCCCGGCTGAAAGGCCAGGAACAAACCTTCGGCGAAGCGGCGCAGGTTGCCGGTGGTCATTACCGAGTTGTAGGACCAGCTTCCCACCTTGGGAAAGCTGGAGTTCTGCAAGGCGGCGACGAAGGACAGGCCCAGCACCAGCCACAGGTCCGGAAACGAAGCGGGCAGCCACGCCGCGCAACACAGAAACAGTATTTCCAGCACCAGGCAGAGCAGCGCCGGGTGGCGCAGCAAGGGCCGGGGCGAAGGCCGCGCGAGCAGCTGCGCGGTGAAGACGCCGAGCAGGAAAGCGATGATCGGCGGGATGTGACGCCAGGCCTGCGGCCAGTCGCCGGCGGCGGCGAAGACGCCGAGCAGCACCACGTTGCCGGTCATGGCGTTGGCGAAGACGTGGCCGTGGCCGACATAGGTGAAGGCGTCGAGGAAGCCGCCAGAAAGGGTGAGCAGGGCGGCCACTTCAAGTGTGGCATGAGGCGGGGCGGGGGTAGCGGGCGTGCTCAAGGTCGGATGCCGTTCCGTTTCGGGTGTCAACATGAAACGAGCGGGCGCGCTTGCCGCTTCAAATCCCGGGGCGCGGCAGGACTCATGCGGCGCGGCGGTCGAATGCCTGCTTGGCCGCGGTGATGTCCTGCAGGTGCTGCTCGACCCAGCGGTCGAGCAGGGTGATGGGCCCGCTCAGCGAAGCGCCGAGCGGCGTCAGCGAATACTCCACCCGCGGCGGCACCTCGGGATAGGCCTGGCGCGCGACGAAGCCGTTACGCTCGAGTCGGCGCAGGGTCTGGATCAGCATCTTTTCGGAAATGCCGCCGATCTGCCGCCGCAGTTCCGAGGTGCGGGCCGGCCCCCTGGCGAGCCGGTGCACCAGCAGCAGCGCCCATTTCTCCGCCAGCACATCGAGCACGGCGCGGGCCGGGCAATCGGCGTTGAACACGTTCGCATCGCGGCGGGGATAGTCGGCGGGTTTCAGCATTCCTAAAACTTACCAGAAGGTAGGTACTTGTTCAATGGAAAGCCAAGTGCAATGCTTCCATCGGTCGCCGCCGACCGTCGCTGCGCTGATCAGTCGGCATGGCTCGCCGCCAATAACCATAACTGCCCCTTAGCCCGAGGAATACTCCAATGAAACTCTTTTATACGCCCGGCGCCTGTTCGCTTTCGCCGCATATCGCCCTGCTCGAGGCCGGGCTGCCTTTCACGTTGAGCAAGGTCGACCTGAAGATCAAGAAGCTCGAATCGGGCGAGGACTTCAACGGCATCAACGGCAAGGGCTATGTGCCGGCGCTGCAGTTCGACGATGGGCAGGTGCTGACCGAGGGCTCGGCCATCGTGCAGTACATCGCCGATCAGAAGCCCGCCGCCGGCCTGGCCCCGGCCGCCGGCACGGTGGAGCGCTACAGGCTGCAGGAGTGGCTGAACTTCATCACCGCCGAACTGCACAAGCCGATGGGCTCGATGTTCAACCCGGCGCAGGCCCCGGAGTGGAAGGAGTCGGTCAAGGCCACGCTGTCGAAGCGGCTCGACTGGCTGTCGAAGCAACTCGAGGGCAAGCAGTACCTGATGGGCGAGAAGTTCAGCATCGCCGACGGTTACCTGTTCACCATTCTCAACTGGGCCGGCATGGTCAAGTTCGATCTGGCCCCATGGCCACTGATCCAGCAATACGCCGCGCGCGTCAGCCAACGGCCGAAGGTGGTGGAGGCGATGAAGGCCGAAGGGCTGCTGCAGTAGGAGCGGCGGGTTGCGCCGCTGGTGGGGCACGTGCTGAACCACGTTCCTCCCTGCGGCGCGGCCTGATGCAATGGCTGGTTGCCGCCGGCGCTAAACTCGGCCCATGATGACTTCGCCCCCAGCGGATAATCGGTCCAGCGTATGCCCCCTGTGCGGCGGCGCCAACGATTGCGGCATGGCGCGGAGCGGGAATCCCGCGGAGCCCTGCTGGTGCGAGAAGGCGCGGTTCTCTCCGGGCCTGCTTGCGCGCGCGGCACAGGCGCGGACAGGTGAGTCCTGCATCTGCATCCGCTGCGTCCAGGCGCAACACGCAGCGAGTCAGTGACGGCCGCGGCGATCGCAAGGCTCAATCCCGCCAGCCGCTGGCAATGTTGCCGCCGCGGCGCTTATGATCGTTTGACGCCAGGGCGCCGGAGGAACGCGCCATGATCCGGGTGCTGATCGCTTGCTGCCTGCTGTGCGGTGCCGCGCGGGCCGATGGCCTCAAGGACATCGGCGCGGCCATCGGCGCGCAGAACCATGGCCAGTACGAGATCGGCATCGTCCTCTACACCTCGGCGATCCACGATCCGCAGCTCTCCGATCACGACCGCGAGGTCGCCTTCTATGATCGCGCCGATGCCTACCAGGCGGAGGGCGACTACGACCTGGCCATCGGCGATTACAGCGAGCTGCTGCGCCTCGACCCGCAGCACAGCTGGGCCTACTACAATCGCGGCCAGTCCTACTGGTCCAAGGGTGACAAGGACAAAGCCATCGCCGACTTCGACCAGGTGGTGCGCCTGGATCCGCGCAACGCCCGCGCCTGGTGCGCGCGCGGCAATGCCTATCGCTCCCGCTACGATTACCCGCATGCGCTGGCCGACTACGATACCGCGCTGCGGCTCGACGCGGCCGATCCCTGGATGTGGTTCAACCGCGCCGTCGCCTACAACGACCAGGGCGACAGCGGCCGCGCCATCGCCGACTTCGGCCAGGCGCTGCGACTCGATCCGCGCTACGAGCAGGCCTGGGTTGACCTGGCCCAGGCGCACCGCTCCGCCGGCAGCCCGGATCAGGCCATCGACGACTACACCCAGGCGCTGCGACTCGATCCCGGCAATGCCGTTGCCTGGTACAACCGCGCCAATCTTTACGGCGCCAAGGGCGAGGTCGAGCGAGCCATCGCCGACTATGACCGCGCCCTGAGCCTGTCCCCGCAAAATGCCTGGGCCTGGTTCAACCGCGCCGGCATGCACCTGAGCCATGGCGACTACGAGGCCGCCATTGCCGACTACCAGAAGGCGATGAGCCTCAAGCTGGACAGCGCCGACGCCCGCTTCGGCCTGGGCAGCGCGCGCTTCTTCGCCGGCCGCTACGACGAAGCGGCGGACGATTTCGGCCACGCCCTGGCCATGCCGGCCGACTCCACCCTGGCGATGGTATCCGGCGATGCACCCGGCGCCGCCAACACGGAACTGCGCTATCAGCTGATCTGGCGTTACCTTGCGAAACGCCATGCCGGACGGGATGCCGCCGCGGAGCTGCGCAGCGCCAGCGCGGCCTTGAACGATACGGCGTGGCCGTCGCCGGTCATCGACTATCTGCTCGGCAGCATCGACGCCGAGCGGCTGCTCGCACTTGCCGCCGATGCGGATCCCGGGCGCAGGCAACAGCAGCAATGCGAGGCAGGTGCTTATCTGGCGGAGGCCAGCCTGCTTGCAGGCGATCGCGATGCCGCCCTGCAGCGCTTCGAGCAGGCCCGCACGCAATGTCCCGCCAGTTTCGTCGAATACAACCTTGCCACCGCCGAGCTGCGGCATCTGACGTCACCGCACTGAGCGCGAGCTCCCGTCAGCTGGTCTGACGGATCGTCTCGACGAGCAGCCGCGAGCGATCAGCGCAAGGGCCGACCAGGATCTCGACTTCTCCCGGCTCGAACACGGGCCTGAGATCGAGGCCGAGGAAGCGCAGCTCCGACGCGGGCAGGGTCATGGCGACGGTGCCGGTTTCCCCGGGCCGCAGGCTGATCTTGGCGAAGCCCCTCAGCTCCAGCAGCGGCCGCGCCACGCTGGCCACCTTGTCGCGTGTGAACAGGAAGACGGTCTCCTCGGCTGCCCGCTGGCCGGCATTGGTGACTTCCACCCGAACCTCGATGCTGTCCCTTTCCGTCACGGTGTCCGGCGTGACGCGAAGATTGGCCAGCGTGAAGCTGCCGTAGCCGAGGCCATGGCCGAAGGGATACAGCGGGTCGTTCGGCACATCGAGATACTTGCTGGTGAAGTAATCGTCGGGATTCGCCGGCCGGCCGCTCGGGCGCTGCGCGTAGAAGATCGGTACCTGGCCGAGCGCCCGCGGCCAGCTGATCGGCGTGCGCCCGCTTGGCGACACGCGTCCCGTCAGCACATCGCCGATGGCGTTGCCGGCCTCGCTGCCGAGGAACCAGGCCGCCAGCAGGGCGTCCGCCTGCTCGGCCAGCCAGGGCACGATCAGCGGCCGGCCCGAAAAGAGCACCACAATGACGCGGACGCCGAACTGGCGCGCGCGCTCGAATACCGCTTGCGCCAGGGCGCGCTGCTGCCCCGGCAGTTCCGGGTAGGCGCGGCTGGCGGCTTCACCGCTCATCGTCGCTCCTTCGCCCAGGCACAGCACGATGGCATCCGCGCCCTCGCACAGCCCGACAGCCGCGGCGATGTCCTCGCCGGTGCCGCCGTTGATGGCCACGCCCGGCGCATGCACGATCTCCGCTTTCGGCAGGCTTTCGCGCAGGCCCGCGAGCACGCTCACCTGGCCCTCTGCCACGCCCGCGGCCCACCAGGGGCCGCGCATTTCCCCGGCGGCGTCGGCCAGCGGGCCGATCAGGCACAGGCGGCGCACGGAGGCGGGCAGGGGCAGGGCTTCATGATCATTCTTCAGCATCACGATGGCGCGCGCCGCGACGCTGCGTGCCAGCTGGCGGCGTTGCGCCAGGGCCTCGGCGGTTTCGGACTGCGCGCCCCGCCGATAGGGATCGTCGAACAGGCCGAGGCGCTCCTTCAGTATCAGCACGCGGCGCACCGAGGTGTCGATCTCGTCCATCGTCACCAGGCCGCGTTCCAGGGCGATGGGCAGGCCGCGGCGGTAGGCGTCGGCCATCATGTCGATGTCCACACCGGCCTTGAGGGCGAGCGCCGCCGCTTCCGGCAGATCGGCGGCGACGCCGTGGCGCAGCAGCTCGCCGATGGCGTTGTAGTCGCTCACCAGCACCCCGTCGAAGCCGAGCTGCCCGCGCAGGTAGTCGCGCAACAGGGCGATATGGGCGGTCATCGGCACGCCGGCCAGGTCGGTGAAGGCGGGCATGATCGTGGCCACGCCGGCCGCCACCGCCGCGACGAAAGGCGGCAGATGGACTTCACGCAGCGTCCGCTCGGAGATATCGACGGAGGCATACTCGCGTCCCGCCGTGACCGGGCCATAGGCGCAGAAATGCTTGGCGCAGGCGGCGAGCGCATCGGCGTCGGCCAGATCGCCGCCCTGGAAGCCGCGGACTTTCGCCCCGGCGATGAGCACCCCGAGCAGGGGATCCTCGCCCGGGCCCTCGGCGGTGCGGCCCCAGCGCGGATCGCGCGACACATCCAGCATCGGCGCGAAGGTCATGGCCAGTCCGTCGGCGGCGGCTTCCTTCGCCGCTTCGCGCGCGGTCAGCTCCCAGGTCCGCGTGTCGAACACTGCGGCTTCGGCCAGCGGGATCGGAAACAGGGTGCGGTGGCCGTGGATGATGTCGAGCCCGATCAGCAGCGGGATGCCGAGACGGGACTGCTCCACCGCCAGGCGCTGCATCTCGTTCACCGGCCCCGTGCCGACCATGTTCAGCAGGTTGCCGATCTCGCCGCTCTTGATGGACTCGGTCGAGTCGCCCGCGATGATCGGCCCGGTCACGGCGTAGCTGGACGCGGTCATGGTGAGCTGGCCGAGTTTCTCCGCCAGGGTCATTTCGCCGAGCAATTTCTCGATGCGGCTCATATAGCCGGTCCAGTCCTTTTGGAATTCAGGCCTGCATGATAGATCGGCCGCCACAAAACGCCAGCGAACCGGGGCCGGCCATGCCAAATTCCGCAAAGCACGTCAGAATCGGCGCACCAGGAGGCTTCAATGTCCAGCAGCGAGAAAATTCCGCAAGACCAATTGCCGTCCCCCGCGTCTTTGGCCGCCTTGCCCGATGAGGAGTTGCTGGAGCAGGTGCAGCGCCAGACCTTCCGCTTCTTCTGGGAGGGCTCGCATCCGCTCAGCGGCCTCGCCCCGGACCGGCGCACCACGCGCGAGGAGCCGGTGGACGATCTGGTGGCCATCGGCGGCTCCGGCTTCGGCGTCATGGCGCTGATCGTCGCCGTCGAGCGCGGCTGGGTTACGCGCGAGGCCGCGGTGGAGCGTCTGCAGCACATGCTCGAACTGCTGATGCGCGCCACCTGCTATCACGGGGCGTTTCCGCACTTCATGAATGGCCGCACCGGCGCCACCATTCCGTTCTACCGCAAGGACGACGGCGGCGACCTGGTGGAGACCTCGTTCCTCTGCATGGGCCTGCTGTGCGCGCGGCAATATTTTCAGCGCGACACCCCGGGCGAAAATTTCGTGCGCGACAAGATCACCGTGCTGTGGGGCGAGGTGGAGTGGGACTGGTATACGCAGGGCGGCCGCAAGCTGCTCTACTGGCACTGGAGCCCCAACAACGGCTGGGCGATGGATCACGAGATCCACGGCTGGAACGAATGCCTGATCACCTATGTGCTGGCGGCAGCGGCGCCGCGCCATGCCGTAGATCCCGTCATCTACCATCGCGGCTTCGCCGCCGGACGCGACTTCCTCAACGGCAAGTCCTACTACGGTATCGAGCTGCCGCTGGGCATGCCTTATGGCGGCCCGCTGTTCTTCGCCCACTACTCGTTCTGCGGCCTCGATCCGCGAGGCCTGAAGGATCGCTATGCCGACTACTGGGAGCTGAACCAGCGGCACGTGCGCATCAACCGCGCGCACTGCGTCGCCAATCCCGGCAAGTTCAAGGGCTACGGTGAGTCCTGCTGGGGCCTCACCGCCAGCGACGATCCGGCTGGCTACTCGGCGCATGCGCCCGACAATGACAACGGCACCATCTCGCCGACCGCGGCGCTGTCCAGCCTGCCTTACGCACCGCGTGAAGTGATGCAGGCCCTGCGTCATTTCCTGACGCAGCATGGCGAGAAAGCCTGGGGGCGCTACGGCTTCGTCGATGCATTCTGCGAACAGCAAGGCTGGTATGCCGACACCTACCTTGCCATCGATCAGGGCCCGATCGTGGTAATGATGGAGAACCACCGCAGCGGCCTGCTGTGGAAGCTGTTCATGAGCGTGCCTGAAGTGCAGTTCGGCCTGCGCAAGCTTGGCTTCTCCAGCCCTTGGCTGGGCGAGGGGAGCGGCCGATGATGGAGCCGTTCGATCGGTGGATCGAGCGGCAATACCGCCATGCAGGCACGGCGATGCTGCGCAGCATCTCGCCGCTGGGCGTGGTCAAGACCCGGCCGGGATTCGGCCAGACCATCCAGCCGGTCAAGGGCGCCATCGTCGCCTCGACCGTGCTGGGCGCCTACGATCCGGATCCCGACTACTTCTTCCACTGGTATCGGGACTCGGCGGTGGTCATCGATGCGCTACGCCTGTTGCTGGACAACGGTAGCGTGGGGCCGGAGGCGCTGGAGCATCTCGGCGATTTCGTGCGCTTCAGCCTGTCGCTGCAGCAGCTCGACGGCCGCACCGTCGCCGCATCGCCCTCGCGCCGCGACAAGGTCGCCGCCGATTTTCTCCGCTACCTGCGTGACGATGATGACCTTGCGCGGGTTCATGGCGACCAGGTCGCCGCCGAAACGCGCGTCAATCCCGATGGCACGCTCGACGTCTCCAAATGGGCGCGGCCCCAGCATGACGGGCCGCCGCTGCGGGCGCTGGCCATGCTGCGCTGGGCGGGCAGGGTGCCGCCGCACGCAGCGGCCGAGGTTGCGGTGCTGATCCGGTCCGATCTGGACTTCACCCGGCGCCATTGGCACGAACCTTCCTACGACATCTGGGAAGAGGAGCAGGGTCCGCATTACTACACGCAGCGTGTTTCCGCTGCGGCCCTGATCGAAGGCGCCG
>Ga0302314_10011613_pt1 | contig 15343 bp, 14 predicted proteins | sample III_Palsa_N2_3_FD_200533 | JGI IMG/M metagenome (GOLD analysis project Ga0302314, IMG submission 200533) | Peat permafrost microbial communities from Stordalen Mire near Abisko, Sweden - III_Palsa_N2_3 | ecosystem: Environmental > Terrestrial > Soil > Palsa > Peat permafrost | place: Sweden...
CCAGCCTGGGCGCGCTGGTCGCGTTCCGGGCGCTGCAGGCCGTCGGCGGTTCGATGCTCAACCCGGTCGCGATGTCGATCATCACCAACACGTTCACCGATCCCAAGGAGCGGGCGAAGGCGATCGGCTTCTGGGGGTCGGTGTTCGGCCTGTCGGTCGCGGCGGGCCCGGTCATCGGCGGCGCCCTGGTCGACTCGGTCGGCTGGCGCGGCGTGTTCTGGGTCAACATTCCCGTCGGCGTCGCCGCGATCATCCTGACCGCCCTGTACGTGCCCGAGTCGCGGGCGGCGGTCAAGCGCCGGCTCGACCCGGTCGGGCAGATCCTGGTCATGCTCACGCTGGTGGCGCTCACCTACGGGATCATCGAGGGGCCCTCCCGCGGCTGGTCGTCGGCGCTGATCCTCGGCTGCTTCGCGCTCGCGGCGGCGTCGCTGGCGGCGCTGCTGGCGTGGGAGCCCAGGCGGGCCGAGCCGCTGATCGACGTGCGGTTCTTCCGCTCGCTGCCGTTCTCCGGGGCGGCGCTGACGGCCATCACCGGCATGGCCGCGTTCGCCGGGTTCCTCTTCCTGATCACGCTCTACCTGCAGGAGGTGCGCGGGTACCGGCCGCTGGTGGCCGGGCTGTTCCTGCTCCCGATGGCGGCCGCGATGGCGTGCTCGGCGCCGCTGTGCGGCCGGGTGCTCGCCCGCAGCGGCCCCCGGATCCCGCTGCTGATCGCCGGGACCGGAATCGCCGCGGGCGGGGTGATGCTCGCGTTCATCAGCGCCGCCTCCCCGGCTTGGTACGTCATGGCCAGCTGCCTGGTGCTCGGGTTCGGCATGGGCTGGGTGAACGCGCCGATCACCAACAGCGCGGTGGCGGGGATGCCGCGCGCCCGGGCCGGCACCGCGGCCGGGATCGCCTCGACCAGCAGGCAGGTCGGCTCCTCGCTCGGCGTCGCCGTTGTCGGCTCCATCCTCACCGCGGGGCTGCACGGCTCGTTCGCGAGCGGGTTCGCCGCGGCCACCCGGCCCGCCTGGTGGCTGGTGGCCGCGATGGGCGTCGCCGTGTTCGCCCTGGCGCTGGTCACCACCAGCCGGGCCGGCAACGCCAGCGCCGCCCGCACGGCCGAGCTGATCGAGCAGGCCGAGCGCCCCGTCCCGGCCCGGGCGGCGTGACCAGGGCGCGTTCACGTGCGTAAGGTCCTGATCGCCAACCGGGGGGAGATCGCGGTCCGGATCGCGCGCGGCTGTCGTGATGCAGGACTGCGCAGCGTGGCCGTGTACGCCGATCCGGATCGAGACGCGGTGCACGTCCGGGTGGCCGACGAGGCCGTTCCGCTGGGCGGCGCGACCCCGGCCGACAGCTACCTGGACGCCGGCCGGGTGCTGGCCGCGGCCGCGGCGGCCGGCGTCGACGCGGTGCACCCCGGGTACGGCTACCTGGCCGAGAACGCCGAGTTCGCCGAGGCGGTGCTGAACGCGGGGCTGACCTGGATCGGGCCGTCGCCGGCGGCGATCCGCCTGCTTGGCGACAAGGTGTCGGCCCGGCGGCTGGCGCGACGGGTCGGCGCGCCGCTGGTCGCGGGCACGGCCGGGCCGGTGTCGGCGGCTGGGGAGGTCACGGCGTTCGCCCGCGAGCACGGGCTGCCGGTCGCGATCAAAGCGGCGTTCGGCGGCGGCGGCAGCGGCGTGACCGTGGCCTGGTCGGCGGCGGAGATCCCCGGCTGCTACGCGGCGGCGGCGCGGGCGGCCGTCGCCGCCTCCGGCCGGGCGGAGTGCCTGGTCGAGCGCTACCTGGACCGGCCTCGGCATGTGGAGACCCAGTGCCTGGCCGATGCGGGCGGCGCCGTGGTGGTCGTCTCGACCAGGGACTGCTCGTTGCAGCGGCGGTACCAGAAGATCGTCGAGGAGGCCCCGGCCCCGTTCCTGTCGCCGGAGCAGGACGCGCGGCTGGCCGCGGCGTCGCGGGCGATCCTGCGCGCGGCCGGGTACGTGGGCGCGGGGACGTGCGAGTTCCTCCTCGGCCAGGACGGCCTGATCTCGTTCCTGGAAATGAACCCCAGGCTGGCGGTCGCGCACCCGGTGAGCGAGCAGGTCACCGGGATCGATCTGGTCCGGGAGACGTTCCGCCTGGCTGAGGGCGAGCTCCTCGGCTACGCCGACCCGCCCGCGCGCGGGCACGCCCTCGAGTTCCGTGTCTACGCGGAGGACCCTGATCGCGGCTTCCGGCCGGCCCGGGGCAGGCTGACGACCTGGCGTCCGCCGGCCGGCCCGGGGGTGCGGGTTGACTCCGGAGTGGAGCAGGGCTCGGTCGTCGGCTCGGAGTTCGGCTCGCTGCTGGCGAAGCTGATCGTGACCGGGGCGACCCGCGCGCAGGCGCTGGCGCGGGCGCGGCGGGCGCTGGGCGAGTTCGAGGTAGCCGGGGTGCCGACCGGGCTGCCGTTCCACCGGGCGCTGGTGGCGAACGCGGCGTTCGCGCCGGCCGACGCCGCCCGGCCGTTCGCCGTGCACACGCGCTGGATCGACGCCGAGTACTCAGCCGGCCCGCCCGCATCAGTCCGGCCGCCCTGATCAGTCCGGCCGCTCTGATCAGTCCGGCCGCCCTGATCAGTCCGGCCAGGTGTGGGCGCGGGGATCGGCGTAGAAATGGCGGAGCTGAGCGCAGCCGGCGGCGTCGATCAGGCCCGCCGCCAGCGCGCCGTCCAGGAGGTGCGGGTAGCTGGTGAGCGCCCGGGTCGGCCACTGAGCCAGGGCGGCTCTGGCCTCGGGGAAATTCCAGTTCGCGATGGACACGATGCCGGCGATGGTCAGGTGAGTCTCGGCGCTGATCGCGTCGATCGCCCGCCGGGTGGTCTCGCCGCTGGCGACCACATCGTCGACCACGATGGCCGGCCCGGCTCCGCTCGGCGCGCATTCCACCAGCGGCCCCCCGGGCGCCCGCGGCTGCGCGCGCACGTAGGCAAGCGGGAGGTCGAGCCGTTCGGCCAGCGTCTTGGCCCAGGGCGTGCCGGCCTGGGCGACGCCGACGACGTAGCCGGCGTCAGGGAACGCCCGGCGGGCGGCGTCGGCCAGCGCGCCGTCGATCAGGCGGCGGACCGCAGGGAACGCGTTGACCCGGCGGCAGTCGCAGCCGAGCGGGGCGGTTATGCCCGATTTCCAGCGGAACCACCGCTCCCGCGGCGCGGTGAGGTGCACGGTGAAGGCGCCGCACGTGAGCAGGCCCTCGGCGACGGGTCGCGCGTACCGCGGGTCGACCAGTCCGGCCAGGCTCCCGGCCAGGCTCTCGGCCATGGGCGGACTCATTCAGGGCGCAGGGCCTGGTCGCGGCCGGACGGTTCCTCCGCCGGGGCATCCTCGGCCGGCGCCCGCACGCCCTCAGCCGCGTAGACCGCCCAGGCATAACCTTCGAGAACCGCGCGGCAGTGCTCAAGCATCTCGGCCGACTGGGGTCGCCGCTCATCCGGGAAGAAGTCCCTGGCCTGGACCTTCGCCAGCCAGCGGGCCAGTTTCTCCAGATCCTGCTCGCCCTCCTCCAGTTCGGCGAACGTGAACTTCCCGGCCTTGGTCTCCTTGCCGATCTCGTCCAGAAAAGCGGCGCACCGCTCGGCGAACTCGTCGTATTCCCGGCTCCGGTCGGCGCAGAAACGCCGGACGATCGTCTCGTTGACCTCGGGCGACGCCGCCGAGACGGTCAGCACGAAGGCCGTGCCGCCCTGCGTGTGCACGGTCTCCCGCAACCGCTCGAAGAACTCCGCGTGCGCCGCGTCGCACGGCAGCACCCACGCGCCGTTCAGCAGCCCGGCCGCGCCGATGCCGCGCAGCCGGCGCCACAGCGCGACCCGCGCGCTGGACGGCGAGCCTGGAAGCTGCGCCAAAAGAAGCAGCCAGCCCGGCGCCGGGCGCTCATTATCCATTTAGCTGCACACCTGTTCCAACCCATCCCCGTCGCGGTGAATTTGCAACACATATTACAACCCGCCGGTCAGCGTGCCAATACAAAAGAATGAGCGCTCGACCATTGACAGTTAATAGCGTGAGGTAAAACCGATCCCCTCGCCCGGGGCCCGGGCGAGGGGATCGGTGCAGGACGCCGATCGGGTTTACCAGCCGGTGTAGAGCAGGACGCCCGCGGTGGCGATCACGCCGACGCCGACGACCCCGAACGTGCGGTACATCCGGGTGCGCAGCGCCGGAATCAGGACCGCGAGGCCGATTCCGACCGCAAGGCCGACCAGGCCGAGTCCGGCGCTGGCCAGCGCCTGCAGGCCCGCCGAGGCCCAGACCGAGGCGTTAGCGGGAACGCCGGTCACCGCGCCGTAGGTGAGGTTGTCGAGGCTCAGCGCCACCGGCAGAATCCAGATACCCCGCCACGACCATTTCTGCAGCTGTTCCGATGCCTGCATCGTGCTCGCGGCGAAGTAGATCCCGATCCAGTAGAGGCCGAGCGCGACCAGCAGCGTCGTCTCCAGCGTTGAACTGAGCGAGTCTGAGATGGAGAAGTGGAACAGGGTGCCGAGCAGGTACCCGAGTCCGTCTCCGACTCCGTAAGAAAGCCCGTACGGCACGGTCAGGGCGGACAGAGCCAGACCCCCGATCGCCCACCACTTCCACCGCGACGCGGGCTTGCGCTCGTCGGGGGAGCTGATCTCGCTCTGCTCATGAGGCCGCGCTCTGATGAACATCGGTCCCGTGACGATGCAGGCGATCAGCGAGTCGACGCCTAGGAGAAAGAAAGCCCCGTAATCGAAACTACCCATACTTGACCTTTCCGTTTGACCGTTCCGCTGCCTGCTGGGACGGTAGCTTGCGAAAGGAGCGTAAAATGCCATATGGATGGCTGTCAAGGTTCCTGCGCTGCTTGTAATATGTTGTTTCGATAATTGGGTAAACTTCTGGATTGAAACACATGTTGCATCTAAATGGCCGAGGACTTGAAACACGTGTTGCATCTAAATGGCGGCGGATAGGCCGCTTATCGCGATTCGGCGCGGATCAGCCGCGTGAATGAGGGCGGCGCGGCTCCGCGCCGGCGGAGCTCCCGCGCGATGATCGCGTGGCTCTCGCGGTAGGCCGTCATCCGCGCGTACCCGTCGAGGAGGCTGTTGCGGCGCAGTTCCCGCACGAACAGGTCCGTCATCCGGGTGAGGAAGGTCGGCAGGCCGTCCCGGTTGGCCGGGCAGAGCAGGAACTTGCAGACCCGGACGTTCCAGGTGAAATCGGTGTCGCTGACGAGGTCGGCCAGGTCGTCGAGCGTGCTGATGGCGGCGTGGTTGAGCCTGTCCTCCAGGGCCGGATCGGGCGGCTCGAGGCCGGCCCGGCCGAACGCGGCGATATGCGCGAACGTGCGCGAGGCGAGCGGCAGCGTGTCGCTGGCGCGGATCAGGCAACGCTGGTGCGCCCCGGTTACCTTCACGTCGTCGACCACGATCAGGTGCGCGCCGCGGGCGTGCGGGCGCAGCCGGTCGAAGGACAGCGCGTTGGCCGCCATGAGCCGGGTCCTTGCCTCGGCCGGGAGCGTGCCGTAGTCGCCGGAGGACGCGGCGATCCGCTCGATGTGCAGCAGCGGGGCGGGAGGGACCCCGCGCCCGGCGCGTACGGCGTTGAGCACGGTCGCGAACCGGACCGCCAGCGCGTTCGCCGCGGTCGGCACCCGGCGGTACGGAGACGAGGCGATGAGCAGCCGCGGCTGGTGGGCGAGGCGGCCATGCCGGTCGAGGAAGGCCTGCGCCAGCGCGCGGGCAAGCGAGTCGGCCGCCGCCGCCGAGCCGTACTTGTACCTGCTGTAGAGCGCGGCGTCGAACGGCCAGGGAACGGCCGCGCCGCGGACCGCGCCTTCGGCTGAGCCGCCCTGATCCAGCTGGTAGAGGGCAAGCTCGTTCACGGGAGGCACTGCGGTGACCGCGACCGGGGCGCCTTGCTAGCCGGCCAGCTCGTCGAGCAGGCGCCGCTCCTCGGCCGGGGACAGGCCCCAGGCCTCCGGGCCGCCGCGGCCCAGGTCCCAGGAGAGGGTGTCGCGGATCGTCTCGGTGATCGGCCGGCAGGCCAGCCCCGCGCCGACCGCGCGCGAGGAGTCGACGTCGTCGAACGCCTCGTAGCCCTCCTCGCCGCCGACCCACAGCGGGATGCCGCCGGCCTCGATGCCGGCCGCGGTCAGGCGGTCGCTGGGCACCCAGACCAGCTCCGCGTCGCTGTACGTGGCCGTCCGGCAGAGATCAAGCAGTATCCCGAACGGTCGCGGGGTGCCCGTGAGGTTGTACACGCCGGACCTTTCCCGGTGGCAGCCGTCGAGCAGGAACTCCGCCAGGTCGCGCACGTCGATCACCTGGGTGAGGTCGCCGGCGTCGCCGGGCGCGAGCACCCGCCCGCCCGCCGCGATCCGGCGCGGCCAGTACGGGAACCGGTCGGTCGGGTCGTGCGGACCGCTGATCAGCCCGGGCCGCCCGATCAGGGCCCGGTCGGCGAAGACCTCGCCGATGACCGCCTCGGCCAGGGCCTTGTTCGGCCCGTAGCTGTCGGGGAACTCCGCCCCCGGCCTGAGCTGCTCAAGCGGCGCGTCCTCGAGCTGCGCCTCGGTGGTGGCGTGGCTGGCGTAGACCGACACGGTCGACACGAACACGTACCGCCCGGTCCGGTCCCTGAACGCCTCGGCCGACAGCCGCGCTGTCGCCGGGTCGTAGCAGGCCACGTCGATGACCGCGTCGAACTCGCGGCCGTCGAGCGCTGACAGGTCGACCGTCCGGTCGCCGAGCACGGTCTCCACCCCCGGGTACAGGCCGGGGTTGGACTTGCCGCGGTTGAACAGCGTGACGCTGTCGCCGCGGGCGAGCGCGGCATCGACGATGGCGCGGCCGGCGAAGCGGGTGCCGCCGAGGACGAGGATTCGCATCCGCCCATGCTGGCATACCGCCGCCGTCTGGCGGACGGAAATCCGCTGCGGGCAGCGCGGGTCGGATAACAGCAAGAAGCGCAAGGGAGAAACGTGGGCCACACCCCGTCACTCCTAGTGACGCGAGTCGCTACCGGTAGCGTGTAGGCGGGGCCATCCGGGTAGGGACAATCTCGCTGGGGGACATGATGATCGTGACCATCGTGGGTGCCGGGCGGCTCGCTGAAGGCATCGCAGTTCGCATTCTGGCTGGTGAGCACCGAATTAGGGTCACCGACACGGAGCCCGGCAAGGCGGACGCGCTCGCGGCCGGGCTGTCCGCGCGCACTGGACGGGAGAGCGACCGGCCATCACCATCCGTGATCGTCGCCGGGGTGTCGGAAGCGATCGCGGGCTCGGACGTGGTCGTGCTCGCGGTGCCCTACCCGCAGGGGCGCGCGATCGTGCGCGAGCAGGGGGCGGCGCTGTCCGGCGTCACCGTGGTGGACACCTGCAACCCAGTCGACTTCTCGACCTTCGACTCGCTGCTCACCAGCCCGGGGATATCGGCGGCGGAGGAGATCGCGGACGCGAACCCGCGCGCCCGGGTGGTCAAGGCGTTCAACACCACGTTCGCGTCCGCCCTGGTGGCAGGCTGGGTCGGCGGCCTGCCGCTGGACGTGTTCCTGGCAGGCGACGACGCCGGCGCCAAGTCCCGCGTCGCCGCCCTGGTGACCGACGGCGGCATGCGCCCGGTCGACACCGGCCCGCTCCGCCGCGCCCGCGAGCTCGAGGCGTTCCAGCTCCTGCACATGACCCTGCAGGGCCCCCTCGGCCTGGACTGGGCCAGCTCGGTCAAGCTCCTCCCGTAACCGCGCCCCCTCCGCCACCCCTGACCGTTCCCCTCCCGCGACCCCTGACCGTTCCCCTCCCGCCACCCCTGACCGTTCCCCTCCCGCCACCTTCGGATAACAGCAAGAAGTGCTTCGCCGTCAGCCCGCCGCTGCGGCCGCGAGACGGTGGGCGAGGGCGGCGATGAGGTCGCGGAGCTCGTCCGGTCGCTCGACCAGGAACGGCCGGTCGAGCGACGCGAGAACCGGGGGCACCCAGTCGAGGTGCTGCGCGCGCAGCTCGACGCGGAACCACGGCTGGGGGCCGGCATCACTAGTGCCGCAATCACCAGTGCCGGAATCACCGGCCCCGGATTCGGCGCCGTCCGCGGGCGGCAGTTCCTCGATGAGCGCGACGCTGGCGGGGAACCGGGCGCGGATCTGCTCGACCGTCGCCTGGATCCGCAGGGTTACCTCATGCTGGTAGGGAGTCGTGGCGAGCCCGGACAGGAAGTGCTGGGCCGGGTCGAATCCCGCCGGTGGCTCGAACGAGCCCGGACGCGTCCGCACATCCGCGATGCGGTCGAGCCGGAAGGTCCGGTCCTCGCCGATGCCCGGATCCGCGCCCGTCACGTACCAGCGGCCGGAATGGGCCACCAGCCCGTACGGGTGCAGGGTGCGCTCGCTGCGCCGGCCGTCGCCGGCGGTGTACCTGATCGAGACCGGCCGGCGATGGCGCACGGCGTCGGCGAGCGCGAGCAGGACCCCGGCCTCCGGTGCGGCCGGCTCGCCCGCTGGCCCACCCCGCGTTTCACCCCGTGCATCCGTGAAGGCGAGGGAGTCGAGCAGGGCGTCGAGCCTGCGGCCGAGCCGCTCGGGCAGCACCCGCCGGATCTTGGCCGCCGCCGTCTCGCTCGCCGCGTCCGCGGCCGTCAGCAGCCCCGCCCGACGGCCGGCCACCAGGCCGAGCAGCACTGCGAGGGCCTCGTCATCGCTGAACATGAGCGGAGGCAAGCGGTACCCCGGGGCGAGCCGGTACCCGCCGTAGCGGCCGCGCACCGACTCGACCGGCACGTCGAGGTCGATCAGGTGGTCCACGTACCGCCGCACGGTGCGCTGGTCGACATCGAGGCGGCCGGCCAGCTCCGCCACCGTTCTGATGCCCCCCGACTGCAGGAGCTCAAGCAGCGTGAGAACGCGCGCGGTCGGTCGGGCCATGGTCACAGTATCTCTCGAATACCGGGCGGTTTCTGTCCGGTATTCGTCTTAGCCTGCGAGGAAGGAAGCAGAACGCGTCCGCCGACAGGAGACTCAGATGACTCAGGCTGCAGGAAAGACAGTTCTCATCACCGGGGCGAACGCCGGGATCGGCAAGGAGGCCGCGCGACAGCTGGCGCTGCGGGACGAGGTGGGCAGGATTTACCTGGCCTGCAGGAACCCGGGCCGGGCGGAGGCCGCGCAGGCGGAGCTTGAAGCGGCGACAGGCCGATCAATCTTCGACATCGTGGTCATGGACGTGTCCGACCCCGAGTCCGTGCGCGCAGCCCTCCCCGCCATCGACGCCCCCGTCGACGCCCTCATCATGAACGCAGGCGGCAGCGGCGGTGACGCCCCCCTGGCGCTGACCAAGTCGGGGACGACACGCATCTTCGCCGTCAACGTCCTCGGCCACGTCGTCCTCCTCGACGCGCTCCTGGCCGAGGACCGTCTCACCGAGGTAGCGCTCTACGCCGGAAGCGAAGCAGCCCGGGGCATTCCCAAGTTCCGGATGCAACGACCGGCGTTCGCCACCACCTCGGCCGACGAGCTCGCCACCGTGATCGACGGCAGCTACTTCAACGGCCGCAAGCCCAATCCGGCGCTGGCATACGGCCAGGCCAAGTACATCGCGGCACTGTGGATGGCATCGATGGCCCGTCAGCACCCGGACCGGCGGTTCATCACCATGAGCCCCGGCAACACCTCCGGCACCGGAGCCCTCCGCGACCAGCCGCTCCCGCTGCGACTCGCCGCCACATACGTCATGCCCGCCCTCGGCCTCTCGCACAGCGTAGAGACCGGTGCCGAACGACTCGTCGACGGCATCACCGACCCCACCCTGCGAAGCGGCGTGTTCTACGCCAGCGCCGCCGCCGCGATCATCGGACCGTTGGCCGACCAGGCCGACATCTTCCCCGACCTCCGCAACGCCTCGTTTCAGGACAACGCCAACCAGGCCATCCACCGCTTCATCCCGTGTTCATCCATGAGATAACAGCAAGAAGCGCCGCAGACGCGTTCGATATTATGGGGTCGTGACCGAGCGAAAACCACGGGGGATGGAGTTCACCTCGTGGATCGACCAGCAGATTGCCGATGCCGAGCGGCGGGGCGTGTTCGATGACCTGCCCGGGGCGGGCAAGCCGCTCAACCTCAAGCCCGGCGGGGAGGACTACGGCGAGGCCTGGGTGCGCGACTACGCGCGCCGGGAAGGCGTGCAGCCGGAGGAGTTCCTGCCGACGCCGCTGCGGCTGCGGCGGGAGATCGAGCGGCTGAACGAGGCGGTCGGCGGGTTCCGCTCCGAGGAGGAGATCCGCGAGGTCGCCGCCGACATCAACCGGCGCATCGTCGAATGGCGCCGCATCCCCGTCGGCCCGCCCGTCCACGTGCCCTTGGTGAAGACAGACGATCTGGTCGCCCGCTGGCGCGCCGCCCAGGCCGCCCGCCCGAAGACCGGCGCGGCCGCCGGCCCGCGTCCGCTGACGCCTGAACCACCGCAGGCGCCGCCGGGCAGCCGGCCGCGGCGCTGGTGGCGAGGCCGCCGCCCGGCGTCCTAAGCCAAGGCGCGCACCCATTCCAGAGCGGCCGGGGCGGAATCGAGCACGGTGATGTGCCCGGCGTCGGGGATCACCCGCAGTTCCGCCCCCGGGCAGTGCGCCGCGAGCCACTCGCCGTGCGCCACGGGCACCATCCGGTCCGCCGCGCCGTGCAGGATGAGCACCGGCACGGTGATCTCCGCCAGCGCGAACCCCCAGGCCCAGGCGCCGGCCAGCAGGTCCTCGACCATGCCCTCGTTGCCGTGTGCCAGCGCCTGGCCGACCACGTCGCCGAACCAGGACCAGCCGCCTTCCAGCGCCGCCTGGTCGCCCGGGGTGAAGGTCTCCGGGTCGAACTCGGCCGTCGGCAGGTACGCCTCCAGCGCGGCCCGCCCGGCCCGGGCCGCGCGCTGCTCGGCCACGCCGCCCGGGCTCCAGCCCGCGAACCAGTCCAGATCGGGGGCGCCCGGCGGGGCCGGGGCGGACACGCTGACCGCGGCCAGCACGCGGTCGGGCAGCAGCGCCGCGCAGGCGAGCGCGTGCGGTCCGCCGCCGGAATGGCCAAGCACCGCGAAGCGGTCGATCTCGAGCGCGTCGGCGACGGCGGCCACGTCAACCGCGGCCGCGGCGACGTCCCGGTCGGGGTACGGGCTCGACCCGCCGTACGCGGGCCGGTCGTAGGACACCCAGCGCAGGCCGCTGCGCACCGCCGCCGCAAACAGCGGCTCGGGCGGCGTGCCGATGTTGGGCGTGCCGTGGAGCCAGAAGACCGGCACCCGGTCGTCGTCGCCCGCCTTGCCGGTGTCGTAGTAGCGCAGCGTCCGCCCGTCGCTCAGCCCCAGATAAGTCTCCCGCGCCATCGTCCAAGCCTAGACGGAGGACCGCTCGCGCCGCGATCCAGCCGAATCCGGATAACAGCAAGAAGCGGTGAAGCAGCACAATCAACGGCCAACGACCCTCAACAGCGCCCGGTCACAACGGCAGGCGAACACCGCCTTCGGGATGCGCCGCCAGCGTCTGCGGCCCGGCCGGAGCGTCGCCGGAGTCGATATGGCGGAGCACGCCAAGCCCGGGGTCGTTGCTCAGCACCCGCTCGATCTTCCGCCCGGCCAGTTCGGTGCCGTCGGCGACGCAGACCTGCCCCGCGTGCAGCGACCGGCCGATGCCGACCCCGCCGCCGTGATGGAACGACACCCAGGTCGCCCCGGAGGCGGTTGAGGTCAGGGCGTTCAGGATGGGCCAGTCGGCGATCGCGTCGGAGCCGTCGGCCATCGACTCGGTCTCGCGGTACGGGGAGGCGACCGACCCGGCGTCCAGGTGGTCGCGGCCGATGACGATCGGCGCGGCCACCGCGCCGGACGCGACCAGTTCGTTGAACGCCACCCCGGCCTTGTCCCGTTCGCCGTAGCCGAGCCAGCAGATCCGGGCGGGCAGCCCCTGGAACTCGACCCGCTCCTGCGCCGCCGTGATCCAGGTGCGCAGGTGGTCATTGTCCGGGAACAGCGACAGCACCGTCTCGTCGGTGACGCGGATGTCGGCCGGGTCGCCGGACAGCGCCGCCCACCGGAACGGCCCCTTGCCCTCGGCGAACAGCGGCCGGATGTACGCCGGCACGAACCCGGGGAACGCGAACGCGCGGGCGAAGCCGCCCAGCCGCGCCTCGTCCCTGATCGAGTTGCCGTAGTCGAACACCTCGGCCCCGGCGTCAAGGAACCCGACCATGGCCGCGACATGCGTCGCCATGGACACCCGGGCCCGGTCGGTGAACTCGGCCGGCTTGCGCTCGGCGTAGTCGTGCCAGTCGGCCAGGTCGACCCCCTCGGGGAGGTAGGAGAGGGGATCGTGGGCGGACGTCTGGTCGGTGACGATGTCCACCTCGACGCCGCGGCGCAGCAGCTCGGGCAGCACGGTCGCGCAGTTGCCTGCCAGGCCGACCGACAGCGCCGTCCGGTCGCGCTTGGCCGCCCGGCACAGCCGCAGCGCGTCGTCGAGATCACTCGCGACCACGTCCAGGTAGCGGTTCGCGACCCGCCGCTCCAGCCGCGCCCGGTCCACGTCGACGACGAGCGCGACGCCGTCGTTGAGGGTGACGGCGAGCGGCTGCGCGCCGCCCATCCCGCCGCAGCCGCCGGTCACCGTGAGCGTGCCCGCCAGCGTCCCGCCGAACCGCTTGGCGGCGACGGCGGCGAACGTCTCGTAGGTGCCCTGCAGGATGCCCTGGGTGCCGATGTAGATCCACGATCCCGCGGTCATCTGCCCGTACATGGTCAGCCCGGCCGCCTCCAGGCGGCGGAACTCGGGCCAGTTGGCCCAGTCGCCGACCAGGTTGGAGTTGGCGATCAGGACCCGGGGCGCCCACTCGTGGGTGCGCACCACCCCGACCGGCTTGCCCGACTGGACCAGCATCGTCTCGTCCTCGCGGAGCTCGGTCAGCGTCGCCACCATCGCGTCGAACGCTCCCCAGGAGCGCGCGGCCCGGCCGGTGCCGCCGTAGACGACGAGGTCGTCGGGACGCTCGGCCACGTCGGGGTCGAGGTTGTTCATCAGCATCCGCAGCGGCGCCTCGGTCTGCCACGACCGGGCCGTCAGCGCGGCGCCGCGCGGGGCGCGGACCGTCCGTGCGCCTTCCATAAAATCAAATCCCTTCGAGTTAACGGACCGTGGTTACTCCATCGGCCCGCAGTTCACTGGAGCGCGCCGATGGCCGTCTCGGCGGCGCGGACCGCGGCGCCGGCGGCCACGTAGGTCACCGCGGCCTCGATCTCCGGTGCCAGGTAGCGGTCGGTGCCGGGGCCGCTGACGCCCGGCCGGCTCCCCGCCCCGGCGCCGTCGCCCGACCGCAGGCCCGCCACGACGGCGCCGGTGGCGACGGCGGGGGAGAGGGGCGCCCGCAGGTCGAGGGCGCGGGCGGCGGTGAGCAGCTCGATCGCGAGGACCCTGGTCAGCCCGTCCACCGCACGCCGGAGCTTGCGCGCGGCCGACCAGCCCATCGAGACGTGGTCCTCCTGCATGGCACTGGACGGGATCGAGTCGACCGACGCGGGGACGGCGAGCCGCTTGAGCTCGGAGACGATGCCGGCCGAGGTGTACTGGGCGATCATGTGCCCGGAGTCGACCCCCGGGTCGTCGGCCAGGAACGGCGGCAGGCCGTGCGAGCGATGCGCGTCGAGCATCCGGTCGGTGCGCCGCTCGGCGATCGACGCGAGGTCGGCGACGGCGATCGCGAGGAAGTCGAGCACGTAGCCGACGGGCGCGCCGTGGAAGTTGCCGTTGCTCACCACGCGGCCGTCCAGGGTGACCACCGGGTTGTCGATCGCGCTGGCCAGCTCGCGGCCGGCGACCGTCTCCGCGTGGGCGAGGGTGTCGCGCGCCGCCCCGTGCACCTGGGGGGAGCAGCGCAGGCTGTAGGCGTCCTGCACGCGGGTGTCATCCGGTCCCTTGTGACTCGCGACGACCGGGGACGACGCGAGCAGCGCCCGCATGTTGGCGGCCGACGCGGCCTGGCCGGGGTGCGGCCGCAGCGCCTGCAGGTCGGCCGCGAACGCGGCGTCCGTGCCCAGCAGCGCCTCGACCGACATCGCGGCGGTGATGTCGGCCGTCTTGAGCAGCGCGCGCAGGTCGGCGGCGGCGAGCACCAGCATGCCGAGCATGCCGTCGGTGCCGTTGATCAGCGCCAGTCCCTCCTTCTCGGCCAGCACCACCGGCTCGATCCCGGCGGCGGCCAGCGCGGCGGCGGCGGGCGTCAGGGTGCCCGCCGACCGCCGGGCGTTATCCGCCCCGGTCGGCTGAACCCGGACCTCGCCTTCGCCCATCGCGGCCAGCGCGCAGTGCGCGAGCGGGGCCAGGTCGCCGGAGCAGCCGAGCGACCCGTACTCGCGCACCACCGGCGTGATCCCGGCGTTGAGCATCTTCACGTAGGTCTGCGCGGTCGACAGCCGGACGCCGGTTCGGCCGGTGGCGAGGGTGGACAGGCGCAGCAGCATCATCGCCCTGATCACCTCGGCCTCCACCTCCTGACCGGAGCCGGCCGCGTGCGAGCGGACCAGGGACCGCTGCAGCTGGGCGCGCAGCTCGGGCGGGATGTGCCTGGTGGCCAGCGCGCCGAACCCGGTCGACACGCCGTAGTGCGGTGCGATGTCGTCCGCGAGGGTCTCGATGACCTTGCGGGTGGCGGCGATCTCGGCCTCGGCCTCCGCCGCCAGCGCCACGTCGGCACCAGCCCTTGCCACCTCGACGACGTCGGCGAAGCTCAGCGGGCCGGTGCCCACGATGACGGTATTCACGCCTCTATGATGGCCCGCCCCCGTGACCAGCGGAACCACGGGGACCAGGTGTCAAGCATCACGAAGGCGAGCGAGAGCAGCTCGGCGATATCGACGTCGCGGGTCTTGCGCACGTAGCGGCGGAGCTGGGCGGCCTGCACCCGCCACGGTTCCCCCAGGAGTTCCTCGAGCTGAGGAGGACCGGTGGGCATCTCGGTGGCCACGGCGTCAGTGTAAGTTCGCCGGCCGCCCCAAGAAGCACGTCATAACACCAGCTCGCCGCGGGCTTGGGAACTCCCATATTTCTTGCTGTTATCCGTGGAACAAGCTATCCTGCTGGCCATGCCAGCTTTGGACGCCAGCGCCCCTGCGCGCGACGCAATCGACGAATTCCTCCGGCACCTGGCCGAGCGCGACCTGTCCGCGAGCACCCGCCGGATCCGCAAGACCTTCCTCAACGAGTACCTAAGGCACGCCCAGCAGTCGGCCGCGGCCGCCGGGGCGGAGCAACCGCTGACGGCGGGGGAGCTGCTGGAACCGGAGCGCACCGCCGCCTGGCTGGCGGACGCGGCGGAGGGCAAGACCCGCACCCGCAACACCCTCCGCGGCC
>Ga0302314_10011614_pt1 | contig 15343 bp, 13 predicted proteins | sample III_Palsa_N2_3_FD_200533 | JGI IMG/M metagenome (GOLD analysis project Ga0302314, IMG submission 200533) | Peat permafrost microbial communities from Stordalen Mire near Abisko, Sweden - III_Palsa_N2_3 | ecosystem: Environmental > Terrestrial > Soil > Palsa > Peat permafrost | place: Sweden...
GAAGCCGGGTATCTGCCTCACGGTCTCCGCCCCGGGATTTCTAAACGGAATGGTGGCTCTCGCCAATGCCACCACCAACTGTTTCCCGATGATTCTGATTAGCGGATCGAGCGATCGGGCAATCGTCGATCTTGAGCAGGGTGACTACGAAGAGCTCGACCAGATGAACACTGCGAAGCCCTTCGCCAAGGCATCGTTTCGCGTCAATCACCCCCAAGATATCGGCATCGGAATTGCACGCGCAATCCACGCCGCCGTATCTGGGCGTCCCGGCGGCGTTTACCTCGATCTTCCCGCTGCGGCACTTAGCGCAGTGCTCGACGCAGAGGCTGGGAAAAAATCGCTGGTGAAGGTAGTCGACCCAGCGCCGAGTCAGATCCCGGCGCCCGAATCCATCACGCGCGCGCTCGACTTGCTTGCGGCAGCCAAACGACCGCTCATCATCCTCGGCAAAGGTGCGGCATATGCTCAGGCGGACCACGATATCCGGGCGTTCATTGAAACGACTGGCATCCCGTTCTTACCGATGTCCATGGCAAAAGGACTGCTGCCCGACAATCATGCGCAATCGGCCGCGGCCGCCCGCTCCTACGCCATCGGTGAGGCCGATGTCATCATGCTGATTGGAGCACGCCTGAACTGGCTGCTCTCGCATGGTAAAGGCTCACTTTGGTCGGAAACCACGCAGTTCGTGCAGTTAGATATCTCGCCGACCGAAATCGACAGTAATCGTCCCATCGCCGCACCCGTCGTCGGCGACATCAAATCTGCCATGTCGGCCCTGCGTGCCGCATTCAAACCTGGACAGATCCAGCCGAGCGCTGCGTGGCTCGATGCGATCGGTCAACGCAAGCAGAAAAATGTCGAGCGCATGGCGGCACGCCTGGACGCCGACCCCAACCCCATGAACTTCTCCAGCGCACTGCGCGCTGTGCGCGATGCCCTCGCTGACAGGCCCGATGTCTATATCGTCAATGAAGGAGCTAACACGCTCGATTTCGCCCGCAATATCATCGACATGTATGAACCCCGCAAGCGCCTTGACAGCGGAACGTGGGGTGTCATGGGCATAGGCATGGGGTATGCCATTGGGGCGGCCATCGTGAGCGGCAAGCCTGTCGTCGCAATTGAAGGCGACAGCGCGTTCGGTTTCAGTGGAATGGAAATCGAGACTATCTGCCGCTACCAGTTGCCGGTCGTCATCGTGGTCTTCAACAACGGCGGCATCTACCAGGGCGACAAGATCGGCAGTGCGCCCTCACCGACTGGATTTGTCCCGAATGCACGCTACGACAAGCTCATTGAGGCATTTGGCGGCAACGGGTATCACGTGGACGATACGCGCAGCCTCACGAAGACCCTGACCGACGCCCTCGCAGCCGGACGGCCAGCGCTCATCAACTGCGTCATAGATCCGACGGCAGGCACGGAGAGCGGTCACATTCAGAATCTCAACCCGAAAAGTGCGCTCGCGAAGTGAGAAGAGAAATCCCTTACCCGCAAGATCATCGGAAACGGTGAACGCCAACGTCAACACCCGCGCCTGCTCCCCAGGCGCGAGGTGTTTATGCGGCATCGCGTTCCGCGTATCGAACTCGATTGGCTTGCACCACCGCATCCGCCGCGGAAGAGGTCAGAACTTCATACCCACCCCCATCCCGATGATCAACGGGTCGATCTTCAAGGTGCCAAGCGATGCACCTCCTACCGAGGCTCCCGTCTTGATGTACAGCTTCTTGACATCGAAATTGACGAAGACATTTTTCGCTACCTGCACGTCCATACCGGCTTGCAGCGCAGGTCCAAAGCTGTGGTTATCGATGGCCACTTGCTGACCACCGGCCTGAAGGCTGCTGTTATAGAACAATGTGTAGTTCATCCCGACGCCGGCATACGGGCGGATCATTCCTTCGGGATTGAAGTGCCACTGTACTGTCAAGGTCGGCGGCAAGAGATTGACTCGCCCTAGCGTGCCGATATTCGACGTAATGGTGTGACGCGTCGTGGCCAGGATCAATTCCAGGCCGATGTGCTTGGTCGCCATGTACGTGAAGTCGGCCTCGGGGGTCAGCGAATTATTGACGCCCACACCCAGGCTCGATAGCGCATCGGACGTCGAGCTATCGGGTTGGACGCTGAGCATGCGCACCCGCGCCAGCACGTCGCCTTGATCGGCATGCACCGGTGAACTGCATGCACCGGTGAACTGCATGCCAACGCCAGCAACGCCACGACCATCGCAGCCCGCATCACATTCTTGTTCATGACGGAATTTCCTTATAGGTTTGGATCTTCGGAGTTCCCAATCGCGAGCCGCAACATCGCGTGTGTGTTCGGAATGATCGACCTAGAAGGAATGTGAGGGATTGACTCAAATCAAGCATAGCCTGACATGTCTATTCATTTAAACAATAAGCATAACTTAATACAAATTACTTATCGACATGACACTCGCATGCCGTCACGCTGACGAAATAAATCAGAGATTAGCGTAACGCGACAGAGCTCAGGGCTGGGGAAGTCCGTCGATGTCGAGAATGCGAATCAAACGGCCCTGCACATCGATCAGGTGTTCCTTCTGGAATCGCGAGAGCATCCGGCTAACCGTTTCTAATTTCAGGCCCAGATAACTGCCGATCTCTTCGCGCGTCATGCGTAGATTAAATTCGGTCGATGAATAACCGCGCGCCTGCAGGCGCTGGGAGACATTGAGCAGGAAGCTCGAGACCCGCTGCTCGGCGGACATGCTGCCCAGCAGCGTGAGTTGCCCCGACTCGCGAGCAATCTCTGCGCACATCCATCGATGCACATGGCGCTGCATCGGTTTGACCTGGTAACAAAGCGCTTCCAGTTGCTGAAAGGGGATGACGCACAGCGTGCTGTCCTCCAGGGCAACGGCATCGCAAACATGAACATCGGAGCCGATGCCATCCATGCCGAGCGGCTCACCCACCAGTTGAAAGCCGGTGATTTGTTCCTGGCCGTCGCGCAGTATCGCCACGGTCTTGAATGAACCGCTCTTGATCGTGTAGATATTCTGGAACGGATCGCCGGTACGATAAACCGCTTCCCCTCGGCGCACCTTGCGCGAGGTGCAAATCAGCGCTTCGATACGCCGGAAATCGACCTCGCTCAACCCGGCCGGCATACAGATATTGCGCGTCGCGCACTTCGAGCAATGCACGGCGCCGGCAAGCAGACGTAGCGACGGCGGCGCACGATTCGGAATGCGGCTGGAAGATTGAGCTTCTGGTTCATCGAGCGGTATCATGGCGTCCTCGTAGAGTCTTGTTATTGATCGGTAACCAGTTCGCGGATCGCTTCGCGAACCCGATTGAAGTCCTCGGACTTGTCGAAAAACAGCCGTGCACCTTCGTTGCGACATGCCAGCCTGACGCCCTCCGTTGCATCGTTGGTCAGCATGATAGGCACCACGAGCGATCCGGTGGACGAAAGTCCCTTCAGCACCGTGAAGCCATTGCCTTCCTTGAGTCGGATGTCGATAATCGCAACCGCTGCGCCGGTGCGCGCAAGGCCGCTCAGCGCGTCTTGCGGCGTGGCCGCACGACCAACGACTTCGACTCCCGGAATTGCGCCCAGCAGTCGCTCGAGGCGCTCGCAAATCAACGCGGAGTCCTCGACCAGAAAGACCTTCAAGGGAGTGATGGATGTCTGCGCTTGCATGTCCGGATTATTGACTGCCTCGGCTTGTTCTCATATCGGATAAGGAGGAACTTCGCGTAAGGTCGTGCTTAGTCCCGGTAAGGAAATCCTGACGCGACGACCGCGCGCCCACCCAATGTGGAGGCCTGTGGATGAGCCGCCCGGCCGGTCCGCTCTCGCATGCGGTTACGTTGCTCATAGCTGGGTCGTGTACGGTTTGCTAGAACGATGCCGACGCAAATACGCATCGAAAACCGTGCAGATATTGTCTACTTGCAGCAGACCATCGCCGACGACCTCGATCGCGTCCGCCGTCCGAGTGATCAACCCGGCATGCTCCAGGGCGTCCAGCATGGGTTTCTCCGCACTGAAATGCCGGTTGAAATCCACGCAATGAGCGAGGCTGAGTGCCTCCACGTCGACGAAAAAATTGCTGCTAAGCGAATGAACAACCGCTCGGCGCAGCAGGTCGTCGGCGTCCAGGCAGATGCCGCGCATCACCGGGAGCCGTCGCTGTTGCAACGCTGATACGTAATCGTCGCCGGATAAGTGGTTCTGGTAGTACACGGGCCCTACCGCGCCGATGGCTCCTGGCCCGAGCGCGACTGTGGTCAAACCCGCCGCAGTCGAAGGGCCATAGGGACGCGTGACAAGCCGTCCGTGACGCTGCGCCACGCCGAATGCGTCGTCGCGCAATGCGTAATAGTCTTTGGCGACCCGTGCATAGCCAGCCTGCACAAGACGCTCAGCGACAAGTTTCAGCATGGGCTGCTCGATATCCGCGATGGCGCCCTCGCCGGACCGGTCAAGCGCGCTGCGTCGCCGCGGTGTCATGTCCTGGACAAGAATACGTTGCGGCCCGCATGCCAATGTTTGGTCGATCTGGCAAGCGAGATCGTCTAGCGTTTGGTCCGGTGCGCCGTAGCACAGGCCGAAACCAACCGATACGCGTGAATCGGCGGAAATGGATTTTGCCCCCTCCAGCATCCACTTGTGCCGGTCGGCCACGGTATAGCTGGCACGCGTGCGAAGCTCGCGCCTGTCATCGGGATCTGCGAGCGCACTACCGATGTCGATGTGGGAAAACCCCATTTCGACCAGGAAAGGCAGCATGTCGCACGCCATCGGATCGACGAGCGCCACCAATTTTGAATTGACGCCCAGATAGAAGCTGGATGCCAAAATATCGAGCAACATCGCGAGCCACTCGTCCGGCATCGGGGCACTGCCCAGTGTCCAGTGGACTTCCGCGACGGCGCGATCGCGCGTGAGCCGCTGCGCATAAAAACCTGTTTCGTGGCCTAAAGCCTCCAGCCATGTTTGGGGCGCGATGGTTGCGCAAGCGAGCTGCGGAATGCGCACATCCAGCGATGGAGGATGGACCGGATCGAGCGCTTCGGATGCGATAAGCCAATCCGAAACCTCGGTCGACCCGATCGCCTCCACGAACCAGTCACTTGTCGGATAGGTCGCGTAGCGCATCACGGTATGTCCGGCTCAAGCGGTAGCAGATGCTACGGAAAGCGTGGCAACCGCCGATTGCAACCAGGATTTCTCAAACATGACGACCTCGATAAAAATGACCTTGTAGCGATTATCGCGAGAGACGCGCAAATCGACTTGACTCAGATCAAGAGAGTCATTCGGTCCCGCGAAAAACGTCGCGACAATTCACTGGAAGAAACGCAGCTAATCGGCGAGAATTGGGTACCGAACTCAACGCAGCACGCTCTCACATTCGCCCCACAAGATGCCGCCTACCCTAAGTTCCGGCCGTCCTTCCACGAAGATTGCGTCCATCGCGCGCAGGCATGCGTTCGACACCGCAAGGGGAAACTCATGACATCGGCGCACGCGCGACTGAACGAGGCACGGCTGGAGGCCATCATTCGCTCTGCTATGGAAGCGATTATCGTGGTGGACGAGACGCAGCATGTCGTCATCTTCAATCCGATGGCCGAGCGCGTATTCGGTTATTCGGCGGCCGAGGCCATCGGTGCGCCGCTCGAACGCTTCATGCCCGAACGCTATCGAGCCGGGCATAGCGGCCATGTCGAGCAATTCGGTACGACCGGCGTATCCGACCGGCGCATGGGGGGCCAGCGCCGCCTCTTCGGCCTGCGAGCAAACGGTGATGAGTTTCCGGTCGAAGCGTCGATCTCGCAAATTCCGGACGGTGAGGGAAGGCTGTACACCGTGATGCTGCGCGATATTTCGGAGCGAGTGCAGGCTGAGCAGGCGTTGTATGCGTCGCGTGAGGAACTGCGGCTTTTGTCGGGCAGCATCCAGGCCGCCCGCGAACAGGAAAAGGCCCGGCTCGCACGGGAGCTGCACGACGATCTCGGACAGCAACTGACGGCGCTGAAGCTGGACATCACTATCCTGGAAGACGAATTACTCGCTCGGACCGACCATGCGCTGCTGCTCTCGCACGTGCAAGGCATGTTTTCCTTACTCGATACCACCGTGCTTGCGGTGCGCCGCATCGCCGCCGATCTGCGCCCTCCTATCCTGGACGATCTCGGGCTCGAGCCTTCGATCGAATGGCTGGTCGAGGATTTCTCGCAGCGCTACGCGATTCCCGTGGCGGCCAGCCTGGAAACCGGGAACTTCGATTTCGCACCGGATGCGGCAACGGCGGTGTTTCGCATCGTGCAGGAAGGGCTGACCAACGTGGCTCGACATGCCAATGCGACATTGGTCGAATTGAGCTTGCGCCAGGATGAACGCGGTTTTGTCCTACAGCTGATCGACGATGGCCGTGGCTGTTCGACTCGCCACCCGCCTGCGCGAAACTCCTTCGGTTTGCTGGGCGTCAGGGAACGCGTGCACTTATTGGGCGGCACGCTGCAAATTGTCAGCGCGCCCGATGCAGGCTTCCAGCTCACCGTGGTCTTGCCCGCGCTTGCGCTAAAAGCCGCGAACGCAGGGGGCGCGCAATGATCCGCGTGCTGATTGCCGACGACGAGGAGCTGGTCTCGGCTGTCGGCAAAGTTGCCGATGGCGGCGTCTATGTTAGTGCAGCGATGGCCGAGCGACTGGCCCGCGACCTCGGTGCCACTGCGAACAGCCAACCACATGAGCGGCTTTCCGATCGCGAATTCGACGTGCTGCGCCGCGTGGTCGCCGGCGATTCCGTGAATCACATCGCGCAGCAGCTTGCGATCAGCGCCAAGACCGTAAGCACTTATAAGGCGCGCATCCTCGATAAGATGCAGATGCCAAGCGACGCGTTGCTGGTTCGCTATGCCGTGCTGCATAAATTGTTCGACGACGGCGATATCGAGTAAAAGGCTCACGTAGAAACATTGCAGGTCCGTCAGGCGCGACCGCGCTTGTCTTTGATCCAGATCATCCCGGGCATGCCCCGAAGCCGCCACACTTCCTCCATTACCGCATAACGTTGTACCTCGCTGCGCGTCGTTGGTGCGCGGCGACCACGGTGTTGTACCGCGTTATCACGATGTCCGGCGTTGCCGCGATGTATCGCGATGCCACGATGCCCCATGTAAGTATCTCGCTTTCCGACTGCAGCCCAGCACATGAAACCGACCCGCCTCAACGCGGCGCCCGCGCCGCGTAGCGCGCACGATACGCCGGCGCCTCGCCCCGCCGCCAAAAAAGCGACCGAATCCTGGTTGCAAGGGCTACGAGCCAGTGTGCGCCCGACGCTTGCGCTCGCCGTGGGCTACGGGCTAGTCGGCGGCGTACTGGTGATCGTTCAAGCTGCCCTGCTCGCCTGGGTCGTCAACGCGGCGATGCTGAACCATGCCGGGCTCGGGCAAGTATGGCCGGCACTGGCCTGGCTGTTGGTAGTTTTCGCGCTGCGCTTCGGCGCGGTCCGGGCCACCGAGAACGCGGCGTTCGCAGCGGGCGCGAGCGTACGTGGCGAGTTGCACGCCCGCCTGCTTCGGCATATCTACGCGCTTGGGCCCAGCTGGGTGCAGTGGCAACCGCGTGGAGCACTTGCCAACGACCTGGTGACCGGCATCGACGCGCTGGAGGGTTACTACACACGCTGGCTGCCCAACCGTGCGCTTACCACTCTGCTGCCGATCGCGATCCTGGCGGTGGTGCTTCCCAGCGATTGGCTCTCAGGCCTGATCCTGCTGGTGACGGCGCCGTTGATTCCCCTGTTCATGATCCTGCTCGGCAAGGGTGCCGAAGACCTGAGCCAGCAGCAATGGTGGCAGTTGACACGGTTGAGCGCGCGCTTTCTCGACACGCTGCAAGGGCTTACCACGCTCAAACTATTCAACGCCAGCCGGCGCGAAGCGCAGGTCGTGGCGAGCATCTCCGAGGCGTACCGCGAAAGCACCATGAAGGTCTTGCGGGTCGCGTTCCTGTCGGCGGTCGTGCTGGAATTTCTCGCCACTGTCAGCATCGCAATGGTCGCGGTACTGGTAGGCTTCCACTTGCTGTACGGCAAGATCTCATTCCAGCACGGCTTTTTTGTTCTGCTGATCGTTCCGGAATTTTATCTGCCGCTGCGCACGCTGGGCGCTCATTACCACGCTCGGATGGAAGCGATCGGGGCGGCCGAGAGAATCATGTCGGTGCTGGCATTACCGCTGACGTCGACGATTGCCATGACAGCGAGTGCTCCCCTGCCACTGCGCACCGGCGAACCGCCGGCACTGAGTTTCGAATCGGTCTGCAGCGCCTACACGCCGGGATACCCAATCCTGCACGACATCTCGTTCACCGCACAGCGTGGCGGCATTACCGCGATCGTGGGTCCGAGCGGCGCCGGCAAAAGCACGGTGTTGCGCCTGCTGCTAGGTTTTGGCACGCTGGATACGGGCGCGATCCGTGTCGATGGTCGCTCGCTCGCCACCTATGCCTCGCATGACTGGCTTACGCAGGTTGCCTGGGTACCGCAGCGCGGCTACGTCTTTGCCGGCACCGTACTTGAGAACCTGCGCATGGCGAAACCTGATGCAACCCATGCGCAGATGCGCCGCGCTGCGGAACAAGCGGGCGCGCACGAATTCATCTCGGCGCTGCCGCACGGCTACGACACGCCATTAGGGGAGCACGGCGCGGGCCTTTCGGGCGGCGAAATCCAGCGCCTTACTTTAGCGCGCGCGTTCCTGAAGAATGCGCCTGTGCTGCTGCTGGACGAACCCACTGCCAATCTCGATGCCCATAGCCGGACCATCGTGCATCACACGCTGCGACATCTTGCCCAACGCCATACCGTGCTGCTGGTCGCGCATCGGCTGGAAACGGCGCAACTCGCCCAACACATCGTGGTCCTCGAAGCGGGACGCGTGGTGCAAAGCGGAACCCACCACCAACTGCTCGCGGCCCCGGGACTGTATGCCCGTATGGCGGCCGGAGCCGATATCGAGCGCACCGATGAAACCGAAGCCATTGTTTGAGTCGAATGCCCATAGTGGCGATGCAGCCCAAGGGCGCCGCGATCTGTTGCGTATGCTCAGGCTGTTCGCCCCTTACTGGCAGTGGATGGCCGCAGGCGCGCTGCTCTCGCTGCTGACAGTCCTCGCCAACGTGGCGTTGATGGCTGTCTCCGGCTGGTTCATCGCCTCGATGGCACTGGCCGGCTTGACCGGCGCCGCGATCAATTATTTCACGCCAGCCGCGCTGATTCGCGGGCTCGCAATCACGCGCACGATCGGCCGCTACCTCGAACGCATCGTCACGCACGATGCCACCCTGCGTCTGCTCGCCCGGTTGCGGGTCTGGTTCTACATGCGTATCGAACCGCTTGCGCCGGCGTGCCTGCAGGGTTTGCACAGCGCCGATATGTTGAGCCGGATCCAGGCCGACATCGACACGCTCAACCATGTCTATCTGAGGGTGTTCGCGCCGATCGCGGTTGCTGTGTTGGCGTGCGGCTCAATTGTCGCGGTGATGGCCGCGTATAGCACGCAGGTTGCCCTGCTCGCGCTGACCGGTCTGCTGCTGGCCGGCGCGGTATTGCCATGGTGGCTCTATCGGCAAGGCCGTGAGCCGGGTCGGCAGATCGTGGCACTGCGCGCGGCGCTCCGGGAAACGGTGATCGACGGCATGGAGGGGCTGGGGGAATTACGCGTGTATGGCGCGCTCGAAGCGCATCAATGCCGCGCCGATGCGCTGCGCAGCCAACTTTGCGCAGCCCAGCGCAGCATGAGCCGCCTGCATGGTTTGTCGCAAGGTGCACTGCTGCTGTGCGCCACGCTCGCTCTCTGGGGTACCTTGTGCATCTCGATCGCGCTGCTGCGGGCCGGCACATTGGCAACGGCGGATCTGGCCATGCTCGCCCTGTTCGTGCTGGCCAGCTTCGAGGCGGTTTGGCCGCTACCGACGGCGATGCAGATGCTCGGGGAAAGCCTCGCAGCCGCGCGCCGTATTTTTTCGCTGGCCGACGCAAGCCCCGCGGTAAGCGAACCGCTACAAGCGGTGTCGCTCCCAGCGCGTCCGAGCCTATCGATGCGCGACGTGACGCTGCGCTACCGCGACGACGCTCCTGCAGCGCTGGACCGCGTTTCGCTGGATCTATCGGCCGGCCAATGCTTGGCCGTGGTAGGCGCAAGCGGTGCGGGCAAAAGCAGCCTCGCGAACGTCTTGCTGCGCTTTTGGGAATATGAACAGGGCTGCATCGAACTCGGTGGGGTCGACTTGCGCAACTGTGCCGCCGAAGATATCCGCCGGCACATCGCAGTCGTCTCGCAGGATGCTTATTTGTTCAACGCAACGATACGCCAAAACCTGCAAATTGCTCGCCCCGACGCCACCGATGCGCAGATGGAGGCGGCCTGCCGGGAAGCCCAACTGCACGACTTCATCGCCGCATTGCCGGCCGGTTACGATACCGAACTCGGAGAAGCCGGTGCACGCTTGTCCGGAGGCCAGGCGCGGCGACTGGCCATCGCGCGAGCGCTGCTGCTCGACGCGCCCATCTTGATCCTGGACGAACCCACCGAAGGTCTCGATACGCTCACCGAGCGCAGCTTGCTGCAGGCCATCGTGCGCTTGATGCGAGGCCGCAGCGTCTTGCTGATCACCCACCGTCTTGCGGTATTGGCCGACCTGGCCGACCGGATCGTGGTGCTCGAGCACGGCCGTGTAGTGCAGCACGGCGCCGCACATACTGTGCGTGGCGCGGCGTGTGGGCCATACTATGAGTTGGAGCACACGTTCTGATTGCGCTTATCTTCTCTCGAAGGAGGGCCTGATGCTAGCGATGCTATTCGACGGAAAGTCGCCCACGCTGCGCGCGGTCGATCTTCCGAAGCCAACCCCGCGCGCAGGCCAGGTGCTGATTCGGGTGCTGGCCTGCGGCGTTTGCCGCACGGACCTTCACGTGGTCGATGGAGAACTTCAGCACCCGCTGCGTCCGGTGATTCCGGGCCATGAAATCGTCGGCACGATAGAGGAACTCGGACCGGAAGTCAGCGGCTACACATACGGCTACACCCGCGGCGAACGCATAGGCGTACCGTGGCTCGGACACACATGCGGGCACTGCCGCTTCTGTATCGGCGGCCGGGAAAACCTGTGCGACACGCCAGGTTTCACCGGCTATACGATTAACGGCGGCTATGCCGAATATACGGTGGCCGAGGCACGCTACTGCGTCTCGTTGCCCCCTTCGTATAGCGACGAAGCCGCTGCGCCGCTGCTATGCGCGGGGTTGATCGGCTACCGCAGCCTGCGCATGGCGCAGGACGCTCAGCGCGTCGGCATGTATGGTTTTGGTGCTGCGGCGCATCTGGTCGCGCAAGTTGCCTTGGCGCAGGGCCGGCAAGTATTCGCCTTCACGCGCCCCGGCGACGACACGGCACAACAGTTTGCGCGCAGCCTCGGCGTTCAGTGGGCCGGCGGCAGCGACGAGGCCGCGCCCGTATTACTCGACGCAGCGCTGCTGTTTGCGCCGGTCGGTGCGCTGGTGCCCACGGCGCTTGCCGCGCTCGACAAGGGCGGAATCGCGATCTGCGGCGGCATCCATATGTCAGCCATTCCCTCGTTTTCCTACGACTTGCTATGGGAGGAGCGGCGCCTCTGTTCGGTGGCTAACCTTACGCGTGCCGACGCGACGGAATTCATGGCGCTCGCCGCGAAGACGCCGCTTCAGACGCGCACGACCCCCTACCCGCTCGAACACGCCAACGATGCGCTCGACGACTTGCGCAGTGGCCGCCTGAGCGGGGCCGCGGTGCTCATCCCAGGCATGCCCGCCTGAGCTTCGATTTCGCCGGTTCGATTTCTCCGCTTTGATGCCTCCATCTAACGGCGAACATGCACGCGCCTTGGACGCAGCGCTCAATCGCGCGGCGCAGCACCGCCGTGGCTGTCTTCCTGCGCATCGAACAGGACTCCGGCAACCACCGACACGAGCACGATCATTACGGTGCCGACAAACCAGGCGAAATACCATGAGCCGTAGTCGCCGACAATGACGCCGATTACGATCGCGACTACGGCAGTGAACATGAAGATCAAGAAGTGGAGCAACGTTTTCATTTTGGTCTCGGCGATGTCGGTTAATAGGCGTGCGTGTCCGCTTCCACCTGCTGCGCATTCACTTTGCCGCGCATGACGTAGAAGCTCCAGCTCGTGTAGGCGACGATAGTCGGTACGAACACGGCCGCGAAACCGGTCATCCAGATCAACGTGCGCAGGCTGGAAATCGAATTCCAGATCGTCAGGCTTTGCGACGGATCGGTGCTCGAAGGCATCAGAAACGGAAACAGGCTCACGCCAGCGGTGCTGATGACGCCGACCCACGCCAACGCGCCGGACCACCACGCCAGCGTCGTACGGCCGGCACGAATCGCAGACAACCCCAGCAGCATCCCGACGTATCCCAACGCCGGCACGAGCCACAAAACCGGCACCGCGCGGTAGTTATCCCACCAGGCGCCAGCGCTCAAACTCACCACCTGATGCAGCGGGCTTTGGGCAGCGCCGGCCGCTGGGCCGCTGATCAGCCGGTAGCCGTCCATGACGCTGACCCAGGCGCCGCCAATCGTGAACAGCACCAGTGCGACCATCACGGCCCATTTTGCCGCCTGCGTGGCACGCCGATGCAGCACGTCCTCGGTACGGCCCGCCAGCATCACGCCGCCCATATAGATCGATAGTGCCAGCGACAACAGCCCGCACATCACGGCAAAAGGATTCAGCAGACCCAGGAAACTGCCTGTGTAATACGACGTCAGATTCCAACTGAAATGGAACGGCACGCCGCGCAACATGTTGCCGATGGCGGCACCGTAAATCACCATCGGTACCAGACCGCTAACGACAAGCGCCCAGTCCCACAGGTTGCGCCAACGGGTGGAAGGCAGCTTGCTGCGGTATTCGAAACTCAGCGGCCGCACGATCATCGTCCACAGCAAAACCAGCATGACGATGTACAAGCCCGAAAAGGCCGTGGCGTAGATCAACGGGAACGCCGCGAAGATCGCCCCGCCGCCCAGCACGAACCACACTTGGTTGCCGTCCCAGTGCGGCCCGATGGTATTCAACACCACACGCCGTTCGAGATCGGTGCGGCCCACGAAACGCAGCAGCGTGCCCACGCCCATGTCCATGCCAACCATGACGGCAAGCGCTATCAGCAACACGCCCAGGAGCAGCCACCAGACAATCTTGAAAGCCAGATAGAGTTCCATGCTTTACTCCATGCTCGATGCGGATGCGGATACAGATAAGCCGTCGACCAGCCCCCGGCCAGGCGCGCCGGGTCGAGGCAACGTCGGTCCGTCGATAGGGTATTGCGCTCCCGTTACGTGTGGTTCCGGTCCTTTTCTGATGAACTTGATCATCAAGAACATTTCGATGACGATAAAAATCGAATACAGCAACACGAAACCGACCAGCGAGAACACCATATAAGCCACGCTATGGCTGGAAGCCGACATCCAGGTGGGCAGGATGCCAAACACCGTCCACGGCTGCCGCCCCACTTCGGCCGTGACCCAGCCCATTTCGCAGGCAATGAAGGGAATCGGGATCATCCATGGCGCGAGCTTGAGGAACCAGCGCTGCCTGTGGATATCGCCGCGCAGCGAGAAGATCACGGCCACCACGAAATACGCGAGCATCAACAGGCCGCATGCGACCATCAGGCGGAAGCTCCAGAACATCGCGAATACGTTGGGGATGGTGTCCTTCGAGGCGCGAACAATGTCGGCCTCGGTCGCGTTCGAGACATCCTGTTGCGCCGCATAGCGCTGCACCAGGAAGCCAAAGCCGAGATCGTCCTTGTGATGCTCGAACTGCGCGAGTGCAGCAGCGTCGTCCGGATGCGCGCTCAGCACCCTGAGCGCTTGAACCGCCGGAATGCCTGAACGTATGCGCTTGACGGCATCGGCTTCGATCGTGTCAACGCCCGGCAGAATCGCATCGAGACTGTGCGTCAGGAGCGGAGTGAGCACATAGGGAATCTGCAATTTCCAGGCATTACGCTGTTCGCTTTGCACCGGCCATGCGGCAAGGTTGAACGGCGCGGGCGCCGGCTCGGTCTTCCACATTCCTTCCATTGCGGCAAGCTTGGACGGCTGAGCGTGACCGCCGACAAAACCGAGCGCATCGCCCAAGGTAATCACGCCCGCCGTGGCCAGCACGCCGAACAAGGCGGCCATGCGAAACGAGCGCCGAGCCAGTTCCATGTGACGGCCACGCAGCATATAGAACGCGCTGATTCCCGAGACGAAAATCGCCGCGGTGACATAGCCCGCGATACTGGTGTGTACGAACTTGGTTTGCGCGTCCGGGCTGAAGATCAACGCGCCGAAGCTGGTCAACTCCATGCGCATCGTCACAGGGTTGAACGCGGCCCCCTGCGGATCCTGCATGAAGCCGTTGGCCACCAGTATCCATAGCGCCGACAGGTTGGAGCCGAGAGCGACCAGGAAGGTCACCAGCAAATGGGTGCCTCGGGACAATCGCTGCCAGCCGAACGTCATCAAGCCAATAAAGGTCGCTTCGAGGAAGAACGCCATCAAACCCTCGATCGCCAGCGGCGCGCCGAAGATGTCTCCGACGAAGCCCGAGTAGAACGACCAGTTGGTGCCGAACTCGAACTCCATCGTCAAGCCGGTGGCCACGCCTAGCGCAAAATTAATAAGGAACAACTTCCCCCAGAACTGGGTGATGTCGCGATAGATTTTTCGGCCGGTGATGAAATAAACCGTTTCCATCGTTGCCAACATGACGCTAAGGCCCAGCGTCAGCGGCACGAATAGAAAATGGTAAAGCGCCGTCGCCGCGAACTGCAATCGCGACAGTTCGACAACAGTATTGTTGATCATAAGAAACTCCGGTCGGGTGCGAATCTGTTTTTCAATTTCGGCTTAATCGACTGCGGCGGCTGCGGCTGCTGCTGGCAAGGGACTCGCAGCCGGTGACGGCATCCGTCGTCCAGCCGCGGCCACGGCCGCGGGCGGCCGCAGCCAGTCACGGCATATGAGGAAATCCGACAGCAGTTCGGCCTCCGGGCTCCCCGGCGGCGCCTCGAATTCGTATCGCCAGCCGGCCGAGGGCGGCATCGACATCAGGATCGATTCGGTGCGGCCGTCGCTTTGCAAACCGAAGAGCGTGCCTCTGTCGTAAATCAGGTTGAATTCGACATAGCGACCGCGCCGGTATTGCTGGAACGCACGTTCACGCGCCCCGTATTCGAGTTCCTTGCGCTTGCCCACAATGGGAAGGTAGGCGGACAAGAAGG
>Ga0302314_10011615_pt1 | contig 15342 bp, 6 predicted proteins | sample III_Palsa_N2_3_FD_200533 | JGI IMG/M metagenome (GOLD analysis project Ga0302314, IMG submission 200533) | Peat permafrost microbial communities from Stordalen Mire near Abisko, Sweden - III_Palsa_N2_3 | ecosystem: Environmental > Terrestrial > Soil > Palsa > Peat permafrost | place: Sweden...
CCCGAATAACAGCGTCACGGGAGGAGAGATCAGTGGGCCCGATTACCTCGCTATCGACGGCGCCGGAGACGTGTGGGTGGTAGACGGGACGAAGGCCTGGGTCACCGAATACAACAACTCTGGAACCGCTCTTTCGCCTGGCCTGTCCTCGGGAGGCTTTGCACACGTCGGCCTGGATGGGTCCAAGGGAATCGCGATCGATAGCGCAGGCAATGTATGGATCGCCAACAGCGCTGACTCGCTGCCCGGCGGGGTCGAAGAGATCGTCGGCGCCGCGGTTCCGGTCGTGACTCCGCTCTCGGTTGGCGTCAAGAACTCCACCCTGGGTACGGAACCATAACTAAAGCTATTTGGATGGCGGCAGCAACGGGATTGACTGCCCGTTGTAAGCCAGCGGCGGCGAATGTGGAGTGACGCCATCGATAGTCTCGCTCCCGGCGGTGCGGGCATCGTCGCGCATAGAGACGTCAAACTTACCGGCGGCAAGGGTAGCGTGGACGTTGATGCGGCCGTCCTTGCGTACGAAGCTGGCGTTCGCGTGGTCAAGCTTATCCATGAACTCCGGCAGGCCGCCGGCCGGGCACACGCCTGTTTCGGAGACGATCATCACGCGCAGGTTTTTGGCTAGCTCGGAGGGTGTCTTCTGGGCATGATAGACCACGAAGCGGATGGCGCCCTTGGCTCTGCCGGCCGCATCGGCCTTGAGCTGATAAACAGGCGGCTCGGTGCCTAGTGGGTCTACATGAACGAAGCGCAGAGCGAAGCAGCTCCCCGCTTCGCGAACTCCGATAACGTCGTTGGGTGTTGCGTCGAGTGTTGAAAGCTTCCCTGCGTCGACGGCAGTCTTGTTGAGCCGGACCTCGTCAGCACGCGCAGGCAGAATGATGTCTGTGGCAGCGGAGGTCAGGCCCTTTTCACCGCTCAGATCCAGATCGAGCAGCGCAAGCACGCTACCCTCCTTCTGCAAAAACACCGGATGCAGCGGCATGTGCTTGGGTTTTACATGGCCGGACCTGTCCTTCGATTGCGCCTCCGGCAAACCATACGGCGCGTCAAATCTGTCAGGCACAATGGAGATAGTCGGCAGCGGTTTACTGGAGGCTAGATCGACGGCAAACATCCTGTCCTGTGGCCCATAGTCTCCATTGGCAATGCCCACGGCGAACCCGGGAGTGATGTAGGTGTAGCGTATCTGGCTCTCGTTCTCGCCCCAGCGTTGCGTAACGATCCTGGTATCCGGGACCAGGCTGCGCAGCTTGGCCGCGTCCAGCAGATAGCCATTGGGCTGCGTGTAGTCCAGGATGCCAACCTTGCTTGGATCGACGCCTTTGAAGGGGTACTCGTCGATCAAACCGGCAGCCCACTCCAGCAGACCAAGACCGCCGCTACGCCCCAGGAAGTCATAGTCTCTACTGTGCGAGCCCACCAGTGGCCGGTGCATGGCCGGCGATACATTCAGGGCGATGTCCTTCCACAGATAATCCAGCGCGGCGACAAGCTCGGCATGTTCTTCAGGGTCCGTTGTGTAGTGGGCGCACAGGGAGAGATCGTTCAGGTCTTCCGCCGTGTAAGTGGGGCTGTCGAACTCGTGGATACCGTACTGGCTGGTGTATTGCATCCACGCTGCAAGCTGCTGCCGTCCGCGTTCCGCTTGTGCCTTGTCTCCAACGGCCTGCGCGAGCAGGATCGTCGCGTCGGTATTCATCAGGAAGATATTGGTGTAGCTTACCGGAGGATGATGCCGCTGCAACGCGACAAGCGCGGCGCTGGCATGGGCATGCGCCTCTTTCACAAACTCCGGCGAGAGAAGCTGTCCGTAGCCGAGCAGCAGCGGCCCCAGAAAGTGCGTTCCGAATTCGATGGCGTTTTCATCCTTGATGTCCTCGTTGAACACGTTCCAGGGCAGCTCGCCGTAGTGGGGAGAGTCAGGACGCATGTCCTGGAGGTGGAAGATATCGCGCCATGCCTGCTCCGCGCCGGGGCCGTCCTTGTGGGAGATCGCACGGAAGAGGGCATAGCCTGCAACGCCGCGGACGTCGAGTGTGGGGTCCTTCGAGTCGAGTTGCTGCTGGGTTTTGCTGAAGTTTTGCTCGAGTCCGGCTGCGATCTTCTGCAGCCGTGCAGCCCTCTTCGCCGCTGCGTCGTCCTGCGCGGTCAGGACGACGGCGCCAAGGCTGGCGGCTATCACGGCAAAGCCAAGCCCGTTCCTCAGTACTCTCTTCAACGTCATCGCGGCACCCGCCTAGAAGATGAGTCTAACGCCGAGTTGGAACTCGCGTCCCGGGGTGATATTGGTTTGGGACATGTTTCCGAAGGCGGCCGTTGGATTGAAGGTGTTTTGCAACGATGGAGTTGTTCCTGAGCCGTCGTAAGAAGAGTTCAGGGCCATATTCTGTGCGAAGAAGTTGGGATGGTTCAGCGCATTCAGGACATTCGTAAAAATGTTCAGCCGGACGATCGGACTCTCCCGCAGGATAAAGATCTTCGTAATGCGGGCGTTGAAGTACTGGGTCGGCGGGTTACGCAGGTTGCCGAGGGTACGGGGAACGTTTCCAAACGCAGGGTTCCCGATAGAACCGGGAGTGGTAAAAGCGGCGGCATTGATAAAGCCACCCTTTCCCGTCTCATCGAAGGGGTCGCTCTTCCAGTTCTTGTTGATGAGCGGAACGCCCGGGACGAAGTTGGGACGGATCTGCATATCCACAATGGCATTGCCGCCGTTGCCGTAGTCACAGGCTGTCTTCACGGGCAGGGAAGAGCAGTAGTTCTGCGCCTGACCGGACGGCGCTATGCTGCTGAACCAATAGCCGATCGTTCCCTCCTGCACGCCGAGCGGATAGCCTGACTCGCGCAGGTAGTTGACGGTGGCCTGCCAGCCGTTGAAGAGCGTCTTCGGAATCTTCTTCCAACCGGAGGCGTTCAGCAGGATGGCCGGCTCGGTGTACGAGACGGCGCCGGTGCCTTTGACGGGGATGTCGAAGGTCGAGTAAGACCGCTCCAGGCGGCTGGCGCCGAAGGGGTCCTGCGTCTGCGGCAACCCAAAGGCATCGGTGGGATTGGAGAGGTCGGTGGAGCCGCTTGAGCCGTCGTCGATTGACTTGGACCACGAGAGGCTGGCCAGCGCGGTGATATTGCGGCTGATGCGTTGCCGGAATGTCAGGTAGAGGCCGTTGTAGTGGGAGTCGCCGTTGCGTGTAAAACCGCTGTCGATGTTGTTGTTATAGAACTGCTGATAGGGCGAGGCGTTCTGCAGGGCGTTCATGCTCCCAACACCGTATGGATTGAGATAACTCGAGTTGGTGACGTTGAGTCCGGTCTGTACCGCATTGATCAGGAATCCCAGTGTCGGCGTGTTGACGGCGATGGGCACGGAAAAGAGATGCACGGCATGTTGACCGCTGTAAGCCAACTCGACGATGGAGTTCCGGCTGAGGCCATACTGAAGCGAAAAGGAGTAGAGCTGTACGTAAGGGACAGTGTTCGTTTGCTGTACGTAGGGAAGGTTCGTCAGGTTGGTGAAGGTGAAGAGCGGTCCGCCTGAGAGCGGAAGATGCGAGGGCACCGCGCCCACCGGATCGGTAATGTAGTTGATGTGCCCCGCGTTGATGCCGTCCGTTTTCACATTGATGCCGTTTTGCGGTTCGCTGAGGTCGGGCTCGACGATCGTTCCCAGCCCGGTGAGCGCAGGATGCACAATGCTGTACGAAGCGCGAATCGTGAACTGAGGCCTGGGCGCGTAGGCAATGCCGATACGTGGCTCATAACCTTTGAAGTTCAGCGGCCAAAGATAGCGGGTCCGATTGTCCTCTCCCGCAAACACGAACCCGCCCTGCGCCTGCTGGCCATTGACCGTTCCGATCTGGCTGGCGTCAAACGAACCCTGGTGATTGTATTTTTCGTACCGCGGCGTCTCGAAGTTGTAACGGAAGCCCAGGTTCAAGGTAATGCGCGAATGTATGCGCCAGTCGTCCTGAACGTATCCGGCATAGTAACGCCAACGGTAGTAGAAGGGCAGGGCAGCCAGCTTGGCCGAATAGCTGTTAACTATCCCCAGCACGAACGATGCCGATGCGACACCGCCGGCGCTGCCATTGTTTGTATCGCCGCTACTAAAGCCGTAGTCGCCACCGTAGAGGTCGGAGGTGTCCAGCCGGTTTTGTTGCAGGAAACGCAGGTCCGTGCCCACTTTGATCGTATGCAGGCCGCGCTGGAAGGAGTAGTTGTCAGTGACGCCGAGATTGACATCGAGTGAACGTCCGTTGCTCAACACCGTTCCACCGCTGCCGACGTTGCCATTGGAGAAACCGCCGATAGACGGGAAGCCCGCTCCCAGAGCAGCCGGCTTGAGCCCGATGAGCGCACCCCAATCCTGAGTGAGGGCCGGCGGCGGCGGGCTCCGGTGCTGGTCGGCGCGCGTGTACGTTACATGAAACTCGTTTACGCTGGAGGAGAACGCATGGGTCTCGCCGAGGATCGCATTCATCGAAGAGATGCGGTCGCGGGGGATGGTATTCACCGGTGAAAATGGCCCAAAGCTGCTGTAGCGGACGCCGTTCACCGGCACGGTGGTAAACCGCATCATCATAAAGTCGCGGCTGGTCAGGGCCTTGTCGCCGCGGATGCTGAAGCGGTCGTCGAACTGCTCCACTCCGCGGACCAGGTAGGCGTTGGTGCCGTCGGCCGCATACGTGCCGGCGTTGTTGTAGAAGGACACGTAGTGGCTGGGATATTGCGGCGTCGGAAAGTATCCGTAGACGAACTTCGCAGTGGGGTTCTGCGCCAATTGCTGAGAGACGTTATTTCCAGGAATCTGTATGTACTTGGAGGAGGAGAGCGTGGAGCCGGTCGGGAATCCACCATCCAGACAGTTTGTCGTAGAGAGTGGGTTGCTTCCTAACATGCAATTGTACTGATAATAGAGGCTCCCGACCCTCGGTGCAGCCTGAGCAGCTGTGTAGCCCTGTTGCGCCAGGATGGTCGTATTCAGCAGCTCAAGGCTGTCGTTGAAGTCTCCCGACAACTCTTCAGGAGTGGCAAAGCGCGAGCGCCCCCAGTTTTCATCGGTGCCTCGTGAAGGCTCCACGGTCACAAAGAAATAGGCCTGGTGTTCGCGTCCGTTGTAGTGCGGCAGCATGATTGGGCCGCCGAGCGATGCGCCAAAGTAGTTCACATGCCGGCCGCGTCGAAAGGGAGAGCCGTAGGTGTATGCCTCGGTCGATGGATCTTCATGCAGCCAGCTCAGTTCGCCATGAAACTGGGATGTGCCCCCGCGAGTCGTCTGGTTGATGATGCCGCCACCGGTGCGGCCGTACTGTGCGGGCAGGCCATTCTGCTGCACGGTAATCTCCTGCACCGTGACCCCTGAGAATGTAATGCCGGTACGGGGAAAGCTGGTCAGGGTGTTGTCCGCGCTATCGACAAGAATAGAGGCTGAACCGGGACGGCCACCCGCTACGGCCAGAGAAGCGCCTGGAACCACCGGCGTAAGGTAAACGCCCGGGTTTTCATTTTGGATCGCACCCGGAAACTGCGGGTCACCCTGCACGCCGGGAACCAGCAGCACGGAAGCCAGAGAACTGCGGTCGTTGAAGGGCAGGTTGGTCAGAAGATGCGTGTCGATGGTGGTGGAGAGCATCGCCGAATCCGGAGTGACCATGGAATTGGTTGAGGTCACCTGTACGGTAGTCATGGCCAGTCCGACCTTGAGGTTCACATTCTCGGAGGTCGTCTGCGCGGTCGAAACTGTCACATCGGAGACGATCACCGAATCGAAGCCGTCTTTCTCTATGGTGATCGTATAGGTCGCGGGCGGCAACGCCTCGAAGCTGAAAGTGCCGTCTTTATTGGACTTTGTGGTCTGCGTCTCGTGCGTTCCAACATTGGTGATGGTGATCGAAGCGCCGGGCACGAGGGCCTTTTGCGGATCCAAAACCTGTCCAACCACAGCGCCTGTGTTCGACTGTGCGCAGAGAGTGCGGCCAAGCATGATGAGCAATGCAGCACACAGTAGATGGCGTTTCATCAGGTGCAGACCCTCTCCCAGAGCGCGGCCGGACGAGGCTCTAACCTTGCCGGAAACCTCAATTCGAGGTGCCTTGGACTCGGTAGCCTTTTTAGCCCTCAAGGGCAACGATAGACCATCGTTGAACCAATCAATTAACTGGAGTTTTCGAACACCTGCACTTTACAATGGCGCATGGCATTAGAGACCCTGCAAAGATTTCCAAAGCTTGACGTTGCACCTGGAGTTGTCGATTGGGTCAGAAGCTCGAAGGTTTACAACAAGACCTCGATCGCACGCGACCCCCGTACGTACAAGGACTTCCCACACTCCACCATCGACCAGCAAACGGGCGTCAATCAGTGGTTGGAGGCCTGCCATGTCACTCCTATCTCAGCCATCGAGTGGTTTTGGACGGAGGGCAATGGTTTTGGCCCACGAGTCTTGAACGATTCGATGTGGTTCTATTTTTCCCAGGTAGACGGCTGGGCCAGAGTCGGAAACGAGAAGCCGTTTCGCATCGGCCCGCGGTCCCTGGTTCTGCTGCCTCGGGGAGTCGAGCACGAAATTCGTCACAATCATGGCCAGGCTCAACTCTACGCGGTCCACTTCCAGGCCACGATCTATGGAGAGATCAACTTGCTGGATCTCCTCGGCTATCCCTACCATATTGTTGCAGGCAAAAGAGATAGGGTCTTCGAGGAAGTGTCGAGGAGGATGTCAAGGGAGTACGCCTTGAAGGCGCCGGGCTGGGCTACCGCGATTTCGGCCGAGTTGATGACCTTCCTGGTGCATGTCCTCAGGACCTCCGGGGACCAGTTTCGGCCGCTTGCTCAGGGCTGCGCTCAGAGCGATCTTCCGCGGCTTTTGCCGGCGCTCGTGTGGATACATCAGAACCTCTACAATCCGGAGTGCAGGGTGTCTAAAATGGCAAGAACCATCAATACCTGCGAAGGACAGTTCCGCAAGCTGTTCCGGCGCACTATGGGGTTTACCCCGGTGCATTTTGTACAACGTCAACGCATGGAACGGGCCTGTCATCTGCTGAATACCACCCACCTGCCGATCACCCAGATCGCGGAGGCCTGCGGTTTCTCCGATGTGCCTTTCTTCTACCGCGTGTTCCGCAAATGGATGAAGGTACCGCCTCGCAAATACCGCCTGGCCGCGACCAGCGAACACCACCCCGATCCTCAATTCTGAAACGGAAGCTTGGGGACAAATCTCAGGCCCAATTGCTTCGTTCGGTACAACAGCCGAGGGTTGAATCGGAGAAGAAATAAGCCGAAGTGTCGATTGCTCAGGCTGAGACCCAATCCCTAAGATTCTCGCGTCTCTTGGAATGCGTATATTGTGTGATATCGCAGAGCCGAGTGCGGTAAAGGACAGGGCTCGTTGATGCACAAGGCGTGGGCAGCACTCAGATTGCACGGCGGGCGTCCGTGGATGCGGACTTGGTTGTGTGTCTGGGGCTTGGGTTGCCTGCCTGTGCTGGCAGGGGCGCAGTCCACCGTGGTGTACATTCCGGCGCTGACGACCGTTGCCGGCAATGGGACAGCGGGCCACACCGGGGACGGCGGCGTGGCCACAGCGGCCGAGTTGCAGGGCCCGCAGGCCGGAACCTTCGACAGCCAGGGAAATATGTATATTGCCGATGCGACGGCTTTTGCCGTACGCAAAGTCGCTGCCGGCACGGGAATCATCACGACCATAGCCGGCGTTGAGGGGACGGAGGGCGCGGGATGCACGAACGGCACGCTGGCGACGTTGTGCGCGATCGACGATCCGTATGCCGTCGCAGTGGACGCTGCCGGAAACGTTTATATTTCTGACCCGAATTACAACACCGTCCGTGTCGTCAGTGCCGCTACAGGAGATATCTCTATCTTCGCCGGCATTCCCGCTACGACCGCGAATACGGCGAACACTCCTCAATACAGCGGCGACGGCGGTCAGGCTGCCTTGGCAAACCTTTACTTTCCAACCGATCTGATGATGGATGCGGCCGGGAAGAACCTCTACATCGCCGACTCCAAGAACGGCGCCGTCCGCAAGGTCAATATCGCTACAGGCATCATCACGCTGGTGGCGGGCGTGGAAGGCAAGACCTGTGGCTCAGGCACTGTGACGGTCCCGGCCGCGGCCTGCGGTGACGGCGGGCAGGCCCTGGCGGCCAACCTGAGTTCGAGCGTGTACGGCATCTACTTCGATGCGGCGGGCAATCTTTATATCGCGGATACAAGGACCTATCGAATCCGCAAGGTGAACGCGAGTACAGGCATCATCACTTCGGTGGCAGGCACGGGACTGACCGGCACGCTGGTCAGCCCTTACGTTGGCCCGGCGAACGGCGATTGGGGCCCTGCGCTGAGCTCGAACCTGGTCTTCCCGCAGAGGGTCGCCGTCGATAGCGCGGGTGCCGTCTACGCCGTTGACAGCAGCGACAATGAGATTCGGCGCGTCGACCCCGTCACCGGAATCATTACAAACTATCTCGGCAACGGAAACACTCCCACCCCGTTTGCCGCCAATGCCCCGGGAAACAAGGTCAACGGTCCAGTCGGGGCGTGGTTCGATAGCCTTGGAAATCTGTACTTCGCGGACCGCAACGAGACCGTCATCCGCAAGGTCGTTACGAACCTGTTCTTCCCGGCCACTGCCGTAGCTTCGTCCAGCAGCGTTCAGGATGTGTACTTTTCCACCTACGCCACCGATACTTTTACGGCATCCGGCGTGACCACCGGGTACAAGGACTTCACCTCAACGAAGATTACGGGCTGCAACATCGGCACCTCTACCGCTGCGTATAACACCTGCACTCTGCCTGTCACATTTACGCCCCAGTTGCCAGGCTTGCGCACGGCGCAGATCAATACGACCGATGGCACCTCTAACTTTGTGACCGGCGTAACGGGTGTGGGCAATGCGCCCGCGACGGCCATCTACCCGTCGAACATCTCTTCCATCGCCGGCAATGGGACGGCGGGATACACCGGCGACAACGGCAACGCCACAGCTTCGACGCTCGATGCGCCGGCCGGCATGGCGCTCGACAGCGAGGCGAACATCTACTTCGCTGACACCAGCAACAATGCCGTGCGCCGCATCACCGCCGCTGGAGTCATCAGCACCATCGCCGGCACAGGTACTGCAGGTTATATGGGCGACGGCAGCGCAGCTACCAGCGCTGAACTCTCTGGGCCAACCGCAGTTGCGCTCGACGCTGCCGGAGATGTCTTCATTGCCGATACGGGGAACAACGCCATTCGACGCGTTGACGCGGGTACAGGCAAGATCAGCACCTATGCCGGCACGGGTGTGGCTGCGTTCTCGGGCGATGCCGGCCCTGCGATCAATGCTCAACTCAGTGCCCCCGCCGGAGTGATCGTGGATACCACCGGAAACCTCTACATCGCGGACACCGGCAACAACCGCATCCGCGAGGTCTTCAGCGGGATCATCAACACCGTCGCCGGAACAGGTACGGCAGGCGAGACGGGCGACGGTGGAGCGGGCACCAGCGCCGAGCTGAACTCGCCGATGGGGTTGGCGCTGGGTCCGGACTTCGGCATCGAGATCGCCGATACCGGCAACAACGTCATCCGCAAGTATCTGCCCAGCACGGGCGTCATCTCCAAACTGGCCGGCTCCGGCACGGCGGGCTACTCGGGTGACGGCGGCACGCCAACCGCGGCCACGCTATCGGCTCCAAAGGCGGTCTCTGTTGACGCTGCCGGCAACCTGTATATCGCCGACACCGCAAACAATGTGGTGCGCTTCGTCTACAACGGCACCATCACCACCATCGCCGGAAACAGGACTGCCGGATACACCGGCGATACGGGTCTGTCCACCAGCGCTGAGATCAACAAGCCCGCTGGAATCGCGGTCAATCTCGCCGGCGCCTTGTTGATCGGCGATACCGCCAACAATGCCATCCGCAGCATCAATAGCAGCGAGCCGACCATCACCTTCCCGCAACAGGCGGTCAATACCACCAGCAGCGCCCAGACTGAGCTTCTGGTGAACACCGGCAACCTGACGCTCACGCTGACCGGGCTCACCATCCCCACTGCGTTTGCGCAGATAGCCTCCGGCGGGACCGATTGCACGGCGACCACGACCCTTGCCGCGGGTGCGGGCTGCTTCATCAGTCTCGATTTCACGCCGACTACGCCAGCCACTGACTCAGGCTCTGTGAGTCTCTCCGATAACGCTCTCAACAGCACAAGCTCGAAGCAGACGATTTTGCTCTCGGGCGCGGGCTACATCATTCCCACCAGCCTTGCGCTCTCCGGAGTGCCGGCCTCCGTGGTCGCGGGCGTGCCGCAGTCGCTCACCGTCAAGCCGATGGCCGCGGGGGCGGCGATACCATCCTTCACCGGAACGGTCCACTTCACCAGCACCGACCCCAACGCTGTCCTCCCGGCGGACTATACCTACACCTCCGGCGACGCGGGCTCGCACACCTTCACCGTGACCCTCAAGACCGCGGCTACGTCCCAGTGCATCACCGTGACTGATAGCGCGTTCTCGCTCAGCAGCCAGGCCTGCGCCACCGTGGTTGCCGCCGGTCCGGCGACCGTCTCGGTCTACGCAGGGAACAACCAGACCGCGCAGATCAACAATGTCTTCGCTACCGCGCTACAGGTACTGGTAGTGGACGCCTACTCCAACCCCGTACCCAACCAGACCGTCTCGTTCACCCCAGTGCCTAGTGGGGGCGCTTCGGCAACCTTTGCCACCGGCACAGCGACCACTGCCTCCACCGGCATCGCAACGGCATCGACCCTCACAGCCAACGGCACAGTGGGCAGTTACACCGTGAACGCCACCGTCACCGGAGTCTCGAAGGCTGCAACCTTCAGCCTCACCAACAGCCAATTTGCCGTGCCCACAACCACACTCGCAACCACCCCTTCAGGCACCTCCGTCTATGGACAGAGCGTTACGTTGACGGCAACGGTCAGCAGCTCTGGAACCACACAGCCCACCGGTACAGTAACCTTCTACGACACACCCGCATCGACCGGAATCAAGACCCAGGTTGGCACCGCGCAGACCATCGTGGCGAAGACCGCGAGCGTGAGCGACGCCGTGCCGGTCGTGGGCGCGCATGTGATGACGGCGAGCTACTCCGGTGACAGCAACTTCTCAGCCAACCAGGCCAATGCAAACTTGACGGTCACCCAGGCGACAGTCATGCTCTCCGGCCCCGCGACGCAGCCCGTGCCCATCAATGCAGGCCAGACTGGGACTGTCCTTGTATCGGTTACCGGCGTCTCCGCTGTCGGCGCAGCCTCGCCCACCGGGACCCTCACCTACACGATCGGCACTGGGACTCCGCAGACCGCGCCGGTCTCCAACAGCCAGGCGACCCTCACCGTCCCGAACACGCTGGCCGCGGGCAACTACTCCATCGCGCTCAGCTATGGCGGAGACACAAACTACCTCACAGCCACCGGCACCGTCACCATCGTGGTGAGCCAGCAGAGCCAGACCATCACCTTCCCCACCATCCCTACGCAGACTTATGGAAATGCTCCCGTCACGCTGGCCGCGACCGCCAGCTCCGGCTTGGCTGTGACTTATAAGGTCGATAGCGGCCCCGCCGTCCTCGCCACCAATACGCTCAAGCTGGAGGGCGCAGGGAAGGTATGCGTTGAGGCCGATCAGGCAGGCAACACGGCCTACCTCGCCGCCACTGCGGTACAGCAGTGCTTTGTGGTCTCGCTCTCGCCTACGACGACGCTGCTTGCGGTCGCGGCCAATCCATCGGTCTTGAATCAAGCTGCCAATTTCACCGCGACCCTCAGCCTGCCGGGCACCAGCTATCCCACCGGCCCTACCGGCTCGGTGACCTTTTACAACGGGACAGCGACGCTGGGCACCGGCACCTTGAGCCTCGTGGGAACCACTTATACCGCGACCTTCTCTACCGCCGCACTTCCACTAGGTACGAATTCAATCACGGCTACCTACAGCGGCGACGCGAACTTCCTTACTTCCACCTCGACTACCCTCGTCCAGACAGTGGCTGCTCCCACCTTTACGATTGTTGCCAATCCCACAACATTGACCATCACCAACGGGCAGAGCGGCTCTGTGACCCTCACGCTCACCTCCCTGTACACCTACGCCGGCACGGTCTCCTTCTCGTGCAACCCGCTGCCCCGGCAGAGCTACTGCTATACAACGACGCCAACCTTGACCTTGACCAGCAACGGCACGTCGACCACAACGCTGACGATCCAGACCACGCCCACCGGAGGGCTCTTCACGACGCGGCTGCTCCGCGGCAACGGGACTGCACTGCTCGCGATGCTTCCTGCCATGTTGTTACTGCTGCCATTTGCCCGCAAGCGACGCCGCTGGCCTGCGCTGCTGCTCACCGTGCTGCTCCTCGGCGCAGGATTGAACCTGCTCTCCGGCTGCGCCAGCACTGCGAATACGCAAATCCTGCCGGCGGGCACACCCACCGGCGTCACCAACGTCGTGATCTTCGCGACCGATGGCACCACCACGCAATCGGTCCCCCTCACCGTGACCGTCCAATAAGCTGGAGCACGTTGACTAGGTCACAAGCCTCAGTGTGCGAAGCCCTTCAACTGCATCGCCGGTTGATTGAACTGCACTTCCTCGTTCATCAACAGGAACGCGCCCAGCCCATGGAAGTCATCCACGGGGCGTTGGCGCGCCAGGTAGTAGGGCAGATCGGCAACGTCGGTCCCTTCGGAGATGTCCGAGATATGCGGGCGGCCATCGGCTCCGGTTGTCACCTTAGACAAGACTCCCTGGCGTCCGTGCTCCACGGCCGCATGGTAGCTCGCAGGGATGTAGCCGCGCTTCACCGAGATATCGAGGAAGTAGGTAAACATCGAGGAACTTGAGGTCTCCAGAAAGTTCCCCTTCACTGTCGGCTGGTCGATCACCTGAAACCAAAGGCCGGTAGCGGGGTCCTGGACCTGCACCAGGTCGTGGGCCAGCTCTTGAATGATTGCCAGAAGCCGCTTCCGTTGCGCCTGCTCTTCGGCATCCTTCGGTTTACTGGGAAGTGCGTCCATCACGTCGACCAGGGCCATCGCGTACCAGCCGATGGAGCGGCCCCATTTAATCGAAGATTGATGCGTCGTGGCATTCGCCCAGGACATCGTCCCCGATTCATCGTACGCGTGCAGATAGAGCGGCCCGTGCGCGTCCTTGAGGTGCTTGTTGTAGAGCAGCAGCTGCTTCGCGGCTTCGGTATCGGCTGCCTGCTCCTGTCCCAGCAGAGCGCCCGCGCGCACTATGAACGGCGTCGCCATGTAGGTGCCGTCAAGCCAAAGCTGATGGTCGCGTTTGCCGTTCTCCGCGTGCCAGAACGCGCCATCGCTGGTGCGCGAGTAGTCTTTGAACGCAGCATAGACATTGGTTGCGCCGCGCTTGTATTTTTCCTCTCCCGTGGCCTGGTAGAGCTCGATAAGAACACTCCCCGGCATGATGCTATCGAGCGAGGTACTGGTATGGTCCAGCTTCCCCTGGTCATCCACATGAAGGTCTGCCCATGCCTTCGCATAGGTCAGATACCTGGGATCGTGGGTGCGGCGATAAACATTCAAATCGCCCAGAAGAAATAGCGCCCGCGAGTATCCCCACTCGCCGAAATCGTGCGCGGTTGGAAGCCGGGCGATGGTCGCGTCCACTACTTCACGCGAGATATCGTCACTGGTTGCGCGGGAAACCTGCGCAGGGACAGCACTCCCACCCTGCTCCAAACCATTGGCGATCATCTGTTGGGCAAAGCAGGCAGGGAACGCCATAAGACAGCTGACAAACAAAACAGCGGAAATCTTCATGTGAACTCCAAGAGCGTCTTCGAGACATGCCGGAGAGACAAATAGCCTCTCTTTCCATAGCAGGGAAAGTATGCCCTTGGCAGTTGCAGGGAAGTAATGCATTGAACAAACCTAATCTTGCATTTTCTGAGCCGGACGGGACTATTGATTTTTATTGGAGGGAATGGTGGACGCGGCAGGGATCGAACCTGCGACCAGTCGATTAAGAGTCGAATGCTCTACCAGCTGAGCTACGCGTCCAGACCTTGAAACCCGCTCGGGTGAGCGAGGAGAGAACAGTTTTCAGTTCGCTCAGGGGTGCACGAGAGGATCATCGCACGAATGTTAGTTTACCACAGCAGGGCGGGTTGGAAGGCTGTGGGTTTCCTGGGTATGGGATGGGATTTTATGGCGGCCCTTGGCGTGGTGCGGGGCCGACTAGCCGACGAAGTCTACGTTGGCTTTGTGGGGGATGATGCCGCGGTCGTGGCCCATTTCGAGGAGCTTGCGGATGGCTTCGCGGCCGTCTTCGCCGTAGTTGAGGGTGCGGTCGTTGACGTACATGCCGACGAAGCGGTTGGCCAGGGCGGGATCAAGGTCACGGGCGAACTGCATGGCATAGTCGAGGGCGGCTTCGCGGTGGTCGAGGGCGTGCTGGATGCTGTGGCGCAGGGCATTGGTGGTGATGAGCTGAACTTCATGACCCAACGAGCGTCGGATGGCGTTGCCGCCCAGGGGCAGCGGGAGGCCGGTCTGCTCGCGCCACCAGACGCCGAGGTCGAGGATCTTCTTGAGGCCGTCGTTGGCGTAGGTGAGCTGGCCTTCGTGGATGATGAGGCCAGCGTCGAACTTGCCGGCGACTACGGCGGGGATGATCTCGTCGAAGGGCAGGGTGACGGTTTGGATGTCGGGGCCGAAGAGCTTGAGCGTGAGATAGGCCGTGGTGAGCGTGCCGGGGACCGCGATGGTGAGCTTCTTTACCTCGTCGAGGGTATAGTGCTTTGCGGCGACGATCATGGGACCGTAGTCTTCGCCGACGGAGCCGCCACAGGCCATCAGGGTGTAGTTGTCCTGGAGGTAGGGATAGGCGTGGAAGCTGATGGCGGTGACGTCGTAGAACTGCTCGTCGATGGCCTTGTGGTTGAGGGTCTCGATATCGGTGAGGGTGTGGTTGAAGCGATAGCCGGGGACACGCACCTTGTTGGTGGCGAGGCCGTAGAACATGAAGGCGTCGTCGGAGTCTGGGCTGTGGGCGATGCTGATGTCGCGAACTGCGGTTGATGCGGTGGTCATGCGGTCCTTCTGTTGAGGGTGGGCGTGGGACGCAGTTGGTGCTGCGCAAGAAGACTAGGCGCGCTTGGTGCGTACCAGAGCGCTGTAGATGCCGGCCGCTGCGAGGACCTTGACGGCTTCGCCGGGAAGGAACGGCGCGACCGCGGCGATCCAGGTTTGGTGGAGTGAAAGATGGGCGATGTGGCTTAGCCATCCGGCACCGCAGGCGAAGAGCAACGTGATGGCGGCGGTGCA
>Ga0302314_10011617_pt1 | contig 15342 bp, 8 predicted proteins | sample III_Palsa_N2_3_FD_200533 | JGI IMG/M metagenome (GOLD analysis project Ga0302314, IMG submission 200533) | Peat permafrost microbial communities from Stordalen Mire near Abisko, Sweden - III_Palsa_N2_3 | ecosystem: Environmental > Terrestrial > Soil > Palsa > Peat permafrost | place: Sweden...
ACCAGGGCCGGCGAGGCCTGGTGGGTGGGGTCGCCCTCGACCCGCGCCACCAGCTCGTCGCAGAGCCGCTGCGTCAGGCGCTTGCGCTCCTCGTTCTCGACCACGATCACGGTGAGCTCCGCGCTCGCCGCCTGCGGCGTGGCCGCGGTGAGCAGGCGGATGTTGGCCATCGCGCTGCCGAGCCGCCCGGCGGCGTTCAGCAGCGGTCCGATGCGCCAGCCGATGTCCCCGGCCGTGACCGCGGCGTCGAGCCGGCACTGGGCCAGGAGCGCGCGCAGCCCGCAATTGCGGGTCTCGCGCAGCGCCAGGAGCCCATGGTGCACGAGGATGCGGTTCTCCCCGCTCATCGGCGCGCAGTCGGCGACCGTGCCCACCGCCACCAGGGCCAGCGACTCGAGCAGGAAGGCGCGCAGCGGCGGCGGCAGCTTGTCGCAACCGCACAGGACCTTCGCCGTGGCCCAGGCCAGCTTCCAGGCCACCCCGACGCCAGCCAGGCCCTTGTCGGGATAGGTGCAGCCACGCTGGTTGGGATTGCAGATCGCGGTGCACTCGGGCTGCGCGCCATTGGGCAGGTGGTGGTCGGTGATGATGACGGTGCAGCCGGCCTCGCTCTCGATGCGCCTGGCGAAACCGTGGTCGCAGATCCCGCAATCGACCGTGACCATGAGCTGGGCACGGTGCTCGAGCGCCGCGGCGAGGCTGGCCTCGCCCAGGCCGTAGCCATCGATGCGGCGGTGCGGGATCCAGGCCGTGGCCTGATGGCCGCAGGCTGCGACGAACAGCGTCAGGAGCGAGGAGGCGGTCGAGCCGTCGACGTCGTAGTCGCCATGGATGAGGATGCGCTCACGCTCGTTGATGGCCTTGGCGAGGCGCCTGGCCGCCGTGTCCATGCCGAGCATGAGCTCCGGGCGGTGCAGGTCCTGGAGGCGCTTGGCCAGCCAGGAGCGTGCATTGCTGGCGCCCTGCACGCCGCGCAGCGCCAGGAGGCGCGCCAGCACCGGTGACACGCGCAGATCGTGTTCAAGCTCGGCCGCGACGTCGGCGGGGGGCTCGCGCCCGAACCAGGGGCGCGACGGGGTTAGCATGACCTGGGCCCGGAGCGGGACGGGAGCATCGTGAACCTGCCGTCCTGAGGCCCGCGCATCGCGAAACCGTACCCGTCGAACCCGGCAGTCAAACACGAGCGGTCCGAGGTGGTGCGGGATAGCCACCCGGGACGCCACGACGCGGATGCCGGTGGACTCCGATCGGGTCCATGCAGCCTCTGCGGCGGAGAATCCCCATGCCCCGCCTCGCACTCGTGCTCCTGGCCCTGCTGTCGTGCGCTGCGCTCGCCCCGCTCGGCGCCGCCGTGGTGATGCCCGACTTCCCCCAGGACCATGCCAGCGACAACCTGAAGCCCGACCCCACGGTGCTGTTCGGCCGCCTCGGCAACGGCCTGCGCTACTGCCTGATGCACAATTCCCAGCCCAAGGACAAGGTGACCCTGCGCCTGCAGGTGCAGAACGGCAGCCTCGAGGAGAATGACGACCAGCGCGGCCTGGCCCACTACCTCGAGCACATGGCCTTCGACGGCACCGCCCATTTCCCGCCTGGCAAGCTGGTCGAGCTCCTGCAGTCGCTGGGCCTGGCCTTTGGTGCCCATACCAACGCCCACACCAGCTTCGACGAGACGGTCTACAAGCTCGACATGCCCGACACGCGCCCGGAGACCATCGCCACCGGCTTCAAAGTCATGTCCGACTGGGCCGGCAGCATGCTGCTCCTGCCCGAGCAGGTCGACAAGGAGCGTGGCGTGATCCTGGCCGAGATGCGCGACCGCAACGACCCCGACTACCGCGAGTTCCTCGCCGCCTCGCAGGGCCTCTACCGCGGCACCATGATCAGCAAGCGCATGCCGATCGGCGTGAAGGAGACGGTCACGGCCGCGACCGCGCCTTTGATGCGCGCCTACTATGACGACTGGTACCGGCCCGAGATGATGGTGCTGGCGGTGGTCGGCGATTTCGACGTGGCGGCGGTGCAGGCCCAGATCACGACCGCCTTCAGCCCGATCACCGCGCGCTCGACGCGCGAGCGTCCGTCCTTCGGGACCGTCACCCCGGGCCTGGAATTCATGTACATCCACGAGCCGGAGGACAACTCGACCTCGGGCTCGGTCGCCATGGTCCGCCCGCGCATCCGTCCGCACGACTCCCTCGCGCTTCGCCGCACCGAGCTCCTGCAGGACATCGCACACCGCATCTTCGACCGCCGCATGGCCGACATGGTCGAGAAGAACCCCACCGGGCCGATCCTCGGCGCCTCCATGACCAGCGGCCAGTGGCTGCAGATCTGGCAGGCCTCGGTCGACGTGCAGTGCCGTCCCTCCAAGGCCCTCGACGCGCTGCGCGACGCCGAGATCGAGCGCAACCGCATGCTGCGCTACGGCCCGACCGCGGCCGAGCTCAAGGTCACCCTCGACGCCGAGCGCTCGGACCTCGAGCAGGCGGTCGCGCAGAGCCTGACCCGCACCAACACCAACCTCGCCAATGCGCTCTACACCTCGGTCTACCATGACGAGGTCTTCCTCTCACCGGCGCAGGAGCGGGACCTGTACGAGCCGATGCTGGCGACCGTCACCACCGCCGAGGTCACCCAGGCCCTGACCGATGAGTGGGCGGACGACGGCGGCCACACCTTCGTGGCGGTCGCGGGACGCGACGACCTGGGCAAGGATGCGGAGACCGCGATCCGCGGCGCCTATGACATCGCGCGCGCCTCGCACATCGATGCGCCCATCGAGCACCAGGCCGCGACCTGGGCCTACGGCACGGTGGCCGACAGCGGCGCGATCAGCGCCGACCAGGCCCTCGACCCGCAGATCCGCGAGCTGCGCTTCGCCAACCACGCCGCCGTCAACCTCAAGCACAGCGACTTCCAGCCCGGGCAGGTGCTGATCGCGGTGCGCCTGACGATGCCGCCCATCTCCCGGCAGCCGGGGCTCAGCGACCTGACCACGATGGCCTTCCTCGACGGTGGCCTGGGCAAGCACACCGCGCAGGACCTGCGTGAGATCTTCGCCCCGACCAGCGTCCAGGAGCAGGGCCTGCGCTTCGATGACGACGGCGCGGTCATGAGCCTGAGCTGCCTGCCCAAGGACCTCGAGTTCGCGCTGCAGGTGATCCGCGCCTACATCACCGATCCCGCCTGGCGCGAGGAGGCCGCGACCCGCGCCAAGACCGCCTGGGTCGAGGGTCTGCGCTCGCTCGACACCAACCTCGACGCCCAGGTCGAGCGCACCTTCACCTTCAACGAGGTCGCCAACATGCCGCAGCGCCGTCCGGTGACCCTGGACGAGGCGCAGCTGGTCACCATCCAGCAGTGCCAGGGCTGGTTCACGCCCTACCTCCAGGCCGCGCCGCTCGAGGTCTCGATCGTCGGCGACATCGACCTGGCGAGCGCCGGGGCCCTGGCCAAGCACTACATCGGCAGCCTCGGCGAGCGCCGCCCGCTGGTCATGATCACCGACCCTCCCGGCCCGGGCGTGCTCGCGGCCGCCCCGCCGATCCCGGCCAAGACCATCATGCTCGACGTCCCGGGCACCAACCCGCGCGCCCTGATGCTGATCGGCTGGCCCACCGACGACTTCTATGATGTGAAGAAGCTGCGCCGCCTCGGCATGCTCGCCCAGGCGATGGGCGAGAAGCTGCGGGTGAAGGTGCGCAACGAGCTCGGGCAGGCCTACAGCCCGTACGCCTTCCGCATCGCCAGCGAGGCCTACCAGGGCGCCGGCTTCATGGCCGCGATGGTCGGGGTCGCGCCGGACAAGGCCGAGATCGCCCGCAAGGCGATCCTCGACATCAGCGTCGATCTCGCGACCAATGGCATCAATGACGAGCTGATGGGCCGCATCCGCGCGCCGATCGTCAAGAACATCCAGGCCCAGCGCCAGCGCAACGACTACTGGCTGAACACCGTGCTGCTGCGGCTCCAGGAGCAGCCCTTCCGCCTGGCCTGGTCGCTGGAGATGGAGGCCGACTACGGCGCGATCACCACCACCGAGCTCAACGCCCTGGCCAAGCAGTATCTCGACAACGCCAAGGCCCTGCAGGTGATCGGCGTCTGCAAGGGCGCGCCGGCGGCCGCAACGGTCCCGACCGCCGCGCCGACGCCCGCGCCCGCCCCGGCACCGTCCGCCGCGCCACCGGCAGCGCCTGCCGGCAAGTAGCAGCACGCCGGCGCCGCACGGGCTCCTACTGGTTCCAGCGGTACAGGCTGCCCTCGGCGAGCAGGCCCGAAGGCGTCAGCTGCGGCTGGGCGGTGCTGGCCGCGAGCGCCTGCGGCACGCTCACCGCGTCGCCGCCGGGATAGAGAACCGCCTGGCCGTCCTCGCGCTGGATCAGCACGCGGTCCAGGAACGGCAGCGGCGCCGCCCAGCGCAGCTTGGCCGGCAGCGCCACGCGCAGCGCCTCGACCTGCTGCGCCGGCGCATCGAAGCCGCTGCGGCGCGGCACCGTGGCCAGCGCGACCTCGTCATCGAACGGACCGCTCATCAGCAGGCAGTCGGCGGAGGCCAGTCGGCAGCGCGAGGGCTGGGCGGGTATGCCCGAGCAGTCGATGGTCAGGGCGAGGCGGCCTGACTCGGCGTCGAGCACGGTGAGCCGGTCGGTGCCCTCTGCGACCACGGCGAAGCCGTCGACCAGCGCCAGCGAGCGGCTCGGCGCCTGCGCGGCGCTGCTCCAGCGCGTGCGCCACAGCAGGGCATGGTTCTGCGGATCGTGGCAGGTCAGCACGGTCTCGCCGGAGGCGTGATCCAGGACCAGCAGCCCATCGCCATAGCGATGCACGCGGCCCAGGCTCTGGTCGAGCTCGACCTCGTCGAAGCGCGCGCTGGCCTGCTGCGCGACGCCGTCCTGCAGCGGGTTCGCCCGCACCGTCAGCGGCGCCGCCGCCGGCAGCTGGGCGCGTTCCAGCGCCTCGGCCAGGACCTGGGCGCTGCTGACATGGTGCCAGAGCGCCGGTTCCAGGGCGAGCTCGTCGACCGACCAGTTCATGGTGATGGCGGGATGATCGCGCAGACAGCTGAGCAGGCGCTGCAGGGCCAGGGCGCGCGCCCCCGCATCCGCCGCCAGGCGGTAGACCACGTAGCGGACCGTGGCCAGCTGGGCCGGGTCCGTGGCCAGCGCCTCGGCGGTGTCGGCCACGGCCGCCAGGTGCGCCGCCCCGAGGGCGCAGTGCGCGGCGAAGGCCACGGCGCGGCCGGCCTCGCTGGCGAGCGCCGCCGGCGTCAGAGCCGCCAGCGCGTCCTCAGGGCGAAAGGCGGCGACCAGCAGCTGCGCGTGCGCGAGCAGGTCGGCGCCGGCGAGCTGCGCCGCGAGGCTCGGCACCGTCCAGCAGCCGCCGTCGGGCGCCACCAGCAGGGGGATGGTGGCGCCAGGGGCATCGTGCCCCGCCAGGCGCCAGCCGGGACCGACCGCCAGGTGGTGGCGCATGCGCGCGATGAGCGTGGCGCCGTCGTAGAGCCGCAGCTCCTGCGGCAGCAGCCACAGGCTGCGCGTGCCGCGCACCACAGGCGCGCCGAGCGGCTCATCGCCCAGCGTGAGCGCGTGCGGGGTGGTGTCATGGAACGCCAGGCGCCAGGCGCGGCCACCGGTCGCGAACCAGCATGCGCCGCCGCTGACCGCCAAGAGCCGCGTATCGCCCGGTGGCGGCGACAGGGCCTGGACCGAGCCGTCCTCGTAGATCGCGCGCAGGCCGGTCGCGTCGTGCACCAGCGCCGCGCCCGCCCCGGGCAGGACCTCCGCGTTCATGTCGAGGCGGAACTGCCAGATGATCCGCCCATCCGGTGTGCAGGCCAGCAGCCAGCCGGGCTGGCTCTGCCAGACCACGGTGAGCCCGCCGACCGCAAGCGATCCCAAGGGCGGCGAGGACTGGGGTTCTCCCGGTGCAGGAAGTGCCAGCGCGGGATCGGTGCTCGGCGCGTCGCCGCACAGCTGCAGTGCGATGCGCGCGCGCGCCTGCAGCTGCGGGCTGGCGCCGCCCGCCGCCCCGAGCAGTCCCGAGGCGCACAGGCTCTGGGTGAAGCGGCCGAAGTCGAAGGCCTGCGCGGCGAGCAGGCCGAGCCGGGCCTGGGCGCTGGGCGCCGGCAGGAAGTCGAGCGCCTGCCAGGGCTGATCGGGATGCGCGCGCAGCTCGTCCGCGCAGTCGCGCTCAAGCACCGCGATCATCGCCTGCCGGGCGCCAGCCGGGCAACGCGCCAGGGCCAGCGGGATGCACTGGCTCCAGCGCCGCGCCAGGTCGGGCTCGGTGCGGTCGACCACCGCCTGGTTGGCATGGAAGAGCCCGCGCGGCAGGCCGGCGACGGTCGCGACCTCGCCGGCCGCGATCGCGACCAGGGCGTGCACCGCCTCGAGCTGGTCGGCGCCGTGGAATGCGAGCACCTGCGCAGGGGCTGCGAGTTGATCCTCCGCCGGCGCGGCGCAGCAGGCGCACAGCAGCCATGCCGACCACACCAGGTGCTTGCGGGCCTTCACGACGTCAGCATACGGCATCGGCCGATCGGACCAGACGCAGTCGCTGCCAAGGCCCTGCGCAGGCGGCCGCTGGCATGCACAGCGATGCGGCAGATGCCTCCTTGCGCCGCCTGCGGCAGGATCACAACGGCGGGGATGACGCCGTTGGAACTGCTCGACGACCATGCGCGCCGCCCGCGCAACATCGGCAAGCTGCTCAACGCCAGCGCGGTCGGCGACGTTGGCTCGATCGTCGCCGGCGACGCGCTGCGCTTCTACCTCAAGGTCGAGGGCCAGGCCCCGGCCGAGCGCGTGGCCGGCGTCAGGTTCCAGGTCTTCAATTGCCAGGCGCAGCTCGGACCGTCCTCGGCGCTGACCGAGCTGGTCATGGGCCGCGGCCTCGCCGAGGCCGCGGAGCTCACGGCCGGGGATATCTGCAGCCATCTCGGCGGCCTCGACCACCTCGAGCTGCCGCCGCGCATCTGGGCCCTCGACGGGCTGCGCGCCGCCCTCGCCACCTGGGAGGGCCGGGAGCTGGCCGGCGACAGCGACGTCGAGCACCCGCAGCTGTGCCGCTGCCTCGGCATCCCCGAGGAGACGGTCCGCCAGGCGATCAGCGTGCGTCTCCTGGCGAGCATCGACTCGGTGGTCGCCGCGACCACCGCCGGCAGCCGCTGCGGCAGCTGCCGGGTCGACATCGCGGTGCTGCTCGACGCCCAGGCCAGCGCACAGAAGCCCGAGGCGGTGGCGGCCGTGGCGCTCAACCGCATGCAGCTGATGGCCCGGATCCGCTCCTGCGCAGGGCAGGCGCTCGAGAGCGTACGCAGCCAGGGTGGAGATCTCGAACTCTGGGACCTGCAGGGCACCGTCCTCACGGTCCGACTGCGCGGCACGCTGCAGGCCGATGCGGCCCTGGCCGGTCAGGCGATGGCGGCCCTCGACGCCGCGCTCAAGAGCGTTGTGGATCCGACGCTGTCAGTGGTGGCGTGACGCCCTGATCGATGGCCTGGCGCACGGCGCGCACCAGCTCCTCGATCGCGAAGGGCTTGGCCAGGATGGGGATCTGGCGCAGGTCCGGCTTGTCGGCGAAGGCGTCGGCGGTGTAGCCCGACATGAACAGCAGTTTGATGTGCGGATGGCGCCCGGCGAGCGCCCGGGCCAGCACCGGACCGTCCATCTGCGGCATCACCACGTCGCTGAGCACCAGGTCGATGCGCTCATGGATCTGCGACTGCGCCAGGGCGTCATGCCCATCGCGCGCCACCAGCACCTGGTAGCCGTAGCTGCGCAGCGCATCGGAGAGCAGGTCGCGCAGGATGTCGTCATCCTCGACCATCAGCACCGTCTCGGTGCCGCCGCTGGCCGGCAGCTCCGCACCCTTGTCGACGGCGACGGCGACCGGTGAGAAGTCCTGGGGCAGGTAGATGCTGAAGACCGAGCCGGTGCCGAGTGAGCTGTGCACCTCGATGCCCCCGCCCGCGGTGCGCACGATGCCATAGACGCTGGAGAGGCCCAGCCCGGTGCCCTTGCCGAGCTCCTTGGTGGTGAAGAACGGCTCGAAGAGGTGGTCGATGACCTCCTGGGCCATGCCGACGCCGTCATCAGCCACCTGGATCAGCGCGTAGGATCCGGCCTTGAGGTGCAGGTGCGGCAGCGCGTCGCCGCTGAGCGTGCGCAGCGCGGTGGAGATGGTCAGTCGTCCGCCGGCGGGCATCGCATCGCGGGCATTGACGGCGAGGTTGACCAGGGCCAACTCGAACTGCACGGGATCCATGGCCACGCGCACCGACTGGCGGTCGAGGTGGCAGACCAGCTCGATGTGCTCGCCGATCAGGCGCCGCAGCAGATCCTGGATCTCGGTCATCAGCATGCCGAGATCGAAGACCTGCACCTTCTGCACCTGCTGGCGGCTGAAGGCGAGCAGCTGGTGGGTGGTGGCTGTCGCGCGGTTGGCGACCTGGTGGATGCCGTCAACGAAGCGCCGCAGGCGCTCATCGCTGAGGTTGAGGTCGAGCAGGTCGGCGTAGCCGACGATCGCGGTCAGCAGGTTGTTGAAGTCATGCGCAATGCCTCCGGCCAGTCGGCCGATCGCCTCCATCTTCTGCGACTGCTGCAGCTGCGCCTCGGCCTGGCGCCGCTCGGCGAGGATCTGCTGCTTCTGCAGGGCGAGGTGGATCTGCATCGCCGCCGAGCGCAGGAAGACCAGCTCGTCCTCGCGCCAGGCACGGTGCGCGGCCACAGTATCGACCGCCAGCAGGTAGAAGCCATCCTCGCGGAAGTGGAACGGGAAGGTGTAGATGGAGAACGAACCGAGCAGGCTGTGCAGGAAGCCCACCATGCCGTCCTGGGAGAGCGGCGCGGCCGGTTGAAGGACATGCGATTCGAGCGGCTTCTGCGTCTCCCAGAACCAGGCCATGGTGTGCGGGAAGAGCGCCAGCGCGTACTCGCCGAGGATCGAGAAGGCCTTGGGGTTGCGCACATCGAACCATTCGCAGCTGCCGGTGATGGTGCCGCGCGAGCGGCTGACATCGAGGATCTGGCAGCGGTCGACTCCCAGGCCTTCGCCGATGATGCGCACCATCGCATCGAGCATCGCACGGCGGTCGTCGACGCTGGCGATGGCCTCGGCGATGCGGTACAGGGTGCGCGCGAAGGACAGCTGCCGGTCGACGCTGTCATGGCTCGCGCGGGCCTCCGCCTCGGCGCGCCGGCGCGCCGAGATGTCGCGCGTGGTGGTGACGATGCCGCGCACGCGCGGGTCGTGCAGCAGGTTGATGCCGTTGCTCTCGACGTCGCAGTAGTGGCCGTCCTTGCAGCGGATGCGGTACTCCGAGGTCACGCGCAATCCCGGCGTCGCCATGATCGCGGTCAGCGCGGCGGCGATGCGCTCGTGGTCGTCGGGATGGATGAGGTCGAGGTTGGCGTGCTGCTGCACCCCGCCCAGCTCCCAGCCGAAGAGCCGGGTGAAGCCTTGGTTGGCGAAGACCAGCCGGCCCTGGCCGTCGAGCACCGACAGGAAGTCGGTGTGCTCGTCGAGCAGCGCCCGTTGCAGGACCGCATCGATGTCGGGGATCGGGTTGGACACGGTCATCGGCGATTGTGGCCCGGGCTCGGGGCAGGGGAAGCCACCGGCCCAAGCCGGCCGGTGGAGCGACTGCCGCAGTGCCCTGCTGCCGGGTGCGCCGCCCGCCCCGCCCCGCGCGGCGGACCATGCACCAGGGGCATGCGGCCAGCGCGCAGGCCTGCTTAACCGCAGCACAGGGGCATGGATTGGACCTGCCTGCCTACCTGCTACACTGCTGGTCACGGAGTCCCCCATGATCGCTGCCTATCGCGCCGCCGCTGCCGAACGTTCCGCCCTCGGGATTCCGCCCCTGCCGCTGACCCCCAGCCAGTGCCAGGAGGTCTGCACCCTGCTGCACAACCCGCCGCCTGGCGAGTCGGCCTTCCTGGAGATGCTGCTGACCGACCGGGTGTCGCCCGGGGTCGACCCCTCGGCCAAGGTCAAGGCGACCTGGCTCGGCGCGGTCGCTCACGGCGAGATCCAGAGCCCGGTCATCTCGCGCGAGAAGGCCATCGTCCTGCTCGGCACCATGCTCGGCGGCTACAACATCCCCTTCCTGATGCGCGAGCTCGAAGGGCCGCTGGCCGCGGCCGCGGTCACCGCGCTCTCGACCACCATCCTCATCTTCGACAACTTCTCGGTCGTCGCCAAGCTTGCCACCGAGGGCAACGTCCACGCCAAGGCGGTTCTCCAGCACTGGGCCGACGCGACCTGGTTCACGGCGCGGCCGAAGATGCCGGAATCGATCACCGGCATCATCGTCAAGATCCCCGGTGAGACCAATACCGACGACCTCTCGCCCGCCCAGCAGGCCTCGAGCCGGCCCGACATCCCGCTGCACGCCATCTCGATGTACGAGGTGCGCGACGCCCAGCAGAAGCAGACGGTGCGCTTCATGGACCGGATCCGCGTGCTGCGCGAAGGCGGCAAGCGCGTGATCATCGCCGGCGACGTCTACGGCACCGGTTCGAGCCGCAAGTCCGCCACCAACTCGGTGATGTGGACGACCGGCGAGGACATCCCCTTCATCCCCAACAAGCGCAGCGGGGCGGTGGTGCTGGGCAGCATCATCGCGCCGATCTTCCTCGACACCTTCCGCGATGCCGGCGGCCTGCCGATCGTCGTCGATGTCAACAAGCTCGAGGACCACGATGAGATCGAGATCCGGCCCTACGTAGGCGAGCTCTACAAGAACAAGCAGAAGATCGCCACCTTCGCCCTGCGCAGCTCCTCGATGCCCGACGAGTACCGTGCGGGCGGCCGCACCAACCTGATCATCGGCCGCGCGCTCACCAGCAGGGCCCGCGAGCACCTCGGGCTGGTCGAGAGCCCGCTCTTCCTCAAGCCCACGCACGCGACTGCGATCGCCAAGGGCTACTCGCTGGCGCAGAAGATCGTCGGCAAGGCCTGCGGCGTGCGCGGCGTCAGCCCCGGCACCAGCTGCGAGCCGAAGATGACCACCGTCGGCTCGCAGGACACCACCGGCCCGATGACCGCGGATGAGCTCAAGGAGCTCGCCTGCCTGCGCTTCTCCGCCGACCTGGTGCTGCAGTCCTTCTGCCATACCGCCGCCTATCCCAAGGACGTCGATGCGAAGATGCACCGCTGGCTGCCGGAATTCATCGTCGAGCGCAACGGCCTGAGCCTGCGCCCCGGCGATGGCATCATCCACAGCTGGCTCAACCGCACCTGCCTGCCCGACACGGTCGGCACGGGCGGCGACAGCCACACGCGCTTCCCGATCGGCATCAGCTTCCCGGCCGGTTCCGGCCTGGTCGCCTTCGCCGCGGCGATCGGCTTCATGCCGCTCGACATGCCGGAATCGGTTCTGGTGCGCTTCACCGGCAAGCTCCAGCCCGGCATCACGCTGCGCGACCTGGTCAACGCCATCCCGTGGGTGGCGCTCAAGAGCGGCGACCTGACCCTGGAGAAGAAGGGCAAGAAGAACGTCTTCAACGGCCGCATCCTCGAGATCGAGGGCCTCGAGCACCTCACCGCCGAGCAGGCCTTCGAGCTTTCGGACGCCTCGGCCGAGCGCTCGGCCGCGGCCTGTGTCGTGAACCTCAGCGAAGGCTCGGTCGCGTCCTACCTGCGCTCGAACATCGCGCTGTTGACCGCGATGCTCAAGGACGGCTACGGATCGCGCGATGCGATCACGCGCCGCATCAGCGCGATGGAGGCCTGGCTGGCCAGTCCGCAGCTGATGCGCGCCGACCCGGAGGCGGTCTATGCCAAGGTCTTCGAGATCAACCTCGACACCATCACCGAGCCGCTCGTCGCCTGCCCCAACGATCCGGACAAGATCAAGACCCTGACCGAGGTCGAGAACAGCAAGATCGACGAGGTCTTCGTCGGCTCGTGCATGACCAACATCGGTCACTTCCGCGCCCTGGCCAACGTCTACAAGCATACCAAGGTCGAGTACCTCAACTCGATCACCTGGATCTGCCCGCCGACGCGCATGGACGAGGCGGTGCTGGTCGCGGAAGGCCAGTACAGCCTGTTCGGCAAGATCGGCGCCCGGCGTGAGATCCCCGGCTGCTCGCTGTGCATGGGCAACCAGGCCCGTGTCCGTCCCGCGGCCACCGTCTTCTCGACCTCGACCCGCAACTTCGACGGCCGCATGGGTCGCGATGCGCAGGTCTACCTCGGCTCGGCCGAGCTGGCCGCGGTGTGCTCGATCCTCGGTCGCATGCCGACCAAGGTCGAATACCTCGAGTACATGAAGAAGTGCGTCGACCCCTTCGAGAAGTCGATCTACAAGTACCTCGACTTCACCCAGGTCTCGGCGCGCATCCCCGACTATTCGGTCGCGGTCGCGGCGGTCGGAAGCGGCGCATGATTCCACCTCGGCCGCGCGGCCGGGGCCTGCGCGACGGGGGCAATGGTATGGCACGCAGCTCCTGCTGGATAGCCTGGGTGGATGTCCCGGCTCTTCAATACGGCCTACTGGTCGATGCAGGTCCCCGACGGCTGGGAGATCCGCGAGGGTGAGGACGGCCCGACCTTCAGCCATGCCCAGGCCCGTCTCGGCCTGACCGTGCAGCTCAGCCGCCTGCCGTCCGGATCCACGGCGCAACCGGCGCGCGGCGCGCCCTGGGAAACCTGGCAGCGCTTCGCCGAGGGCCGCGGCTGGCCGTATCCGAACGCGGCCTACATCATGCTGGGCGGCCTCGATGGACTGCGCAGCGCCGCGGGAGCTGCCGGCGCCGAGCAGCTGGCCTACTTCCTCGCCGCGCAGGTGCCGTCCTCGCAGCGCGGCATCGTGCTCCAGGCGTTCTGCAGCGGGTCGACGCGCGCCGGCGCGCCGGCCACCGGCGCCACCGCGCAGCAGATGGTCGAGCAGATGCTTGCGACCGTCCAGGCCTATCCCAACCGCCGCTAGGGTCGGTGGGGCCGCGGCGCCGGGACGGGGTGGCCCTGGCAGGGCTGGCCGCTAGGCTCCTCGGCCGCAGAGGAGTCATCATGCAGGCCACCGCATTCGTCGTCACCGCCAAGGAATCGATGGAGCTGCGCTCCTTCGCGCTGCGCGACCCGGAGCCGCATGAGGTCCTGCTCGAGGCGCTCTATACCTGCATCAGCCCGGGCACCGAGCTGCGCTGCTTCCGCGGCCTGCAGGCCGGCGCGGTCTATCCCTTCATCCCTGGCTACTCCTTCATCGGCCGGGTCGTGGTCAGCGGCGCGAGCTCCGGTGTGCCCGTCGGCGCGCTGGTCCTGACCGGGGGCACACGCGTCGCCCCCGGGCTGAACCTGGTGTGGGGCGGCCACTGCAGCCACGCCGTGACCGCCGGCTCCAGCCTCTATGTGCTGCCGCCCGGCGTCGACCCCCTGGAGGCATCGCTCGCCAGGCTCGCTGCGATCGCCTTCCACGGCATGCGTCTGAGCCGGCCACGGCCCAACGAGCGCGTCGCGATCCTGGGCCTGGGCCCGATCGGCCAGATGGCCGCGCTGATGCACGGGCTGTGCGGCGCGCATGTGGTCGGCTACGACCGCTCGATCGACCGCCAGCAGGCTGCGGCCGCGCTCGGCATCCAGGTCGCCGCGAACGGCGCCGACGCTGCCGCGGCCTTCAAGGACATCTTCCCGGGCGGCGCCGACATCGTCGTCGACGCCACCGGCGCGCCGCAGGCGATCAGCGGCGGCATCGCCCTGGCCCGCGACCTGCCCTGGGGGGTCGAGAACCTGACCGGCGCGCGCTACCTGGTGCAGGGCAGCTACGCCGAGGGCTTCACCATCCCCTACGAGCCGGCCTTCTTCCGCGAGCTGAACTTCCTCATCCCGCGCGACACCGTGCCCTCGGACGGCGCGTCGGTGCTCGAGCTGCTCAGCCGCAAGCAGCTGTCCTTCAAGCCGATGATCAGCGCGGTGCGCGCGCCCGAGGAGGGGCCCGCCACCTATCGTCAGCTGATGACCGACCAGAAGCTGGTGACGGTCGCCTTCCGCTGGCACGCCTGAGCGGAAGCAGCTGCGCGCCGACCGGCCTCAGGGCGTCGGGGCGATGGTGCGCCGCTCCAGCAGCTGCACGAGGGTCGTGCGGTTGACCCAGATGTATTCGACGATTGAGATGAGGCTGGCCAGCGCGCACACCCAGGTCGCCCAGAAGGCGTAGACCAGCATCCATTCGTGGCGGTGGAAGGCGAAGGCCGGCAGCCCCAGGCAGGAGATCAGCACGGTGCCCTGCAGCCAGGCCTTGACCTTGCCCGAGGTGCGCGCGGCCAGGACCAGCCCGCGCGTCGCGGTCATGGCGCGCAGCGCCCCGGCGACGATCTCGCGCAGCACCATCAGGAAGACCGGCAGCCACGGCACGGTGCCGGCGCCGAAGGCGCCGTGGCCCAGGCAGTAGACCAGCTGCGCGCCGGCCAGGTGGGCCAGGGGGATCGGATCGGAGCCGGCATCCGGCGCCAGCGCAGCGCCCGCGACCGACACCTGCCAGCCGATACCGGCGGCCGGCAGGACCATCGCCATGAACATCGACTGGCGGTAGATGACGTCGCAGAAGGGGTCGGCGAGCTTGCCGAAATCGGAGACTTCACCGCGCTGGCGGGCGATGCGCCCGTCGGCCAGGTCGGAGTACTCGGCCAGGGCGCAGAGCACCCCGGCGACCCAGAAGCAGAGGCTGTAGGAGATCGGCAGCAGCAGGTAGGCGCACACCGCAAGCGGCGTGATCACCAGCCGCGCGAGGGTCACCTTGTCGGCCAGGGTCATGGCCATGGCCGGGCTTCTCTCAGGCCGCAAGCACGGTGGTGGGCGCGCACGTCACGCCCTCAGAGCAGCTGGAGGCTGCGCAGCGCGGCCAGCAGGAGTTCCTTCTTGGCGGGGGTCATCGGCACGATCGGCAGGCGGTATTCCTCGCGGCAGCGGCCCTGCGCAGCGACCGCGGCCTTGACCGGGATCGGGTTCGGTTCGCTGAAGGCGACCTTCTGCAGGGCGCAGACCTGCGCATGCAGGCGGCGTGCTTCCGGCAGGTTGACGGCCGCGCAGGCGTCGACGTAGCGGCGCATCAGCCGGGGCGCGAAGTTGGCCACCACGCTGATCACCCCGACCGCGCCGAGCATCATGAACGGCAGGGTGTAGTGGTCGTCGCCCGAGATGACCGGGATGCCGAGATCGATCATCTCCTGCACCTGCTCGCAGTTGCCGGTCGACTCCTTGACGCCGGCCAGATTGCCCAGCGCCATGACCCGGGCGGTGGTCTCGGGCAGCAGGTTCACGCCGGTGCGTCCCGGCACATTGTAGAGCACCATCGGCAGGTAGGTGTTCGAGCGCACCGCCTTGAAGTGCTGG
>Ga0302314_10011619_pt1 | contig 15341 bp, 9 predicted proteins | sample III_Palsa_N2_3_FD_200533 | JGI IMG/M metagenome (GOLD analysis project Ga0302314, IMG submission 200533) | Peat permafrost microbial communities from Stordalen Mire near Abisko, Sweden - III_Palsa_N2_3 | ecosystem: Environmental > Terrestrial > Soil > Palsa > Peat permafrost | place: Sweden...
ACACCGTTGTGGCGAACGGGCCGGTCGATCCAGTGATTTTCGCCAGACCGGCCGCGCCGGCCGCCACGCCGGCCGGCGCCGCGCCGACAACGGCCCAGAAGCCGCCGGTGAAGGGATGATCCGTATGCGCACCTCAGCCTCTGTCATCGCCTTGATCGCCAGCCTGCTGGCCGGGGCGGCGCCGGCCGCCACGGTCCCGTACGACTCGGCCTCGATTTCGGGCCTGGGGGCCCGCAACATCGGTTCGACCGCCATGAGCGGGCGGATCGCCGCCATCGCCGGTCGCGTCGAACCGGACGGCAAGACCATGCTGCTGATCGGCGCGGCCAGCGGCGGGGTGTGGAAATCCACCGACGGCGGCACAACCTTCCGCCCGATCTTCGACAAGCAGACCGCGCAGTCGATCGGGGCCCTGGCGCTCGACCCCTCGCATCCCGACACCTACTGGGCGGGAACCGGCGAGAGCTGGATGCGAAATAGCGTTTCGCTCGGCGACGGCGTCTACAAGACCACCGACGGCGGCGAGACCTGGACCAATATGGGTCTGCCGAACTCGGAGCATATTTCCTCGATCGTGGTCGATCCCGGCAACGGCGACGTCGTCTACGCGTGCGTTCCGGGCCGGCTGTGGAGCGACAGCGCCGACCGCGGGCTCTACAAGACGACGGACGGCGGCAAGACCTGGGCGCAGATCCTCAAGGGCCCCAATCTTTCCACGGGCTGTTCGACCATCGCCATGGACCCGAAGAACCCGCGCAAACTCTTCGCCGGCCTGTGGGATTTCCGGCGCACCGGCTGGGGGTTCCGCTCCGGCGGGTCCGGCCCGGATCAGCCGTCGGGCAGCGACCTGATGGTCAGCGAGGACGGCGGCGCGACCTGGAACTCGCTGAAGAGCAACCCCAGCCTCCCCAAAGGCCCCTGGGGGCGCCAGGCCGTCGCCTTCGCGCCTTCGAACCCCAACATCGTCTACGCCTTCATCGAGGGGACACGCAGCGCCCTGTGGCGGTCGGATGACGGCGGCAAGACCTGGATCGAGCGGGACCGCAGCCAGAACATGGTCTGGCGGCCGTTCTATTTCGCCAACCTGATCGTGGATCCGACCAACCCCGACCATGTGTTCAAGACCGACCTGTCGCTGATCGCCAGCGACGACGGCGGCAAGAGCTTTTCCACCGTCGCGGACAGCACGCACAGCGACCAGCACGCGGTGTGGATCGATCCGACCAACCCCAAGCATGTGGTCACTGGCAACGACGGCGGCCTCTACATCAGCTACGACGGCGCCAACCGCTGGCAGAGAGCCGACAATCTGCCGATCTCGCAGTTCTACCATGTGAGCGTCGACGACAAGGACCCCTACCAGGTCTACGGCGGCCTGCAGGACAACAGCGTTTGGGCCGGCGACAGCGCCTATCCCGGCGGGATCACCAGCGGTCGCTGGGAAAATCTCGGCGGGGGCGACGGCTTCTGGGCGTGGCCCGATCCGGCCGCGCCGGCCGACTTCGCCTATCTCGAGAGCCAGGGCGGCTCGCTGCAGCGTGTCAACCGACGCACCCTCGAGAGCCGCGACATCCAGCCCCGGTCAGACACCACCGAGAAGCTGCGCTTCAACTGGAACACCCCGGTGATGGTCAGCCCCACTGAGGTCGGCACGATCTACATCGGCGCGCAGTACCTGTTCCGCAGCCGCGACCACGGCCAGAGCTGGGACAAGATCTCGCCGGACCTGACCACCAACGACCCCGAAAAGCAGAAACAGGAAGAAAGCGGCGGCATCACCGTCGACAACTCCGCCGCCGAAACCCACACGACCATCTATTCGATCAGCGAGTCGCCAAAGAGCGCGGGAACGATCTGGGTCGGCACCGATGACGGCAACCTGCAGCTGACCCGCGACGGCGGCAAGACCTGGACCAATCTGACCAAGCGGACGGGCGTGGCGCCCAATTCCTGGGTGTCGTGGGTCGAGGCCGGTCCTTACGATCCTGCCGTGGCCTATGCGGCGTTCGACCGGCACACGTTCGGCGACTTCGCGCCCTACATCTATCGCACAGCCGATTTCGGCCGGACCTGGACCGGGATCGCGGGGCCGGAAAAGGGCGTGCGCGGCCAGGCGTGGGTGATCAAGGAAGATCCGGAGCGGCCCGGCCTGCTCTACGCCGGGACGGAATTCGGCCTGTGGATCTCCCCCGATGGCGGCGGCCGCTGGGCGCAGTTCAAGGGCGGCGACCTGCCCGATGTTCCGGTTCGCGATCTCGCCTTCCAGGCCCGTGACCATGACCTGGTGGTGGCGACGCACGGGCGCGGCATCTGGGTGATCGACGATCTGACCCCGTTGCGCGCGCTGGACGACAAGACGATGGCGACGCCGCTGACCCTGCTGCCGTCGAGGCCGGCGCAGCAACGGATCGAGGCCAACGGCGGCTGGTCGAACGGGGACGCCACCTTTGTCGGCGACAACCCGGCCGACGGCGCGGTGATCAGCTATTACCAACCGCAGCGCCACCTGATCGGCAAGCTGAGGGTCGAGGTGCTGGACGCCTCTGGCAAGGTGCTGGACACGCTTCCGGCCTCCAAGCGCCCGGGGATCAACCGCGTCGTCTGGACCATGCGGGCGCCGCCTCCGCATGCGCCGCCGGCGGCCCAGATCGCTTTCAACTCCGTCCAAGGGCCGCGGCTGATCCCGGGGCTCTACACGGTGCGCGTGACCAGCGGTTCGACGGTGCTGACCCAGCCTCTGACCGTCACCCTCGATCGGCGTGTCGCCTTTGACCTCACGGCCCGCCAGGCCCAGTTCGACGCCGCCATGCGCGTCAGCCGCCTGTTCGGCCGCGAGACGACGCTCGTCGCCCGCATCAACGCCGTGCGCCGGGGCGCCGACGCCCGCGCGGCGTCTCTCGACGACAGCGATCCGCTGAAGGCGCAGCTCCGCGACCTTTCCGCCAAGGCCGACGTCCTGCGCAAGGAGATCGTGGCGACCAAGGAAGGCGGCGCGATCACCGGCGAGGAGCGCCTGCGTGAGCACACCGACCAGCTCTACGGGGCCATCCAATCCTATGAAGGTGAGCCCGCCAGCTACCAGATCACCCGGATCGGGGTGCTCGAAGACCAGCTGAAGGACATCGCCGGCCGGTTCGATCGCCTGGCCGCCAACGATCTGGCGGTGCGAAACGCGGACCTGGTCGCCCACAAGCTCGCGCCGATCGCCCCGCCGCCGCCGGACACAGACGACGATCGCGCCGGGGGCGGCGCCGGCTCGCCATCGGCCCTGCGCGGTTTCGCCTTCTCGCTGCATCCGACCTTCGCCACCGAAGCCGCGGCGGAGAAGGATTAGCAAGCCGAGGTCTCGAGCGGCCCACCCACCTGAAAGGACGGTCTGCTTTTGACCCGCAACATCATGCCCAGGCTCGGATCGGCCTGCCTACTGTCAGCCGTCGTGTTGGCGCCTTTGGCGACCGTCGCGGCTGAGCCGACTGAGGGGGGCGGCGCGACCTTGGGCGAGGTGGTGGTCACCGCCCAGAAGCGCAGTCAGGACGTGCAGAAGATTGGCGTCGCGGTCTCGACGATGAGCGGCAAGGACATCGAGACGCTGAAGATCCGGCAGCCGCTCGACCTTGCCTATGTGTCGCCCAGTCTTTCGACCATGAACTCGACGACGGACGGCACGCCGCTGTTTCTGATCCGGGGCGTTGGCCTCGACGACTTCAACACCAACAACTCCAGCGGCGTGGGATCCTATCTGGACGACGTATATGCGAGCTTTCCAGGGTTCCTCACCGAGATGATCTACGACGTCGACCGGGTCGAGATTCTCAAGGGTCCACAGGGCACGCTCTACGGCAAGAACACGGCCGGCGGCGCGATAAACATCATCTCGCGACCGCCGACCGACGATTTCGAGGGCTACGTCGACGCCAACTACAGCCGGTGGGACACCGTCGACCTCACCGCCGCGGTCAGCGGTCCAGTGGCCAATAACATCACCGCCCGGCTGGCCGGCACGATGACGCGGCAGGGCGAGGGCTACCAGACCGACATCGACACCGGCCAGAAGTTCGGCAAGCTCAATCGCGGCGGGGGCCGGTTGCTGGTCGATTTCAAGCTCAGCAGCCGGGTGAGCCTGCAGATCAACCTGCACGCCATCTACGACGATTCCCTGCCATCCTCTCCGTCGACGCCGAACGTCGAGGCGCTGGTCCCGACCAACCTGCCGTTCCCGACCGCCGGGCTGCTGGACAGCCCGCCGGGTGGCACGCTGGTCAGGGTCGGCGGCCTGCCGACGTACAAGCACGAGATCGGCGATGGGGCGTCCGCCAAGCTGAACGTGCAGTTCAACGGCTTCGCCCTGACGTCGATCACGGCCTGGGACTATTTTACCGACCACAGCCTCGAAAACTATGACGGCTATCCCGCCGCCGACAACAACTGGACCAAGAACTTCCAGCAGTGGCAGTTCAGCCAGGAGGTGCGGCTGGCCTCGACCACCACCGGCCGGGTCGATTGGATCGTAGGGGCCGACTACAGCCAGAACTGGTACCGTTGCCGCGACGCGCTCGACTGGACCTTCGTCTACGGCCTGGCGGATTCCATCACCGATTCAGGCAAGGCGATCACCGCAGCGAACTTCACCCAGACCCAGCAGTCGGAGGGTGTGTTCGCCCACGCCGACACCCATCTCTCCAGCCAATGGACCCTGGTGACCGGCGTGCGCTATTCGCACGACCAGGTAGCCTTCGTCGGCGAGACGGTTGATCCGACTGGCCTGCTGACATACGCGGCCAACAATTTCACCGGGCCGATCATCCCGAACACCATTCTGGCCGCGCTCGATCAGTCACGGTCGAGCCAGAACGTCTCGTTCCGGGCCGAGGTCGACTATCGGCCGACCCCCAAGATCCTCGTCTATGCGAGCGTGGCGAGCGGCTACAAGGGCGGCATCTTCTATGGCCAGCCTGCTCAGGTGCAGGCGGACTGGGGCTATGTTAAGCCCGAGACCGAGCTGACCACGGAGCTGGGAGTAAAGAGCCGGTTCCTGCACGATACCCTCGAGTTCGACGGCGCGGTCTTCGACACCGACATCCGCAATCGCCAGTCGAGCCTCTCCTTGTGGGCAGGCCCAATCGGCACCCAGCCGCTGATCGCGGGCCTCGGCAACCTGCCGCGCGCCAGGATCGACGGCGCGGAGGGCGATTTCGAGTGGCGCCCAATCAGCGGCCTCGAGGTCAACCTGGCCGCCACCTACCTCTATGGCCGGGCGACGCAGACCCTCGTCAGCGAGAACGGCCTGGCGCTATTCACGCCGGTCGCGGCCGGGCAGATGTTGCCGGATGCGCCGAAGTTCGCCGGGTCGTGGACGGTGCGCTACGAGCATCCGATCTCGGCCAAGCTCAGCGCCTATGTGCAGGCCAACGATCACTATGTCGGTCGCGAGCACCCCTATCTGGGCGACCCGACGTCCTTCGGGCAGGGCGACGACCTCGGCGCACGGATCGGGATCAAGAACCAGGCCCAGCACTGGGACGCCAGCTTGTGGGGGACGAACCTCACCGACGACCGACACCTGACCTATGCGTTCGCCGGCAGTGAAGCCCAGCGGGTCTCGTTCTATCAGAAGCCGCGCTCGGTGGGCGTGAACCTGACCTATACATTCTGACCAGACGCAACGCGGGCCGCCGCCGGCGTCAGCCCGCCGGGGGCGGTGACTGCTGCAAGGCGGTCCAGCGCGCGAGGCTCGCCTCGAGGGCCCGGCTGGTTTTGGCGAAACCGTCGATGTCGTCGGGCGTGGGCGCGCCATCCGCGCCGTCCACCGCCGCCGCCAGCTTGTCCAGTCGTTCGGCGATGTCGGCCAGCCCGTCCGTCGACGGCGACGGGCGACCGACAGCCTTGCGCTCGTTGTCTGTGGAAATGTCGACGAGGGCGTCTAGGTCATCCGCCTTGGCCTGGAGCGCCGCCTTGCGCGCGGGATCGGCGGACTGGATTTGCGTCGCCAGGCCGGCCCGCAGTTTTCCGGCCTCGGCCAGGGCCTGGTGGACGCGCACCCGCGACTGTTCGATCTGGCGGGCCAGGGAGAATTCCGCCTGCAGGTCGCTGGGCGTCGCCTTGACGCGCGGATCGGGCAGAATCTCCAGCGGCTGGCGCCAGGTCTTGCCGTCCACCGTCAACTCGACCGCGTAGCGCCCCGGCGGCGCCCAGACGCCCTCGCCGTCGTCCGACGAACCGCTCGGCCCCGCGTAATGTAGATCCCACACGAAGCGGTGCTGGCCAGGACCGGCCGGTGGCGGACCGGGCCTGGCCAGCCACTCCGGCGCGACGTCGGCCTTGGCGAGGTCGGTCTTCGGCGCCGGGTCGGTGCTGGCGAAGCGCCTCACCGGCGCGCCCTGGGCGTCGAGGACGGCGATGGTCACGCCGGTCGCGCCAGGGGCCAAGACGTAGTCGATATAGGCGCCGTCGGGCGGGTTTTGAGCCATGGGCTCATCCTTGGGCAGGGGGGTGCCCATGAAGAAAGGCTCGTGCAGGCGGATCGCGGGCGCCGGCGCAAACAGGCGCGAACCAGATATGGCGGCATCGGCGGCCAGGGCGCGCAGCGGGGCGATATCGTCCATGACATAGAAGCCGCGACCGTGGGTGGCTATCACCAGATCGTCGCCGTGGAGGGTGATGTCGCGCACCGAGGTTGGCGGCAGGTCGCGCTGCAGCGGTTGCCAATGATCGCCGTCGTCGAAGGAGACGAAGGCGCCGCGCTCCGTCCCGGCATAGAGCAGGCCCCGCTGAGCCGGGTCCTCGCGCACGACATTGACGGCGTTCAGGGCGCCGCCGTCGGCCAGACCGGCCGTGATCGGCGTCCAGCTCCGACCGCCATCACGCGTCCGGTAGATGTAGGGGGCGAAATCGTCCAGCCGGTGCCGGTCGACGGCGATATAGGCGGCCTCGGCGTCGAAATGCGAGGGCTCGACGGTCCCGACCTTGGACCAGGCGCCGAGGGCCTTGGGCGTGACATTGTCCCAGTGTCCGCCGCCGTCGCGGGTGCGCCAGACCAGGCCGTCGTCGGTGCCGGCCCAGATCAACCCATCCTTCAAGGCCGACGGTGCGATGTCATAGACCACTCCTCGCCGTGGGCCGCGCACTGCCGTGTCGGCGAGGGTGGGGGCGTCCAGGGTGGCGGGAACGGCCGGATCGGACCGGGTGAGGTCGGGGCTGATCGGCGTCCAACGCTGGCCGCCGTCGGTGGTGGCGAAGACGCGCTGATTGCCGAAATAGAGGGTGTGGTCGCATTTGCCGAAGGTCAGCGGCAGGGTCCAGGTGCCGCGGTAATTGTCCGGAAAGGCCAGGGTCGGGTCGACGTCTCGAGTCTGGCCGGAGCGCAGGTCCAGCTTGTCGACCCGGCCGCCATAGATGGTGTCCGGATCGTCCGGGTCGGGCGCGATCTCGTCGCTCTCGCCGCCGGCGGTGATCTCATGGAACTCCGTCATGTTGATGCCGTCGAAGTGGTTGTCGGTGCGGCTGGGGACGCCCGCCGCGCCGGAGTCCTGCTGGGCGCCGTAGACCCGGTAGGGAAAACGATTGTCGGTGGCCACGTGGTAGAACTGGCCCGTGGGCTGGTTGAACCACGAACTCCAGCTCGCTCCGCCGTTGAGGGTCACCAGGGCCCCCTGATCGACGCCGAGGATCCGCCGGTCCGGATTGCTGGGGTCGATCCACAGCACGTGGAAGTCGTCGCCGGTGGGGTCGCCCTTGATCGGGATGAAGTGGGCGCCGCCATCGTCGGAGCGCAGCACGATGGTGTCGCAGACCCAGACCCGGTCGGCGTTCTTGGGATCGGCGGTGACACCGCCGAAATACCAGCCCCGCTGCCAGATGCGCGGATCGCCGTTGACCTTGATCCAGCTCGCGCCCGAGTCGTCGGAGCGGTAGAGGCCTCCGTCCTCGGCGTCGATCAGGGCGTAGACTCGATCTGGCTTGGCCGGGGTGACGGCGATGCCGATGCGGCCGGGCGAGGCCGGCAGTCCTGGGCCGGCGATTGCCGCCCAGGTCTTGCCGCCATCGACGGATTTGTAGAGGGCGCCGCCGGGGCCGCTGGAGGGCGGATAGACGTTCCAGGGCGGCCGGCGGGTCTGCCACAGGGCGGCGTAGACCACATCGGGATCGCCGGGTTTGAAGGCCAGGTCGATGGCCCCGGTGTCGGCGTTCCTGAACAGAGTCTTGGTCCAGGTCTTGCCGCCGTCGGCGGAGCGGAACACGCCCCGGTCGGCGTTCGGGCCATAGGGATGCCCAAGCGCCGCGACCAGAACTACATTGGGATCGCGTGGATCGACCAGGATCTTGCCGATGGCCTGGGTGTCCGAAAGGCCGATGGAGCTCCAGCTCCCTCCGCCATCGGTGGATTTGAACAGGCCGACGCCCTGGGCGATGTCCGAGCGCATGTCGGCCTCGCCGGTGCCGACGTAAAGGATAAGGGGAGCCGAGGGCGCCACGGCCAGGGCGCCGATGGAGCCGACAGGCGCCGAATCGAAGATCGGCGCCCATGTGCGTCCGGCGTCGTCCGTCCGCCAGACCCCGCCGTTCACGGCCCCAAAATAGAACCGCAGCGGGTTATCGGGCGCGCCCTCCACCGCCAGCACCCGCCCGCCGCGAAACGGCCCGATCGAGCGCCAGTGCAGATCCTGGAACAGGGACGGCGCGACGGTTGCGGCGTGGACTGACCCGCTCACAAGACTGGCGGACAGGGCCGCGGCGGCCACCGTCGGAAATGCATTTTTGGTCATCGCCGCCCCGATCCTCTTTACGGCCAACGTTGGCCGCGCGGGGCATGGCCGTCAATTGGACAGCAGTGCTCCGCGCCGGCTGCTGCGTCCGCATCTGTTGGACGACGACGATAAAGCCCCTCGGCTCACCCCGCCCGGGGAATATCCACCACGTGCAGTTCGGCGCCCGCATCGTCGCGGTAGACGACCTTGATCTGCGCGCGGGTCAGCCGCACGGCCACAAAGCCGGGGCGCAGCGAGCAGAAGTCGCCGCCGGCCGGCTCGCTGCACGCCTCGCGCATCTGGGAGCCGGCGCCGGTGCAGACATAGTGAGTGGCGCCGTGGTGGACGTGCTGCAGGTCGTGGTCGTGGCCGTTGAGATAGAGCGGCACGGCGTGCTTCTGGAGGATCGGATCCAGGCGGGCCTGCAGATCGGGGGCGCCGCCATATTCGTTGCCGGAATAGATCGGGTGATGGCCGACCACGATCTTCCAGTCGGCGGTGGAGGCGGCGAGCGCCTGACCGAACCAGGCCAGCTGGGCCTCGGTGTCCTGGCCGGCCACCTTCACCTTCTTGGCCCCATCCGCGTAGTAGGCGCGGATGAACGGCGAGGTGTCGAGGACGAAGATGTCGAGGGTAGCGTCGTCGGGGGCGCGCTCGCGGCGGGCGTACCAGCGGGCTGGCAGGCGCCAGCGCTTGCTCCTGGCCGTGTAGTCGAGCTGGGCCTGGGAATTGCCGCGGTAGTCGTGGTTGCCGAGGGCGACGTGCCAGGGGACCTGCAGGGAGGGGGCGGAATAGACGTCCTCGAACGAGGTCTTCCACTGGGGATCGTCGACGCTCTGGATCCCGTCCTCGTAGAAGTTGTCGCCCACGGAGATGACGAAGCGGGCCTTCAGGGCGTCGGCGACCTTGGCCATCTCGCCGGCCACCTCGGCCTGGTTGTCACGGCCGTCGCGGCCCCAGTCGCCGACGGCGAGGAAGTTGAGCGCCGGCACGCCGGCCCAGGCCGCGGTGATCGGGGCGAGAAGGGCGCCGGCGGCCAGGCCCTGCAGGGCGTGACGGCGCGAGAGGTCGGCGAGCGGCATGGGCGGTTCTCCGGGATGTCGGAGCGCTAGAGCACGCAATTATGACAGTCTGTGTGGGGGCGCGCACTGAGAACACCTCTCCCTCGAGGGAAAGGTGTGTCAGCTCCTCATTCTCCCTTCAGCTCCTTCACCAGGGCTTCGCCGCCGTAGACCTTGTCGAGGGCTTCGGTGATGGCGGCGGTGGAGACGGCGACGCCGCGGTTGAGGGCGCCGTCATAGGCGAAGGAGCCGCCCAGGGAGTGGATGTTGCCGTCGAAAACGGCGCCGATCACCTGGCCCTTGGCGTCGATCAACGGCGAGCCGGAATTGCCGCCGGTAATGTCGATGGAGCTGGAGATGTCGAACACCGTGTCGGGGTTGAGCTTACCCTCGGCGGCCACCCAACGCGGGGCCAGGGCGAAGGGATCCTGGCCGGTGGCGCGCTCGTAGAGGCCCTTGAAGTGGGTGAAAGGCGCCACGGTGTCGCCGCGCCAGGTCCAGCCCTCGACCGCGCCGTAGCTGAGACGCAGGGTGAAGGTGGCGTCGGGATAGACGCTGGTGCCGTAGACGGCGAAGCGGGCCTTGGCGATGGCCTGGGAGGCGACGGCCGTGGGGCCGGAGACGCGCTCCTCATAGGTCTTGCGCATGGCCCGCGCCGCCGGGTCGACGCGCAGCACGTACTGGATCAGCGGATCGTCCGAGGCCTGGATAGCCGTAAGTCCCCCGTCCCACAGCTGCTTGCGGTAGGCCGGGTCGGCGAGGCGCGATTTGGCCAGGCGCGCGGACAAAATCTCGGGCGACTCCTTGCCGAGGAAGGTCCGGGTGGCTTCGGAGTCCATGGTCATGTTCTCGCGCAGCTTGGTGAGCCAGAACTCCAGGCCGAGCTGCTCCAATTCGGGATAGACCGGCTCGGGGGCGAGGATTTGCTGCTCCAGGCCGGGCAGGCGGGCGTCGGCGTATTCGGGCAGACGCTCGCCGTTGGGCTTGCCGCGCTCTTCGGCCGCACGGACGAGACCGACGGCGTCGGAATAGAGGTCCGACAGCGTCGCGCCGCGCTCGATCAGGCTATAGGGCACGGAGAGGGCGGCGGCGTCGGCCTGAACGCGAGAAAGGTCCGTCCACGGATCGCCGATCTCGGCCTTGAGTTTCGGATCGGCCATGACCTTGGCGCGCAGCTCGGCGTCGGCGCGGCGCTTGGCCTCGATGAACGACGGGTCGGAGAGGGTCTGCTCCATGCCGTGGATCGCCTTGTAGGAATTCTCGACGCCGAACAGGTCGTCGGCGGCGATGCGGGCGTGCTCGGGGCTCTCCTCGGAGAAGCGGGCCAGGCGACCGCGGATCTCGGCCAGCACGGCCAGGCGGTAGGGGAAGACGACGTCGCGCGAGGTTTCGAGCTGGTCGGCGGTGAGCAGGCGCTGAGTCGTGCCGGGGTTGCCGGCCACGAACACCGGATCGCCGGCGGCCGGCGCGGCCGCGTTCCAGGTCAGGTGATCGGGGGTCTTGGCCGGGGCGCCGTTCTCATAGAGGCGCAGGAAGCCGCTATCGAGGTCGTAGCGCGGAAAGTTGAAATTGTCGGGGTCGCCGCCAAAGAAGGCGGTCTGGGATTCCGGCGCGAAGACCAGGCGGACGTCCGTATACCGACGATAGTCGTAGAGCTTGTACTGGCCGCCGTTGTAGAGGTTGACCACCTGGCAGTGGTGGGTGGCCTCGCGCCCGGCGCAGCCGCTCTTTTCGAGGCCGGCGACGGCGGCGTCACGGGCCTTGATGAAGGCCTGGCCGGTCTGGCCGGCGGCGGCGGCCTTCACCTGATCGGTGACGTCGGTGATCCCGGTCAGGACATCGGCCATCATGCCGGGGCATTCGTGCTCATCCTGGCGGTTGGCGGCGATGAAGCCGTCCTTTGCGAAGTCCTTGTCGGCCGTCGACAGGGCCTGGGCGCACTCGCGCACGCAGTGGTGGTTGGTGAGGACCAGGCCCTCGGGGCTGACCACCGAGGAGGAACAGCCCACCGACAGGCGGGCGGCTGCACCCTGCACATGGTCGAGCCAGGCCTGGTCGATGACGACGCCGTATTTGGCCTTCACGGCCGCGGCGGGGAAGTTGTCGAAGGTCCACATGCCCTCGTCGGCGAAGGCGGCGGTGGCGAAGGCGGAGAGGCTGAAAGCGCTGGCGCCGGCCAGCAGAAAGAGACGCATGGGATCCCCCCGAGGTGAGTTTGGTCCGCAGATGAACGCAGATCGGGGCGGCGTCAAACCTCTCTCCCGGCGGGAGGGGCGGCCTAGCCCGAGCGCTTGGTTGAGGGCGACGCCTCGGCGGAATCCGACCGTCAGGTCTGTCGGGCGCTGTCCGTCGCGAGGTTGGCGAGGCCGTCTTCGATGTCGCGGAGCGTGGCCTGGAGTTCGGCGATGGCGTGGCTGTTGTCGAGGAATTGGCCGCCCGGGACCAAGGAGGCCGGGCCGGCCGCGAGAATCTCGATCTGCCGCCGGATGTTGGCCTGGGCTTCGAGGAGCTGGTCGCGGAGGCTTAGATCGGACTCTGACATGGCGCGACGATAGCCCAGGCCGGATGTGGGCGCCATGCCCGTCGACGACAGCGAATTGCAAACCACGGGGCCACCGGCGCAGCTTGGAACCGAAGCAAGTTGCAACCGTTGGGGCCTTAATCGAACTGCCTGAGCCGCATCGGCGAGCAGGCCATGGATTTCCAAAATGAAAAGATTCTTGATGTGCGCCGCCGTCGTCGGCGGCCTTGGCCTCGGCATGTCGGCGCAAGCCGAAGACCATGCCGCAGGCGTGAAAATCGGCACGCTCTCCTGCCATGAAGCCAGCGGCTGGGGATTCGTCTTCGGTTCGTCGCACGACCTGCGCTGCATCTTCTCCAATGGCGACCGCGTGCAGCACTATGAAGGCAGCATTTCCAAGTTCGGGGTCGACATCGGCTATCAGAAGGCCGGCGTCCTGGTTTGGGAAGTGATCGCGCCCAACGATCGCCCTGGGCATGGGACTCTGGACGGTCACTACGGCGGCCTCACAGCGGGCGCCGCGGTTGGCGTCGGGCTCGACGCCAATGCCTTGATCGGCGGGTCCGATCGCAGCATCGCGCTCCAGCCCGTCAGCATTCAGGGCATGACCGGCCTGAACGTCGCGGCCGGAATCGGCGAAATGACCCTGCGATCGCACGAAGGCGGTTGATCAGGCGCGCTGTCCCTGAAGTCACGACGACCCCAGGCGCGATCGTCGCCTGGGGTCGCCGCAATAGCTTCGATGGCGCGGCGACCGACGATCTGGAGCGCCGCTAGGATCGATCAGGGATGAGGGGTCGGGGCGTCGTCGAAGGCGCGCCAGGCGCCGTCCCTGTCGTAATATCCGGCGTCATTGGCCGGATCGTTCAGCCAATGCACCTGAGCGTCATGCTGGTGGGCGTCGTACCAGGTGCTGTCACGGAAGATGATCCGCTCGTCGGCCGGATAACGGGTGTATTTTTCATGCACCTTCCAGCATTCATCGTAGCGATTGCAGACCACATAATTGCTCGGGGCCGCGACCGCGATAGACGCAACAAGTGCGCCGGCGGTCATCGCCGTTATCATCGCGCCCGTTAAGAGGGCGGATTTCGAAACACGCATATCGATATCCTAATTCTAGTTTAAGCCCCTCGTGACTATGTAAAGCGGGTGGAAATGGACAAAGTTCCATCGATATGTCGCGATGTTCACAAATCCAAATCTCCCAGACGGCGTCACAGTTTTAAATATTTATTGGTTTATATTCTGGATCTTAACGCCGATTAAGACCAACGTTGGCCCATGTATATTGTCTATGTGGCATGTATGGGCCGTTTGCGACTGACGGACGCCCCGACATCTCTCAGGCAGCAGGTCGGGCGATGTTCGGATAGTATTGCGGGGCTTCCTCGCGCTCGAACAGGCCGTAGTCCCGCACGCTGCGGACGCGACGATGGCGAAGTTCGGCGACGCCGGGAAATTCGCTCGGCGTCCAGCGGGCGCAGTCGTCGGCTGTCCTCCAGGATGTGAGCAGCAGCATCTTGCCGGGGTGGGTGATGCTCTCGAACACGTCGTATTCCGTCAGTCCCTCGGCCCCGATGTCGAGCCCGAGACGGCTGGGCAGCAAATCGGGGCGGCCCCCGAAGGTTGCGTCTGGTCCTGGCGAGATCTCGGTGATGGCCAGGGCCTTGGCGGCGCCGATCTCCGTGACGTCCAGACGTTGCTCGACGACCTGTGCGCCCTCCGGCGGGTGGCTGTCGGCGGTCACCTCGCAGACGCGCAGGTGATAATCGGAGAAGACGCCATTGCGGCCTTGTTCCTGCACGCCGTGGTGCTCGCCCTGGCTGCGCCACCGAACCAAGGCCTTCTCGTCGCGCCAGGTGGAGAGGGACAGCACCCAACCCGCGCGCCGCTGGCTCTCGAAGCGTTCGTTGTCGATGAAGCCGTCAATCGCCTCCAACAGCGGCTTCAGGCGTTTGGCCAGGCCGAGATATTCATCTCTTCTGCCCGGGGCAGGATGCACTTCGAATACAACCGCGAACATCCGGTCGCTCCCTTTCGCTATTGCGGGTTCATGAGGAAGGCGCGGCCACGTCATCGCCGAGCAGGAAGGTCGCGCTCTCGCGCCACAGGGCCGCGCGCATCGTCTCAAGGTGCATCAGATGGGTTCCGCGGCCGATCTTGATGTCGCGCTTCGCAGCCGAATGGCTGAACGCGTCGAACAGCCATCGCGCGTCCGCATCGGTGACCAGGCTGTCCCAGGCGCCGCGGACAATCGCCACCGGCGCGCTGACGCGCGCTGGGTCATAGGCAAGCTCGCCATTCCATGCCCTGAGAATTTCGACAAAGGGGCCGGACGGAGTCTTCACCCCGGCCGGGTCGCGCGAGCGGCTCTCCGGATCGCTATCGAGGTATCGCCGCGCCCAGTCCGTGAAATGGGCCGCCGCGAGCACCGGCGGTTCACCCTGCGGCACGTCCTCGACGAACCGCGCCCATTGGTCCTCGACGCTGACGACACGCCACGCGGGACCGTTCGGGCGGGGGGACGAGCTCGGCGGATCGCGCTGGGCAATCGGGGCGAATAGGACGAGGCGGTCAACGAGCGTCGGATGCTCGCTTGCGAGGCGTCCGGCCGGCATCGAGCCCCATGAGTGGGTGATCAGCGAAAGCGAAGCGAGAGCCTCGTGCTCGAGGATGAAACGGACGGCGACGCCAAGCTGCGCGGCGGCGTCCTCCGCCGGTCCCAAAGGTGAATTGGCGTCGGCCGGCGCGTCCATTTCCGCGTATCGGTCGGAGTGACCGAAGCCGTAGAAATCCAGACCCCAGACGTTGAAGCCCGCGTCGCACAGGGCGTCGCGCCAGGAGCGGCCATCGAATCGATGCGCGATGGACAAGCCGGACGGAAATGTCGCCCCGTGCACGTAGAGAACCGTGCCGCGGAGCAGACCCGACGAAGGCCCCAACCGCCGGAGGAACAGCCGCATGTCGGGTTTGGGGCCGGAAATGAGGAAATGCTCCTCCCCATCCGCGAGG
>Ga0302314_10011622_pt1 | contig 15339 bp, 11 predicted proteins | sample III_Palsa_N2_3_FD_200533 | JGI IMG/M metagenome (GOLD analysis project Ga0302314, IMG submission 200533) | Peat permafrost microbial communities from Stordalen Mire near Abisko, Sweden - III_Palsa_N2_3 | ecosystem: Environmental > Terrestrial > Soil > Palsa > Peat permafrost | place: Sweden...
AGACCTCTTGTACCGGGGGCTCCGCGCCTTCCCGGGGATCTCCTGCTATGTCCGCGCGCCTGCCCGTACCAGCCCGGATGGGCGTTAAGTCGCGAATGCCGGGTTCGCCCTTGCTGAGAAAACCTCATTGTCACCGACTCGGACCGAACCGCCCACAGCCCCCGCGCCGCCCCGCTTCCCACTAAGCTGCCCTGGCAGAAGCGGGCGTCGTGGGAGTCCGTAGCCGTGACGACCACCGGCTACGTGGCGCAGACTCTTTCTGAGAGGTAAAGTCACGGCGCAAGATTCCCTGCTCATGCAATAGGAGACCGAATGCGCGTCCTCGTACTCGGAGGTGATGGTTTCTGTGGCTGGCCGACATCGTTGTACCTGTCGGACCGTGGTCATGAGGTTACCATCCTGGACAATCTGTCCCGTCGGAAGATCGACATAGATCTCGAGGTCGAGTCGCTGACCCCGATCACGGCGATGGGAGAGCGGCTCCGAGCGTGGCGCGAGGTCTCCGGGCGCGAGATCGGGTTCGTGAACATCGACCTGGCGGCAGAGTACGACCGGCTTGCCGCGATCCTGGCGGAGCTGCGGCCGGACGCGATCGTGCACTTCGCCGAGCAGCGGGCCGCGCCGTACTCGATGCGGTCGCAGAAGACCAAGCGCTACACGGTCGACAACAACGTGCGCGCCACGCACAACCTGCTCGCCGCCCTCGTGGACACCGGCGTCGGCGCGGCGATCGCGCACCTGGGCACGATGGGCGTGTACGGATACGGCTGGTCCGGGTCCGCGCCTATCCCCGAGGGGTACCTGACCGTCAAGGTGCCGACGCCAGACGGTGACCTGGAGCGGGAGATCCTGCACCCGGCCAACCCGGGGTCGGTCTACCACATGACCAAGACCCTGGACCAGCTGCTGTTCGCGTTCTACGCCAAGAACGACGGGCTGCGGATCACCGACCTGCACCAGGGCATCGTCTGGGGCACCCAGACCGATCAGACGGCGCAAGACGAGCGGCTGATCAACCGGTTCGACTACGACGGCGACTACGGCACGGTACTGAACCGGTTCCTGATGCAGGCCGCGATCGGCCACCCGCTGACCGTGCACGGCACCGGCGGGCAGACCCGGGCGTTCATCCACATCAAGGACACCGTCCGATGTATCGAGATCGCCCTGCAGAATCCCCCCGTCGCCGGCGACAAGCCGAAGGTACTCAACCAGATCACCGAGACCCACCGGGTCCTTGACCTGGCCAAGCTGATCTCAGGGATCACCGGCGCGGACATCGCCTACCTGCCCAACCCCCGCGTCGAAGCCGAGCAGAACGAGCTCGTCGTTCGCAACGACCAGTTCCTCGCCCTCGGCCTCGAGCCCACCACCCTGTCGGAGGGGCTCCTCGGCGAGGTCAAGGAAATCGCCACCAAGTACGCCAGCCGCGCCGACCTCCGCAAGATCATCGCCCGCTCCGTATGGAAAGCAGGCATGCAGACCTCGGACGACCTCATGACGTCTCCCAAGGAGGGGTAATCCCACCGGAAGGGAAAACCCTTCACGCGAGCCGATCGAGCCCGGCCCGCCGCCTTTCGCAGGCAGCGGGCCGGGCTCGATTCTTGCCGCCACTGTTCCACCCACCAGCTTCCGCCCCACCAGCCACGTCCGTTTGCTTTTGCATGGACTTGATGTCGACCGATAATTCGCATGATTCACGGCATTTGTCCGTGCGGGACTCATGCAAAGAACTCGATGGCCGTCCCGCGGGCGGCCGATCGAATCGGATATCGGATGAGAGTCGGCCCGGTCCGTTCTGGATCACTTCTTTTATCTTCTTTTGAAAAAGCAATGGATTGCAGGCGAAGGAGTGGGTGCCGCAGGCCTTCAGGAAGAAAATCTGCGGCGATGAGTGGGCCATGGTGCCGTGGCTGAGAGATAATGCGGAAGCGAAACTGCTAGCAACGTGAGGTGACCATGAATTCGGCGGCTGTGGCTGGCGGCACCGAAGCGGGGCGGCGACGGTGGCAGCTTCCCGCAGACGTTTCCGCATTCGTTGGTCGGGCCGACGAACTCGCTACGCTCGCCGCGATGCTGCCGGGCGCGCGGCTCGTCACCGTCGCCGGGCCGGGCGGCGTCGGCAAGACCAGGCTCGCGCTGCGGGCCGCGACCGGCGCGGCCGATGATGTCGATGATTATCCAGATGGCATATACCTCGTCGAGCTGTCGGATAGCACCGGCGAGGAGCTGTTTTACGCCGCCGTCGCCCACAGTCTCGGGCTTGGCGGCAGCGATGACCGCTCGGTGCTCGACCACCTGCGCGGCAAGCGACTGCTGCTGATCCTCGACACCTGCGAGCACCTGACCGCCTGCTGCGCGCGGTTCGCGGCGCGGGTACTGCGGGATGCCGCCGAGGTCACCATCTTGACGACGAGCAGGCAGCCGCTGCACCTCGCCGACGAGCAGGTGCTGCGGCTCGGGCCGCTTCCCGTGCCGGCGGGCGGCGGCGATCGCGGGCCGGGCGACGCGGTCGAGCTGTTCGCGACGCGCGCGGCGGCCGCGCTCCCCGGGTTCACCGTCACCGCCGCCAACCTGCCCGACGTGGCCAGGCTCTGCCGACGGCTCGACGGCATCCCCCTCGCCATCGAGCTCGCCGCGGTGCGGGTGCGGGCACTGCCGCTCGCCGAGCTCGCCAGGCACCTTGAGGCGAGGCTCTCGCTGTTGACAGGCGGACGGCGCGGCACCGTGCCACGGCACCAGACGCTGCGGGCCGCGATCGAGTGGTCCTACGATCTGTGCACGGATGACGAGCGGGCCGTGTGGGACCGGCTGTCCGTCTTCGCCGGGTCCTTCGACCTCGCCGTGGCACGGCACGTGGCGGCCTGCGCGCAGGTGCCCGACGACCAGGTCGGCGGCGTGCTCGCCGGGCTCGTCGACAAGTCGGTCGTACTGCCCGCCAACGGTTTGCCCGTCAACGGCGACACCGCCGTGGACGCTGCCGGAGGAACCGACAGCGCGCGGTACCTGCTGCCCGGCGCGGCGCGCGAGTACGCGGCGGAGCGGCTCACGCGGGGCGACCAGGAAGCGGGCTGCCGCCAGCGGCACGCCGGCTGGTACCTGAACCTGGCGCAGGACTTCGGACACCACCTGGTCGCCGACGACCAGCCGGTCAGGCTGGCCAGGCTGCGCGCCGAGCACGCCAACCTCAGGGCGGCGCTCGGGTACGGATTCTCCGGCACCGGCCCCGGGTGCGACGCGACGCGGCTCGCCTCGGCGCTCTTCCCCTACTGGCTCATGTCGGGGCAGCTAAGCGAGGGCATCCACTGGCAGGACAAGGCGCTCGCCCGGCTCGGCGAGCCGTCGCGGGAGCGGGCAAGCGCGCTGGCGAATAGCGCCATGCTCGGCGCCATGCTCGGCAGGCAGCAGGCCGTGGCCCAGGCGCAGGAGGCCGTCGCCATAGCGGCGCGGGTCGGTGACGACAGGACCAGGGCCCGCGGCTACCTGGCGCTACAGCTCGCGCTCGGGCTCTCCGGTGACTACGCGCAGGCGCTCGAGACGGCCACTCGGGCGCGGCGGCACCTCACCGCGCTCGGCGCGGACGTCGCGCTGCGCTGCCTGGACGTACAGCTCGCCCTGACCTATCAGCTCGCCGGTGACCTCACGGCGGCAGTGGACCTGTGCAAGCACGTGGTGGCGGGCCTCGCGCCTGGCGAGCGATGGCTGCGCGGCGGCGTGCACATCATCTCCGCGCTCGTGCTTTACCAGCAGCCTGGCCGCCAGGCGGACTGCGCGCACGCGGCCGGCGAGGCCTTGCGCGCCATGCGCGATCTCGACTACCTGCTTGGCGAGGCCTACGCGCTTGAGGTGCTCGGCTGGCTGGCGGCGGACGAGGGACGGAGCGAGCGCGCCGCCTGGATGCTCGGCGCGGCGCAGTCGCTCTGGGAGCGGGCGGGCGGCAGGCTTGGCGGCAACGCCGCCATGGAGGAACACCACCGCCGGTCCGCCGGCGCCGCGGCCGACGCGCTTGGCGCCGGGCAGTACGCGGAGCTGCACGCCCGCGGCGCAGCAAGGCCGCTCGCGCAGATCGCCGCGCTCGCCGTCGGCGGCGCCGACGGGCTGCCAGGCGTGCCCGGGCCCAGGACAGCGCGGGATAACGCCGCGGGCGCATCGGTGCGCACATCCAGCTCTGACCTGTCCCGCGTCGACGGGCTCACCGGCCGCGAGCGGCAGGTCGCCGCGCTTGTCGCCAGCGGACTGTCCAACCGGGAGATCGCCGCGCGCCTTGTCATCTCGCAGCGGACCGTGGACGCGCACGTCAACCACATCTTCGCCAAGCTCAGCGTCTCCTCGCGGGTGCAGCTCACCCGTCGGCTGAGCGACCGCGCAACACACGCGCACCCCGAGCAACTGGCACAGGTCGCGCTCAAGTAAAAGCCGTATTAAGCGCGCGCCGAGCGGAATTGCGGAGCAGGATAAACCGCATCCCGACTACGTGAGGATCGCATGTTCGTCGCCCAGATAACCCGGCAGCCCGGGCGGCTACCTGTCGAGGTGACAGGGTTCGTCGGCCGCGAGGCGGAGCTCGCGAGGCTCGTCGGCCTCCTTGAGCGTGCCCGGCTTATCACGGTTACCGGACCAGGCGGAGTCGGCAAGACGCGGGTCGCGCTGCGCGCCGCCGCGCTCGCCGTCGGCACCGGCGCGGGCGCGGGGGGGCGGTACGGTGCCCAGTTCGTCGACGGGGTGTGCCTGGTCGAGCTGGCCGCGCTGCGCGAACCCGAGCGCCTTCCCGACCTGGTCGCGGACGCCCTCGGCCTCCCCGAGCGGCCGGCCGGCCAGCAGCGGGACGCCGTGCTCGCCCACCTGCGCGACCGCCGCCTGCTGCTGATCCTCGATACCTGCGAGCATCTCATCGACGCCTGCGCGGTATTCGCCGAGGCGACCATCGCGGAGGCCCCCGGCGTCACCCTGCTCGCGACCAGCCGCGAGCCGCTCGACGTGATCGGCGAGAACTCCTGCCCCATTCCGCCGCTGCCGATCCCTAGCCTGGACACGACCGAAGGCCAGGACGCGCCTGGCGGCACCGCGGTCGACCTGTTCATGCAGCGGGCCGCCGCCGTCGTTCCCGGGTTCACCGTCACGGCAAGCGACATGCGGCATGTGATACGGCTATGCAAGCGGCTAGACGGCATACCGCTCGCCATCGAGCTCGTCGCGGTGCGGCTGCGCGCGCTCCCTCTTGCCGAGCTCGCCGACCGCCTTGACGAGCGCCGGGTGCTGCTGACAAGCGGGCAGCGCGGCGGCCGTCACAAGACGCTCAGGGACGCCATCGCCTGGAGCTACGACCTGTGCACACCCGTCGAGCAGGCGCTGTGGGCACGCCTTTCTGTCTTCGCGGGACCCGTGAGCATCAGCGCGGCCGAGGAGGTATGCGCCGACAGCGCGCTCGACCGCGACCAGGTCATGCCGACGATGATCCGCCTGGTGGATAAGTCGGTGCTCGTGCGGACCGCGCCAACCGCCGAAGGCGGTGCCGCCGGTCAGCCGACGCGGTACCAGATGCTCGACATCATCCGCGAGTTCGGCACCGAGCGGCTCGCCGCGACGGATGGGCGAGACGCCGCCCGCGACCGGCTCATGGCGCGGTACCTGGCCATGGCGCGCCGCTTTTTCGATCATTTCCCTGACGATGACCAGCTTGACCGGCTGCGCGAGCTGGGTCGCGACTATGCGAGCATCAGGGCCGTGCTCGAGAGTGCGCTCGGCGCTGACCGCTGCGAGACAGCCGACCGATGCAAGACAGTGGCGGACGGCGTCAAGCTTGCCACCGAGATGTTCGCCTACTGGCGCGCCCGCGGCCTGCCTGAAGAGGGCAGCTACTGGCTGGGTAAGGCGGTCGAGCGGGCACCGGCCGGGTCGCTTACCCAGGTCAGGGCGCAGCTTGGGCGGGGCTACTTCGCCGCCATGCAGGGCAATGGCGAGCTCGCGATCGCCGACTCCGACGAATGCCTGCGGATCGGCACCGGACTTGGTGACGACTGGAGCATCGCGCATGGTTACCTGCTCAGGAACCTGGCGCTTACCGTGAGCGGGCGGCCAGCGGAGGCCGCCGAGGCCGGTGCCGAGGCCGAGCGGCGGCTCACGGCGCTTGGCTCGCCTCCCCGGCTCATCGACCTCGAGATCCAGCTGACCTACCTGGCACTGCTCAACGAAGACGTCGAGGCGGCGATCGCGCACGTGCAGCGGGGCCTGAACCTGCTCGGCGGCAGGCGCGAGCGGTGGCTGCACGGCAAGCTCTACCTGCTCGCCGCCCTGGCCCTCTTCCTTGCCGCCCGCGAGACCGAGTCCACCTGGTGTGCCACCCGTTCGCTCTGCGTCAGGCACGAAATCGGCGACACCGCGGGGGTCGCCTTCGCTCTTGAGCTACTCGGCTGGCTCGCGGCCAGGTCAGGCAGGCAGGAGCGGGCCGCCTTGCTGCTCGGCGCCGCGGACCATCTCTGGGGCCAGGCAGGCGGGCGGACTACCGCCATCGGCATGATGGAGCGCCTGCATCAGGAGGCCATGGCGCGGGCAACCGACGCGCTCGGCGACAAGCGGTTCGAGGCCCTGTTCACGCGGGCGGCGCGGCGGCGGCTCGATCAGCTTGTCGCGTTCGCCGCCAGCGATGCCGACGACCCGGCAGAAGGCGGCGGCGCGAAGTCCCGGCCACCCGGGCAGTTGACGGTCCGCGAGCTTGAGATCGCGGACCTTGTGAGGCACGGACTCTCCAACAGGCAGATCGCGGAGCGGCTCTTCATCTCCCGACGAACCGTCGACGCGCACGTTGAGCACATATTCGACAAGATGGGAATTACCTCGCGGGTGATGCTCGCCATCCAGCTTCGCGAGCATCCGGTCGCGGCCAGTGACAACGCGAGCGCGTAACACGAACACAGGCGGCGGAGTACTCTTAGTAAATCCACCGCTAAACGTGATGAGGGTCACATGATCGTCAGTCACGCCACCGGTCAGCACGGTCGGCTCCCGGCTGAGACCAGCGAATTCGTCGGCCGGGCCGCTGAGCTGCGCCGCATTGACGTGCTGCTGCACGAGCGCCGCCTGGTCACGCTCATGGGCCCTGGCGGCGTCGGCAAGACGCGCCTTGCGCTGCGCGCCGCCGAGGAGGCCGCTCCCTCGTACCTGGACGGCAGCTGCCTCGTCGAGCTGTCCGCGGTCCGCGACCCCGAGCTGCTGCCGCACGCCGTCGCCGGCCGCCTCGGGCTGCCGGAGCAGTCACCCGGCTCGCAGCTCGACGCCGTGCTCACTCACCTGCGCGAGCGCCACCTGCTTCTGATCCTGGACACCTGCGAGCATCTCATTGACGCTTGCGCGCTCTTCGCCGAGGCGGTCATTACCGAGACACCCTTGGTCACGGTGCTCGCCACCAGCCGCGAGTCGCTCGACGTGACCGGCGAGAGCTGCTACGCCGTCCCCCCACTCGGCCTGCCAGACAACGACAAGCCCGGTCGGGCGCCCGCCGACGCCATCGAGCTCTTCGCCCTGCGAGCGTCCGCCGTCGCCGGAGGGTTCGCGGTCACCGGCGCGAACAGGGCCGACGCGATCCGGCTCTGTCAGCGGCTCGAGGGCATACCGCTCGCCATCGAGTTGGCCGCCGTCCGGCTGCGGACGCTGCCGCTCGCGGAGCTCGCCGACCGGCTTGACCAGCAGCTTGACCGTCGGCTCGCGCTGATGGCGGACGGGAACCGCGGCGACGTCCGGCACCGGACGCTGCGCGACGCCATCGGCTGGAGCTACGACCTGTGCACACCCGCCGAGCGGGCGCTGTGGGCGCGCCTGTCGGTCTTCGCGGGTAGCTTCGGCGTCGACGCCGCCGAGGAGGTATGCCCAAGCGGCGAGCTGAGCCGTGGCGAGATCTTCGAGACGGTCGTCCGCCTGGTGGACAAATCAGTGCTGATCAGGGCGGAACCGGACGGCAGCGAAGACGCCGGGCAGCTCGCGCGGTACCGGATGCTCGACACCATCCGCGAGTTCGGCGCCGAGCAACTCGCTGCCTCGGGGGCCGAGACCGACATCCGTGACCGGTTCGTCGACCGCTACCTGGCCAAGGCGCGGTACTTCGGCGAACACCTGCTCGACGACGACCAGCTTGAGCGGTTCCGTGAGCTGCGCCGCGAGCATGCCAACATCCGGGCCGCCCTGGAGTACACGCTGAGCGCGGACCACCGCGAGCGAGATGGTGACGGCGCCGAACTCGCCACCGCCCTGTACGGCTACTGGCACATGTCGGGCCTGCTGCGGGAGGGCAGGTACTGGCTCGCCAAGGTGCTCGAACGGTTCCCCGGGCCGTCGTCGCCGGAACGCTGCCGTGCTCTGATCGTCCGCGGTTACCTTGGCGCGATGCAAGGCGAGGCGCGGGAGGCCGTGGCGGACGCCACCGAGGGCACCGCGATCGCCGTTGAACTCGGCGACCTTCAGCTCATCGGCCGCGGCCACGTGTACCTCACGCTGGCCCTGACGATCGACGGAAGATACGAGGAGGCACGCGCGGCCGCGGCCGCGGCGCAGCGGCCACTGCAAACGCTTGACGACCGCATCGGGCTAGCCATCCTCGACGTGCACCTGGCGCACCTGGCCCATCTTGCGGGGGACCTTGACGGTGCACTCGGCTTCGTCGACCAGGGGATTGCCCGTTTCGGCGATACCAGCGAGATCAAGGAGCGGTGGGCGCAGGGCTGGGCCTACGCGATCGCCGGGCTCGCGCTGTTCTGGCAGCCGGGCAGGGAGGCGGAGACCGCGCAGCGGACAAGCAAGGCGCTGCTCGCCAAGCACGAACTCGGCGACATCGTGGGCATGGCCTACTGCCTGGAGATTCACGCCTGGCTGGCCGACCGGGCAGGCCGCCACGTGCGGGCAACCTGGCTGCTCGGCGCCGCGGACCCGCTGTGGGAGCGGACCGGCGGTCGGCTCGGCCGCACCGCGGCCCTTGAGCACGTTCACACGCGGGCAAGCGACGCGGCCCGCGAGGCCCTCGGCGGCAAGCGGTTCGCGACGCTGTTCGCCGAGGCGGGGAAGCACCCGATCGACCAGGTGGTCGCGTTCGCCATCGACGACGCCGACGAGCCGACGGCCGGCCGCGCGAAGCAGCAGGCGGCCGGTCAGCTCACCGACCGCGAGGCCGAGATCGCCGACCTCGCGGTCAAGGGCATGTCCAACCCGCAGATCGCGGGGCACCTGTTCATCTCCAGGCGCACGGTCGACGCGCACCTTCAGCACATCTATGCCAAGCTTGGGATCTCCTCACGGGGCGCGCTCGCCACCATGATGCGCCGCGATCACGCGGGGCAGCGGTAGTGGGCACCAGCCGGAACAGGCCGAGGGCACCGGTCGCCGGGACAGGCCGAGGGGTACCGGCCGAGGGCGCGGGTCGCCGGGCTCACAGGTTGCCGCGCTTGTCCTGCTCCCGCTCGATCGCCTCAAACAGCGCCTTGAAGTTCCCCTTGCCGAACCCAAGCGACCCGTGCCGCTCGATGAACTCGAAGAACACCGTGGGCCTGTCGCCGATCGGCTTGGTGAAGATCTGTAGCAGGTAGCCATCCTCGTCGCGGTCCACCAGGATGCCGCGGGCCTTGAGCTCGTCCACCGGGACGCGAACCGCGCCGATCCTGGACCGCAGCGCCGGGTCGGTGTAGTACGAGTCCGGCGTCGCGAGGAACTCAACGCCGCGTGCCCGCAGCAGGTCCACGCATTCCAGGATGTCGGGCGTGGCCAGCGCCAGGTGCTGCACGCCTGGGCCGCCGTAGAACTCCAGGTACTCGTCGATCTGCGACTTCTTCTCGCCGGCGGCGGGCTCGTTGAGCGGGAACTTCACCCGGTGGTTGCCGCTCGCGACCACCTTGCTCATCAGCGCCGAGTACTTCGTGGCAATGTCGTCGCCGATGAACTCGGCCATGTTGGTGAACCCCATGACCCGGTGGTAGAAGTCCACCCACTCGTCCATCCGCCCGAGCTCGACGTTCCCGACCACATGGTCGAGCGCGACGAACGCCGGCCGCCGTTGCGCACTTCTCGCATGGGGGGCTCCCGCCCCCTGGCTCCCTGCATGGGGGGCTCCCGCCCCCCATTCCCCCTGGCCCCCCTGGCCCCCCTGGCCCCCCTGGCCGCCCAGGGCGCTGGAGCCGTACCGCGGCACGTAACCGGGCAGGTACACGCCCCGGTACCCGGACCGGTCGACGAGCGTGTGCACCGTGTCACCGTACGCGGCGAGCACCGCGACCCGCACGGTGCCGTCTTCGTCGGTAACGTCGTGAGGTTCAGTGACAACCCGCGCCCCGGCCGCACGCGCGTGATCAACGCACCTGTCCACATCGGGCACCTCAAGGGCCACATCGACCACCCCGTCCCCGTGCCGCCTGTGGTGGTCGGCGACCGGGCTGTCGGGCGACACCGCGCCCTTGACCACGAACCGCACGGACCCGGCGCGCAGCACGTAGGCGTGGTGGTCACGGTTGCCGGTCTCAGGACCGCTGTACGCCTCAAGCCGCATCCCGAACGCCAGCTGGAAGTACATCGCCGACTGCGTCGCGTTCCCCGCCGCCCATACGACCGCGTCCCAGCCGGTCACCGGGAACGGGTCATGGCTCAGGTCGTGCGGCACGACCCCGGTAAGGGCATCCGGGCCCGGCAGTTCGGTGCTGACAGTCATCGGTGCCTCCACACGCAGAAAATTCAAGGTCAGCACTCATCAGAACGGATCGTTGCTTCGCTATGCAACCACGGCATCTTCTGCTCGGCTTATAGGACATTTCCGAGACCGTTTGCGGCAATAATCTAGTCAGATTGCCTAGTTACCGTGGAGGACGCGACGTGCCCGACCTAGACGCCCTCGACCTGGCGCTGATCACCGCGCTGCGCGACAACCCCCGGGCGGGCGCGCTTGCCCTGTCCAGGATCACCCGGGTCGCCCGGGCTACCGTCGAGTCCCGGCTCGGCCGACTCGAGCAGGCCGGCGTGATCACCGGCTACGGCCCGGACATCGACGTGGCCGCGGCCGGGTTCGCCGTGCTCGCGTTCGTCACCCTGGAGATCGCCCAGGGTGCCCTTGGCCAGGTACAGGCCGATCTGACCGCGATCCCCGCCGTCCTCGAGGCCTCCGCGATCACCGGCTCGGCGGACGTGGTCTGCAAGGTCGCGGCGACCTCGCACGCCGACCTGCAGCAGACCTTGCTGCGCATCGACAGCTCCCCCTCGGTCGCCCGCTCCACCAGCGCGATCGTCCTCTCCACGGTGATCGCCCCCCGGGACCTGCCCCTGCTCACGTCGCGCGAGCCCACGGCCACCCCCCGCTCCCCAGCCTTCCGTTAACCCCCGCTCCATCTGGCGGTCACCATAGATGAAAAGTCGCCGCTGACAGCCGCGCACGGCTGTGGGCATGAGCGCCAGGCGTCCGGGATCTAACTGGGGTTGGGGCGTTCGGCCAGGCCTGACCAGGGGGGTGTGCCGTCTTCCGCGCCCGCGTTGGCCGCCAACTGGCTGAGCTGGACGGAAGGAGCCTGACCATGGCGGTACAAGACAGCGAGGTAAACCTCAGCGCGATGCGCCGCAGACAACGCGTCATGCGGGCGGTGAACGTGCCCATGCGGGCGGTGCTCGGCCTGCCGTTCGCGACACCGCTAAGCGCGAACCTGATGCTCATCTCCTACACCGGGCGCAGGACCGGGAAGGCTTACCGTCAGCCGGTGAGCTACGCGCGCGACGGCGAGACGCTGCTTACACCCGGCGGCGGCCACTGGACGCTTAATCTGGGCGACGGCCGGCCGGTCCGGATCCGGCTGCGCGGCCGCGACATTGCCGCCCGCCCCGAACTGGTCACGGACGCCGCCGAGGTGGAGCGACTGCTCGGGGTGATCGGCAAGGAGAACCCGCGCGCGGCCAAGTTCGTCCCGATCCCGCGCCGCCCCGACGGCCACCTCGACCCGGAGATCCTCGACGTCGCGCTGCTGCGGGGGTTCTGCATCGTCCGCTGGCACCTATAGCACGATATTTCCGGCTTTGTATCCGACGCGAAGTTCTACACGATAAAAACACCGGCTTCGGCGCGGTCCGCCTGGGCGGACCCGGTACCTGATACCGCGGCAAACCGTTCGGTGTAGCGTGCCAATCATGAGCGAAGCGCAATTTCATCGCGACCGCCACGAGCATGGCGGCGCGCCGCAGCACCTCGACGACGACCTGCTCGCCGAGATCACCGAGGACGAGCGCGTCGAGGCGGGCCTGGACGACTACAACCCCGACGAGGTGCCGTCGGCCACCGATCCGCTGCCGCCCGGCGTGCCCACGCCGGCGCCGGACGTCAGGCAGACCGCCGTGTACCGCGAGGAGCGGGCCGAGATCAGCCGGGAGCAGGAGGCGGGCGAGCTGCACGATCTCACCGACGAGGACCCGTTCCCACCTACCCACTACGACAGCTAACGGGCGGGCGGCAGTCACCACGCGTCCGTTCGGCGGGCCAGCTTGCCTTAGCGTGCCGGGCGGCAGAGACTGGACGGGTGAGCCCGGTCGTCGATCTGATCCTCGTGTTGGTGCTGATGCCGGTCACCGGCTACGCGCTCATCGGCGCGTGGCGCGGCGTGCAATGGCTTGGCGAGGCGCGCCGCAAGCCCCCGGCTCCGGTGCCGGTCGAGCGGCTGGCCGCGGACCTGCGTCGGCTACGCGCCGAGCTGGCCGACACCGAGACAAGGGACGGCCTGACGGCCAAGCAGCACCGGGTGCGGGCACTGCGCGCCGCCTACCTGGATGCGCTATCGACGGCCTGCGAGCGGCTTGGGGTCGAGCCGCCAGGGGTTCGCGGTGCGGGTGGCGGCGCGCCGCTTGCGGAGATCTACCGGGTGGAGGCGGGGCTGCGAGAGCGCGGCCTCGACGTGCGCGAGCCGGCCGCGCGCTGACATGCCTGGCCGCGCGGCAGCCGTCACCGATCCCGCGCGCGGGGTCCGGGTGCTCGCGGTGTCTGATGAGGTCGACGAGGCGCTCGCCGCGGACCCGGGCGCGGCACGCACCGCCGAGCTGATCCTGGCCTGCGGCGACCTGCCCTTTGACTACCTGGACACGCTGATGAACGTGCTCGATATCCCGCTTGTCTTCGTGCCGGGCAACCACGATCGGGACGTGTCCGGCTTCCGGTCGGCGCGCAATGGCCTGACGCTGCGGGCCGGTCTTCCGGCCAGGCCGCCATGGCCGGCCGGGGCCGTCAACGCCGATGGCCGCGTGGTTGACGTGGCCGGGCTGCGGGTGGCCGGGCTCGGCGGCTGCCGTCGCTACGGCAGCGGGCCCAACCAGTACACCGACCGGCAACAGGCACGGCGCGCGTGGCGACTGCGCGGCGCCGCGCGGTGGCGGCGACTGCGCGACGGCCGGGGGGTCGACGTGCTGCTCACGCACGCACCGCCGCGTGGCGTCGGCGACGGGGAGGACGCCGTGCACCGCGGGTTCACCGCGCTGCACGGCCTGACCCGCGCGCTCGCGCCCGCCGTCCTGCTGCACGGGCACGTGCACCCGTACGGCGCGCGCGTCGGGCCGGGCCTGCTCGGCGACACGACGGTCTACAACGTGACCGGCTGGCACCTGCTCGACATCCGGCCCGGGCAGGGCGTGACCATGCTGCCCGCCGGCGGGCACGCGGGCAGTGCGCACACGAGCGATGGGCACACGCGGAGCCGCGATGCCGGCTGACACAGGCTTTCCCCGCGCCGACGTGGAGAACGACTTCCTTCGCGCCCGTCGCCGCCAGGTGCTCGCCCGGCTTGCGCGGCGGCTGCGCCGCGCGCCGGACGACGTCAACGTCATCCTGCCGCTTGACGAGGTCGTCGCCGCCCTCGGCATGCGCGGCGAGCGGAACCTTGGCTTGCAGACCATCCGGCTCGACACGATCGTCGGCACGGTGGACTCGAGCCGCGACTTCGACCGCAGGTTCCGGCCTACGAGCAGCCGGGTCAGGGAGCGCTGGGAACGGCTGGCGCTCGCGCAGCGGCGCGGCGAGCAGATGCCGCCGATCGATGTGTACCGGGTGGGCGACCTGCACTTCGTGCAGGACGGCCACCACCGGGTGTCGATCGCGATGGCGACCGGCGCGACGACGATCGACGCCTACGTGACCGAGGTGCTCACGCAGGTGCCGGCCACCGGCATCAGGGGCCGCCGTGACCTGCTGTTCAGGAGCTACGAGCGGATCTTCCGCGCCCGGGTACCGCTGCCGGCCGCCACCCTGGCCAAGATCACCGTGACCGACCCGTGGTCCTATGCGGAACTCGGCGAGGCCGTCGAGGCCTGGGGGTTCCGGCGGATGCAGGACACGGGCACGTTCAGCGACCGGGCCGAGACGGCGCGGCGCTGGTACGCCGACGAGTATGTGCCGGTGGTACGCATGCTGCACGCCGCCGACCTCATCGGCACCAGGACCGAGGCCGAGGTCTACCTGCGGGTCGCCGCCGAACGGTACCGGCTGATCATGACCCACGAGTGGAACGACGAGATCGTCGAGCGGCTGCGGGCTGCGATCAGGTGACCGGCGTGGCTTCTTGCTAATGCTTACGGCCTGATGACGCTGCTTGGCCGGGTCTGGTCAGGAGCGCGGACGGCAGTGTTATCTAAGAGAAACTCAAAACCCGATGGTGCCTGAGAGTCCTCCTGTCGAGCGGCGGACTCATGGCTGGATCTCCCGGACGGCGGTGGTGGCTTTGCGGCTAGGACGATCGCTCATCGTGACGGGAATAACCGTCCTCGTGTCGTTGGCGGTATCAATGCCGGCAGCGGCAGTCAGCGCGTCCACCCGGGTTGGTCAACTAACGCGTCAAGGCGGCACGACCCTCAGACCTCGCGCGGACGAGTGGTGGTTTACCACCTGGAAGATACTGCCGCGCGTGTGGCCGCTGACGCAGGGCGCGGGCGTCACGGTCGCGGTGCTCGATTCCGGTGTGCAGGCGAGCGTGCCCGACCTGCGCGGCGTGGTCGTGCCCGGCGGCGACTTCACCGGCAACCGCACCAATGGCGAGACGGATTTCATGACCTCGTATGGACACGGCACCGCCATGTCGGTGCTCATCGCCGGGCAGGGCTTCGGTACGGGAATGGTCGGCGTCGCGCCGAAGGCGAAGATCCTGCCCGTCACGGTGAGCGCGAGCGCGAACGACCTGACCGCGGCTCCCGGCGTCGTCGCGGCGGGCATCAGGTACGCGGCTTCCCGCGGTGCACAGGTCATCGACGTCTCGCAGGTGTACCCGTCCGCGTCGGCGGCGGGCTGCGACCCCGCGTTGCAGGCGGCGGTGGCCTACGCGCTGGCCCGCAACATCGTCGTCGTCGCGGCCGAGG
>Ga0302314_10011623_pt1 | contig 15339 bp, 11 predicted proteins | sample III_Palsa_N2_3_FD_200533 | JGI IMG/M metagenome (GOLD analysis project Ga0302314, IMG submission 200533) | Peat permafrost microbial communities from Stordalen Mire near Abisko, Sweden - III_Palsa_N2_3 | ecosystem: Environmental > Terrestrial > Soil > Palsa > Peat permafrost | place: Sweden...
TAGAGCTGGGCAAATAGAGGAAATATAGCCTAATAGATAGTTATTTGTCACCATCAAGTTATGTCCATGTGACCTTACCGAGGGTGTTTATATCAGCACGGAACACCCTAATCTTTGCAGAGTAGTCATTACGGATGGGACACGCTCAGATGCTGAGAGTTAGCAGGGTCGACGAGTGGCTGAGCAGGCTGCGCGACAGCGCGCCCGCCCGCCCCGACCTGCGCAACCAGGGCGAGTGCGTGATCATCCGGTCGATGTGCCAGCGGTCGGCGGGGCAGCCCACCGGACCGGCCGAGAGCCTGCCTGCCGAACCGGCGCGTACGCGTCCGGCAGGCGGCCAAGACTGCAGGCGGAGCGATGGGGACCAGCGGCCGGGCGGCAGCGGCCCGTCGTCCGGCCAACCCGCGCTCCGCCTGCACCTTGTCCTGCTTGCGCCGGGCACGCGCGGCACCGCGCACTTCCACCAGGAGCACGAGACCGCGCTCTACGTGGTGAGCGGCGAGGCCGAGGCCTGGCACGGGGCCGGCCTGGCCAGCCAGTCGGCGGTCCGCGCGGGGGACTTCGTCTACATCCCGCCGGGCGTGCCACACTTGGTAGTGAACCGGGGTGACGTCAGCGCCATCGCGGTCGTCGCCCGTACCAACCCGGCGGAGGAGGCCGGCACCGTCGCGGTGGAATTTCCGCGGCATCTCACCGACCTGGTCGGCCTCCCGGTCGGAGGCGGCGAATGAGTTTTCCCCTCCCCCGCGACTGCATATCGCGGGGACACGGCGAATCCGGCACACCTGCGGCGGCATCCTCCTCCGCCGCGGAAAACCAGGGGCTTCTCTCCCCCCTCACGCCGGCTTCGCCGTGAGCGGGCCGGGGTCCCTGCCGGTGTAGCGGCGGGGCCCCGGTCCACTCCAACGCCTTACTCCAGCGCCTCCTGCTCCAGTGTCGCCGCCAGGCCGGCGAACGCCTCCGGCGGGGGGCAGGCGCAGACCAGGTTGCGGTCTCCGTAGGCCTGGTCGATGCGGCGGACCGGCGGCCAGTACTTGGCCCGGCCGCCGGCCAGGCCCGGCAGGCCGGAGCCGCCCGGGTAGCCGCCCTCGTCCCGCCGGTAGGGACGGGACCAGTCCGGGCGGATGAGCATCTCGGCGGTGTGCGGCGCGTTCTTCAGCGGGTTGTCCGCGGCGTCCCAGGCACCGGACGCCACCTTGTCCACCTCGCCCCGCACGGCGATCAGCGCGTCGCAGAACGCGTCGATCTCCGCCAGGGACTCGCTCTCGGTCGGTTCGATCATGAACGTGCCCGCGACGGGGAAGGACATGGTCGGCGCGTGGAAGCCGTAGTCGATGAGGCGCTTGGCCGCGTCCTCGACGGTGATCCCGCCCGGCAGGCCGCGCAGGTCGACGATGCACTCGTGGGCCACCAGGCCGTCGCGTCCCGCGTAGAGGACCGGGAAGTGCGGCGCGAGCCGGCGGGCGATGTAGTTCGCGGACAGGACCGCCACCTGCGTGGCCCGGCGCAGCCCGGCTTCGCCCATCAGGGCGATGTACGCCCACGAGATGGGCAGGATGCCGGCGGACCCGTACCGGGCGCTGGCCACCGGCCCGCCCGCGGGCTCGCCCGCGCCCTGGCCGACCCGCGGGGGCAGGAACGGGGCCAGGTGCGCCCTGGCCGCGACCGGCCCGACCCCGGGGCCGCCGCCGCCGTGCGGGATGCAGAACGTCTTGTGCAGGTTCAGGTGGGAGACGTCTCCGCCGAGGAGGGCGGGTGACGCCACGCCCGCCAGCGCGTTGAGGTTGGCGCCGTCGATGTAGACCTGGCCGCCGGCCGCGTGCACCAGGTCCGCGACGGTGGTGACCGTCTCCTCGTACACCCCGTTGGTGGACGGGTAGGTGACCATGATCGCGGCCACCCGGTCTCCGTGCTCGGCCAGCACGGCGCGCAGGTCGTCGAGGTCGATCGCGCCGTCCGCGCCGCACCGCACCACCGCGACCCGCAGCCCGGCCAGCACCGCGGAGGCCGCGTTGGTGCCGTGCGCGGAGGCGGGGATCAGGCAGACGTCGCGGCCCTGCTCGCCGCGCGAGCGGTGGTACGCCCGGATGGCCAGCAGGCCGGCCAGCTCGCCCGCCGAGCCGGCGTTCGGCTGCAGGGAGCAGGCATCGTAGCCGGTCACCGCGCACAGCCAGCGCTCCAGGTCGCCGATCAGCTCGGTGTAACCGGCGGCGTCCGCCGCGGGGGCGAAGGGGTGCAGGCCGGCGAACTCGGGCCAGGTGACCGCCTCCATCTCGGCAGTCGCGTTCAGCTTCATCGTGCAGGAGCCGAGCGGGATCATCGACCGGTCCAGGGCCACGTCCATGTCCGACAGGCGGCGCAGGTAGCGCAGCATCGCCGTTTCGCTGCGGTGGGCGCTGAAGACCGGGTGCGTCAGGAACTTCGAGGTCCGCGCGAGGTCCGCGGGGTAGGTCTCGTCGCCCGCCGGCGACAGCCGGACCTCGCCCGCCGCGATGCTGCCGGACGGAGCGCTGTCCGGCACAGCGCCGCCGGACGGCGTGCCGCCCACCAGTGCGGCCACCACGTCCCGCAGGTGCGCGGGCTCGGTCGTCTCGTCGCAGGAAATCTGCACGACGCCGTCGCCCGCGTCGTGCAGCTGGTACCCGGCTTCCCGTGCGCGGGCCACCGCGGCCCGGGCCTGGGCCGGGCCGGGCAGCCGGACGGCGACCGTGTCGAAGACGGGGCCGCCGCCGGCCTGCAGGCCGTAGTCGCGCAGCGTCGCGGCGAGCGTCAGCGCGCGGGAGTGCACCCGCCGGGCGATGGCGGTCAGGCCGTCCGGCCCGTGGTAGCAGGCGTACATCGCGGCGGCCACGGCGAGCAGCACCTGGGCCGTGCAGATGTTGCTGGTCGCCTTCTCCCGGCGGATGTGCTGTTCGCGGGCCTGGAGCGCGAGCCGGTACGCGGGCCGGCCGTCGGCGTCGACCGACACGCCAACGAGGCGGCCGGGCAGCTGCCGGCGCAGGTCGTCGCGGACCGTGAAGTACGCGGCGTGCGGGCCGCCGTAGAACAGCGGCACGCCGAACCGCTGGGTGGAGCCGAGCGCCATGTCGGCGCCCAGCTCTCCCGGCGGCTTGAGCAGGGTCAGGGCCAGCAGGTCGGCGGCGACCGCGACCCGGGCGCCCGCGGCGTGGGCGGCCTCGATGACCGGGGCGAGGTCGCGGACCTCGCCGCTGGCGCCCGGGTACTGCAGCAGCACGCCGAAGGTGCCGGCGAAGTCGGTCTCCGCCGTGACGGGAGCGACGCGCAGTTCGACCCCCAGGGGCTCGGCCCGGGTGCGCAGCACGTCGATGGTCTGCGGCAGGCAGTCGGCGTCGGCCAGGAAGACGTTCCCGGCGCGGGGGCCCGCGGCCCGGCGGGCCAGGGTCATCGCCTCGGCCGCGGCGGACGCCTCGTCGAGCAGCGACGCGTTGGCTACCTCGAGTCCGGTCAGGTCGCAGGCCATGGTCTGGAAGTTCAGCAGCGCCTCGAGGCGGCCCTGGGAGATCTCCGGCTGGTACGGCGTGTACGCGGTGTACCAGGCGGGGTTCTCGAGGACGTTCCTGCGGATGACCGCGGGCGTGACGGTGCCGTAGTAGCCGAGGCCGATCATGGGGACGGCCAGCTGGTTGCGGCTGGCCAGCCGGCGCAGGTCGGCCAGCACCTCCTGCTCGGTCCGCGGCGACGGCAGCGCGGCGAGCGAGGCCGGCGGCCGGGCGGTGGCGGGCAGCGCGGCCGCCATGAGGTCATCCAGTGACGCGTAGCCGAGGACGGCGAGCATGGCCCGCTGGTCTTCCTCGGACGGGCCGATATGGCGCGCGGCGAAATCAGCGCGAACCTCGGCGACATCATTCATGAGAGCGGGCGCATTACCCTGCAACGGAGCCTCCCCGGTACGGCTCCCCGTCTGTCGCCGGGCTGGCTCCAGAGTGCCTGACCGGCCGGTCCTTGGTGCCTGAGAGGTTCCGGGGAATGTTGCCCCTTCGGCGCCCCGCCGTCGGTGCCGACGCGGGGACTCTCCCAGCCGGGTTGCTGGCACTGCCTAGTCTAGCGCCCGTCACAAAGTTCGGCTCGGACATTTGTGGCATGGCGCCAGAGTGCTCCCGGCCGCGGGGCCGAGTCAGCCGCCCGGTGCCGCTGACGGAGCCGTCGGAAATCTCCGCCCCGCCGGCACCACCGGTAACGGCGCAAGCGCGTTGTAGGAAGATGGAACCATGATTACCGCACACGTCATCGCCGCCGCGCAAACCACCAGCGGCGTCCCGAATATGTCGACCACGGCCATCTGGGTCATGATTCCCGTCATGGTGGTCTTCCTGATCGTGCTGGTCGCCCCGCCGTTCCTGGCGGCCCGCCCCGTTGCGCCCGTTCACCCGGAATTCCGCCCGGCCCCGGGCGGAATCGGCCTGGGCGGGGCGCCGAGCGACACCGTGCCGGGCAGCCTGGAGCCGCCGGTCAGCTAGCGGCGGCACGCCGTTCCCGGTTTGCGGCGGGCGCCCCGCGGTATGAAGCTCCGCACTGCGCCGAATCGGCGCCGCGGGGCGCCCGCGTGCGGGCGCTGAGCAGCTGACAATAAGAGGTAGTGGCAATGAGCAAGCAGGCCGTGCCGTCCTGGGTGGAGCCCCAGCTCGCGACCCTGACCCAGGAGCGCTTCTCGTCCCCGGAGTGGATCTTCGAGCGGAAGCTGGACGGCGAGCGGTGCCTGGCCTTCGCCGGGCCGGACGGCGTCCGGCTGATGAGCCGCAGCCAGCACGACATCACCGGTACCTTCCCGGAGATCACCGCGGCCCTCGCCGCCCAGCGGCACGGCGACCTGGTGGTGGACGGGGAGATCGTGGCGTTCGAGGGGACGCAGACGCGGTTCGGGCGGCTGCAGCAGCGGCTCGGCGTCGCCAGCCCGGGCGACAAGCTGCTGCGCGACTTCCCGGTGTACTACTACGTGTTCGACGTGCTGTACGCCGACGGCCGCGACACCAGGTCCCTGCCGCTCACCGAGCGCAAGAAGCTGCTGGCCGCAGCGCTGGACTTCCGGGACCCGCTGCGGTTCACCGAGCACCGCGAGCGCGACGGCGAGGCCTTCTACCGGCAGGCCTGCGCCGACGGCTGGGAAGGCCTGGTCGCCAAGCGGGCCGACTCGCCCTACCTGGGCACCCGCAGCCGTGACTGGCTGAAGTTCAAGTGCGAGAACGCGCAGGAGTTCGTGATCGGCGGCTACACCGACCCGCAGCGGTCCCGCGTCGGATTCGGTGCGCTGCTCCTGGGCTACCACGACTCCGGCGGCGGCCTGGTCTACGCCGGGAAGGTCGGCACCGGCTTCGACAACCGGACGCTGCGCGCCCTGCACGCCACGCTGGCCGGGCTGGAGCAGGACCACAGCCCGTTCAGCCGCGGCAGGCCGCTGAGCCTGCGCGGGGTGCACTGGGTCGCACCGCGGCTGGTCGGCGAGGTCGGCTTCAGCGAGTGGACCGCGGACGGGGAGCTCCGCCACCCCCGCTTCCAGGGGATGCGCGATGACAAGGACCCGCGCGACGTCGTGCGCGAACTGCCCGAGCAGGCCGGCCAGTTAGCTGATCTTGCGCTCCCGGCGGTTCGCCAGCTCGTCGCTGCCGTCGGCGATCAGGCCGTCCTCGGCGCGGACCGCGGGCATCTCGGCGAGTTCGCCCGCCACCTCCTGCCACACCCGGCCGAGCGCGATGCCGAACACCCCCTGGCCGCCCGCGAGCAAGTCGACGACCTCGTCGGGCGAGGTGCACTCGTACACGCTCACGCCGTCGCTCATCAGCGTGACCTGGGCGAGGTCCTCGGTCCCGTGGTCGCGCAGGTGCTGCACGGCGGCGCGGATCTGCTGGAGCGAGATCCCGGTGTCGAGCAGCCGCTTGACCACCTTGAGCACGAGGATGTCGCGGAAACCGTACAGGCGCTGGGAGCCCGACCCGTGCGCCGCGCGGACGCTCGGCTCCACCAGTCCGGTGCGGGCCCAGTAGTCGAGCTGCCGGTAGGTGATCCCGGCCGCGGTGCAGGCCGTCGGACCCCGGTAGCCGATCTCAGGGTTACCATCCCAGAGCGCGCCCGCAGCTGCTTCGGACCCACCCCTTGTAACCGACACGGCCACCTCCTGTGACTGAACCGCTGCCATCCAGATGATCCCCGTCGCGAGACCTTTTACGGCGAAGAGCAGGATGAAAACGGTTCACTACCTCCGGCATTCGCACCGTAAGCCCGGCGGGCAGGCGCGTCAACGATCGCGCACGGCGCGTCGCGACATTGCTCGGCAAAACGCATAAGTCTGGAACACCGGGATGTGTCATGACGTGGCGCTGAACGGCGCGGCAGCCACCCGTTCCGGCAACCGGTTGCCCCACCTTCCGGCACCGGGCCGTACGGGCCCCGGGTGGCAGGGGCACTGGGGCGGCCGCCGGGCCGCGTCGGCGTCACGCCGACTTGCCGAAGTCCTCGGGGGAGATCTGGTCGAGGAACTCGCGGAACTTCTCGACCTCGTCCTCCTGCTCGTCGGGGATGGCGACGCCGGCCTCGTCGAGGATCTCGTCGGCCGCGAAGATGGCGGCCCCCGTCCGCAGGGCCAGGGCGATCGAGTCCGACGGCCTGGCGCTGACCTCGGCGCCGTTGGAGAAGACGAGGTCCGCGTAGAAGATCCCGTCGCGCAGCGCGGTGATATTGACCGTGCGAAGCTGCACGTTCAGCACCTCCAGCACGTCCTTGAACAGGTCGTGGGTCAGCGGCCGCAGCGACACCATGCCCTGCTGGGCGAAAGCGATCGCCGTCGCCTCCACCGCGCCGATCCAGATGGGCAGGTACCGGTCACCCTGCTGTTCTTTCAGCAGGACGATGGGACTGTTGGACGGCATCTCGACACGGACGCCGACAACCTCCATCCGCCGCACTGGAGCTCCGTCCTCGCACGCGCTCAGCGGTGCCCGGTGACTTCAGACCACCCCGGGGCGCTCAGCGAACCGAACCACTCTTGCTGTCTTTCCTGTCTTGCTGTCTTTCCTGCCAAACTACACCGCTAACGCCCGGAAGCCGAGCGGAGCCCCTGGCCTTGGGGGGACTCACCCCGTGGTGTACCCGGATGCTGTGTACCCGGATTAGCAGACTGCGAAGCCAGCCCGGCTTCGGTCAGCCCGTCTTCGACCAGCGTGGCGTGCAGCAGGGCGATGTGCGCGGCCAGATCGTGAGCCGCCCGCAGGGCCGGCTCGCGGCTGCCCTTCTGCCTGGTCAGCGGCGCGACCGCCTGTTCCACGAGCGCGGCCTCCCGGTCGGCCGCCGCCTTGACGGCCCGCAGATGACGGGGCTGCACGCCGTGCTCGCCGAGCCGGACCGCCGACCGCAGCACGGTGAGCGCCTGGGCGCCGTAGGACCGGGCCCGCCGGATGAGGCCGTACTCCTCGAGCTCGCCGAGCAGGTCCTCGGCCGCGCCGGCCGCGGCGAGCAGCTCGCTCCTGGTCATCGCGACCGGCGGGACGGCGGCGGACCCGCCGTCGCGGTCCCCCGCTCCGTCGAGCGCGTCGAGCCGTTCCTTGATCACGCGCAGCGGCAGGTACTCGTCGCGCTGCGCGGTGAGGATGAAGCGCAGGCGCTTGATGTCGGCGGCCGAGAACCGGCGGTAGCCGGACGAGGAGCGCAGCGGCTGGATCAGGCCCTCGGCTTCCAGGAAGCGGATCTTGGACGGGCTGATGTCCGGGAATTCCGCGCTGAGCTCATCGAGCACCTGGCCGATGCTGACGCTGCCCCTGGTACTGGCACTCCCCCTGGCGGGGGCACCGCTCGCGAGCGCCTGCTGGTGCTCACGGGTCATACGTAGTCCTGTGCCCCGAGTCCGCCGTGCCGGCCGACCTGCGAGCTGCCGGTCATGAACAGCAGCCGGAACTTGCCGATCTGCACCTCGTCGCCCCCGAACAACTCGGCCTCCTCGATCCGCTCGCGGTTCACGTAGGTGCCGTTCAGGCTACCAACGTCGCGGACGGTGAAGCGGTCGCCATGCCGGTAGAACTCCGCGTGGCGGCGGGAGACCGTCACGTCGTCCAGGAAGATGTCGCTGTCGGGGTGCCGCCCGGCGGAGGTGAACTCGCTGTCGAGCAGGAACCGGCTCCCGGCGTTCGGCCCGCGCAGGACGACGAGCAGCGCCGTGCCCGGGGGGAGGGTGTCGGTCCCGGTGTACTCGGCCGGCTGTTCGTCGGAGTACTCCGACTCGGCCGGCTCCGGGGAGATGATCGACGTGGTCTCGCTGCCGCGTTCGCTGGGGACGGCACTGAAGCTGCCGGTGCTGGCGCTAGCGACTAGCGGGGCACCGCAGTTCGAGCAGTACCTGGCCCGTTCCGGGTTCGGCCGACCGCACCGGGCACAGTACATTCCAGCCATGGGCTCGCCTGGCCTCCCCTCTCGCTGTAGCGCAGGCTCGCGCAGCATCGCGTCAGGCGACGCCCCCAAAGGTACTCGCGCCGAGGGCTCCGGGTCCACGCGCCACGCAAACAGGCGGCGCAGGCCTCCCTTGGGCGTGCCGTCGGATCCCTGACGTCTTCGCCACACAGCCGCTTCACCTCCCGGTCACGCTCACGGCGCAAGTTCGCGATGGCGGTGGCCGTCCCCCATCGCGAAATGGTACGTCTGCGTAGTTAACACAGATTACCTGAATGTGCATCCCCAATCCGCCCGCCTGACCAGGGACCAGGCAAAACCGGGCGACAGGGCCGACAGGGCACCCCGGCCGCGGCGTTACTCGAAGTCTCCGGGGCCGGTCGGCGGGCGCCTACTGCTCGGCCCGCTCCACCACGGCCGCCCACTCGTCCAGCAGCAGCTGCGCCGAGTCGGCGTCGCCGCCCTCGGCCCACAGGTGCGTGACCGCGTCCGCCGGGTCGGGCAGCACCAGGACCCAGCCCCGGTCCGCGTCGACGAGCCGCACGCCGTCCGTGGTGTCCACCGGCCGGGTGCCGGCCGCCTCCATGACGGTCCGCATCACCGACCCCTTGGCCGCCCACGGGGTGGGGACCGAGCGGCGCATCAGGTGCGCCTGCGGGATGCGGGCGTCGATCTGGCTGAGCGTCAGCCGGGTCCGCGCCACCAGGCCGAGCAGCCGGACGAAGGCCGCGATCCCGTCGACGGTCCGGCCGAACTCGGGGACGACGAACCCGCCGCGCCCGTCCGCCGCGAAGACCACGTCGTCGGCCGCGGCGGCGGTCGTCAGCGCGTCCCGCGAGGTCGGCGTCCAGGTCACCTGCACGCCGTGGAACCGGCAGACCTGCTCGGCGACCCGCGTGGTGGTCACCGGGAGGGCGACCCGGCCGTGCCGCAGCTCGGCGGCGACCAGGTCGAGCACCACCAGCAGCGCCCGCTCGTCGCTGACCAGCGCGCCCTTCTCGTCGACCAGGTGGATCCGCTCGCCGACCGGGTCGAACCGGACGCCGAACGCCGCCCGCGACGACGAGACCACCTCGGCCAGCCGCTGCATGCCGGCCCGGTCCTGGGCGACGGTCTGGGTGGGGTTGACCTCGTCCAGGCGGTTGTTGAGCGTGTGCACGTCGACGCCGAGCCCGCCCAGCAGCGTGGGCAGCACCAGCGAGACGGTGCCGCCGGCGCAGTCCGCGACCACCTTCAGCTCGGCGGCGTTCACCCCGTTCAGGTTGACGCAGCGCAGCAGCTCGTGGGTGTAGAGCTCGACGACGCGCGGCGGGTAGGACAGCTCGGCGATCTCGCCCGGGAACGCGCGGCGGAACTCCTGCCGGGAGAAGACCCGCTCCAGCTTCCGCTGCGCGTTCTGGGACAGTTCCGCGCCCCGGCTGTCGAGGAAGATGATGTCGACCGACTGGCTGTCCCCGGGCGTGGTGCGCACCACGATGCCGCCGCTGTACCGGCGCCGGGCGGTCTCGAAGCGGGCCACCGGCAGCGCCTGCGCCTCCAGGTCCATCACGTTGATGGCGGAGGCGTTCAGCGCGCTCTGCACGGCGCGCTTGAGGGTGCGGGCCGCGCGGGACACGTCCCGCGACGTGGTGACCGTCGATCCCTTCTGCAGCGTGGTGGCGTAGGCGGAGGCGAGCCGCACGGCCAGTTCCGGGGTGACCTCGACGTTGATGAGGCCGGAGACGCCGCGCTCGCCGAACAGGGTCCGCTGGCCGCGCGACTCCCAGATCACCGAGTTGTTGACGACCGCGCCCGCCTCGATGGTCTTGAACGGGTAGACCTTCACCCCGGCGGAGATGTACGCGTCGGGCTCGATGACGCACTCGTCGCCGATGACGGCGGTCTCCTCGATCCGCGCCCGGCGCATCACGTCGGTGTTCTTGCCGACCACACAGCCGCGCAGCGTGGTGCCCTGGCCGACGAACACCCGGTTGTGCACCACGGCGCGGTGGATGAAGGCGCCCTCCTTGACCACCACGTTGGCGCCGATCACGCTGTACTCGCGCACGTTCGCGCCGGCCTCGATCTTCGCGTACTCGCCGACGCAGACCGGCCCGGTGAGCACCGCGTCCGGGTCGACCTCCGCGCCCTCGGCCACCCAGACGCCCGGCGACAGCTCGAACCCGGCGATGTCGACCTCGACCTTGCGGTTGAGCACGTCGGCCTGGGCCTTGAAGTAGGACTCGAGCGTGCCGACGTCCTCCCAGTAGCGGTCGGACACGTACCCGTAGATCGGGGCGCCGCGCTGCAGCAGCTTGGGGAACACGTCGTGGGACCAGTCCACCGACTCCTTGGCCGACACCTCGGCGAGGACCTCGGGCTCCATGATGTAGACCCCGGTGTTGACCGTGTCGGAGAACACCTGCCCCCAGGTCGGTTTCTCCAGGAACCGCTGGATCCGCCCGTCCTCGTCCGCGATGACGATGCCGAATTCCAGGGGGTCGGGCACGCGGGTGAGCCCGACGGTGACCAGCGCGCCGCTCTCCCGGTGGAACCTGGCCATCTCGGTCAGGTCCATGTCGGTCAGCGCGTCACCGGAGATGACCAGGAACGTGTCGTTCTTGAGCTCGTCCTCCGCGTTCTTCACCGAGCCCGCGGTGCCGAGCGGCGTCTCCTCCGTCGCGTACTGCAGCGACATGCCGACGTCCTCGCCGTCGCCGAAGTAGCTGCGCACCAGCGCCGCGAGGAACTGCACGGTGACCACGGTGTCGTCGAAGCCGTGCCGCTTCAGCAGGCGCAGCACGTGCTCCATGATCGGCCGGTTGACGACCGGGAGCAGCGGCTTGGGCTGGTTGGCGGTCATGGGGCGGAGCCTGGTGCCCTCACCGCCCGCCATCACCACGGCCTTCACGACGGCTGCACTCCTTTCACCAGGTCCCTGATCTCGGCCAGGTAGAGCAGCGCGGCCCACCAGTAGAGGGCGACGCCCCAGACGGCGAACGCCCAGCCGATGATCCGGACCACCTCGGACGCGGTTCCGCCGTGCGCGCCCAGGAACAGCAGCGGGAACGCGTACATCAGGCACAGCGTGGCGGCCTTGCCGACGAAGCTGACCGAGAGCGCGTCGTAGTCGGTCCGGCGGCGCAGCACGCCGAACAGCGCCAGCGTGACGATGACCTCCCGCGCCGCGATCAACGCGAACAGCCACCAGGGGATGATGCCGCGCACGCCGAGCGCGATGATCGTGGCCGCGATGTACAGCCGGTCCGCGAGCGGGTCGAGCAGCTGGCCGAGCCGGCTCGTCTGGTCGAGCATCCGGGCCAGCTTCCCGTCCAGCCAGTCGCTGAATCCGGCGAAGCCGAGCAGCCCGGCGGCGATGATGTCGGTGGTGGCGGTGCGCGGCCCGAGGACCAGCCACAGGAAGACGGGCACGCCGACCAGGCGGGCAGCGCTCAGCGCGTTCGGCCAGGTAACAATCCGGTCTCCCACGCTGTGATGGTAATGGAACCGCGGCCGCGCGCCGACCGCGGGTGGTCCGGTGAGCGGCACTTCGTGCCATGGGATCCCGCCGGGGACGGGCCGCGCCTTGCACTTCTTTACTTTTTCATCACGCCCTCCGCACGAATCACGTAAAACGATCATCAAAAAACGGTTTCCAGCAAAAAAATAGCTTTCTGCGACCTCAAAAGAACTTTAAGTTACATATAGGTGACAGGCCGGCGCCGCGGCCGGGTGCCGCCGGCACCAGCCTTCCCGCCGGCACCGACTAAACTTCGCCCCGATCTTGCCCTCACGACCGCGGGAGGTCCCCATGACCGCAGCACGTGACCTGGCCGACCGCTTCCACGAGCGGTGGCTGCAGGCCAACCCGTTCGCCGCGACCATGTACGGCATTCCCGGCTACGACGCCCTGCTCCCCGACAACAGCGAGGAAGGCGAGCGGGCCTGGCGCGCCGAGGCCGAGCACTTCCTCGGTGAGGCCGAGCGGATCCAGCGGGCGGAGACCGGGCGGGGCGAGCTCACCCCGGCCGACGCGGTCACGCTCGACTGCACGGCCCAGGCGGCCGTCCAGGAGGTGGCGGCCGCCGACCAGGCGAGCGACGAGTACACGGTCACCGCCATGCAGTACTCCGGGCCGGCCATGTTCCTCGCCGTGGCGGCCCGGACGGTCCTGGTCGGCCCGGCCGCCGCGGAGGACTACCTGGCCCGGGTACGGGGCAGCGGCGCGTGGCTCGACCAGGTCAGCGAGCGGCTGCGGGCCGGCGCCGGCCGCGGGCGCCTGCCGGTCGCCCCGCTGGCCGAGCAGGCCCTGCACTGGGCCGAGTCGGTGCTGGCCGACCCCGGCGCCAGCCCCGTGCTGTCGCCGCAGGCGCCGCCGGACTGGGAGCGCGCCGCGGCCTGGGAAGCCGAACGGCGGGCGGCCGTCACCGACGTGGTCCAGCCGGCGCTCGCCCGCTGGGCCGACACCGTGCGGGAGCTGCTGCCGCGGGCCCGGCCCGCCGACCGCGCCGGGCTGCGCTGGCTGCCCGGCGGCGAGGACGACTACGCCCGGGCCATCAGGATCTACACGACCCTGCCGCTGTCGGCCGCGGAACTGCACCAGACCGGCCTGGACCACGTCGCGGCGCTGGAGGCGCGGGCGGTCGAGCTCGGCCGGAGCCTCGGGCTGGCCGGCCGGGACGACGTGCTCGCCGCGATCCGCGAGTCGGCCGGGAAGCTCCCCCCGGAGGAGGCGATCAGCCGGGCCGTCGCCGCCGTGCGGCGGGCCGAGGAACGCGCGCCCGAGTTCTTCCCCGCGCCCCTCCCCCCGCCCTGCGCGGTCACCCCCATGCCGGACGTGGTCGCCCTGTCCGGCGCGGCCCCGCACTACACCCCGCCCCGGCTGGACGGCGGACGGCCCGGCACGTTCTGGTTCAACACCCGCCGCCCCACCGCGGGCAGCGGCTGGGACATCGACGTGGTGGCCTTCCACGAGGCGGTGCCCGGCCACCACCTGCAGCTGTCCCGCCTCCAGTTGCTCGGCGAGCTGCCCGCGCTGCAGCGGCAGCGCAGCCTGCCGGTGTTCTCCGAGGGCTGGGGCCTGTACGCGGAGCAGCTGGCGGAGGAAACCGGGCTGTACGCCGACGACCGCGGCCTGCTCGGCATGATCAGCACCGCGCTGATGCGGGCGGTGCGGCTGGTGGTGGACACCGGGCTGCACGCGTTCGGCTGGAGCCGCGAGCGCGCCGTGGCCTACGCGGTGGAGCACGTCCCGCTGCCGGCCGAGTTCATGGCGAACGAGATCGACCGCTACATCGTCATGCCGGGGCAGGCCCTGTGCTACCTCACCGGCAAGCTGGAGATCGAGCGGCTGCGCGACGAGGCCCGCCGCCGCCTCGGCCCCGCCTTCTCCCTCCCGGAGTTCCACGCCGCCGTCCTCGACCACGGCTCGCTGCCGCTGCCGACCCTGGCCCGCAGCATCGCGACCTGGCTCGACGGCAAGGACGGCGCCGCGACCGATTAGTTTTCCCGCCGGGCGACGTTTCATCTGGTGTCCGCGGTAATAGAGGACGCATCCAGGAAGGACACCCGTCATGACGACGATCACCCCGTGCCTGTGGTTCGACGGCAACGGCCTTGCGGCCGCCGAGTTCTACGTCTCGGTCATCCCCAACTCCCGCATCACCAACGTCACCCGCTACGGCCCGGACCAGCCGGGCCAGGAGGGCACGGTGCTGACCGTCGCCTTCGAGCTCGACGGCCAGCCGTACACCGCGCTCAACGGCGGGCCCGCGTTCACGTTCACCGAGGCGATCTCGCTGCAGGTCTCCGCCCGCGACCAGGACGAGGTCGACGGCTATACCGCGCGGCTCACCGCCGGCGGCGGCGAGGTCGGCCCGTGCGGCTGGGTCAAGGACCGCTTCGGGCTGTCCTGGCAGGTCGTCCCGGTACAGCTGATCGAGCTGATCGGCGACCCGGACCCGGTGCGGGCCAACGCCGCGATGCAGGCCATGCTCCGGATGACCAAGATCGACATCCAGGCGGTGCGCGACGCCGCGGACGCCGTCGCCGCCGGCGCCTGACGGGGCGGCCGGCATGCCCGTGCTTGACGAGGACCAGTTCGCCGAGCTCAGCGAGCGGCACCGGCGCGAGCTGCAGGTGCACAGCTACCGCATGCTGGGCAACCTGGAGCAGGCCGAGGACGCGGTCCAGGAGGCGCTGCTGCGCGCCTGGAAGGGCCGCGCCTCGTTCGCCGCTCCCTCCGCCGACTGGGGACCGGGGGCCCGGGCCTGGCTGTACCGCATCGTGACCACCACCTGCTTCGACGTCCTGCGGGCGGCCCAGCGGCGGGCCCAGCGGCTCGAGTCGATCGCGGACGTGCCCTGGCTGCAGCCCTATCCCGACTCGCTGCTCGACGAGACGCAGGCGGCGGGACCGGAGGGATCGGCGATCCGCCGCGAGACGGTGGAGCTGGCCTACCTGGCGGTCATCCAGCTGCTGCCCGCGCGGCAGCGGGCGGTGCTGCTGCTGCGGGACGTGCAGGGCTACTCGGCCGCGGAGACCGCCGCGATCCTCGAGCTGACGGTCGCCGCGGTGACCAGCGCGCTGCAGCGGGCCCGGGCCACCCTCGCCGGCCAGGTGACCGCGCGGGAGGCCGGCTGGTCGCCGGACGGGATCACCGACGCCGACCGCGCCCTGCTGGCGGCGTTCATCGCCGCGCACGAGCGGCAGGACCCGGTCGCGGGCCTCGCGGTGATCCGCGCGGACGTCCGGATCGCGATGCCGCCCAATCCCGTCCTGTTCACCGGCCGGGACGCGGTCGCCGGGCTCATGGCGCACGCGTACGACCGCTCGGTCTTCGGCGACTGGAAGCTGCTGCCCACCGCGGCCAACCGCATGCCGGCCGCGGCCTCCTACCTGCGCCGCACCGGGACCGCCGCCTACCTCCCGTTCAAGCTGGACGTGCTGCGCACCGGCGCTGGCCAGATC
>Ga0302314_10011627_pt1 | contig 15337 bp, 16 predicted proteins | sample III_Palsa_N2_3_FD_200533 | JGI IMG/M metagenome (GOLD analysis project Ga0302314, IMG submission 200533) | Peat permafrost microbial communities from Stordalen Mire near Abisko, Sweden - III_Palsa_N2_3 | ecosystem: Environmental > Terrestrial > Soil > Palsa > Peat permafrost | place: Sweden...
CTGTCGCGGGAAGAGAAATTCGGCCACTATATAAAAACCGTCTAGACGGTTTGTTTGTAATGCCCTAATGTGCGCCTCACATGATTTGTGAGGCGAAGAGATGGCGCAGGCGGTCCCGACATCGGCCGGGCATCAAACCGACGGCGAGCCCGCAGCTCTGCCGATTGCCCCCGAATTGCACGGCAGGCTCAGGGTGTGCGGCGATTGTGGCCTGCTGCTGCTGTTGCCGACCTTCCAGCCGGGAACGGATTGTCTCTGCCCGCGCTGCGCCGCGTTGCTCCATCGCGACCGTCACTTCCTGCTGACAACGCCGCTCGCCCTTGCGGTCGCCAGCCTGATCCTGTGCGGCGTTACGCTCACCACCCCGTTTCTGACCGTGCGGTTTCTAGGGCGAACCCGCGGCAGCACGATTGAATCCGGGGCCTGGTCCTTTCTCGACGACGGGTTATGGCTCCTGGCGGCGATAGTGCTGGGCACCGTGGTGCTGGTGCCATTGCTGCGCCTGTGTCTCCGGCTTGTCGTGCTCGGCGGGCTGTCTCTGCGTCAGCCGCCCCCATGGCTGTTCCGGCCGCTGCGCTGGCATGGCCATTTGGGTGTTTGGAGCATGCTCGAGATCTTCCTGCTCGGCGCCGTGGTTTCCTATATCCGGCTTTCGGGCCTGGTCGAGGTGCAGTTCGGCCCGGCGGCTTATTGCCTTGGCGTTTCAGTGTTGGGGATGACTGTCGCCGACGCCTGTTTTGAGCAACTGGCCGTCTGGAACCGGATGGAAATGCGCGGCGCCATGGCGTCTGCGCCGCAGACCGTCCCGAAGCCGACGGGGCCGCAGGATGCGGCAACCCGGCCTTCGACGCTCGGTTGCTCCTGCTGCCGCGGCGCAACTCTGGCTTCGCCGGGTACGCCGTGCCCACGCTGCGGCACGCCGCTGCACCACCGCAAACCGGCGAGCGTTTCGCGCACCTGGGCGCTGATCATCGCTGCGGCGATCCTTTATGTGCCGGCCAATCTCTGCCCGGTGATGGCCATCGTCACCTTCGGCCGGGGTTCACCCCACACCATCGTCGGCGGCATTATCGAGTTCGTCGCGACGGGCTACTGGCCCTTGGCACTGCTGCTCTGCTTCGCCAGCGTCGTGGTGCCACTGGCGAAGCTGGCCGGCCTTTCCGTCATGTTGCTGCAGATCCGCCGCGGCTCGATCCGGGCACTGCGTCAGCGCACCAGGCTCTATCGCCTGATTGCGGTGCTTGGGCGCTGGTCGATGGTCGATATTTTCGTCGTCGCAGTCCTGGTCGCCCTGCTGCGCTTCGGCGGGATGGTCTCGGTCACTGCCGAGATCGGCGCGGCCTGCTTCGGCGCCGTGGTCGTCCTGACCATGCTCGCCACCGAGAGTTTCGATCCCCGCCTGATGTGGGACGCGGCCGAAGCGGGGCTCGACTGATGGCCAGACCCGTTTCCCGTCCGCGCATGCCCGAATCTTGCGCCGACCAGGAGCGCGGCTTCTGGGTCTGGCGGGTTCCGTTCGCCGCCATCGCCGCCATCGCTTACCTCGGCTACGTCGGTTGGGGCGGCGGCGACCAACTCGACATCATCGACCTCCACAGCATGGTGACGGCTGAGGCCTATGATTCTTTTCTGATCTGGGACCTGGCCGGTGCCGATCGCGCATGGTGGGACTTCGTCCGATGAACGATGTTCCGGCCGCCGCCCGCACCCCGCATCCCGTATCGCCGACGGTACGCGGCTGGCCGTTGACGACGCCCAGCGCTGGGCCGGACCGAGCGCAGTGCGCTCGCCGGCGAACCGGGGCTTGTGGCCGGTGTCGAGATCGATCGCTTCGAAGCCGACGCCGCAGGGCAGGCCATCCTGTCGACAAGATTCACCATCCGCCCCATCGGCGGCGGTCCGGTCCGCGAGGACCAGATGGACGCCGGCTTGCCCCCATCCGGCCCGGGGCAAGCGCCCTGGTGCTGGCGCTGAGCGAGGCCTTGGCCCGCTTGGCCGACCGAATGGTCGAAACCCTTTCTGCTTAATCTGAAACGGAGATTTGAATGTTGAAAACGATCACAATGCGGTGCGTATCCGCCGTTGCGGCCTGTGCCATGCTGGTCGGCTGCAGCAGTGTCGAGCCGGTTGCCTATACCGGTATCGCGTCCTCGTCCCAGCTGCAGCCCGACCCGAACGATGAGTCCGGGCATATTCCCTATCGCTATGCGACCCAGGTGGATTGGCGAAACTATACCAAGGCGATGATCGACCCGGTTGCGATCTACCGCGGCACCGACAATCAGTTCGGCGACATGGACGACAATGATCGGGCGACCCTCGGCAGTTATATGCAGGTTCAATTCGCCGAGAAATTGGCGACGCGGTTCCAGCTCACCAACACGCCCGGTCCCAACACGCTGCGGATCAAGCTGACGCTGACCGGCGCCACCACCACGCCGCTGGTCGCCCCGGCGACCCATGTCGATATCGCGGGCAATCTCTACAACAGCGTGCAGGCCATTCGCGGCGGCGAGGGCCTGATGGCCGGGTCAGCGATCTATGCCGTGGAGATCTATGACGCGTCGACCTCCCGCCTGCTCAGCGCCTACGTCACCAAGCAATATCCGGGCGCCCTGAACGTCGGCGCCAGCTTCGGGTCCATGGGGGCGGCCAAGACCGGAATCGACAAGGGCGCGGATGCGCTGGTCGCGCAGCTCAAATGATGTAGCCAGGGCGGGTCCGTCGCCTGCAGGTGGCAAAGGCCCTCTTCCGGGAAGCTCCAGCGCCTCCCGGAAGAGGGCGACGCCAATCTCGACTTCACGCAGCGAGTTCAGTTCGCCCCCCTCGGCTTGTAGGGGGCGATCACGGGACGAGAGGAACCAGTCTATGACTTGGATAGAAATCGGCCTTCTCTGGATCGTCCTCTCCGTCGCGGTGCCGGTCCTCTGGGGCCTGCGCCACACTCAGTTGAAGCAATCCCGGCATCGTTCCGGGGCGTGGCGCCCCGTTCGGCGCGGAATCTCCGGCAAGGAAGAGATATCATGAACCATCGTTTTCGAAGTGGCCGTCCAATACCCCTGATGCTGATCGCGGCCATGGCAGCCTGCCTCGCCGGCTGTGGTCTCGTCGCGCTGCCGGTTCGCACCGCCAGTGCCGTCGTCAAGGTGGTGCCGGTGGTCGGCCCCGTTGCCGCGACTCCTTTGGATGCGGCAGCCGACGCCATTGACTGACATATTCGCCGAGACTAAAGCCTCGTTCCGGCCGTGACGAGAGGCTGACCCAAACGCCATCTCCTCACGGATACCAACGGGTTGCTGGTCGGCGCGATCGTCCATGCCGCTGATATCCAGGACCGGGCTTGCCGCCTCCAAAATGTAACGTTATATCCTCATGCCGGGATCACGGCGGACGGAATTCATGGCGACGAACGCGGGACACGGACATAGCCATTCTCAGCGACACGATCATGCCGCGCCGGCGAGGATCACCAGTCCGCTGGCGCGTGGGCTTGCGTTCCGGCTCGCCTGGGCCGGCGGCGTGTCTGCGCTCCTGTGGCTCGGCGTCGTCTGGGCGCTGCAATGAGCGTCGCGGGCGCCGCCGTCACGGTCGAGGATTTGACCGTCGCCTATGAGCGGCATCCGGCGATCCATCATATCCGCGGGTACTTCGCCGCCGGCTCGCTGACCGCGATCGTCGGGCCGAACGGCGCCGGCAAGAGCACGCTGGTCAAGGCGATCGCCGGCACGATCCGGCCCGCCGGCGGCCGCATCCGGCGCGATCCGGCCGGCCCGGCCAGTCTCGCCTATCTGCCGCAGCAGTCCGAGATCGAGCGCAGCTTTCCGATCACCGTGCTGGACACGGTCATGCTCGGCGCCTGGCGCCGCATCGGCTGGCACCGGGCGGCAGGCAAAGCCGAGATGGATGCGGCGCTGGCGGCGCTCGACGCGGTCGGTCTCGCGCATTTCGAGCAGCGCGGCGTCTCGACCCTGTCGGCCGGCCAATTCCAGCGCGTGCTGTTCGCGCGCCTGATGGTGCAGAACGCGCCGCTGATCCTGCTCGACGAGCCGTTCACCGCGCTCGACACCAAGACGACGCGCGATCTGCTCGCCCTGGTCGAGCGCTGGCACGGCGAGGGCCGCACCATCATCGCCGTGCTGCACGACTTCGACCAGGTCCGCGCCCATTTCCCCGATAGCCTGCTGCTGGCGCGCGAACTGGTCGCCTGGGGCCCGACCGAGAACGTCATGAGCGCCGACAATCTGCTGGCCGCGCGCCGCATCTCCGAAGCCTGGGATGAGAACGCGCTCGCCTGCCACGAGGCCGCCGATGCGGTCGGGATGCGCGCCTGATGCTGTATGATTATCTGGCGGGACCGTTCGTCGAATTCCCGTTCCTGCGCCGCGCGTTGGTCGGCGCCTTGGCACTGGCGCTCGGCTGCGGCCCGATCGGCACGCTGCTGGTGTTGCGCCGGATGAGCCTGATGGGCGACGCCATGAGCCATGCGGTGCTGCCAGGGGCCGCGATCGGCTTCATGTTCGCGGGCCTGTCGCTGCCGGCGATGAGCCTGGGCGGGTTGGGCGCCGGCCTGCTGGTGGCGCTGCTCGCGGGCATCGTCACGCGCCTGACGCCGCTGCGCGAGGATGCGAGCTTCGCCGCGTTCTATCTCATGTCGCTGGCGCTGGGCGTGCTGATCGTCTCGACCCATGGCAGCAGCATCGACCTGCTGCACGTGCTGTTCGGCACGATCCTGGCGGTCGACGATACCGCGCTGATCCTGGTCGCCGGCATCACGACCGTGACCCTGGTGGCGCTGGCGTTGCTCTATCGGCCGCTGGTGCTGGACGCGTTCGATCCCGGTTTCCTGCGCTCGGTCGGCGTGCCCGGCGGCACGATCCACGGCTTGTTCCTGACCCTGGTCGTGCTCAATCTGGTCGCGGGTTTCCAGGCGCTCGGCACGCTGATGGCGGTCGGCTTGATGATGTTGCCGGCGGCGGCAGCCCGCTTCTGGGCGCGCGAGATCTGGTCGCTCGCCGCCGTATCGAGCCTGCTCGCGGCGCTGGCCGGCTATATCGGGCTGTTGGTGTCCTACCATGCCGACCTGCCGTCCGGCCCGGCGATCATCCTGACCGCCGGCGTGCTGTACCTGATCTCGGTCGGCCTTGGCCGGCGCGATTCGATCCGCACGCGCTATTTCGTGAAGTCGCATCTGGCGGCATGAGAGTCGCGGTCCGACCGGCGACGCCGGACGATGCCGCGGCGATCGCCCGGCTGCACGTCCGGACCCACCGCGCGACCTATCGACCATTGATCGAGGGGCCGTATCACGCGCCGCCGTTCAGCCGGCGTCTGGCGGAATGGAACGCGATCCTGCAGGGCCCCGGCTTGAGTTTCGTCGCGACCGAGGGCGGCCGGATCGTAGGGTTCATTCATGCCGAGGGCGACCGGATCGAACCGCTGCATGTGGCGCCCTCGCACCAGCGGCAAGGCCTCGGCCGCACGCTGTTTCGGCAGGTGCTGGAGGGGCTGCATGCCCGCGCGGTCCCGTCGGCGATCTTCAACGTGTTCGAACGCAACGCCCGCGCGATCGCGTTCTACGAGGCGCTGGGCGCGTGGCGGATCGGCGTCGAGACGATGACCGACGCGCCGGTGCCGTATCAGGATGTCGTGTTCCGGATCGGGACGGGCGCTACTTAGCCGCCTCCGCCCCATGCGGCATCGTCTGCCCGCACTGGGGACAGATCCCGCCGGCGAGCGCCTGGTCGACGATCGCCTCGGCGTCGCGGCGCGGCACGCCCAGGTCGGCGCCCAACTGCTCCATCGCTTCGGCGTCCTGCTGGTGCATCTGGCCGCCGGCCACGCCGGCACGCAATAAGGAGCGATATTGCTCGCGCCGCATCCGGAGCTGGTCCATGAAGCTGACGGTCAGCAGGCCGGAGAACAGGGCCAGCGTGCAGACGCCGACGATGGCGACGAAGCCGCCGAACACTTTGCCGGCGACCGTGACCGGGACCATGTCGCCATAGCCGACCGTGGTCAGCGTGACCAGCGCCCACCAGATCGCGGCCGGGATCGAGCTGAACACCTCGGGTTGGGCGTCGCTTTCCAGCATGTACATGATGCTGCCGCTCATGATCAGCGTGATGATCAGCATGAATAGCACGGCGCTGATCGATTGCGCCTCTTCGCGGAACACGTCCCAGACCATGGTGAAGGCGGTCGAATGGCGCGTCAGCTTCAGCATGCGCAACAGCCGCAGCAGCCGCAGCACGCGCAGATCGTCGGCGCCGAGCATGCCCAGGATCGCCGGCAGGATCGCGATCAGATCGACCAGGGCGAAGGGCTGGCTGGCATAGCGCAACCGACCGGCGAAGGGCGCCTGGAACTTGCCCGAGATGCGATCGGGCGCGCTCCACACCCGCAGCAGATACTCGACGGCGAACACGGCGGTCGATACCTGCTCGATCCACCAGAAGGTCTCGAAATGCCGCAGACGCAGGCTTTCGACCGACTCGAGCACGACCGAGGCGACATTGACGACGATCAGCAGGCCGACGAAGCCGCTGATCAGTCGCGCGGCCAGGTTCGATGGCAGGTCATGGTCGAACAGGGTGTTGACCCGTTGGCGTAAGCTTCGCATCGAGCGCTTGGCGCCTTCTTGAAAGGTTGCTGCGAGGCCATGAGCCTAGCGCAGACCGGCGCCGCTGCCCAATCCTAAGGCTGGCGTGCGCCTGCGGCGCAGGCGTTGCCGCGCGCGAATTCCCGCAAGGCCGGCGACAGGCCGCCCAGATCGCCGCCCGGGCTGGGCCGGGTCACGCTCGGCAGCACATGCGGGGCCTGGATCGGGCCGGAGAGCCGGACCGGGACGTCCAGGGCGAAGCTGCCGGTGGTCGCGGATTCGGTCGCGAAGGTGACGTCGATCGTATTGCGTTTCAGATCGAGCGTGCCGTCGCCGATCAGCGTGCCGTCGGATGTCTGCAGCCGTAGCGGCGCCATGCGGCCGATGCCGGCGTTGAGATCGACCACGCCCAGCAGGCATCGAACCTGGGCGGCGCCCTCGGCCTTGCCGAACAGCAGGTGCATGTCGGTCGAGGCCTGCTCGACCAGATTGCGCGCGATGGTGCCGCTCTGCATCGCCAGCACGAGCGCTCCGGTCGCGTTGCGGCCGGCGTCGCTCGCCTTGACGGCCGTGCCGGCGACGCCGGCGCGGAGATCGACCGTGCCGGTGATCGGCAGCGATCCCAGGCCGAGCAGACGGGAGAGTTGCGCCGGGTCGGCGCCGACCAGCGATCCGTCGATCTGCGCCGCGGCGGCATCGCCCGCGGCGTTCTTGATCGAAACATCGAGCCGACCGGTCCCGCCGGCAAAGCGCAGGGCCAGGGGTTCGAGGCTGAAGACGCCCGGCGCCAGCTTGACCTTGAGATCGACCTCGTCCGCCCGCAACTCGCCGTCGGTGACGCGCCGGGCCGCGATATGGGCATCCAGGATCGTGCCGGGGGCATCGTCGATGCGCAGCAGGGGCTCGTCGGACTTTTCCTGCCCGCCGAGCGTCGCCAGATCGAGCGCCGCGAAGCCGGCGTCGAGCGTGAAGGCGTCGGGCGCATGGCGCGGACCTTCCCGTAGCTCGGCGGTCAACTGAAACGGCTCGGCGCTGAGCGTGCCTTTGGCATCGGTCAATTTCCATAGGTTGTCGTCGCGGGACAGGCCGCCGGCCAGCGTGAGCGGCATTGCGGCCCGGCCGGCGACGCCGGCGATCGCGAGCAGCCGGTCGGGGCTCGGCGCCTTGATCGAGATCTCTCCGGCGATGCCATCGACCGCGAGCGGCTTGGTCAAGCTGCCGGTGAAATCCAGTAGCGTGTCGCCGCTCGCCATATGGACCCCGGCATCGAACGGCGTGCCGACCCGGTGCAACTGGTCGAACGAACCCAGAGGCGCATCGAGCCGGATCGGAAAACCGTTATAGCTGCCGGTCGCGGCGAGCGTGACTGGTTGATCCGGAGCGGCGGCGGTGATGGTCGCGTCGTCCAGGCGGACCTGCAGGTGCTTGCCGTTGGAGGTATGGATCTCGATGGCGGTGCCCTGCAGCCGCGCGTCCAGCAGGGTCGGAAAGCCGGGACGCGGATCGCCCCGCGGCTTGTCGGCGCCGAAATGCCAATTGGGCCGGCCGTCGGCGCCATGGTCCAACGCGATCTCGACGCCCGCGATCGTCAGATGGCGCAGCGTCGGCCCGTGGCCGAGCAGCGCCCAGCCGACCAGCGACCAGGGGGCGATCTCGACATCCAGGCGGTCGAGTTTGAGCAGCGGCCGCGGGCCGCCATCTGGCGCATTGCCGATGACGAGATCGGCCAAGGCGACCGTCACCGTCGCGCCGAAACCCACGCGCAACGTGCCGATCGCGACCGGGCGGCCCAGCGCGCGCGTCTCGTGCGCCGCCGCCCACCGGGCCAGATCGAACGGGCCGGGCATGACCAGTGCCGCGATGCCCAGCACCGCCAGCAACAGGATCAGGCCGAGGCCAGAGGCGAGCGCGCGACGAAGGGTCAGGGTCCGGCTCCGCTTCTGTCATGGACCAGGCCATGGATGAAACCGAGCTTGCGCACCACGTCAGGAGTCAGCACGAAGGGATCGAGATCCGGCTGGCCCATCGACCGGTTCAGGCTATTGACCGCGAACACCAGCGGCAGCCAGGCCTCGATCAGACGCCCGATGTCCCCGGGGCGTACGGGTCGAAATCGAGCCCGGCGGCCAGCGCGCCATCGGCGATCCAGGGGCCGATCCTGAGCCCGAAGGCGGCGCCCATTTCCAGGGTGTCGACGATATGCAGATAATGCGCCCAGGTCTCTGCGAAATCCTCCCAGGGATGGGAACTGGCATAGGCGCTGATGAAATGCTGCTGCCAGTCCGGCGGAGCGCCCTGCGCGTAATGGCGCCGCGGAGCCTGATCGTTGGTGCGGTTGGCGAGCGGCAGGCCCAGGCGCAGCAGCGAATAGATCAGGCGATGCTTGGCGCGCTCGAGCTTTTGCCAATGCGGTAGAATTTCCGGGATCATTCCCGAAATAGACCAGTTGACCGCAGTGCTGGCACTTGAACAACTTCATGCCTCGACCGACTCCCGTTGGACGTCTTCGGAGGTACGGGCGACCCGGATGCAGATCTCGACCGCCTCGTGCAGGGTGCGGGTGTAATAGTCCGCGCCCAGCGCCGCCCGCACCGCGGGATCCGGCATCGACGGATCCTCGCTCGGCCACATGCCGACCACGATCGGCGTCGTCGGCATGCGCTGGCGCAGCCGCTGCAGCAGGTAGCGCAGGTGGGCGTGCTTGCCGCTGATATCGAGATAGGACACGCAGACCATCGCGACCTGACCGGTCTCCAGCAGATTGATATTGCCGCGGGTCGCCGCCTCGTAGGGGGCGATGCGGGCACCGATGCCGTGCTTGCTGAGGAGCTGGCACAGCATGGCCGCGACCGCCTCGTCCAGCAGCCCGCGCCCGGCGACGCACAGCACGGGCGTCGGCCCGCGCCAGGCCACCGACAGGCTGTCCGAAGGGCCAAGGAATTCGGGCGGCTGGGTGTTGGGCACCGCGCGTTCGTCGCGCGGCAGGCCGGCCATGTCTTCGGGCCGCTCGGTCGGCAGCTTCTTGTCGAGATGCCCCTCCAGATCCTCGACCAGCTCGCTGATCGTGTCCTTGATGCGGCCCAGTTGCTCGGCCGACAGCGCGCCACGCTGGGCATCGACCGCGGCCAGTTCCAGGCCCGGCAGCGCTACGTCGTCGTAATAGGAGGTCAGCGAGCGCTCCCTCAGCAGATACTCGGCATGATCGCGCGCCTCGTCCTGATCGCCGGCCAGCATGCGTTGGTAGAAGCTTTCGACCGGAGTCAGCGCCGGCCGGTCGCCCAGCATGATGTCGAGGAACTCCAACTGATCGACATGGCGGCCGAGCACGACCAGGCACAGCGTCAGCGGCGTCGACAGGATCAGCCCGATCGGGCCCCAGAGCCAGGACCAGAAGATCGCGGCGACCACGACCGAGATCGGCGACAGGCCGGTGCTGCGGCCGTACAGCAGCGGCTCGATCAATTGGCCTGCCGTGGCCTCGACCACGAAGAACAGCCCGCCGGTCCACAGCACCATCGACCAGCCCGGATCGACCGCCGCGGCGAGCGCCATCGGGAACAGCGCCGCGATGGCGGCACCGACATAGGGCACGAAGCGCAGCAGGGCGCCCAGCACGCCCCATAGCAGCGGGCTTGGGACGCCGATCAGGAACAGCCCGACCGCGATGATGGCGCCGAACGCCGTGTTGATGCCGAGCTGGGTCAGGAAATAGCGCGACAGCCGCCGGCCGCCGTCGTCGAGCGCCACGGTCGTGCGGCGCAGATCGCTCGACCCGAACAGCCGGATCAGTCGGTCGCGCAGATCGTCCTGTTGCAGCAGGACGAAGATCGCGACGACGAAGACGATGGCGACCGTGCCGAGCGGCGACAGGATCGGCGACAGGTAGCGCTCGGCCAGTTCCAGCGGCGAGGGGTCGGGCTGATGGACCTCGACCGGCAGCGGCTGCGGCCCGGCCTTGGTCGGCATGCGCGGCAGCAATTGCGCGGGTGCCGCCGCCGCGGGCTTGGCCGGCTTCTTCGCGCCGGCGTCGCCATAGCCCAGCCGGCTGGCGACGCGGCCGATCTGATCGACGGCATAGCTGCGCACGGTGCCGGCCTTGCTCTCGATCGTCTGGGCATATGTGGGCACATTGTCGGCGAGATCGGCGATCTGCGTGCCGATCAGGCCGCCAATCGCCAGGATCAGCCCGACCGCGGTCATGACCGCGAGCAGCACCGCTGGAATCCGCCCGAGCCGCAGCCGGCGCAGCAATCCCACCAGCGGCGCCAGCAGGATCGACAGCAGCACGGCGAGCGTCAGCGGGATCAGCACGTCGCGGGCGAAATACAACGCGGCCACGATGGCGAAGAACACGATCAGCGTCATCTGGCCCGACGCCATCGGCCGCTCCGGTCGCGCAACCTTCGCGCCCGGCAATTGCGTCGGCGGCGCGCTCTGAACCATAGGGGCAACCTTCATCGGATACGTCGGTCCCGAAGCCGGGTGTGGCGACAGGCTCCCTAAGAACAGCTGCGGTAATTTGGCGTTCCGCCGGGTCAGGCGGTTTTACGGGCTCGCGCAACGACAAACCCCAGCAGGATCGCCGGGGCGAGCGGTCCCAGCGGGACATGGGCCAGATAGGCGATCGGCATGGCCAGGCCGGAGATCAGCCAGACCGCGACGAAGCCGGTCTTCTCCCACGGTCGGACGCCGGTCCGCCGGATCTCGACCAGCAGCCAGGCAATGGCTATCGCGAGCGGCATCAGGTCGTAGAACAGTACGACCGGTGCGGCGAACGGCAGGCCCGCGGCCAAGCCGGCGAAACGCAGCGCCGGCGGCTGGTCCGTGGCCCAGAGCCAGCCGACGATGCCGGCGGCGGCGAGGGCGGCGATCGCCTGAATGACATAGGCGAGAGCGACCGTCCCGCCCAGCACGCGCACGGCGGCGAAGCTGCTGACCGGGCCGGTGAAGGGCACGCGGCCATATTCGAACACATGGCGCGTCTCGCCGGCGTGGGACAGGAACGCGGTCCAGATCCCCGGCCCATAGGCGAGCGTCACGGCGCCGGCCAGCACGGCCAGCGTGGCGGTGAAGCCGGCCAGCGCGCGCCAGCGCCGGCCGCAGATCAGCGCCACCGGCACCAGCAGCAGGAAATGCGGCTTGTAGGCGATCAGCGCCAGCAGGCCGCCGCCCAGGGCCGGCCGGCGGTCGAGCGCCAGGGTGGCGCAGCCGAGCAGGCCCGCGGTCAGCAGCGCGTTCTGGCCCAGGCCCACCGTCCAGAACAGGCAGGGAAAGCAGGCGAACAGCAGGAAGTGCCGTCTGTCGGGCAGGATTTTGTGGATGGCGCCGTAGCCGAGCGCGGTCGTGGCGGTCACCCAGACGCCGAACGATACCAGATAGGGCAGGCGGGCCAGCCCCTGGCACAGCAGCAGAAAAACCGGCGGATAGAAGAAATAATAATAGGGCAGCGCCGGGTCGCCGAAGATTTCACGGACGGCCGACTGATGGATATCCTGGTTATAGACCAGCGGTGCCAGCCCCAGATTGGCCAGGTCGCCGGCGGCGTAGAAGCTGATGAAATCGGTCGAGCTCGGCGTCCGCATCGGCCCGAAGGTGCCGTAGGTCGTGAGCGCGATGATCAGGAAGACGAGCGATTCCAACAGGAACAGCGCCAGGCCCAGCCGACGCAGCCGCGATGCCGGCAGCCAGGCGCCGGACCGGAAATCGCCGAGCCTCATCGGGCGGCCCCGACGCGCGGACGGACGGCCTGGTCTGAAAAGACATGGGCATCGACTGTCTTCATCCAAGGGGTTTCCTTGGAGCCATTTGATTTGCTAGCTTGGGTGCTCATTTTTTCTGGGTGCAGTGGAGTTTCGATCATGTCGTTGGACACATTGACCAAGACGGTCAAGGAAAAGGCCACTCAGAACGTGTCGCTCGGCCATACCGTCCTGTTCGACCTGGGTGACGAGGGCGCGATCTTCTGGGACGGTACGCAGAACCCGGCGGTCATCTCGAACGAGAAGGCCGAGGCGGAAACGACCTTGAAACTATCGGCCTCCTCGCTGCAGAAGATGCTCGACGGCGGCATGAACGCGACGCTCGCCTACATGACCGGTTCGCTCAAGATCAGCGGTTCGATGGGCGTGGCGCTCAAGATCAACGCGCTGATGGAAGACTGAGGTTCAATGGACCGAGCCGCGCGGGGAATCCTGCCGGGGCATGATCGGCGTCGCCTGGTGATGCACCAGCCGCCATAGGCCGTTCTCGAGCACAAACAGGTTGCTGGCGGCCAGGCTGCCGCCGTCCAGCTCCTCCTCGCAGGTGACCAGCGCCAGGCCGTCATAGACCGTCGCATCCTCTTCGTAGCATAGGATCTGCGGCGGTCGCGGCCCGGTTAGGATGGCGCGCCAGCTCTGCAGCACCAGCGCGCGGCCGTGCACCACGGGCCAGCCGGGATGAATGCAGCTGACCGGCACGTCGCGCGCCCAGATCCGCTCCATCGCGGCCAGATCGCGCGCGCCGATCGCGCGGTAGAATTCCAGGTTCTGGCTGAGCGCGGCGTCGGAATTCGTCATCGGTCCCTCCGGAAGCCTCCGCCCCTTCTAGCAGATCCCGCGCGGGTTGGTATCTTCGTGTGGAGATTTGACGGCCCCAATCTCATCCGCCCTTGTTCGAGGGGGTGCTGCGGGCCAAGCTTGTTCCATGCCCTACAGCACCGATCCCAACGACTACCAGCGCGTGCCGGCCAAGGTCGCGGCCATGGCAAAGGATTTTTCGCCAGGCCACGCCACGGGCGAGCATGCCCATGAGCGGGCGCAGTTGGTCTATGCCGTGTCGGGCGTGATGCGGGTGACGACGCGCGACGGCACCTGGGTCGTGCCGACCCATCGGGCGGTCTGGGTCCCGCCCGGCGAGCCGCACGCGATCCGCATGTCGGGCGCCGTCGCCATGCGCACGCTCTATATCGCCCGGGATGCGACGCTCGGCCTGCCGACCCGCTGCGGCGTGATCGAGGTGGCGCCGCTGCTGCGCGAGCTGATCCTGGCCGCGACCGACCATCCGCCCGAACAGCCCGACCCGACCGGCCGCGCGGCGCTGATCGCGGCCCTGGTGCTGGTCGAGCTGAAATCCGTGCCGGTCGTGCCGCTGCACGCGCCGCTGCCGCGCGACCCGCGGCTGCTCCAGATCTGCCGGGCGCTGATCGACGATCCGGCGCGCGACGAGGTGCTCGAGGTCTGGGCCGAGTCGGTCGGGGCGTCCGCCCGCACGCTCGCCCGCCTGTTCCGGACCGAGACCGGCATGAGCTTCGGCAACTGGCGCCAGCAGGTCCGCCTGATCGAGGCGCTGGCCCGGCTGGCCGAGGGCCAGTCGGTCACCCTCGTCGCCCAGGACTTGGGCTACGGCAGCCCCAGCGCCTTCACCGCCATGTTCCGCCGCACGCTGGGCCAGACGCCCAGCCGATATTTCGGCCGCGCCGGCTAGTTGCCAGTGCCGGCACCGATTATGCCGACCTCGTCGAGCCGGGCCGCTCGGCCGACAGCCGGACGCGTCGGCCACGGGGCGGGGCATCGATGTTCTTAACCGGCGGGGCGCCGCTTCAGCGCCTGTCTGCCATCGGAAGAGGATCACGCTGCCTTGATCGTCGCGAGGAAGCCATCGACTTGCTGCCGTAACGCCGTGGCATCGGAGGCCAACATGGTGGCTGCCTCGAGCACGGCGCCGGAGGTGACACCCATCGCATCCGCCGAAGTGCTGATTTTTTGCACATGAGTAGAGACGTCTCGGGTGCGTGTCGCCGCCTTTTCCACGTTGCGGGCGATCTCCTGGGTCGCGGCGGATTGCTGCTCGACCGCGGCGGCGATGGCGCCGGAAATCTCATTGACCTCGTTGATGGTCTTCGAGATGCTGCCGATGGCATCGACCGTCGCTTGAGCTTCTCCCTGAATCGCCGCGACCTGGGAGCGGATGTCGTCGGTCGCTTTGGCGGTCTGGCTCGCCAGAGCCTTTACTTCCGAAGCGACCACCGCGAAGCCCTTGCCGGCCTCCCCCGCGCGGGCGGCCTCGATCGTGGCGTTGAGCGCCAGCAGATTCGTCTGACTGGCGATGTCGTTGATCAACGATACGATCTCGCCGATCTTCTGCGCCATGCTTTGAAGACCGGAAACCGTTTGATTCGTTCGCTGACCCTCGTCCGCGGCTCGGTGCGAGATCTGCGACGCCTTGGTAACGAGATTGGCAATCTCGCGGATGGACATGGACAGTTCTTCGGAGGAGGCGGCCACGGTCTCGACATTGATCGTCGCTTCACCCGCGCCTTCGGCAACCGTCCGCGACAGGTCATGGGCCACGCGCGCGTCGGTCTACATGGAATGGGCGGTATCCTGCATCTGGGCCGCCGCTTGAGACAGCCGTCCGACGATTTGCCCGACCCCGGCTTCGAACCGATCGCCAAGGCTGCGGATGGCCTCTCGCTGCGCGCGCTCTGACTGGGCCTTCTGTTCTGTTTGAGCCGCTTCGAGCCGGACGACTTCCTCGGCATTTTCCTTGAAGACCTGCACGGCGCTGGCCATGTCGCCGATCTCGTCGCGGCGGTCGACGCCCGGGATAGCGATGGCGGCATCGCCGGCGGCCAGGGCCGCCATGCTGTTCTTGAGGCGGCCGAGGGCGCCGGAAATATCGCGGTTGATCAAATAGGCAATACCCCCGCTGAACAGCAGGACAGCCAAGGCCAACGCACCGATCTTAAGGTATAACGAT